>Ga0164241_10002999_pt1 | contig 17543 bp, 16 predicted proteins | sample OricomyardsoilBY_FD_108780 | JGI IMG/M metagenome (GOLD analysis project Ga0164241, IMG submission 108780) | Backyard soil microbial communities from Emeryville, California, USA - Original compost - Back yard soil (BY) | ecosystem: Environmental > Terrestrial > Soil > Unclassified | place: USA...
CAATGACTCTGTCGCTTTGCCCGGCGATAGCGGCGACTCCGACTACGCTTCCACTGACGAACCCTTGGCAGAGCTGATCGCGCGCTTGCTGGCGCGGGAGGGCAAGCTCTATCCCAAGGTCGAAGACGGCGGCGTGCATTTCTACGACGAGAGCGGGCGACTGAAGGTCAACCAGCTCGGGCTTCTCGACAACTGGAGCGGAGTTCGCCTTCGGCAGGACCTCGACCGGGTTGACGGCTCGAAGCAGGTGGCCCTCAAGGTCGACCTGTCCAAGGTGGTGATCCCGGACACGGGGATCACCGTCCTCGATCTGCTAAATCTGGCTCGCGGCAAGCTGCGGCTAGGGACGACCAAGACTGACATCGATTCGCTGTTCATCGATCGCCTCGACCCTGCGATGCAGGGAAGAAACGGCGCCGATGAGCTTGGCGCCATCGTTAAGGGTCTGGATGACTGGGCGTCCATGTTCAGTGCGAACGCCACGCGCACTCACGTCGTGTTGCAGGCGTGGTTGCGCTCGTCCGTGCTCACGGACTGCAGCTCGCCGACATTTGCCGGCCCGTTGACGAAGGCCCACTTCGCGCCTGCGGGGCCTGGCGGGCCCGTGGTCGAATGCGACATCGCTGAAGTTGGGCGGCTCGGGTTCGCAGCCGACAAGAACCCTCTCGAGGCTCTGACTTCGCGCCTAGCCGACTACGGGCGTGCGAGAGCCCAGCTCGCCGAGCTGGACACCAAGGCGGCAGTCGACAACCTGAGCGTGTCGCGCTGGGCCGACGCACCCCTCCACCTGAAGGTCGACATGTCGCAGAAGACCTTCGTCACGACCTACGTCACGCTCGTCGTTGGTTCGGCGCGCTTCCTGAACGTGCCGGAACCGTTCTCGACGCTCTATACGGGTGTGCAAATCTACCTCTTTCCCAACCCGATCGACGAACCGATGTGGACGAACGGCACGAGCGACGCCCGTCGGTTGGTTGGCCTAGAGCTGGGGTTCGTTCCGAAAGGGGCCCGTTTTGGCCCGGGAGATCGATACACCACCCCGCCCAAGTTTCCGATCACGCCGTTCGTGGGTTTGTCGTTGCAACCGATCCCCTACGGGACCATCTCGCTCGGTCGGTTCTGGGCGGGCAGCCGCAGCACCGCATTGCCGCAGCAGGCGCCGCAGCTCGTAGGCGGTTGGTATTTCGGGGCGTCGGTACAGGCCAACATCCCAGACCTGGTTCGAGCCCTTGCATCCGGCGGCGTGAATTCCTCAACGAAGTAGCCTATGAACTCAATCTTCTCCGTCGCTATCCCGAGCCAAGTCAAGTTCGGTACACCGTTTTTGATCGAGATCGAATACGACGCAGACCACGATAGCGTCATCTCGCTCGCCGCCGAATTCGACGCGGATGTCAGCCCACCTTCGCTCCCCGCCCTAAAAGGGCGTCACAAGAGCAGCGGGAACATCAAGCTCATCGATCACCGGAACCACTCGCAGCGACGCACGATCGTGGTCGTCGCACAGCTTGGGGCATCAGTGGCGCGCAGCAATGGAACAGACGCTTCGTCATGACCACACGAATCCGCTGGATGGTCCTGGGTGTCGCGCTGTCGAGCGCCTGCAAGGGGGTCACACCAAGCTCGCCCATTTTGAGTGTCGAGATTTCTACCGTTGAAGCCGTAGAACCCTCGACTGTCGGCGGTGCGGGAATCGGCGGGCAGGGCGGAGCCGGGGGAAATGGAGCTGACCCTTCGGTAGGTGGCCAAACGATGGCGGGGCCGGTCACGAGGGCTTGCTTCGTCCCTTGCAAAGGTTCTCCTGTGGCACCCATGACCGATGGCAGGTGTAGGGAATTCGTCGCGGTGGACTGCGGACTGGAGGCTGGTCGCGGGCGCCTCCGCATTGCCCTCGACTACGGCACCGTCGATCTCGAATCGACCGCTGGCTTTTCCTCACCGACAGTGCAGGTGCTGGCGAATTCGGTCGCGATCTCGGAGGTGAAGCTCCAAACCGGCCCGCTGCGCAACGGACAGAATGCTCACGTGTACAGTTTCGGCGAGTTGCCGACGCCAACAGTCGCGGCAGCCGCACTGATATTCCAAACGACAGTCGAAGGCGGCGAAATCGTTCGTGGTCCAGTGCTCACCGTGGGCGCCAGTCGACCTGTCCTCATGCTGCCGGGGTGTCCCGACCAAGGTGACTGCGAAGCCGTTGCTCAAGTGGGACGGAGGCCCTTCACAGTCGCCATTCCTTCGGGATTTGGCGTCACGAGCGCGTTCGTGAAGAGCACGTTGAACAACATTCCCTTTGGCACGGCCCTCGAAATTCCTCTGGAAGACGTGGCAGAAGGCGTCCGCAGCGGTACGCGGTCCATGACCATCCCGGACGAGGCAGGAACGTGGACTCTACAGGCAACTGCGGGCGAGATGCGCAGTCAGCCACGTGACATCATCCTCACCGCGCCCTCCATCGCCGCAACGCTGCAAGACTGCCCTGCGCCGTGCACACTGCCGGCGGGAGGCGCCGCGACAGTGCTCGTGACCGCGCCCGGCCAAACCACGGTCACGGACGCCAACGTGGCCGCCTTCCTGGATGGCGCCGCCACTGGAGAAGGTGTCAACGTCACACTCAAGTCGTGCGGTATGGAAAAATGCGCCCTAGCGCAGCTGCCCATCCCCAAGAGCGCCAATGGCAAGATGTGGCGCGCTACCGCGGTGGTTGGTCGATACCGCGCAGACAGCGCGATTGCGTCGGTCGTCGCGCCGTAGCCAGCCGCTCCTTGCCGCTTTGCCGGGCACGCCAAGCCAGCCCTTGATCGACGCCGGTCGAGGCGCTCGAGCTGAAGGGCGGCGACAGGACCGTGAACGACTGTTCCGGGATCTCGCCGCTCGGTTGCTCGCGATTGAAGCGCAGCGCGGTGCCGCTGAGGCGGCCCAAAGTTGGGCAGCTATGCGGCTAGGGTCGGCCCGTGTTCGGCTCAACTCTTGGGGCCGGCAGGCTGGCGACGAGAAAGTCCGCATCAAGATTCTCGGCCTGACCGAAGGGGAGTCAGAGGCACGGAAGACATCGTGCGACCCCTCCCATGTACCCCAAGAAGCTCGTTATTTTGCTGCTCTACGCCGTGGCGCTTCCGGCGTGTGGTGCCGCTCCGGCCCGAGGGACCACGCCTCGGCCACCTAACGCGGCTGGTGACCGCGCCCGCGAGGCCGAAGATCTGGCCCATCGCGGGAGGGCAGCAGCAGCTGCCGGCGACAGTGTCCGGGCTGAGCAGTACCTGTCGCTCGCCATCGAGCGGGGCGCCAGTGAACGCGAGCTGCTACCGACCCTGCTGTCGGTGTGCCTTTCGAGCTCGCGCCTGCGGGCCGCGCTCAACCATGCGCGGCCGTATCTCGAGAAGAATCCCGACGACGACCAACTCCGCTACTTGGTCGCCTCCATTCACCTGAGCCTTGGGCAAGAGGACGAAGCACGCGCCGGGCTCGAGCTGCTCCTGAACCGCAACCCGGCGAACGCCGACGCTCACTACCTGCTTGGTGTCGTGGAATCGAACGGCAATGTCGAAGCAGCTCGTGAACACTTCCGTTACTACGTAGATGTCGCGCCCCAAGGTCGGCACGCGCCCGAAGTCAGAAGCCGGCTCTCGGAGTTGCTCATTCGAGAGCAGCATGCGGAGCGGCTACCTCGCCTCGATGCTGCTATCACGACACCCACCAGCGGGAGGGCGCCGTGATCCCGAGGACAGTGTTCGAAACCACCCTGCGTGGCTTCCTCTCGCCGATCGTGCCCTTGCTGGACGACGAGGGCGTGACGGAAGTGCTCATCAATGGGCCCGGCGAAGTCTTTGTCGAGCGGAAGGGGAAGCTCAGCAAGACCGAATTGCGCTTTGCCTCGGAGGACAAGCTCCTGTCCGCGCTGCGTGTGATCGCTCAGTTCGTGGGGCGGCCATTCGATGCGGACCATCCCATCCTCGAAGGTCGGCTTCCTGACGGCTCGCGCGTCGAAGCGCTCCTTCCACCCATCGCGCCCGACGGGCCATCCGTGGCCATTCGTAGGTTCTCCAAAGATCGCCTCACGCTCGGACGGCTGCTCGAGTTCGGAGCGCTTACTCGTGACGCGGCTGAGACGCTGCGGGTGCTCATCGAATGCAAACGCAACATCGTGGTCGCGGGGGGCACTGGCAGCGGGAAAACCTCGCTACTCAACGCGCTATCGGGGCTCATCCCCGAGAGCGAACGTATCGTCGTCTTGGAGGACGCCCGAGAGCTCCAACTGCAGCGCGAGCACGTTGTCCAGCTCGAGGCCCGCCCGGCCGACGCGCGCGGCAAGGGCCAAATCACGATTCGCGATCTGTTCAAGGCGACGCTTCGCATGCGTCCCGATCGTATCGTGCTCGGCGAAATCCGCGGGGGCGAGGCTCTGGACCTGGTGCAAGCCATGACGAGCGGCCACGGCGGCTGCCTCACGACCGTGCACGCCAGCTACCCGATCGACGCGATGAATCGGCTCGAGACCATGGCGCTCATGGGCGGAGTCGAATTGCCGCTGTCCGCGCTCCGTGCGCAGCTCGCTTCCGCGGTCGATGTGGTGGTCCAAACGGCGCGGCTTCGCGACGGCCGGCGGCTCGTCACCCACGTGACCGAAATTGTCGGTGTCGACCCGCATCACGGCTATCGGCTCAAGGACCTACTTTTGGCCCAGCCGTGCCGACAGCCTGATGGCTCCACCCGCCAGGTGCTCGAGCCCACCGGTGTTCTGCCGGACTGCCTCCCCATGATCCACGCCCAAGGCCTCGACTTACCCGAGAGCATCTTGGAAACAGCCCGCCGCTCTCGCGGCGCCTAACGGAGCACTCTTTTATGGACCTCGCCGAAGACCCCACGTTGCCAGATCTCCTGAAGAGCGCCCTTTGGCTCGAAATACGGCTCGACGATGCTGCCTGGCTGTTCGAGCTCAAGGCCGGTGAAGAACGCGCCGTGGTCGTCGGCTCCCATCTCCGCGCCGACGTGCGCGTCCGGCGCCCGGGCGTTGCGTCGATGCACTTTCACTTCGAGCGCGAGGGCGAGGCGGTGCTCATCATCCCTGGCTACCAAGCCGCGCTCCGCATCAACTCGGTCAGGGCGCCAGAGCCATGCTCCCTCGACGCACGGGCCACGGTCGAGTTTCAGGGCGTTTCACTAGAAGTCGTGACGCACCGACAGCGCCCGTCGCACGTCGAAGCGAGTGGCCTGGAAGGGTCGGCCCAGGACCGGCCGAGCAGCGCCGAATACCTTGAGGGGCTGCCAGATGAAACAGATCCAACCGGCATCAGTGTGGCCGCAGTGGCTGGTCATGCGCCGCCGCTCAGCCTCGACACGCTCGACGTGGTGCGCGCGGCCTGGGTGACCGAGGAAATTTCCCGAGTCACGAGCGATGATTCATCGTGCGAAGCGTTCCCCGCGAGAGACGCCCCGAGGGTGTCGATGCCCGGCCCTGCACTCGGACCTCAGGGCACCGTGGTCATGGCACCGGTGCAACTGCGAGCGGAAGACGTTCCATCAGCGGTGGACGCTCCATCTTCCACCGCGAGGCTGCGCCCGCAGCATCCCGAACAATGGATCACGGAGCGCATCCTGGCGCCTGCGCCCGCCCCTGCCGTTGAGCGAGTGGATGAGGTCCCCCACCGCACGGGGCCCGACTCGACTCCGACACGGCTCGAGAGCCCGGCAGCGAGAAGGTCGAAGCCGCCGGTACCTCTCGTCGGGCAGGCGACGGTCATGTTGAGCTCGCCGCCGTCGTTCGAGCCGCCAGCGGGCGAGGAGCTTGCTGCCCCAGCGCAGGCCGCAGTGGTCACGGCGAGGGCGCCGCTATCGCCCGTCCCGGTCCGGCCCGCACCCCTGTCGATTGAGAATCAGGCTTCGCAGCGCACCGCCGACTTCGACGTCGCGTCGATGGCTCCGTTTTTCGTCACTCCGCCGAGCGGCGTCGTGTCGCCGAGCAGGGGCGGGTCTCCGGCAGCCGTTCTCCCTGAGGCGCCTCCGGCTCCCTTCCCGCGTCCAACAACGAGCTCGACGCCGCCCATGGCGCGAAACGTTTCGAGAGGCCCCGCTCCCCCCAACTCCTGGCTTGTCTTGCTCGGCCACGTCGCAAAGCGCTCTCCACTGCTGGTCGGAGCAGGCGCGCTCGGCTCCACCATCGTGCTCACGCTAGCCTTGGTTGGGGCGTCGCGACTCTTGCCGGCGGCGGGTAACAATCACCGGGCTGCCTTTCCTAGTCGTGCCACTTCGGCGCTAGCGACGCATCTTGCCGCCCCGAGCGCCCGGCCAAGGCCTGTTCCGACCTCCATTGGCATCGCTCCAACGCCTGCCACGCCGTTGAGCTCCAGCGCGAGGTCGCCTGGCAAGGGTTCCGAGCGCACAGGCTCGGCGCCAGCAGATCCCGAGCTGGCGCAGGCGGTAGGTCACTTGACGGCGGGACGCTTCGCTGAAGCCGAGTCGGCATACCAGCGACTCAGCGCGCGTGACCCGCAGAATCCGGCCTACGCGGCGGTCTACCGAATGCTCCGGGAAAGCGCTGCCGCTCGTTGCAGCATGAAGCCGCCAGCTAGCGGCTGCCCCGAGGTGAAGCCATGAACCTCGCTGCCACTTGGCTTTCGGCACTGCTCTGCCTGAATGCTTGCGCGGGCTCCGCAACGACGTCCGAATCCGCGTCTGGGTTCGAGGTGGAGTTCCGAGCCACGGGCGACGACGGTGCGGTTCTAGCCGGCGTGACGCTGGAGGCTGGCAAGATGCCCGTCGGTGTGACCGATTCGTCGGGCGGGCTCACTACACACCTTCGGGGCGCAGACGGGCAGCTTGTCGGCGTTAGGGCTACCTGCCCCGAGTCCTACGCGAGCCCAGCGCTGCTTCCACCCCTCCGGCTGACCCGCACTCGCGCACTAGGGAGCACGAAGCGGGAGCCCATCGCATACGACGTTGTTTGTCAGAAGCGCGTGCGCCAAGTGGTTGTCGTGGTCAAGGCGGAGCGCGGCAAGAATTTGCCGGTGTCGCTCAATGGCAAGCCCGTCGCGACCACGGACGCCGATGGTCATGCGCACGTCCTCATCGAGATGGATCGGAGCGTGACGTCGCTGCGCGTCGACCTCGACACAACTGCCGAGCACTCCCTCTTGCCACAAAATCCCGGACGCACTTTCGACCTGCACGGACGGGACGCGGTCTTGGTCTTCGAGCAGCCGTTCAGCGTGGCCGCTCGACCAAAGGCTCGTCCAGGCGCTCAGGCTCCGCGCAGGCACGTTCCGCAGCGCCTCGACTGAGATGCAATGGAAGCGAGACTCGTCATGAAGCGTCAGGGGCTCACCCACGTGGACATCTGCGGACGGCTCCTCGACGTCATTGCAACAATCCACGAGCGGCGCCGCGCCTGCCTGGCGGCGCGGCACCACCGTCGTAGCCACGTGAGACCGAGCCCAGCGCTTCAAGCCCTCTGCGCGAATGCTATCTCGGTCGACGAGTACCTGATGCTCAAACTCGAAGCAGCCATCGCGCCGCTCCAGCCGCTCTTGCGCCCCGAACACCTGACCGCCGTACGAGCAGCCATGCGAGAACGTCTTCGAACCGAACCGGCATGGGTCAAGGTCGTCGACGAAATGCGGGAGATGATGCTGCGGGAAGGCGCGGTGCCGCAGCGAGGCGAGCTGCGTAGCCCAGCTCGTTGACGCGCCAATGACCGACGAAGCTGAACACTTAGCGACGGACTTCGCCGCACTGCTGTCCTTACTCGAAGAAATGTTGTCCCAGAGCCAAGTCTGGGAGATCCAAGTGCATCTCGACTACGACGAGCACGAAGTAGCATTTGCAATGCTCTGCTCGATGCTTCGGAGCCTCGACGGGGCGATTCCAGCCCCGGGTTTCGAACTCCTGGTGCGGGTCGCCAATCACCTGGGTGTGAGCGAAACGTGTTGGCGCGATCTGGACCGCAGTCGCCCGCACTGACCCGCCGAGCGCTCTGTTCACGTAGAGCACGAGTGGCCAGACGCAGCGTGAAATCCGCATGGGCGTGTGCCGCCGGACTGAATGCGAACGTGCCGCCACCGCGGCAGCGACGGCGGCCCTTCATGCCGTCACTGCCGTCACTGCCGTCACTGCCGTCACTGCCGTCATGGGGCCATTTCCCCGTGCACGTTGCCAGTCGCTTGCTCGGTCGTCGTCGGAAGTGTCGTGAAGCGGGCCTTTCCTAGTGCTGGCTGCCGCAATGACTGCCTGCTCAGAGGACCACTCGACGACAGTTGCCGGGGTCGTACGCCGGCGTGCTCAGGGGGCTCGGTGATTGCTTCGACTAGGTCGCGGGTTCATCGCCTAGTCGTCCGGACAGTTTTCCATGAACCAGTCGAATGTCCGGCGTGCCGACGCTCGGTCCTCAAGCCACGGGCGGATCCGATTCAGATCAAGCAGCGGCTTGCGATTCTTGCGCGCTGACGGCCCGTGCATCCTGACGAACTCTTTGATTGTCTCGGGCGAAACCGCCAGCTTTTTCGCGGCCTCGTCCACCGTGTACAGCGTTCCTTGTTCCTTCTTCATGTCTCCGCCTTCGTGATGGTCGGCATGTCCGACTCACTGCAATACACCGGCGCGCCGCTCTAGTTCGGGTGCCCCGGAAAGTAGCCGCCTCCCGGGCTTGCCGGCGCGGCCCCGACACCCGCAATCACGTCCTGGCGGTCACGGGCTTCGTTAGCCGCGCGCGCCACCGAGCCCGTACGATGGCCACGATCGGCAGGGACAGCCTCGTTGCTGGGGACACGTCGAACGGGGCCGATGACGACGACGTTGGCACCGATGGCGTGAAGAGCTGCAACTCGCTGGAACAAGCCGAGCGACCGAAACTCGCGACCATCCTGCAGCAACAACTTGGCAAGCCAAGCGTCGTGCATGGCCACCGCGACTCGCACACCCTGGACTTGAGCGAGCCGACGGAGGAGGTGCTCGACCACGGCCGACATCGGTGGCTGGCCCTCGTATGTCATCTCCCAGGTGCCGAGCGGTCTGCCGAGGTCCGAGAATTCGTCGGTCCTGACGAGCACGCTGTCCCTTTCGGGGTCGTATTGGTGGTGTAAGCACACCAGGCGCCAATCTGGACCCGAGGGCTGCCCCGGAGGCGGGGGCGAGCCCAAGGTCGTAGCCCCTGACGTTTCATGGCCGGTTGCCAATCCACGGGGGGCGGCGGTTAACCCGAAAGCTCCAGTAGCAGAGCTACTAAGCTCTTTGGCATCTACCTCCACGTCGTCCCCAGGCAACCCTCGCAGGTCGTCTGATGCCGGTGTAGACCATGAGCGCTCAGCTTCATGGCGTTGATGCCCCCCGGGATGGAGTGGCCCCTCGTGAGGCTCCTCTGTCCCTGGGTCACTGGTCTCTCTGAGGCCAAGGTCCGCCAGCTCGTCGAGAAGCTCGTAGGGTGTTCCCGAAGGAACGCCTCGCTGCACCTCTCGTATGAGCGGGATGACCTCGAACCTGACCCACCTTTCCAGTGAGTCCGAGGTGTTGTCCTGGCCGGCATGTATGCCTCCGCCGACCAGGTTGTCTAGGGCGCCCAGTGCGGCCACCCAGACCTTCCCATATGGCGCCGTACCCGACAGGACGTTCACGTTGAACTCCAGTTGGGCCCGGCCCAAGAAGACTTTGGCTTCGCCTTGGTTGAGCTGAAACCAGTAGCGATAGAATTCGATGACGCTCGCCAGAACGTCGTCGCCGTCGTACGTAGGAACTCCGCGACCCCTTCTACCGGCGCCCGCATAGCGGCTCTGTCCCACGACAAGATGGCCGGTCTTTGCTGCTCGATCCAAGCGGTAACGGATCTTGGCAATCTCCCCATCCAGCACGTCGGCGGGGATGTGCACGTCGCCGTCGGGGCCAATCTCGGCGCCCAGGAAGACGAGCCGTTGGTCTTGGACGTCGTGGACCAGGCTGGCGGGCGACTGGTTCGGGCTCACCGCCTTGAGGCGAAGCCCGTGCCGCTTGGTGAACTTCATCAGCTCGGATACGGCCGGTTCGACTTCGAGTCGGGTTTTGCCAACGAAGAGAACGTCGTCGCTGTACCTGAAGTACACGAGATGTGGGCAATGGCGCCCGATCCACCGGTCGAAGGCGAGGAAGAAGATGTTTACGAGGATCGACGACTCGGGGAGACCGGCAGGGCAGCCCTGCTCGGAGTGCTGCTGGACCCAGCCGCCCTGCACGCGGCGGTACCGAGTGGCGCCGACAGATGCCATGACCAAGTAAACGAAGCGCGCGGGATACCCAAGATCCTTCATGGCGCGCGCTACGTCGCGCCGAGGCAGCTGATTGAAGCAATCGGCGACATCTAGCTTGGCGTAGAAGCGGAAACCCTCGATGCCGACAGCGGTGGCGACTCTCAAGATCGCCCGCTGCACCATGTCTGAGCGCTCGGGTCGGTAGGCGATAGCGCAGGGGGGTAAGAGAGGCTCAGCGGTGTCCTGAAGAATGGCGCTCAGGTGGCTCGACAAACACCTGCCGAAAATCCCCCTGATCACGATCCCTCTGTACTCTCCATCGCGGGCGCCCGCCTCCCAGGGCTCCTTCTTCGGAATCTCCAGCACCTTGAGGGCTAACGCTTTGGCGTCCACGCCGTTTAGCAAAGCGTCGGTGAGCTTCTTGGCCCATTCGTCGATCGACCGGCGGCGATCTGCAAATGCAGCCTTTGGCATCAAACCGTCGACGCCGGTCGTCATTTGCGACGCCTTCTTCCAGGCCTTGTTTTGGTAGGGATCACAGGCAAGGCGGATGCGTGTCGGCTCTAGTAGAAGAGCCATGACATCGACGGCCTTCACCGCTTTCTCGGGGACAAGCCGGCCGTTAACCAAGATCGACCTCCAAACCCGCGAGGAGCGAATCGACGCTGTCGTCTTCACGGCGATGGGTACTCGAGTCTAGGGAGGCAATCACGAACCTCCATGGACACCGGCGATCGACAAAGTACGGCTGGTTGATCGGATTTCTTTCCACGACATCAACGTCCGCTACGACGCTGAGCTGGGCCTCCACCAGCAGTTCCACGATGCCGGTGAGCAGGTCGGCGCGCTGCTCATAGCCCCACTGGGGGTAGCCGTTAATCGCTGGCGCGGTCCGGACGGCCGTCGGCAGCAGCAGCACCAACTCGCCGTTGGCCTTCAACCTCGGCGTTACTTCTTTGATCAGCTTCAGCACGCTGCGGCGCCACTTCCTGGGACCTCGCCGGCCGAGATCTTCGAGGTGAACATCACCATCGGGCGGCCCTGCTAGGTCCTTGTACCTATTCCGGATGTGGTTGGCGCCTTCGCCTGGGGGCGGCACGTGGACGACCACGAGATCGTATTCTCCATGGACGGGCAGGCCTCTGAAGCGCTGTCCCTTCCATTCGCGCGATTGGGGTTGGCCGACACTGTCGACCTCATGAATCACCAGGGTGCGGCCGCGCGGTGCTGTGCTCTGCAGTGCGAAGGCAAGGGTGCCGTTGAGCGCCCCCCAATGAAGAACGCGAGCGAGGCGCGGCCTCCGTGCTCGCCCACCGTGGTGTGAAAACCGTCGCCAGGTTCGCTGAGCGATGGCAACGGCAATCTCTTCCGGCATTGCTTCTGGCAACGAAGACGTCGAGAGACCTAGCCACGACTCTGCATTCCAGGGGCCGACCGAGGGGACCGCACACGACGGAAGCTCTGGAATCGACACCGGCGACCCACCGTAGGTGTTCACCAGGTGGCCCTGTCGCTTGATCTGGTCAACCCTGCATTTGAGCTTGTCTACGAATGCCGCGTCCATGGCGAGCTTCGTCAGGGCGGCGCGTCGGTGAATCTCTAGTACATAGCTCGCCTTGTAGATGACGCCTGGCACCTCTACGTAGCGTAGTGCTGTCGGCGCGGCCGCCTTGCACACCTCACCATCAATAGCCCCAACGAGAGCGGCTCGGTGTGAGACATCGTTGAGCGCGCGAGCAATTGAACCGAGCTGCCTCGGCAGTCGCCGAATCTCGCGCTCGAGGTCTCGGGCTTCCCCATCTTGGGAGTTGGTTGGCAATATCTCCAGGACTTCGCCGCCGATCAAGTGGTCCATCTCCACGTCGAACGGCAGCGAAGGCGGTGCCCAGCGTTCGAGATCAGGACCAGCAAGGTCGAAAGGCAACGGCGAGTCGTCGATCGGGAAGGTCGCCGCTTCGTGGAGTTCGACTTCGTCGAGATCTCCGAAGACGTCATCGAACGACTCGCCGTCAGTCATTGGCGTGCTGCCCTTTGTCCACTGAGTTGGCGCAGACCGCGCGCGGTCGTTTCAAAAACGCCGGACTTTCCCGGAGTGTCTCCATCTGGCGTGTTCTGCCAGAACCTGATCCGCATCCCGGGCTCGTGCCGGAACGTCTTTATGACGATTCGGCAGTCGAAGGCTTGCGTATCAGGTTCGAGAATCTCGATCTCGGTGGCGTAGTGGAAGGTGTCGCTTCCAATCTGGAGATTTCGGCGAATTCGCCGCTGCTTGTCCTCCAGGTAGGCCGCCAGCAGCACTAGGCCATGTTCAGGGTGCTGGCTGATACCAATCGCGGGGTGGCGCTTGAGAAGCGCCAGCATCGGCGGTGGCACGAGATGGTAGGCGTTTTCCCAAGTGAATTCAGCGGGCGGCAGAATGGCGCCGCGCGCCTGCTCCGCCACCACGCCGTTGGTCGCGTCGTCGGAAGAGCGTGCGTCGTCGGTTTGTCGTGTGCGACCTTCGTCGCCGATCAGGCGTGCAAGCAGGTCATCGGTCTCGTCTAGTCGTGGGGGTGCCGGTACTGAATGGACATGTTCTCGACCCAGCAGGGCCTCCAACTCGTCAGGTTCAGCCAGCGCGGGGGCGCTCTCAAAGAGGCTCGCCAACTCGTCCGCCGTAAAAGTCGGCTCAGCCATCGGAATTCTCCCCCCGCTCAGCCTTCTGAGGGTGTGTTTTGCGGCGCTCGCGTCGAGCGGTGTGGATTGCCGACAGCTCAGCCGACAGCAGAGCGGGATCATTACCCGCCACGGTTAGGCCAAGGCGGACGATGGCGACGAGCGTGAGGTGGGTGCTGGCGCCGGGGTATGCCTCGGTGAGGGCGTCGAGTCGGCTGATGTCGGGTGCGTCGAGATTCAGGGCGTGGGTTGCGGGCATTCTGGTTGTCCTTTCGATACTGGTTTGCCAACAAAGAGAAACTCGACGGGCAAGCCGTCCAAGCTCTCCGAAACCACCTACACCGCTCGAGGAACAAAAATGCTCGCGGGGCGGGCAGCGAATTGTCGTTTTTCATTTTTGGTCGAACCGGACTGCTAGGCCGTCGCACTTCCTCTTGTCAGACCGCTCTCTTAGAATGGCAGTCACCGAACCACGCGAGCCGGGACGCCCCCGCGCAGTCGTGCGACGTCGCTCGGCCCGAATGCAGGAACGAGTCGCCGCGTTCCACGAAGCGGGCATGCGCTTCGCGGAATCTGATCGCGTTGTCCAGGCCGCCGCCTCTGCCAACGACCTGGAAGCGTTGTTCGTCGCCCGCGAGGAACTCGCGCGCGAAGCCGCCGGGCTGCTCTACGCGCGACTGCAGTCCGTGCCAGGATCGCGCGAAATGGGGCGCTTGACATCAAGGCGCATTGCCGCCTTGCGGGATGTCGCCAACCTCACCGTTGCTATTGCCCGTGTGGACCGAGGTTTGCCATCGCCGGCGCAGATGGGCCGGATCCTCCAGAGTCTGCAAGACGTGGTCGAGGACGCCGCAAGCGTGCTGCCGGAGGACGTGGCGCAGGGGTTTGCCGCTGCTTGGCGCCAGCGCATCGAGCCGCATCTGGAGCACTTGCGGCTTGGTGGAGGCAGCTATTCGGCGGTGCCGTCGACCGGTCGGGTCGGTGCTGGTGTTTCAGGAGAAGCTCCGGCGGAGCCAGGCTCCCCTCTACCCTGAGATTCGCGCTGCTCCAGTTCCTCGAGCCGCATCATTTCCTCCATCATGTCCTCAATTGTTGGAATCATCGCGCCGCCCGCAAGGCGCTCGCCGCCGGGCCAACCCCACGACCCCTCGGCGTCGGTCACCAGTCCCAGAGCGCGGAATGCAGCACCGCGAATGCGCCCTTGTAGAGCCTCTGCAGAATTTCCATTTTGCCGGCTGCGCACTCGAAAGCTGGCCTTGGCGGCCTCTGGGACAACGACATCGACAGCCTTGGCGAGCCGAAGCAACACCGCAGACACGACGATGCGCTCGTCCCTGTAGATCGAGATCCGTGGGCGTTCGATGCTCAGCTCGACAGCCGTCAGCCACGCAAACTGGAGGGCCTGACAGACGGCACAGCGGGGCCCGTCCGACGTGAGGAAGAACCAGGTGCGTCTGCAACGTTCACACTCTGCAGGCTCAAGCAGCTCCGGCGTGACGGTCAAGCCTCGTCTCAGGTGAGGTGGTAGGTCGTCAAGGGGGGCTACAACGAGGTCCATCCAGTTTTTAGGAGTGATGAGCATCACCGGCTCCTACACCGGCCGAGCGATCTTCATCGCCTTGGGCCCGGCAAGAGTGACACGCCCGCTGGAACTCCTCTGGACTTAGCTCAGCTGACCACGAATCGGATAGTCCCGCTGGTCCCTCAGCTCCGTACCTTGGACCTTCGCTTTCGCCCAGAATTGCCGAATGCCGTGTTCGTCGAGGCGTACGACCGCTCCTGCCCGACATAGGTCGAATTCCTGGGTCTTCATCGACGGTCCGCCTAAGGCCACCGCCTCGACGCCTGACATTTCGGTGAGCGAGCGAGCAACATCGATCGCGTGAATGAGCGAATGGTATCCACCTGCGACGAACGCGCGATCATTCCGTCGCACTATGGAGAACGTCGGCAAAGCATACGATTCGATGTCTATGCCCGCCGGCCAGGTCGTTAACCCATAGTGGTGCCGCATCAGCCCGTCGTCCCGCCAGATTTCTTCCCTGCGCTGATCTTGGCACCACAGTGCCGCGCAGGAGTGCCGCTGCCTGACGACGTAGTCGGGCTGGCCGTCACGCTTGCACTTCATCGGATGAACGGTGTCGATGGTGCCGTACCAATCCCCGAGGATCTTGAGGGGTGCGGCGTGCCGAGTGTTTGCGTCCTCCACCTGGGGTTCCTCGGGCGGCGGTGCCAGTTGATGCTCGAGCCGATAGTCGAGGCAGAGCCGACCGATCGCCTTGGCGGCAGCCGAGTAGGTGTGAAATCGTGCGGACGATAGGCAGAATGCTTTCGTCGCACCCACGAGTCGGAATCTTTGGACGCTCGGGGGACGCGCCGGGATGCAGTCCTCGGACGATACGCGAAGAAATCTGAGGACCGCCGCCAAACTGAAGAATGCCGGCTCATCCACGTCGTCGCCATCCGGGCTGCGGAAGACGAATCCCCACGGGTAGTGAAAAATGTGACCTCGCCCTCTGACTTCGAACGTTTCGGGGTTGAGCAAATAGTCTTCGAACACGGCGTTGCCTCCTGGCTCCAAGTACACCGCCTCGGCAGCCACGATACCGGCGCGACGCGGTGGAATCGGTTGGTCGGTTCTCCCTGATCGGATACGGGGAGCAAGCCGAAGTTGCCCTGCGCTCGCGCGCTCGCTCATCGCTTCCGGGCGAGGCACGATGGGGCGAGCGCCTCGGAGAACCAGATCCCTGCCGAGGCACTCGCGCTACTGTCGTCGGCTAGCAGGTGTAGTTGCCGCGCCCAACTCGCTGGAACACGCCCTGGTTGGTGCCGAGGATAAGAAGTTTCCGCACCCGCCGCGCGTCCTTGCCGCCGTCGGTTTGCAAGCGCTGGAGTTCGGAGAGGACCTCTTGCGCGCTTAGCTGCTTACTCTTGAGCACCCTGTAAATCGGGCGGATTGATGGCGGACGCACCTGGGCTACTTCAGCTTCCAAGGCGGTGTCTGCAGCCGGGATGTGCGTGCCGCCACCATCGTCAAAGTCATTTCCGTCGTCGTCGCCAGCGCCACTCGTGTCGTCATCGTCATCGTCATCGTCGTCCTGCTCCTTGTCGTCGGTCGCCCTAGCCTCGTCGTCGGGAACGTCCTGCTCTTCGTCATCGAGATCGTCTTCGACGTCGCACTCGGCTGGCGTGGTGACGACGCCGTCGTCTCCCTCCGTTGGCCGTTTCTCGGGGCCGTCGACGACGCTCGCCTTCACGGGCGGCAGGTCACCTCCGTCACTGCCGTCACTGCCGTCACTGCCGTCACTGGCCGGCTTGCCCAGAATTTGAGGGGTAGCCCGGGTCGCTGGGAACGCTTGGTGGTTGGCAGGCAGGGTTGCCGACGACCCCTGTGACGGCGGTGACACCAGTGACGGCAGTGAAGCGCCCTGAAGAGCGAGGATGATCTTCCTGGAGGATCCAGTCCGCTGATTCTGCACGTCAATGTTGTTGCGCCGCAACAAGGGCGCAATGCGCTGGAGGTCGCCACCCAACTTGGAAGCGCTGCGTGGAAGCGCGCCTGACGCCAACCCTGGGATCGCCTTCAAGGCTTCGACGAGGGCGCTGGCCGTGCCAGACCAGTGCCCGTCCGTGCTGAGCAACCTGGTGATGGCAACGACCAGATCCGCCTCCATGGCTTCGACGTCGCTGGCGGCGCGTTGGTCACCGTACGCGGCGTCGATGCTGCCGTCGGGCCAACCTGCGACTTGCTGGATAGCGAGTGCCCATAGATAGAAGTCCGCCATCCGGTAGAGCTTTGCAGGCTTAACAGCGTCGACCGCGCCGAGTGCACGGCTGCACAAGTTGAACAAGCCCCCAAGAATCGTTGGCAACGCCGCCTTGAAGTCGTTCCACAGCGGCCCTTCCGCGACACGCTCGGACTCCGCGATGGGCTCCAGCTCGTAGAACACGCAGCGGTCTCGAAGGTCGTCGCGCACCACGAAGTTGCCAATTCCGCCGAGTACGATCGGCCGGCGAGCGTCGAACCTCGTCTCCTCCGTGTCCGTGTGGCCCGTGCGGATGCCGTAGCCGCCGCCGGTTGACAGGGAGCACAGGGTGTCTGACAGCGCCTGCTTGATCACACTGACGTTGTCGAAGTTCAGCACGCGGGAGTGGCGCGCAGCCACCATCAGGTCCCGCGACGAGGGCGGCAGCTGGCGGACCGCTGGCTCACGGGGATCGGTGAGCATCTGCACCATCTTGGCTACGGTGGTCTTGCTGCGGCCCTGTTCACCAGCGAGCACCATAATCGGCTGCGGAGCGCCGTCGCAGAACTGATAAGTAAGGTGGGCAACGAACAATAGGAAGGCGGGTTCGGGTAGGCGAATAAAGCGCCGCAGCTGTCTATAGTCGCCGCCGAAGACCGGGGTCACCATGGCCTCAGTGCCGCCAGGGCGAAGGAAGCGGACATCGGACTGTTGGGTAACGCGGCACCCCGTGACGTCAATCTCGACGACTTCTCCGGCGCCGTTGGCCAAATCGACGAGGATCCGTGATTTGCGCTGAAACACGCGCAAGTGGGCCTGCTCCGGCGGCCGCCGATGAGCGCGCGCCATAAGCTGGTCGAGGTAGGCGCGGACCTGATCCGGGCTAGGCAACTCGTCGCCGACGGCCAGTAGCTCGAAGCGAGCAATGCGCCGAAAC
>Ga0164241_10003000_pt1 | contig 17541 bp, 12 predicted proteins | sample OricomyardsoilBY_FD_108780 | JGI IMG/M metagenome (GOLD analysis project Ga0164241, IMG submission 108780) | Backyard soil microbial communities from Emeryville, California, USA - Original compost - Back yard soil (BY) | ecosystem: Environmental > Terrestrial > Soil > Unclassified | place: USA...
CCGGCCTTCTTCTTGGCTTTCTTCTTCGCCTTCTTGGCGGGCGCGGCTACAGCCGGTGCGGGTGCAGCTTTCTTCGCGCTCTTCTTCTTCTTTTTGGCGGCCATTGATCCGTCCTCTTATTTTTTAGATTGCGCAGCACTTATGAGCGCAATGACCAACACTCTGCAATCCATGTGCATGCGCCGTCAAGAAGCTCGTTGCAGATCGCGATTGATTGTTTGTCGATCGCGCTCGCGTGCGCACTCGCGCGCGTGTCATTCGGGACACGCATCGCGGCGCTTTGCGATCCCCTGTACACTCGAAATCGATGCCTGACGTGAGCCCTGGAGGAGTCGAAAGCGCGCTGCGCAACGAAGCATTGCGGGTCTACCGAAGGTACATGTTGGAGGTCGTGGAAGGCTTCACGCTGTGCCCATGGGCGACCGCCGCGCGGCGTGACGGGCACGTCGTCGAAGCCGTGATTTTGGCTGAAAATCAGGCCGATCCGCAGCAGTCGTTAACGCTTTTGGACAGCCTCGCAGCGAAGCTCGAGACCGATATCGCACTCTTCATCTATCCCGATCTCGAGCTCGACCGCCTCGGCTTCGAGAGCTTCGTCCGAACCGTGCGCGAGCGGGATGCGGCACGCCGTGAGGTCGGGACGATCCCGTTCGCGATGGCCGCCTTCCACCCGGACGCCCACCCCGATCTGAACGAACCCGAACGGTTGATCCCGTTCTTGCGCCGGACCCCCGATCCGACGATCCAGGTCGTACGCCGAACGGCGCTCGATCGGGTCCGCGGCAATAGCCAGGAGGGCACCTCCTTCTTCGACCTGTCGAACCTCGGGACCCTGCCGTTACCGCAAAAGGAGCCTGTTTCCCTACGTCAACGCATCGCCCAGGCCAATCTCGACACCGCACTCGAAGTGGGCATCGACACCTTGGAGGCGCTCTTTTTGGACATTCGCCGTGACCGGGACGAGAGCTACGCGCGCATCCGGCGCGGCTCGACTGGCTGAGTGCCGCCGCCGCGCAGCCACGTCTAGCGAGACGACTCGTGTCCTCCTATGCTGTCTCGAGTGCCCTTCGAGCTCAAAGCACCCGCCGGACTGTGGCTGCTTGGCTTGCTCGCGCCGCTGGTGGTCTTGTACGTACTCAAGATTCGCCGCCAGCGGGTCACCGTGTCGTCGACTTGGCTTTGGGCCGCGGCCGCGCGTGATCTGGCGGCGAAAAGCCCGTTCAAGCGGCTGGTGGCCCAGGTGCCGCTATTGCTCGAGTTGCTGGCCTTGGCTTTGCTCGCGTTGGCGCTCGCGCGCCCTGCGTCACGCGCCGGGCACATCGCAGGGGAGCACGTGGCGATCGTATTCGACACGAGCGCTTCGATGGCGACCATCGAGCCCGACGGCCGCTCCCGACTCGCGCACGCCCGGGACGCCGCCTCGGCGGTGATCGCGGCCCTCGCCCCCGGCGCGCAGGCGGTGATCGTCGAGGCCGGCCGCGACGCCCATGTCGTCTCCCCGATGGATAGCGATCGCCGGCGTCTCGAAGCTTCGCTGGCCAAGCTCGAGGCATCCGATGCGGAGGGGAGCATGTCGCAGGCGATCGCCACCGCCAGCAGCCAATTGCGGCCCTACGAGCGCACAGCCCGGCTGATTGTCGTGAGCGACGGTGCACTCGCGGATCGAGACGCTTTTGCATCTAGCAATCTCCCGCTCGAGCTGGTGCGCGTGGGCGGCCCGGTCGACAACGCGGCCATCGTCCGGCTCGATATCGCGAGCAGCGAGGACCCGGTAAGCCATCGTGAGCAAGTGCAGGCGTTCGCGATGGTGCAGAACTTTGGGGCAAAGGCGCGCGACCTGTATGTGACATTGAGCATGCGCAACGTCGTCGAGCCGCTCGCTTCGCGGCGAATCGACCTTGGCCCGGGAGAAAGAGCGCCGGTGGTACTGGGCTTCGAGCCAGCGCGCGGCGACGCGGGAGCCGGCCTAATCGTCGAGATCTCGCCGCATGACGCCCTGAGTAGTGACGACCGCGCGTACGGTCGCGTCCCGAGCGGGGCCAAGCTCACGGTGGTGATGGCACCGCCCCCAGGCAGCCCCTGGGTGACGCGCGCGCTGTCCTCGGACCCGAACGTCGAACTACTGGGCAGCTCCCTCGCTGGACTGCCGAGTGCGGGGGTCCCGGGCGATGCGCTAGTGGTCTTGAATGGCGCTTGTCCACCCAACGCACCGGGGGGCGATTTGCTGATCCTGGATCCCCCAGCCGGCCCGTGCGGGACGGCGCTGGTCGGCGCGAAACTGGCTGCGCCGCTGCTCACCTCTTGGGCACAGGTCGACCCGAGGTTGCGTTTCCTGTCGCTCGATGGCGTCGACCTGCGCAGTGCACGTCGCCTCGAGGCAGACACTCCTCAGGGCGCCCTGGTTCAAAGCCGCGAGGGCACTCTCATTGCGGACGCTTCGAGTCCTGGTCGCAGCGTCACCATCGTCGGTTTCGATGTAGGCGAGAGCAACTGGCCGTTGAAGGCTTCGTTCGTGCTGTTCATGCGCAATGTCGTGGAGCTGGCCCGAAGCCATCGAGTGCGCGGCGCGGAGGCACCCGGCCGAGTGGGTGACGCCTACAGTTTGCGTGTGCCAGTCGATGTGGGCGAGGTCGACCTGGAGAGCCCTGGGGGCAGCCGCCAAAAGCTTTCGGCGCGCGACGGCCTGTGCGTCGTGCCGAACTTGAAACGCGCAGGGTTCTACTTCGCCAGCTACGGCGGGAAAACCCCGGGCAGTGCGCTGTTTGCTGCAAATCTCACCAGTGAACGCGAGAGCGACTTACGACCGCACGAGTTGCCGGCTCGGCAGGGCGCCCCTCTACCTGCGCGCACGGCCGCGGAGCTTTCGTCCGCCGTCACTGATTGGTCCTGGCCGCTCGCCGCGCTATCTTTGCTGCTGATTGCGCTCGATGTCTGGTGGGTTACGCGCAAACCCCGCATGCCAGCATTGAGCTTGCCGCGCGCGCCGGATCGCGACAGCGAGGCGCTCCGGTGACGGTTTTGCGCCACGCGCTGCGTACCCTGGCCGCACTGCCGTTCGTGTTGGTGCTGCTCGGCCGTTTGCCTTCGTTCTATTTGCCGTACCTGCGCTTCGAGCGGCCGCTCTTGGCTCTGCCAGCGGCGGCCGTGGTCTGGTTCGTTCTTGCACGCTTGGCGCGGCTTTCACCACGCCAACATCGCGCGCGCCGTGCCTTGCAAACCGTGCTCCTCGGGGGTGCCGCGCTGAGCGCTGCTTACGCTCTGATTGGGGTCGAGCTAGGCCGGCCTTTGGATCGGATGGCCGTGATCGTCGCCATCGATCGCAGCCGCAGCATCGATCTGGTTCCCGGAGGCGATGCGCGCGTCGCAAGTGAATTGCGCGTGGCGGAGCTCGGCATGCGCGAGCATGACCGAATCGGAACGGTGGCGTTCGGGGCGAGCGCAGCGGTCGAAGATCCGCTGCGCGAGCGCTCGGTCCTGCCCGCGCCGCAGCGCGCAGAAATCGGCCGCGATGGCACGGACATTGGAGCCGCGCTTCGGCGCGCACTGGGTGAAGTTCCGGTCGACGCCGCGGCTCGAATCGTGATCCTGAGTGACGGCGTTGCAACGCGCGGCGATACGCTGAGCGCCGCCGCGGCGGCTGTCGCAGCAGGCGTCGCAATCGATGTCGTCCCGCTCGACCAAGCCAAAGTGCCGGATGTGCGCATCGCTTCGGTGCGCACCGCCCCGCGCGCGAACGCGGGTGAAGCGTTGGATCTGCGTGTCGTCACCGAGTCTACGTCGGCCGCGGCAGTCGAGCTCCGCGTGTTCCGCGATGGCCAGCTGGTCCGCAAAGGCGAAGCGAAAATCGCGGCGGGCGAGGACGTGCTCCACCTGCGCGAAGTCGCGGGCGATCCCGGCTTTCATCGCTACGACGTAGAAATCAGCGCGCTCGACGCGCAACTCGATCAGGCTCACGAAGACAATTCCGGCTCGGCGTTCGTGCGCGTACGGGGCGAAGCCATCGCCTTGATTTTGGAGCGCGACCCGCCGCTGGCCAAAGCCCTGCAACATTCGCTCGAAGGCGCAGCTTTCAAGGTCCAGGTGGCGGGCTTGAGCGGAGTGCCAGCGGATCTCGCCGGGTTCGCGGCCTACGACTTGGTCGTGTTGAGCGACATCTCGGCCACTGAGCTGTCCGCGTCCCAGCTCGCCGCGCTTTCGTCCTACGTCCGCGATCTGGGCGGTGGTTTGTTGCTGATGGGCGGCGACCATTCGCTGGGGCCGGGCGGGTTCGGGAAGACGCCGGTCGAAGACGTCAGTCCGGTCTCATTCGACCTGAAGCAAGAGCGCCGACGCGCGAGCTTGGCCGAGGTCATCGCGGTCGATTACTCGGGCTCGATGGCGCTCAGCGCCGGCTCGAACACCAAATTGGAGCTCGCCAACGAAGCGGCCGTGCGCAGCGCCGAGCTGCTCGGAGCCGGCGATCGCTTGGGCGTGATGCACGTCGACACGGCCGTGCAGTGGACCGTGCCACTCGGGCCGGTGCTCGACAAACCCAAGATCGCCAGCGCAATCCGCGCGGTCGGCCCAGGCGGCGGCGGGATCTTCGTCGATTTGGCGCTCGATACCGGGTTCAAGGCGCTCGCCAAAGAGCACGTCCAACTCAAGCACTTGCTACTGTTCTCCGACGGCAACGACGCAGAAGAGCGAAGCAACGCCTTCGCGCTGGTCACTGCCGGAAAAGCACGCGGCATTACTACCAGCGTCGTTGCGCTCGGCCGGGGCTCAGACGTATCCGCGCTGGAGCATATGAGCAAGCTCGGTGACGGCCGCTTCTACCTGATCGAGGATGCCAGCCGCTTGCCCGCAGTGTTCGCGCAAGAGACGATCTTGGCCGCGCGTAGCTCGATCAATGAGCTGTCGTTTCGACCGCAACTCGCAAACGCGGGGCCGGCCACGCGCGGCATCGACTTCACGACCGCCCCACCACTCAAAGGCTACGTCGTCACCCTACCGAAGGGGCGCGCGCAGGTACACCTCAGCGGCCCCGAGGGCGATCCCATCCTCGCCTCTTGGGCGGCGGGGATCGGTCGCTCAGCGGTGTTCAGCAGTGACTACAAGGATCGCTGGGGCCTGGCGTGGACGAGCTGGGACGGCGCAGATCGCCTTTTCGGACAATTGGCGCGCGATCTCTCGCGCCGCGCGGACAATCCACGCGTGCGGGTCGAGGCGGATACGTTGGGCGGCGAGCTGCGTTTGCGCGCGAGCGTGCTCGACGAACATGGACACGCCGAGAATTTCCGGCGCATCGAGGTGCGTGTCGCGGGCCCGGACGGCTTTTCGGCCACCGTGCCGCTCGAAGCGGCGGGCGCGGGCGCCTATGCCGGAAGCCTGCCCTTGTCGCGCCCGGGCGCATATGTCGCGACCGCGATCGACGAGCTCAGCAACGAAGCGCTGGGCACGACGGCAGCCGCGTTGTCCGCGGGTGAAGAGCTTCGCCCCTCTGGCAGCGACCGCGGACTATTGCGCCAGATCACGCGCGTCACCGGTGGCAAAATGCGCGACACTCTGGCGGGGATCTTCGCCGATCGTGACGCGCTGCGCTTCGCTTACCAAAATCTCCGGCAATGGTTGGTCGTGCTGTGCGCCGGGTGCTTACTCTTGGGCGTCGCCAGCCGGCGCTTGGCCATGCCTGATTTCATGCTCACGGCCTCGAGCGCTGCCATTTCCTGGCTGACAGCGGCACGCACGCGAAAATCGCACCGCGTGCGCACGAAACCCAACCCACAGTCAACGCTCGAAGCGCTCCGCCAAGCCAAAGCGCGCAGTGAAATCGCCTCCTCCGCGCCAAGCGCCCCGCTCCCCGAAATGCCCCATTTCGCGCGCTCTTCTCAGCCCCCTCCACCGCCCCCATCGGCTCGAACCAACGTCGCCCCCGGCACAGCGCCCCGCTCGAGCCGCCCCCCAGCACGCCACGCGACGGCCGCCGAAATCCTCCTCTCACGCCGGCGCGGGAGAAAGTCGTGAAGTTGAACCGCCTCTTCGCGCTCTTCGCGCTCTTCGCGCTCGCGTTCGCGACAAGCGCCTGCGTGCACCGCAGCATCGAACCAAGTGGGAAGCTCGCGCGCCGGCGCATCGTGAGCACACCGAGCAGCATCGCGTTCGTTTCGAGCGATCGCGTCAGCGCAGGTCTTGGCGGCGAAATTCGCTTTGGCGGCCCGCGCGGCCGGAGCGCGTTATATCTGAAGTTTCCGAGCGAGCTGCGCGCTCATGGTGCGCCACGACAAGCGTTCCTCACGCTCTCCGCTCGTGAAGGCAGCGCGATCAGCGACATTCCGCTCGCGCTCGAGGCCTGGCGCATCAGCGCGGATTGGCAACCAAGCGAGCTGCAGCATTGGTTCGAGAAGCCGAACCTCGCCCCGCCATATGCGCGAACTCGAATCACCTCGTCCCCACCGCGCGAGTTACGCCTCGATGTGACCGAGCTCGTGCGCTTCGCGGCCGAAAACCCGGAACGCGATTTCGGCATCGCCGTGATCGCCACCGGCAGTGACGGCCCCGCCGCCAGCTTCGATACCGGCCTCGCCGGCGGCACCGCGCCACGCCTCGAACTCTTCCTCCCCTAAAGACCCGACCGGCTGCGGTCAATTTTGACCCACTCCCGACCCGGGGTGAGGTCGCAATTGACCCACGCGAAAGGTCCGCAGCGAGCTACGATCGGCGCGGGATCAAGGCGTGCTCCCGTTTCGCGTCACGAATTCGTTTTGGCTCGTGCGAGCCGCGCTACTGCGCGGGATCGGACTGATCTACGCCTCGGCCTTCTTCATCTTGGTGCGACAAGGGCGCGCGCTGATCGGAGCCGACGGGATCTTGCCCGCAACGCGCTACCTCGAACGAGTCGCGACCATTTACGGCTCTGCGCTCGCGGGATTCTGGAAGCTACCGAGCCTGTTCTGGCTGTCCACGAGCGACGCCTGGCTGCAAGGTTGCGCCTGGCTCGGCCTGCTCGGCGGACTGGCGATGCTGGCCGGCTTTTCGAACGCACCACTGCTCGCGTTGCTCTGGGCGCTGTACCTCTCGTTCTCGCACATCGGCCAAATCTTCTACGGCTACGGCTGGGACTCTCTCCTGTGTGAGACCGGATTTTTGGCCATTTTCTTGGCGCCAAGCCTGCGCCCGCACGAGTTCGACGCGCGTTTGCCGCCGTCGCAAATCGTGATCGTGCTGTTTCGCTGGTTGTCGTTTCGCGTCATGTTCGGCGCAGGTTTGATCAAGCTGCGCGGCGACGAGTGTTGGACCAACCTCACCTGTCTCGCCTACCACTACGAGACTCAGCCCAACCCCGGCCCGCTCAGTCCGCTGTTTCACGCAGCGCCGCTCTGGTTTCACAAACTCGGCACGCTCTTCAATCACCTGGTCGAAGTCGTCGCCCCGTTCGGCGTGTTCGGCCCACGCCCCGCGCGCCTCGTGGCCGGCAGCCTGATCATCGTCTTTCAAACTATTTTGATCCTGAGCGGCAATCTCTCGTTTCTGAATTGGCTCACCCTGATCATCGCCTTCGCCTGCCTCGACGACCAGGCGATGCTCCGTATTCTTCCGCAGAAATGGCGCGAAACGACGCAAGCTCGCCTCTCGACGCTAGTCGAAGCCGAACCCTCTCGCGCACGTCGCGTCGTGAGCATCGCGCTCGCTCTCGTCGTGGGCGTGTTGAGCCTGAACCCCATCACGAATTTGCTCTCGCCACGCCAAGCGATGAACGCCTCCTTCGACCCGTTCAACCTGGTCAACACCTACGGCGCATTCGGCAGCGTGAGCCGCGAGCGCTACGAAGTGGCCATCGAAGGCACGAGCGCGACCACACTCGACGAACACAGCGTCTGGAAAGCCTACGAATTGCCGTGCAAACCCGGCCGCGTCGACCGCGCCCCGTGCTTCATCACCCCCTACCACTACCGGCTCGACTGGCAGCTCTGGTTCGTCCCGCTCTCACCTGATTACCAACGCCGCTGGTTCCTCTCCCTCACCCGCAAACTGCTCCAAGGCAACCGCGTCGTACTCGCGCTCTTCGCCGAAAATCCCTTCCCCGAGCGCCCACCGCATTTCATCCGCGCCACGTTCTACCGCTACCAATTTGCGCCGCTGGGCAGCCACGACATCTGGCGCCGCACCCCGGCGGGCCAATACCTCGCACCGGTCTCGCTCGACGACCCCGAATTCCAAGAGGCCCTTCGCGCCTACCAGCTCAGCGATCGATGACTGACGAAGCCCCGCCCGGTCGGATCTTCGAGAGTGGGCGATCGCGCTCCAGCAGCGCACCTCGCATCACGCCGTGTTCCCGGCACAGCGCGGCTCGTCAACACACGCGTGCGCGTCTCAGATGGACGGCGCCATTTTGCTCGTCGACGGCTGGAACTAAAGCACGCGGTGCATGAAGCCGTGCGCGTCGGGCGCGCTGCCGTGCTGAATGGCCAATAGTGCATCGCGCAGGCGTTGGGCGACTGGACCGGTTTGGCCGTTGTTGACGAGCCAGCTACCGCCGTCGAACTTGACCTCACCCACTGGAGTGATGACCGCGGCCGTCCCGCACGCGAACACCTCGGTCAGCACGCCGCTCTTCAAATCGCGCTCCCAATCATCGATGCTAATCGTCGCTTCTTCACCGATGTAGCCGAGATCGGCGGCGATCGTGAGCAAGCTGTCACGCGTGATGCCGGGCAGCAAAGTGCCGGTGAGCTTGGGCGTCACGAGGCGCGACCTGCCGCCATCCTTGTAGACGAAGAACAGGTTCATCCCGCCCATTTCTTCGACGAAGCGCTTGTGCACCGAGTCGAGCCAAACCACTTGTTGGCAGCCCGCCTCGAGCGCTTGCTGTTGTGCGATCAAGCTCGCCGCGTAGTTCCCGGCGCACTTGGCCTCGCCAGTACCACCAGGCGCAGCGCGCACGTACTCTTTGCTCAGCCAAACGGTGAGCGGTTTGACACCCTGCGGGAAGTAAGCACCCGAGGGCGAGCCGAATAGCAAAAATAGGTACTCTTTGGCCGGGCGCACGCCGAGCGCAGCTTCAGTCGCGATCATCAGCGGGCGCAGATACAGGCTCTCACCGGCGTTCGGCGGCACCCACTCATGCTCGTGCCGGATCAAAAGGTCAGCCGCTTCGACGAAGCGTTCGACGGGCAGCGCCGGCATTGCCAAGCGTGCGGCGGAATTGTTGAAGCGTTGGCCGTTGGCCGCTGGACGGAAGGTCGCGATGCCACCATCCGGCTGGCGGTAGGCTTTGAAGCCTTCGAAAATCGCCTGGCCGTAGTGGAGCACGGAGGCAGCCGGATCGAGCGAGATCGGCGCGTACGGCGAGAGCAGACCGGGCCCCCACCCGTCCGGCGCGCGATACGGAATAGTCACCATATGCTCGGTAAACACGCGGCCAAAGCCGAGATCTTTCATCAGCTTTGCACGCTCGGCAGCCGGCAGCGGGGTGGACGTCGGCTTGAGCACGAAGCCAGGATCGGACGACATGGGAGCTTTCTTTGGGATACCACAGAAGCTACCCTCCGACAGCAGATGACGCGCGCCATTCGTTTCGCTCGAACCGGCGGTCCAGAGGTCCTCGAACTCGAGGAGATCATACTGCCGGACCTAAAAGCCGGGGAAGCCCTGGTTCGTCACCGTGCCATCGGCGTGAACTTCATCGATACCTACCACCGCAGCGGACTGTACCCGGTCCCGCTACCTTCCGGTCTAGGCTCGGAAGCCGCTGGCATCGTCGAGCAGATTGGCCCTGGGGTGACCTGCATTCGCGTGGGCGAACGCGTGGCCTACGCTGGAGCCGGCGCGCCGGCCAGCTATTCGGAAGCGCGCGTGGTTCCCGCCGACCGTTTGGTGCCGCTGCCGGATGATGTTTCCGATGATGTCGCGGCTGCGGCCTTACTCAAGGGCATGACGGCCGAATTTTTGATCCACCGTACCTTCCCCGTGGTGTCGGGACAAACGGTGCTCTTTCACGCGGCCGCGGGCGGCGTCGGCTTGATCGCGTGTCAGTGGCTCAACAAGCTCGGCGCCCGAGTGATCGGCACGGTCGGCTCGGACGCCAAACGCGAGCTCGCGCTGTCGCATGGCTGTGCAGAAGTGATCGTGCTCGATCGCGAAAATTTCCCCGAGCGCGTTCGGGAGCTGACTTCTGGGCACGGCGTGCCGGTGGTGTTCGATTCAATCGGCAAGAGCACGTTCTTGGGCTCGCTCGACTGCCTCGAGCCGCGCGGCATGATGGTGAGCTTCGGCAACGCTTCGGGCAAACCCGAACCCATCGATGTCACGCTGCTCGCGCAGAAGGGCTCGCTGTACCTGACGCGGCCCACCCTTTTCACCTACACCGGTAAGCGTGAAGCGCTGCTTTCCAGCGCTAACGCCCTGTTTCAAGCCATTCGTGATGGGCTGCGGATCGAAATCGGTCAGCGTTTCCCGCTCGCCGAAGCGCAGGCTGCGCATCGCGCGCTCGAGAGCCGCAGCACGACGGGCAGCACTCTGCTCGAGCTGTAGGCAATGCGCACCAAGCCCTACGCGACCGCCATCGCGCTGTTCGACGAGGTCGAGCTGCTCGACGTGACCGCTCCGATCAGCGTGCTGTCGAGCGCGGGCCGTCAGTGGAATTTTCAGCCATTCAAAATCGACCTGGTAGCCAAGCGCCCCGGCCCGGTCTCCACGCGCAGCGCGCTGACGCTCGAGGCCACGCACGCCGCTGCAGCCCACACCGGCTGCGAGTGCCTAATCATCCCTGGGGGTTACGGAGCACGCCACGCGGCAGAAGATGCGGAATTTTTGACCTGGCTCACCCGCGCGGCCCAGAGCGCTCAGTTCGTTGCCGCGCTGGGCAACGGCGTGTGGTTGTTGACGCAGACCGGAATACTCGCCGACGAGGAGCTGGCGACCAGCCCGGATTTGGCGAGCCAGATCAGCGCGACTCATCCGAACCTGCGCCCGAACTCGCGCGATAGCCTATGCAGCTCGGGTAGGTTTTTGAGCGCGAGCAAGAGCGCGCTTGCCCTCGATTTGTGCTGCGAAATCGTCGCACGCAGCTTTGGTCAAAAGCTCGCTTCGGCTTTGTCGGCTCAGCTCGGCATCGACTGGCGCGGTGAACTCAGCGCGATCGATATCGTCTCGGGTCCGCTGCTCGTGAAGTAACCGAGTTTACTCGTCGCAGCTCAGCAAGCTGAGTTCCGCCGCGGTGCCTTTCGAACGTGCCAACAGCAGCTTGCCGTCGCGAGCGGCAATCAAATCAGCGCCGCGTACGACGCTATCAGCCGCGAGCGCAGTCTTGTCCCGCACGCGGCCGAAGATCGTGCCGCCATTTTCGCCCGCCGCCGTGAGCCAAAGTGCGCCCGGCGCGCTCTCGTCGCGGAGCAGTGACGGGGTACCGGCGCCGTTCGTTTCACCGCTCAGCTCGACCTTTTCGACGCTGCCGTCGGGCTTGACGTGAACCAACTGCAGCGCGCCGCCCGAAGCGCCGGGCGTCGAATCGTCCCCGCGAAAACCGAGATACGCGCTGCCGTCCGGGGCCGACGCGAGCTCGAAGCTCATCGGCCGTGCCCCCGGCGCGGTCACCACCAACGGTGATGAGACGGCCTTGCCCTGTAGGTCGAGCTTGATCACCTCGATGCGACGCGTACCGATGTCGAGCAGCGACTCTTCTTCGAGAACCGTGGGCCCGGCATCGGCCGCCTCTGTTTTGGGCTTGGCCTTTGGTGCGTCGAGCGCGCGGGCCACCGCCAGCCAATAGCCGCCGCTGCGTACCGCCAAGCGCGGTGAATCAGCGTCTGCGCCGGCGGCGCTGAGTGGCTCGGGCGCGAGCTTTTGCTTCGGGTTGTTCGGTTCGAGCAGCACGCCGAACACTCTGATTTTTCCAGCTGACTCAGCGGCGTACGCGAGCAGCGCGCGCTCGTTCGCCGCTTCGAGCGCAAACGTCGAATCACGGCGCACACCGGTAATTTCCGGACCCCAGGTCACTCGAGCGCTGGCGCGTGGATCGTGAATGACTCCCACGCGCAGCATGCCTCCGCCCGCGTCCGTGTCGGGCGTCACGAGCCACAGATCCTTGCCCGCCGGTGCGAACAGGGGCGGATCCGGATCACCGTGCACCACACCTAAATCGATGAGCTTCCCTGCGACGGCGTCAGGAGCGACCACCGCGATCAGCGCGTGCGTTTGGCGTTTGACCGAGCGTAGCGCGCTGAGCGTGAAACCATCGCTATCGGCCCGCGCTGGACCGAGCTCGACCGCGTACGGATCCGGAACCTCGTCGTCATCATCGGGCCCGCCGTCTTCGGCATCATCCGCCCGCGGCGCGACGAGTTCACCGATACGGAACGGCGAGGGTTGTGGGAGTTCCCTGCAGCGCGCAGGAACCGGCCCTGGCGCCGGTACGGGCGGGGCCGCGGCACTCTCGCTGCTTTCCGGCGCGTCCTCGCGCAATTCCGGCTGGGGGGCAGGCGGCGGCGCCTTCTTCTTGCAGGCGAAGACTCCGGCGCTGCAGAGTGCCCCCGCCGCCGCCACCGCGACCGAATTCGATACGCAGTGCGCCATGAAGCGGGACCGAGCCTTGCCAAAAACAGAGAACCGTTGCTCGATCATGAAGACCGCCATCGACTACTCGCGCGGCATGCGCTGAGCAAGTATATGATCGACCGACCCCTTCACCGAGCCGTCTTCCGTCGATGCCGAAACGTGAACTGACCCGCCCGTACGAGCCGAACCCGGCGCTGCGCGCGGTTTACCGCCAGTTCTTCGAACAGATTCAGGTCGACGAGGCTTGGGTGCGCTCCGTGAAGGAATTGGCCTCGGAAGGCTCGATTGTCTACGTCCTGCGCAACCTCAACTTCATCGATTTTCTCGCGCTCGACTACCTGACCAAGCGCCATCGGTTACCCCAAGTCCGCTTCGTCAACGACCTCGGACTCTGGATTTTGAACCCGATGGGCAAGGGCTGGCTGAACGCAATCCTGCCGCCCAAGAACATCTCGCGCTCTGTCGAGCTCGAAGATGCGCTCGAGCGCGGCGGCTCCGCTGCACTGTTCCTCAAGCGTCCACCCGGCATGTTGGATGTGGCCGCGGGAGCGAGCGGCGGGCGTGGCCTGCAGGAGGGTGATGGCTTGGTGCGCACCCTGATTGGCCTGCAGCGCAAACGCGAGCGCCCGATCCTACTCGTGCCTCAGGTGTTCGTGTGGACCAAGTTCCCGGACTCGCGCGGCACCGAACCGTTCGACTTCATTTTGGGACCGCGTGAGTGGCCGAGCCCGCTGCGCACCGTCGCGCAGTTTCTGTACAACTATAAGCACGTGGAGTTGAAGCTGGGTGAGCCGATCGAGCTCGCTTCTTTCCTCAACGCCAATCCGGGCAGCCCGGATCCCGTGCTCGTACGCCGCTTGACCTACGCCGTTTTGGGTCGCCTCGAGCGCGAACGGCGCAGCGTGACCGGCCCCGCTGAAAAGCCGCCGGAGCGCGTGCGCCAAGAGATCATCCGCAGCCCGAAAATGCGGGCGGTGATCGACGACTTGGCTGACGAGCGCACCGACAAGTACATGCTTCGTCAGCGCGCGCTCGAAATGCTGCGCGAACTCCAAGCCACGCCCGATCGCACCACGATCAAAGCGTTGGAAGTCATTTTCGAGCGCGTGTTCACCCGCATTTACGCGGGTATCGAATACAACAAGAGCGATATCGAAAGACTACGCAATGCAGCCAAGGCCGGCGTGCTCGTGCTCCTGCCGAGCCACAAGAGCCACATCGACTATCTGATCCTGAGCTACATCTTCAATCAGCACAATCTACCGCTGCCGGTGATCGCTGCCGGTGATAATTTGAACTTCTTCCCGATGGGCGCGGTCTTCCGGCGCGGCGGGGCGTTCTTCATTCGCCGTTCGTTCCGCGGCGATCGCCTGTACGCCGCAGTGGTCGATGCCTACGTGCGCCGGCTCTTGCGCAGCGGCTACCCAGTCGAGCTATTTCTCGAAGGCGGCCGCAGCCGCACGGGCAAACTGTTGGCGCCCAAGTTCGGGTTGTTGAACATGGTAGCTGACGCCGCGCTCGCCATTCCGGATCAAGAATGCTTCTTCGTGCCGATCAGCATCGGCTACGAACGGGTGATTGAAGCGCAAGGGTACGAACGCGAACTGCGCGGCGCGGAGAAGACCAAGGAGGACGCCGCGGGGTTGCTCAAGAGCAGTGAACTTTTGCGGCATCGTTACGGGACGATCAACATGCAGGTCGGGCAAATTCTGACCTTCGGTGAACTGCGCAAAGAGCTGGGCTTGCTGCCCGACGTGACGCTCACTCCGGCCAAGCGTCGTACCTTGGTTACGCGGCTCGGCAACCGCGTGATGGACGAAATCAACCGCGTGACGGCCGTCACTCCCGGCGCGCTGACGGCGCTGTGCTTGCTGTCGCACGAGCAGCGTGGCATCGGGCACGCCGAGCTGCTCGACTACTGCGAAAAGTTGCTGTCGGTCACTGAAGGCATGGGCGCGCGCGCGAGCCAACTCCTGCGCACTCCGACAGGCGCGCTGCGCCCGGACGCGCTGCGCGAAGCGGTGCAGATGTTCGTAGACGCCGACCTGGTCGAAGTCCAATTCTTGGAAGATCCGACGGCTTCCGGCAAGCAAGCCGGCCCAGGCGCGACGTACAGCGTGCTCCGCAATCAACGACTCTCGCTCGACACGTCGAAGAACATCATCGTGCACTTCTTCGTCGAGCGCGCCTTGGTCGCGATGGCCCTGCTCACCGCACCGAAATCCTCCCCGGACGCGAGTTCGGGCTCGGCCACGTTCGCTTGGGTGCGAGACCGCGTGCAGGGACTGTCCAAGCTGTTCAAGTTCGAGTTCCGCTTCCGCGCGGACGCGCCGTTCGAAGCCATCTTCGAGAATACCGTGCGCGCCATGGCCGATGCTGGTGAAGTGATTCGCAGCGGCGACCAACTCTCGCACGGCCCGGGCCACGACGGCTGGGACGGGCACACCTGGCTACGCATGTACGCCTCCATTTTGCAAAACTTCATCGAGGGTTACTACGTGGCCGCACGTGCCTTGGAGCTGCTCGAAAAGTCACCCCTCGCCGAAAAAGAGCTGACAAAAAAAGCGCTCTCGCTCGGACATCGCTTGTTCTTGGAGGGCGCGATCGAGCGCGCCGAAGCCGTCAGCAAGACCATCCTACAAAATGCCTTTCAGGCATTCATCGACCACGGCTATTTGACGGTGCGCGACACCAAGCTCGACTTGGTCGACGCGCTGCATTCACATCAAGCCTTCAGCGCCGTCGCTGAAGGAATTCGCGCATGGATCCCCGAGCGTTCGGCGTGAGGTCGGCCAGCATCGTCGTGGCCTGCGCCGCCTTCGCCAGCGGCTGCTTCAATGCCCCCTCCCCGCTCGCACCTGGCTTGCGCGGCACGGTGGGAGTGCCGAATCGCGGCGTGCTCACCGAATCCGCGGAGCTGCCCGTGCGCGGCCCTGGCTTCACCCGCTATCGCCCACAGAGCTCGCACTATTTCGGCAATCCGCGCTTGGTGCACGCGCTCGAGAGTGCCGCGGCGAACGTCGCACGCCTCGCCCCCGGCGGCGCGCCGCTCTCGATCGGGGATTTGTCGGCGAAAACCGGCGGACGCATCCCCGGTCATGATTCGCACCGCAGCGGCCGTGATGTGGATTTGCTGTTCTACGTGACCACGCCTGCCGGCGCATCGGTGCCGAGTCCGGGCTTCGTGCGCTTCGAGGGTGATGGGCTCGCGCGTGTCGACGACACGAAGGACTTCGTGCGCGTCGACATCGATCGCGAGTGGCTCTTGCTCCGCTCTCTGCTCACCTCGCCGGATATCGGCGTGCAGTTCATGTTCGTCTGCCACGAGCTCGAAGCGCTGCTGATCGACCACGCGCGCTCGCTGGGTGAACCCGACGCGCTCGTGTGGCAAGCCGAAACCGTAATGCTCGAACCGAGTGACAGCTTGCGCCACGATGACCACGTGCACCTGCGCATCGCCTGCGCACCGGACGAAGCGGTCACTGGTTGCAGCGGCGGCGGCCCGCGCTGGCAATGGCTGCCGCCAACCGCGCCTGTACGGCAGCTCGAGGCGCGAGACTGGGAGGAGATCGCCAAGGACGATCCGTTCGACGTCAACCAACGGCTCACGAGTGAACTGACGGAAGCAGCGCGTGGCTTCTAGCGTCCGCGTCGGACGCGGCCAACTCCTGCGCGGCGACTGCCTCCAAGTACTCTCCGAGCTCGATCGAGAGCAGCGCGGCCGCTTCGACTTGGCGTATATGGATCCGCCTTTCAACGCCGGTGGCGAACGCGGAGCCCGCGAAAAAAAGGGCGCACGCGTCTCCGGCAAATTCGCCTACAAAGACGCTTGGGGCGGTTTGGATCCATTCCTGGCCATGCTCGAACCGCGCTTGGTCGCAGTGCGCGACATGCTGAGCGCAGTGGGCAGCTTGTGGCTTCATCTCGATCACCGAGCCGTACACGACGCAAAGGTGCTCGCTGATCGCGTCTTTGGACGCACCGCATTTCAGGGCGAGGTGATCTGGGTTCCGGGCAACGGCGGCAAACGGCGCTCCGGTCCGAGCGTCACTCACCAAACCATCCTGATCTATTCACGCGGCCGCGAGATGATCTGGAACGGTGACGACCCCGCGTTGCGCGAACGCCACGCCGAAACCAGCCTGCGCATGCACTTCAAAAACGTAGACGCCAACGGCCGCAACTATCGCGATCGCATCGTCGGCGGCAAAACCTACCGCTACTATGCTGACCACGGCCGCCGCATCGGTAGCGTCTGGAACGACTGCCCATCGATGCGCGCCAACACGCCGTTGATCAAAGAAGCCACCGGCTACCCGACGCAAAAACCCGAATCCCTTTTGGAGCGCATCCTGCGGGCCTCCACGCTCGAAAACAGCCTGGTTCTCGATCCCATGCACGGCTCCGGCACGACCCTCGCCACGGCCGAACGCCTGGCCCGCCCGTGGCTCGGCATCGATCAAAGCCCACTCGCCCATCGCGTCGCCAAAGCGCGCCTGAAAGCGTTGTGCATGCAATCTGCAGCGCGAACCGTCGCGGAGTGACGTCGCGCGAGGTGACCCGAGCCCGAAACGAATCAGCTCGATCGGCGTCTTCTCTTTTGTTGATGGTCAATCATCACGTCCCAGAGCACCCAGCCTTCGGCGTCGCGAACGAGAGAGAGAATCAACCGCCGAGCGCGGCACTCGGACTGCGTTTTTGAGTCGAGAACAGCGTCGCTGCTCGAGGTGCGTTGCTGGACACGGATCGCCCCTCTCCCAATCAGCCCTTGCGCAGTTCGAGCGCGAGTGACGCGAAGTCATCGAGGGCTGTGGGGTTCGCAAGCGTATCGCGACTCGCAACGGTTTCAGCCGCGGCGCCGAGCAGCAGGCGTTTGACGGGAACCTCGAGCTTTTTGCCGTTGAGCGTGCGCGGCACGCTGTGCACACTGATGATTCGATCGGGCACGTGGCGCGGCGAGAGTTCGCGGCGAACCTCGCTTTCGATGCGACGGCGGAGTGTGGCGTCGAG
>Ga0164241_10003001_pt1 | contig 17540 bp, 18 predicted proteins | sample OricomyardsoilBY_FD_108780 | JGI IMG/M metagenome (GOLD analysis project Ga0164241, IMG submission 108780) | Backyard soil microbial communities from Emeryville, California, USA - Original compost - Back yard soil (BY) | ecosystem: Environmental > Terrestrial > Soil > Unclassified | place: USA...
ACGGCGTAGAGCTCGTCGAAGGCGACATCCAAAGCTACGAACGCGCCCACACCGCCGTCGTGGGCTGCGACTACGTCCTGCACCAAGCCGCACTGCCCTCCGTCCCGCGCTCCATCCAAGACCCCCTCACCTCCGCGGCGGTCAACACCACGGGGACGTTGAACGTGCTGCTGGCGGCCCGCGACGCCGGCGTCAAGCGCGTCGTGTTCGCCTCGTCCTCCTCGGTCTACGGCGCGTCGACCGCGCTGCCCAAGCGCGAGGACATGATCCCCCTGCCGATCTCGCCGTACGCGGTGAGCAAGCAGGCCGCCGAGAGCTACTGCCGCGTCTTCAGCCAGGTGTACGGCCTGGAATGCGTCGCGCTGCGCTACTTCAACGTCTTCGGGCCCCGCCAAGACCCCCAATCCCAATACGCCGCCGTCGTACCCCGCTTCATCACCGCTGCGCTGACCGGCCAGCGCCCGGTCGTGTTCGGCGACGGCGAGCAATCCCGCGACTTCACCTACATCGACAACGTCGTCGACGCCAACCTCCTGGCCCTCACCGCACCCGACGCCGTCGGCGAAGCCTTCAACGTGGCGTGCGGCGAGCGCTACACGCTGAACGCCCTCCTCACGCTGATCGGCGAGATCGCGGGCGTGGAGATCGACCCCGAGCACCGTGACCCGCGCCCCGGCGACGTGCTCCACTCGCAGGCGAGCATCGACAAGGCGCGGCGTCTGCTCGACTTCGAACCCGCGATCGGCTTCGTGGACGGCGTACGCCAGACCATCGAGCACATCGCAAGCCAGCAGCCCGCCGCGTCCTCCGCGCAGTGAGCGCACCACCCGTCCGCGTCCTGCGGATCATCGCCCGGCTGAACGTCGGCGGCCCGGCCCACCACGTGACGCTGCTGTCGGCGGACCTCGACCCCGCCCGTTACACGACGGTCCTCTTGACCGGGGAGCCCAGCGCGGAGGAGGGCTCGTTCGAGCACCTCGCCGCCGCGCGCGGCGTCCGCGTGCGGCGCGTGCCCGGCCTCGGCCCGGCCGTCCGGCCGGTGGACGACCTGCGGGCGCTGCTGGCCCTGATCCGCCACGTCCGCCGCTTCCGGCCGGACATCGTGCACACCCACACGGCGAAGGCCGGCGTGCTCGGCCGGCTCGCCGCCCGGCTCGCCCTCGGCCGCCGCCCGATCGTGGTGCACACCTACCACGGGCACGTGCTGCGCGGCTACTTCTCGCCCCCCGTGACCGCGGTCTACCGCGCGCTGGAACGGTGGCTGGCCCGGCTGAGCACGCGGCTCGTCGGGGTCAGCGCGACGACGGTCGACGAGCTGGTCGCGCTCGACGTCGCCCCGCGCGATCGCTTCGTCGTGGTGCCGGTCGGGCTCGACCTCTCGTCCTTCCTCGCGGTGCGCCCGGACCCCGCGGGGCTGCGGGCCCAGCTGGACGCCGGCCCGCAGACGCTGGTGGTGACGTTCACCGGCCGGCTCGTGCCGATCAAGCGCGTCGACCTGCTGATCGCCGCCGTCGCCGCCGTGCGCGCCCGGGGCGCGGACGTGCGCCTCGTCGTCGTGGGCGACGGCGAGCTTCGCGGTGCGCTCGAGGAGCAGGCCGCCCCGCTCGGCGACGCCGTGCGCTTCCTCGGCTTCCGCGACGACCTGCCCGCGCTCGCCGCCGGGACCGACCTGGCGGCGCTCGCGTCGGACAACGAGGGCACGCCCGTGGCCCTGATCGAGGCGGCGGCGGCCGGCGTGCCCGCGCTCGCCACCGACGTCGGCGGGACCGGCGACATCGTGCGTCCCGGGGAGACCGGCATGCTGGTCCCACCCGGCGACGTCGACGCGCTCGCCACTGCGCTGCAGGAGGCGGCTGCCGACCGCGCCGGCCTCGCCCGCATGGGCGCCGCCGCCCGCGCGCACGTCGCGCGGCGCTACGCGGCCGCGCGGCTCGTGGAGGACGTCGACGCGCTCTACACGCAGCTGCTGCGCGAGCGCTGACGCGCTCAGCCGCGGGCGAAGGCCGCGAACGCCGGCTTGCGGACCCCGCCGCGCGTGATCAGGCCGCTCTCGACCTGGTCGTTGTCGGGCCGCAGCGGGAAGTCGTACAGGCCCATGTAGCCCAGGGTCACCAGCCGCGACCAGGTGCGGCTCACGCGCAGCACGTCGGTCATCCACCGCGCCTGCTGCTGGCGCGACATGAAGATGTTGAACTCCCAGTTCGCGTGGTCGGTCGGGAAGCACAGCTCGCTGATGAAGATCGGGATCCGCTTGCCGTCCGGCCGGCGCCCGAGATAGCGGTCGATGGTCTGCGCGAGGGTGTCCAGGTCGCCGAAGTCCGCGTAGCCGTGGCCGAGCGGCGGCTGGCTGAGCCGCGGCGTGCGGCCGGTGAACGGGTTGTGGCCGTAGTAGTCCATCCGCGGGCGCTTGCCCCCGGGCAGGCGCAGCATGCGGATCCAGTCCAGGGGCCGCACGTCGCCGATCGTGTACGAGTTGCCGCCGATCACCAGGTTGCGGCGCGAGACCTTCTTGAGCTGCGCGTAGGAGGAGTCGAGCAGCCGCGCGTAGCGCTCGGCCCCCGCCCGCCCCGTGGGCGAGAAGTTCGCCTTGCGGCTCGGCTCGCCCCAGATCAGCCAGCGGTGGACCGCCGGCCAGTGCCGCGAGGCGGCGGCCATGAACGCGCCGTAGTCGGCCGGATCGCGCGGCGCCTCGTTCCACGCGCCGCCGCCGTTGGCCCACGTCGGCGTGCCCGCGACGCTCACCAGGATGGTGATGCCGTAGCGGCGCGCCTCGACGATCTGGTCGTCGAGCGCGGTCGGCCACGCGTACGCGGGATCGGTGGGGTCGGTGGGGTTCGCCGGGCGACGCGTCGCGATGTCCCGCCAGGAGATCGTCGTCTGCCAGATGCCCACGCCGAGCTTGGCGTAGACCGGGAACTGGCTCACGCCGTCGACCTCGGCGGGCCCCCACATCGCCTTGCGCGTCGTCACCGCGGCCTGGGCCGGCGCGGCCGAGGCCAGGCAGGCCAGGACGCCGAGGGCGACGAGCAGCGGGGCGATGCGCATCGTCCGAGGTTAGTCCACGCCCGGAGCGTCCTGCGGCACACCCCGGCGGGCGCGCACGGCGCGCACCATCTCCTTCAGGTTGCGCACGACGGTGTGCACGTCGCCGACCCGCGGCACGAGCGTGCGCATCGGGATCCCGCTGCGCAGCGACGCCCAGCGCGCGGTCGCCAGCAGCAGCCCCGCGTAGCAGGCGCTCGACGCCAGCGACGCGCCCGCGACGCCGAGCGACCGCAGCCACAGCGCGTTCATCCCCACGTTGACCGCCGCGACCACGAGGCACAGGGCGCTGAGCCGCAGGGGAGCGGCCACCCGCACCAGCCAGTTGTACAAGGGGCGGAAGGAGGCCATCGCCACGACGCCCGGCAGCAGGACCACGGTGACGAGGTAGACCCCGTCGTACGCCGACCCGTAGAGGATCGGCAGCACGAACCACAGGGTCGCCGCGAACCCGACGGCGACGATGCTCGAGAGCAGCAGGTTCACGCGCGCCACCTGGAAGGAGACCCGGGCCGCCTCGTCCGTGGGCAGCGCCATCTGGGGCCGGATCGCCGCCAGGACCAGGGGCGTGGTCAGCTGCCACGCCAGCTCGGCGAACACCACCGCGATGGCGTAGATGCCGGCGGCTTCCGCGTCGAGCCACAGCGCGACCAGGAACAGGTCCAGCCGCAGCAGCACGAACCACCCGATGTAGCCGCCGTGCAGGCGCAGCCCGTACCGCAGCGTCGCGCCCAGCAGCGCGAGGTCGTACGGCGGCCCGACCGGCCCCACGCCCCGGGCCGCCCGCATGCACAGCGCCCAGGCGCCGATCGCGACCGCGAGGTAGACGGCGAGCGCGGCGGTGAGGTCGAACGCCCCGCTGGCGAAGACGACGCACACGACGAGCAACTGCACCACGGCGACGATCGCCGACACCCGCTGGTAGGCCCGGAAGCGCCCCGCGAGCATCAGCAGGTTGGCCAGCCAGAGCTGGTGCATCTGGAACGGCACCGAGAGCACCGCGCACGCGAACAGGGCCAGCGACAGGCCGTCGAACAGCGACGCGTGCGTGAGCCCGTAGAGCACGAGCATCGCGACCATCGCGAGCGGGCCCAGGAGCACGGCGCTGAGGAAGCCGTTGCGGCTCAGCGCCGCCAGCGGCGTCTTGCGCTCGGCGAAGAAGTAGCTGCCGGCCAGCTCGGTGCCCGCGTGGAACGCGACGACGGCGATGCTCGCGGCGGTCACCGCCACCGCGTAGATCCCTCGGTCCGTCGGCCCCAGCGCCCGCGCGATGAGGACGCTGGCGACCAGGCCCGTCGCGTAGCTCATGATCTGGACCGCGAACGCCGTCGTCGCATCCTGGGCCATCCGCCGTCCGCCGAGCGGGGACGCCGCCGCCGCCGTGTCCGGAACCTCCACCCCGGTCACGGCAGCCACCGGCGGACGGCCGCGGCGAACGCGGCGTCGTCGGCCCAGGGCACGACGGTGCCGCTCCGGCCGTCCACGACGTGCTCGACGGCGCTCGGGACGGCGTCGGTGCTCACGACGGGCAGCCCGGCCGCCAGCGCCTCCGGCACGACGCGTCCCCAGGACTCCGCCGGAACCCGATCCCGGGGCCGCACGCGGTTGGGGACGACGAGCAGCGTGGCGCGCCGGTAGAACGGATCCACGTCGACCGGGCCGACGTGCACCTCGGTCCGCCCCGGATCCCGCGCCTGCAGCCGCGCCAGACAGCGCGCCGCGTAGGCGCCGTCGTCACCCCGGAACTGCGTGCCGGGATCGCCGAGCAGCGCGACGAGCCGCACGCGCACGCCCGACGCGTCGAGCTCGTCGACGAGGTCCAGCAGGCGGTCCAGCCCCTTCAGCGGCATGACCCGCCCGACGAAGAGCAGCTCCGGCTCGCCGTCCGGTGCACCGTCGTCGCCCGCGCCTTCCGGGGCCGCGGCGGGATAGGGCGCCGGGACCTGGCGCACCTTCCCGGCGTGCCCGAGCCGTTCGTAGTGCGCGACGTGGACCCGGCCGGGCACGAGGATCGTGGTCGCGACCGCCGCCAGGCCCCGGTCGAGCAGGCGGCGCGGAGCGTTCCCCGGGCCGGTGGGGTGCAGCCAGGTCTCGGAGTAGACGACGAGCGGCCGGCGGGCGAGCAGCGCCATCGCCACGAGCGCCAGCCACAGCGGCCGGTCGCGGCCGCCGGGCGGGACCGCACCGACCAGGACGCGCCGCGCGGCCCGCACCTCCCGGGCCAGCCACCGCAGCGTCGCGATGCGGCCGCCGCCCTGGAGCACGTGCTTGCCGCCGGCGTAGCGGGCCGCGATCTCGGCGCCGCCGTCGACGCCGCGCAGCATCCCGCGGGCGTCCCGCTCCAGCGCGGCCCGCACCGCGTCCGCCGGACGGCCGTCCGCCCAGGCCCACGAGCGCACGGCGTGCACGCGCGGGTCCAGCTCCGGCGCCGTGAAGACGTTCAGGTTCGCCGTGAGGACGCGGTCGGCCGCCGGAGCGGTGTCCGCGGGCCGGGGCACCGCGGCTACGCCCGCCGGAAGACGAACTGGTTGCACCCCAGGCCGCGGCCGGCGAGCACCTGGCGCTCCGGCACGAAGCCCGCGGCCCGTGCGCGCTCGACGACGAGCGCGGGCGTCGCGACCTCGAACGGGTACCCGCCGATCCAGTCGATGATGTCGTGCCAGCGGCTCATCCCGCGTGCGCTCTGGTACTCGGTCCACCGCCGGACGTAGGCGCCGGGATGCCCCTGGAGCGTCTGCTTGGCGAAGCCCGCCAGCTCGCGCGGGCCCATCACCGCGATGGCGTACGGCAGCCGCAGGGGGGCGGGCAGCCGGTTGTAGGTGCGCTTGGCCACGGCCCAGGCGCGGCTGCGCCAGCCCTGGTCGTTGTAGATCGCCACGAACAGCAGGCCGCCGGGGGCCACCGCGGAGGCGGCGAGATCGAACGCCGTCCACAGGTCCCCCGTGTGGTGGAGCACGCCCCACGAGTAGACGAGGTCGAACGAGCCCAGGCCGGCGACGTAGGGGCCGTCGAGCACGTCGCCCCGCTCCACCGTCCACCGGTCCTCCGCGACGCCGGCTCGCGATCGCAGCTCGCGCGTGCAGGCGACGCTGTGCGGGTCGTAGTCGAACGAGTGCAGGCGCGCCGCGCCGAGCCGGGCGGCGGCCAGCGAGAACAGCCCGCTGCCCGAGCCGGCGTCCAGCCACGTGCGTCCCGCCACCGCCTCGGACCCCACCATCTCGACGAGCGAGCGCTCGGCCTCCGCGATGCGCTCCTCGTTCAGCCCCCGCAGGAAATGCGCCCAGTTCTCGCCGAACGCGAAGCGCGTCTCGTCATCGGGGTGCCCCATGGACGCATCCTCGCATTCCTTCGCATACGGTGACGCCGTGGGAACCCGCCGCCGCGACATCGCGTTCTACGCGCCCTGGGCCGGAACGATCCTCACCCCGCGCGCCCGCCCGAGCGGCGGCGCCGAGGTCCAGATCCTCCATCTCGCCCGCGGCCTCGCCCGGCGCGGGGCGCGGGTCGCCCTCGTGACGTACGCGATCGACGGGCTGCCCTCCACCGTCGACGGCATCGAGGTCGTGGCGCAGCGTCGCGCCGCACGGGGACCGGTGCCGGCCCGGCGTGCGGCCACGCTCGCGGCGACCTGCGCGCAGCTCCTGCGCCTCGACGCGGGAGTCGTGGTGCAGCGGGCCGCGGGCGGCGTCACCGGGCTGGCGGCGCTCGCGGCGAAGGCCACGCGGACGCGGTTCGTCTACTCCAGCGCGAGCACGGTGGACTTCGCCTTCGAGCGCCTGGCCCAAAGCCGCGCGACCGTCGTCCTGTACGAGCTGGGGATCCGGCTGGCCGACGAGATCGTCGTGCAGACCGACGAGCAGGCCGAGCTGTGCGTGCGGCGCTACGGGCGGCGCCCCGTGGTGATCCGCAGCGTCGCCGAGCGCCCCGCGACCGAGCCAGCGCCGGACGGGCGGGACTCCACGGGGTTCCTGTGGATCGGCCGGCTGGCCGCGTACAAGAACCCGACCGCGCTGCTCGACCTCGCCGCCGCCGCGCCCGACGTGCCGTTCACGATGGTGTGGGTGCCGCACGACGCCGACCCGCCGAGCGTCGCGGCGGACCTGGCGCGCCGCGCCGAGGCGCTCGGCAACGTCCGCGTGCTGCCCCCTCGGCCCCGGGCGGAGCTGCTCGAGGAGATCGCCCGCGCCACCGCGATCGTCAGCACCTCCGACTTCGAGGGGATGCCCAACACGCTGCTGGAGGGCTGGAGCCGCGGCGTGCCGGCGCTGACCTTCGCCCACGATCCAGACGGCGTCATCGCGCGCGAGGAGATCGGCCTCTTCGCGGGCGGCGACCCGCAGCGGCTGGCCGACCAGGCCCGCGCGCTGTGGGCCGGCCGGGCGAGCGACGGCCCGCTGCGCGCGCGCTGCCGGGCCTACGTGCGCGCCCAGCACGACCCCGACGTCGTCATCGAGCGGTGGGCGCGGGTCTTGGGCCTTCCGGCCGGACCGGCATGAGCGCCGATCCCACCCCGGCGCCCGCGCCGTGGCGCGTCCTCGCCGACGCGCTGGTCGCTCGCGCCGCCACGGACACCGACCGCCTCGCCTACGACGACGGCACGGAGCGGGTCACGTTCGGCCAGCTCGCCGACCGCGCCGCCGAGCGGGCCCGCACGCTGGCCGGCCTGGGGGTGACCCGCGGTGACCGCGTCGCGCTCGTCCTGCCCGCCGGCGTCCGGTTCACCGAGGCCTTCTGGGCCCTGCAGCTGCTCGGCGCCGCACCGTGCGCGCTTAACCCGGCGGGCGGCGCGAACGCGATCGCGCGCGGCGTCGCGCTGGTGCGCCCGCGCCTGGTGATCGACGAGCGGACGTCTTGGGACCGCCCGGCCGGGAGCCCGCCGGTGCCGGTCAGCGCCGCCCAGCCCGACGACCTCGCCTTCCTGCAGCCGACGTCCGGCACGTCCGGGTCGGCCCGCGCGGCCTGCGTGCGCCAGCGCAACGTCCTGGCCTTCCTCCGCTCCACGCGTGACGCCGGGCACTTCCGCGACGACGACGTCATCGCCGCCTGGGTACCGCCGTGGCACGACTTCGGGCTCGTCCGGTTCGTGATCGGCGCGGTGTACTTCGGCCTCCCCTGCCACATCGTCCAGCCGGCCATCTCGACCATCCCCGAATGGCTGCGCACGATCTCGCGCGTCGGCGGGACGGTGTCCGGCGCCCCGGACTTCTGCTACCGCCTGGCGGCCCGCATGGTCGATCCCGGCTCGGTCGACCTGCGCTCGCTGCGCAACGCCGGCAACGGGGGCGAGCCGCCGCTGCGGTCCACGATCGAGGCGTTCGAGTCGCGGTTCTCCGTCCCGGGCGTGGTGCTTCCCGGCTACGGCCTCGCCGAGGCCGTGCTCGGCGTGAGCGCGCACGTGCCCGGCGACGCGCTGTCGGTCGACCGCCGCGGCAACGTCTCCTGCGGCGCGATCCTGCCGGGCCTGGAGGTCCGCGCGGGGCAGGACGTCGAGGAGCCGGCGGAGATCCTGGTCCGCGGCGCATCGGTGTTCGCGGGCTACCTGGACGCTCCGGCGGACACCGCGGAGCGGGTGCGCGACGGCTGGCTGCACACCGGCGACAGCGGCTACCTGGACGCCGAGGGCCGGCTGTTCGTGCTCGGACGGCGCCGGGGGATGCTCAAGCGCGCCGGCGTCGTCGTGGCGCCGCGCGAGCTGGAGGAGGCGGCGCAGCGGGTCGCGGGGGTCCGCGTCGCCGCCGCGGTCGACGTCGCGCTCGGACCTCCGGGGCAGCGCGGCATCGCGGTGGTCGTCGAGGCCCGCGTCCCCGACGAGGAGGAGGCCCGGATCGCCGCGGACGTCTCCCGCGAGGTGGTGGACCGGGCCGGCTTCGCCCCCGACCGCGTGCTGGTCGTCGCGCCCCACGCCGTCCCCCGTACCGAGAACGGCAAGGTCCGGCACGAGGCGCTGCGCGACGAGCTGGAGCGGACGCGGGGCATCGCCCCGGGCTGAGGCCTGAGCGCCGCGCTCAGGCGCTCGGCGGCCCCGGGGCCCCGGGGGCGCGCGGCGGCTCGTCGTCGCCCCAGAAGCTGTCCACGAACATCCGCCCGAGCGTCTGCGGGTTCGCCCGCACGAACCGCTCCAGCCACCCGGCGGTCGCGACGGCCATCGCGGCCTCGTCGCCCGGCGGGATCGGGTCGCCGACGGTGATCTCCACGCGCGACCCCCGCCACCGCGGCGCGATCGGGACGAGCGGGCTGCCCGTCATCCGCGCGAGCGCGAAGGCGCCGCGCGCCAGCCGGGTGGTCCGGCCGAAGAGGGTGACGTCGATCGTCGTGGGGAACTCGTTGGCGTCGACGAGCAGGACGACGAAGCCGCCGGCCCGCAGGGTGCTCACGGCCCGGCGCAGCGCCGCGGCCCGCTGCCACTCCTCGGTCCCCGTCCACCCCACCACGAGCCGCTTGCGCGCGTTGCCCGAGAGCTGCAGCACGAGCACCTCGCCCGGCAGCTGCTCGAGCAGGATCCCGAGCGCCGGGAGCGGTCCCACGTGGAACGCGGCGAGGACCATGGGCGGCTGCAGGAGCGCGGGATCCGCGTCGCCGGCCAGCGGCGGGTAGGGCCAGCGCGCGGTCGGGGAGGCAAGGCCCGCCTCCAGCACGCGCAGGCGCAGCCAGCCCGTCCACGTCTCCCGCCGCAGCCGGGTGACCTCCGCCGGAGACAGCGCCGGCAGGAACCGCCGGATCGCCGCCTCGTCGAGCCCGAGGCCCAGCGGTCCCGTCACGCGACCCAGGGCGGTCGCGGCGCCGATCGCGATCCGCGGATGCCGGCCGGCGGCCCGCTGCAGGAGCAGTCGCGCGCGGGGGCGGCTCATGCCCGGCTGAAGTGATCGATCACGTCGCCGAGGTGCAGCGGCCCCGCGGAGAGGAGCTCCTCGGTGGACCGGCCCCCGAGCCGCTCCTCGCAGGCGAGCAGGAACTCCACGGTGTCGATCGAGTCCAGTCCCAGGCCGCCCGACCCCAGCAGCGCATCGTCCGGGAGCGGATGGTCCCGGAAGCGCAGGGGCCAGGTCCCGATCAACGTCTCGTGCACCACGGCCGTGGTGCGGATGCGGTCGGCCATCTCATCGTTCTACTCGATCAGCTCCGTCGGAGGCGTCGCCGGTCGCCGGCCGTCAGGCGGCGTCGAGGACCGGCGCGCTGGCGGGCGGCGTGAGCTCGACGGGACGCTCGGCCTGGCGCAGCCAGCGCTCGAGCATGAGCAGCGACCACATGCGGGCGCCGTGGTCGGCCTCGTGCGCCTGGTGGGCGGCGAACATGCCCGCGAGCGCCGGCTGCTCCAGGTACGCGGCGGTCCGCGCGTCCGGCGTCAGCACCTCGTCCGCGAACATCGTGCCCAGCTCGCCGCGGAACCACTGGTGCATCGGGACGCCGAACCCATGCTTGGGCCGGTCCCAGATCGACTGCGGGATCAGGGGCCCGAAGGCGTGCCGCAGGAGCGGCTTCACGTGGCGCAACCCGACCTTGTGGCGCGCGGGCAGCCGCGCGACGTAGTCGATCAGCGCGGTGTCCAGGAACGGCGACCGCGCCTCCAGGCCGTGGGCCATCGTGGTCCGGTCGACCTTCACGGACAGGTCGTCCGGCAGGTACGTGCACAGGTTGGCGTAGAGGATGCGGTCGAGCTCGGGCATCGCGGCGGCCTGCGCGTAGCGCGCCTCCATCGACCGGCGGACGTGGGCGCGGGTCGCGAGCGGACGCAGCTCCGGCGCGAGCATCCCCGGCAGCAGCTCCTCGCCGATGATCGCGATCCACGACTGGTAGCGGTCCAGCACCGAGCCCTCGGCCCGCTCCAGGAAGCGCTGCGCGCGCCGGCCGATGTCGGCGTAGCCGCTCCCGCGCGGCAGGAGCGCGGCGAGCGGCCGCGCGAGCCGGCTCGCGGAGCGGGGGATGAACCGGGAGATCGCGGCGGCGCGGAAGCGGTCGTAGCCGCCGAAGACCTCATCGCCCCCGTCGCCGTTCAGCACGACGGTGACGTCGCGGCGCGCCAGCTCGGCGACGACGAACGTCGGGATGGCGGAGGAGTCGGCGAACGGCTGGTCGTGGTGCCACAGCAGGCGATCGACGAGCGAGACGGCGTCGACGCGCACCGCGTGCTCGGTGTGCCGCGTGCCGAAGTGCGCGGCGACGAGGCGGGCGTGGGAGCGCTCGTCGAACGAGGGGTCCTCGGGGAAGCCGATCGCGAACGTGTGCACCGGCTCGGTCGCGTGGCGGCACATCAGGCCGACGACGAGCGAGGAGTCGATCCCGCCGGAGAGCAGCGCGCCGAGTGGCACGTCGGCGACCATCCGCCGGCGCGTCGCCTCGCCCAGGAGCCGGGCGATCTCGTCGAGCACCGGCCGGTCCGGACGCAGGTCCTGGCCGCCGGCCGGCAGCGCGCTCCAGAACGGCCGGGGCGGCCGCGTGCCCGAGGCGTCGTGGACGACGACGCAGGCCGGGGGCACCTCGAGCACGTCGCGGTACATGGTCCGCGGGGTCGGCACGTAGCCGTACGTCAGGTACTCGGGGATCGCCTCCGGGTCGACGGCCGGCGACACCCAGGGGCAGGCGAGCAGCGCCTTGATCTCCGAGCCGAACGTGCAGCGGTCGCCGGCCACGCTGTAGAAGAGCGGCTTCTTGCCGGTGCGGTCACGGGCGAGCAGCAGCCGGCCGTGGCGGGAGTCCCACAGCGCCAGCGCGAACATGCCGTCGATCCGCTCGACGAACGCCTCGCCCCACGCCTCGTACGCGCGCAGGACGACCTCGGTGTCCCCGTGGGAGGCGAACCGCGCTCCCGCGGCGCGCAGCTCGGCCCGCAGCTCGGCGAAGTTGTAGATCTCGCCGTTGTAGCTGAGCGCGATCGCGCCATCCTCCGACAGCATCGGCTGATGGGCGGCCTCGCTGACGTCGACGACCCGCAGTCGCCGGTGCCCGAGCCAGCCGTGCAGCCCGCCCCGGCCGGCGATCTCGGTCTCCCCGCGGCCGTCGGGCCCGCGGTGGCGCAGGGTCTCCCGCATGCGCCGGCCGGCCTCGAGGTCGAGCGGCGTCCGGTCGGACGAGACGTAGCCGCAGATGCCGCACACGGGCGACATCGTGCCAGTCCCGCCTCTGGGGCGCGATCCAGCTCGCCCGGGAGGACGAGGCGGCATACTGCCGTGGATGGGATCGCGCCTGCTCACGCTCGTCGTGGTGGCCACCGTCACGCTCGCCGCCGCGGCCTCCACGGCCGCAGCCCAGGACGGCGTGACCGTGGACCCCAGCTCGCCCTCGGGCAAGGAGTACGCGCTGCCGCTCGAGTCGGCGCGCCAGCACGGCGACGGAACGGGCAAGACGGGCGGTGGCACGGCGGACGCGCAGGGCGCGGACGGCGAGGACGCCGACGCCCCGCTGTTCGGGGTCGGCGTCGGCGACGACGCCCCGGCGAAATCGACGTCCACGGACGGGGCGTCCCCGACGCCGCAGCGGACGACGCCGGACGCCGACGCGCCCGCGCGGACGACGACCGTCACCGCCACCACCGCCACGCGGACCACGACCACCGCGGTCGCGGCGGCCAGTGGCGGGGACGACGGAGGCGGAGGGGGCGGCACGCTCGCGCTCATCGTCGTCGGCGTGCTCGCGGTGGGCCTCCTCGCCGGCGGACTCCTGCGCTGGCAGGGCTCGCGCACGGCCGGCGACGGCCACGCCAGTCGCTGAGCGCGCGTCGGGCCCGGCTCCCTCCGGACGGGCGCGCGATGAGTTTCGGACCGTGACCGAGTCATGGACGGGAAGGCACGGAACCAGAACGAAGGAGTCTCGATGTCGCACCGGCACATGGACCTCGTCACCGATCGTCGTCGGGCGCTCCCGCACGACCGGGTGACGGCATGCTGATCACCTCGATGAGCGTCTCGGTGGACGGCTTCATCGCCGACCGCGATGGGGGGTTCAACTGGGGCGCTCCGAGCGACGAGCTGTTCGCCTTCCACCTCGCGGGGGTCAGCGAGCTCGGCGGATACCTGCTCGGCCGCCGGCTCTACGAGGCGATGCTGGTGTGGGAGACCGATCCGTCGATGCGCGACGGCGAGGCCCGGTCCACGTTCGCCGACGTCTGGTGCGCGCTCCCGAAGGTCGTCTTCAGCCGCACGCTCGACCGTGTCGAGGGGAACGCCCGGCTCGCCCAGGGCTCGGTGGCGGAGGAGGTCGCCGCGGCGCTCGCCGCCACGGACAAGGACGTCTCGATCGGCGGTGCCGGACTGGCCGGGGCGGCCTTCGAGCTCGGCCTGCTCGACGAGCTGCGCATGTTCCGCTACCCGGTCGTCGTCGGGGGCGGCACGCCGCTCCTGCCGCCGGTCACCGAAGACGTCCCCCTCGACCTGATCGAGGCCAGGACCTTCGAGTCCCGCGTGATCTACGAGCGCTGGCGGCGTGTCCTCCCGGCCGCGGAGACCCCGTGCTGAGGCAGGTCGCGGAGGGCGTGCACGTCCACCAGAGCGCGTTCATGCAGAGCAACGCCATCGTCGTGCAGGGAGCGGCCGGCGTGCTGCTCGTCGATCCCGGGATCCGCGGCGACGAGCTCGCCTGCCTGGCGAGCGACCTGCGCGCGCTGGGCCAGCCCGTCGTGGCCGGCTTCTCGACGCATCCGCACTGGGACCACCTGCTCTGGCACGCCGAGCTCGGCGCCCCGCCCCGTTACGGCACGGCGCGCTGCGCGGCCGTCGTCCGGGAGAGGCTGTCGGACCCGGGCGCGCAGGCCCGCGTCGCCGCGGTGATGCCGCCGGACCTCGTCGGGCAGGTGCCGCTGGACCTGCTCGGCGCCATCACCGGCCTGCCCGCCGGGGCGGAGCAGGTTCCGTGGGACGGGCCGCGCGTGCGGATCGTCGAGCACCAGGCGCACGCCCCGGGCCACGCGTCGCTGCTGATCGAGGAGCGCCGGGTGCTCGTCGCCGGCGACCTGCTCTCCGACATCCTGATCCCGCTGCTGGACCTGAGCGGCGCCGTCGACCCGATCGAGGACCACCTCGACGCGCTGCGGCTGGTCGAGGGCGTGGTGGGCGACGTCGACATCGTCGTCCCTGGCCACGGGTTCGTCTGCGGAACGGATCAGGCCCGCGCCCGGATCGCCCTGGACCGGGCGTACCTGCACGCCCTGCGGGACGGCGGCGGGCTGGGCGATCCCCGGCTCGCCCCGTCGGCCTACGGCGGGGAGTGGCTGCCCGGCGTGCACGAGCGGCAGGCGCAGCACCTGGCACCGACCCGCCAGCCCTGACCGGACCGGCGCCGTCGCGGGCTGGACGCACCCGACGCCGAAGCGGACATCGCGACCGCTGAGCGGCCGTGATATACGGGTCGGCGTGATTTGACCATAGGAAGATATCTTCCTATTCTTTTCGCATGGCCCGTCGCAAGCCCGGAACGCTGCTGCCCATCGAGACCGAGATCCTCGAAGCGGCACTGGCGATGCAGCGCACGCAGCAGGCCACCTTCCACGGGTTCGGCCTCGCCCAGACCATGCGCGAGCAGCGCGGGTCACGCTCGTTGACGGGCCACGGCACCCTCTACAAGGCGCTGGGGCGACTGGAGGGGTTCGGGCTGCTCACCTCGACGTGGGAGGACGCGCCGGCCACCGAGGGGCGGCCGCGCCGGCGGCTCTACGCGCTCACCCAGCAGGGCGCGGAGGCGGCCGAGCGGGCCCGGGCCGCCCGGGCCGCCCCGAGCGCCCCCTCCCCCGTCCCCCGCCTGGCCCCGGAGCCCGCATGACCCCCGAGCGCATCGCCGCCCTGGTCGCCCGTTGGGCCCGGCTCTACACGCGCCGCCTGCCCGCCCCGATCGCCGAGCGGCGGCTCGAGGAGCTCGGCGCCGACGTCCACGACCACATCGCCCACGAGCGGGCGCACGGGACCGGCGACCGCCGGATCGCCCTCGACCTGCTGTCCCGGCTGGCCCGTGGGCTCCCCGCCGACGTGTCGTGGCGCGGGCGGCGATCCCCCGTGGCCCGCTCCGTCGTGCGGGTCGCGCTGGTCACCGCGGCGATCCTGCTCGTGCCGCTCGTGGCGATGCAGCTCTCCGGGGAGGTGGCGTGGAGCCCGGCGGACTTCGCGGTGGCCGCCGTCCTGATCGGAGGAGCGGGCCTGCTCCAGCAGCTGGCCGCGCGGCGCGTGAGCGACCTGACCTACCGGGCCGCCGCCGGCGTCGCCCTCGCCGCCGGGTTCCTCTTGACCTGGACGGCGCTCGCCGTCGGCGTCGTCGGAGCGCCCGACGAACCCCTCAACGCGCTGTACGCCGGGGTCCTCGCCGTCGGCGCGGTGGGCGTCCTCCTCGCCCGGGGTCGCCCGCGTCGGATGGCTGGCGCGCTGCTCGCGGCGGCGCTCGCGCAGGCGCTGGCCGCGGCCGTCGCGCTGGTCGCGTCGCTCGCGGCAGCACCGCACGACGGGCTCGGCTCGGTGGCCGACGTCCTCGGCGTCAACGGGCTGTTCGTCCTGCTCTTCGCCGGCTCAGCCTGGCTCTTCGCCCGCGCGGACCGGTGCGGCCGGGCGCCCGTTCCCGCCCCGCGCCGAAGCGGACATCGCGACCGCTGAGCGGGCGAGATGTCCGGGTCGGGGCGTGAGGGGCGCTTAGAGGGCCGTGTTGGGCGGCGTGGTGACGACGTTCGGCGTCCAGCCGTGGCCGTCCCACCAGCGGTAGCCGCCCCCGAACTGGGGATCCGGGTACCAGCCCGCGGGTCGCCGGCTGTTGGATGCGATGAGATAGGACATACCTATACGAACACCGCGATACACTGGAGGTGACTGTGAGGGACGTCACCCTCATCCAAGCTGCCGCCGGCCGCCCCGCGACTCGCGCGGCGCCTTGACCAGGGCGCGGAACGCCTGCCACGCCGAACGGCGCGACGGTGACCAGCGCGAGGGCTACGACGCGCTCTGTCGGGTGTTCCGGACGGGCGGGTCGGGGGTCAGTCTCTGGGGTTCCACGGCGACCGAAACGCGACGCGCGCATGACCCCGACGACACGTCACCGCGACGCGCTCGTCGTCGATGTACCGAACGCGACACGTCCACTTGCGGCGATGCTGGTCTCGAGAGGAGCCCTTGAACCAGCCGACGGCGATGGCTTGGGCGGTCGCGCACGACGCGCTCTCAACTCAATCCCCCCCGCGCTATAGCTCGTCCGTGGGCGACCCGAAGAAGGACTTGCAGGTGACTCCGCGAGCGAACATGCCCGGGAGCCTCCCAGAAACGGCAGTGGACCGACGCTGGATGCCCCTAGCCCGGTCGACGACGCGCCCCGCATCGACTGGGATCCGCATGAAGCGCTCTTCGCGCTCAACACACGGCACACGTCCAGAGCCCTCCATCGGAATCGAACCGATGACCTCTTCCTTCCCATGGAAGCGCTCGCACCTGCGACGGCCGGGTCAGTCGTCAGCGAGCCGCTCAAGGAGCTCGGCGGGCCTGAGCACATGCACGTCGCCCAGGTCGGCCTCGAGCAGATCCCGGTCCCCACTCACGATCATCGCCGCCGCCTCGCCGCGCGCGAGCGCCACGAGATAATCGTCGGCGGGATCGCGGGTGGCCCCCGCGGCCGAGGGCGGCTCGACGCACACGGTGGCGTGACGCTCGATCCGCCCGACCAGCTCACGCGCCCGGGCCTCGTCGAACCAGCGGCGGAACTTCGGCCGCAGCGCCACCCGACGCAGCTCGGCGAGGAGCTCAGGACTGACGAGCACCTCGATGCGATCGTCGATCCACGCGTCCACCACACAGGCGGGCGGGGACTCGGCGGGACCGATCAGGGCGGAGATGAAGACCCCCGGGTCGACGACGACCCGGATCACGCAGCGTCGCGGCGCTCTCGCCGAGACGCGCGCAGCTCTTCATAGGCGACGCGCTCGGCCCCCTCGGCCGTCAGCTCCGACGCGGCCTGCGTCGACTGCATCAACCGCCGGAGGAGGTAGGCGTCCAAGGCCCGCTCCACGACGGCGGCATCATCGAGCCCGACGAAGGGCTCGCCGAGTTGCTCGCGCGCCTGCGCGACCGTGTCCGCGTCCAGCGTGACGTTGATCTTGTCGCCGGGAGCCATAGGAGAACGGTACCGCGTCCACCCGCTGTCCCCATCGTGTCCCCGAACAGGCTCTTGTTGGGGTCCGCACGGAGCGCTCTTCGCGCTCAACACACGGCACACGTCCAGAGCCCTCCATCGGAATCGAACCGATGACCTCTTCCTTACCATGGAAGCGCTCTACCGACTGAGCTAGGAGGGCGTGGGACAGCGAGAATAGCGAGCCGTCGCGCGATACGACGCGCCACCCCCGGGGCACCGCGTCGGCATGCGGGATCGCGCTGTGCGGTCCGGCTTCACAGCCTATGGTCGTCGTCCACGGTCGATGAACCGGGACGCGGTGAGTATGGAGCCCCGGGCCGCCGCCGGGGCGAGATCGGTGTCGCTGGGTGGTTGTCCTCCAACCATCCAGCGACACTCACGGCCGGGGTCAGGCTTCGTGACCGGTCACG
>Ga0164241_10003002_pt1 | contig 17537 bp, 13 predicted proteins | sample OricomyardsoilBY_FD_108780 | JGI IMG/M metagenome (GOLD analysis project Ga0164241, IMG submission 108780) | Backyard soil microbial communities from Emeryville, California, USA - Original compost - Back yard soil (BY) | ecosystem: Environmental > Terrestrial > Soil > Unclassified | place: USA...
CCGCGACGTGAGCCCTCCACCGCCAGCTCCGCCCACCGCCCGTCCCGGCATCACCATCAAGGCGCCCGCCGGCTGGAGTAAAAATGGCGCCAAAGCGGAGTCTTACACCGTCGGCGTCGACAGCATCGAAACGTGGGGCGGCATGCCGAGCGCCTACGTGGAATCGCTGACGCCCGCCGTCGACGGCGGTTTCGGCGGAATGATGCAATCAATCTCCGCCGAAAACTATGCGGGCAAACGCATCAGGCTCAGCGGCTGGATCAAAACGAAGGACGCAAACGAGGGCGGCGGTCACCTCTGGCTGCGCGTCGATGGACAGGAGCGCGGCCGATCGCTCACCCTCGACAACATGAACAATCGTCCAGTTAAAGGGACGACCGACTGGCAGGAGGCGTCGATCGTTCTCGACGTCCCCGCCGACGCGACCGCGCTGGCCTACGGATTTTTCGTTCAAGGCGGCGGCAAGATGTGGGTGAACGGCCAGCAGATCGAAGAAGTCGGCGCCAACGTACCGGTCACCGTCAAAAAAGCCCCGCCGAAAACCGTCCCCATCGCCCCCGTCAATCTGGGCTTCGATCCCAAGTAAGACGGGCGCAGTGACAATCTCCCGGCGACGTGCAGCCGCGCCGGTCTCGTCCGCCCCCGCACCGCGACGAACCACTGACGTCCTGCCTCCCCTAGCGACGCCACTCCACGCCCCGGCTGAATAACGTTAAATCAACTGGCGCCAGCCACGCCTTCCGGTTCATCTCCGCACCATGCTGAAACTGTTCCCCATCTTGGTTCTTTCCACCCTCGCTGCATCCGCCGTTCCGTCATCGCCCCGCGTCATCCAAGCCGATGTGACGCGCGTCGCCGGCCCGATGAACCGGATGCACGAGTTCTGCGTCGGCGCCGGCCGCGCCAACGAAGGCTTGCGCGCCGACTGGCAGCGGCAACTCCGCCAAGCGCACGCCGAATGCGGCTTCCGCTACATCCGCTTCCACGGACTTTTCTGCGATGACATGGGCGTGTATCAGGAAGACGGGCACGGCCAGTCCATCTACAACTGGCAGTATGTGGACGAGCTTTTCGACTTCATCGAGAGCATCGGCATGAAGCCCTTCGTCGAACTCGGCTTCATGCCGTCCGGCCTCGCGAGCGGCTCGCAAACGATCTTCTGGTGGCGCGGCAACGTGACGCCGCCAAAAGACTACGCGAAATGGGAGGCGTTCATCGCCGCGTTCGTCCGTCACTGCACCGAGCGCTACGGCGCCGACGAGGTGCGCTCGTGGTACTTCGAAGTCTGGAACGAGCCCAATCTCGACGGCTTCTGGATGGGGAATCCCGGGAAAAAACCTTACGAGGAATGGTCCGTCGGCGCGCGCGCGGAATACTTCAAACTCTACGCGTCCACCGCCAGCGCGGTGAAGTCGGTCGACGCCGCTTACCGCGTCGGCGGCCCCGCCACCGCCGGGGAAGCCTGGATCGACGAGACGCTCGCCTTCTGCTCCGGCCAGGATGTGCCGCTGGATTTTATCAGCACCCACAGCTACGCGACGATGAGCGGCTACCTCGACGAACACGGCAATGCCGGCACCGTCTTCTCGCCGGACCGCAACGCCATCACGGCGGGCGTCAAAAACGTGCGGGAAAAAATCAACCGCTCGCCCTTCCCGAAACTGCCGTTGCACTACACCGAGTGGAGCAGCTCTTACACGCCCGCCGATCCCATCCACGACAGCTATCACAGCGCCGCTTTCATCCTGGATAAGATCCACAACATCGGCGACGACGCCGCGTCGATGTCGTATTGGACTTTCACGGACATCTTCGAGGAAGCCGGCCCGCGCATGACTCCGTTCCACGGCGGTTTCGGCCTCATGAATTATCAGGATCTCCGCAAGCCCGCGTACTTCGCTTACAAATTTCTCCACGAGCTCGGAGAGGATAAAATCGCCTGCGACGATCCGGCCGCCTTCGTCTGCCACGCCAAAGACGGCGCAGTCCAGGCTCTCTTCTGGGATTTCACCATCACTCATCCGGGCCCGACCGTGATCAACCAGGAATTCTACAAGGCCGATCAACCCGCCCAGCCTGCCGCACCGACCACGCTTCGCCTCGCGGCACTGAAACCCGGCGCGTATCGCCTTCTCGGCTACAAAGTCGGCTACCGCGCCAACGACGTCCAGTCCGCCTGGCGCGACCTCGGCTCGCCGGCCCAATTGACGCGCTCCCAAGTCGCCACGCTGCGCGAGGCGAGTTCCGGCGCGCCCGTCATCGATGAAGAAATTCACGTCGCCGCCGACGCCGTGTTTTCCCGCGTTTTTGAAATGAGCGAAAACGACGTCTGGTTCGTCGAGCTGCGTCCGCTGTAAAGACCTGACGCATCAAGCCCCGTCGTTCACCCGCGTCCTCCACTGGAAAAAAATGCGCGTCTTGTCCAAACGACGATGCGTCGTTCGTTGAGAAAGCGTTCCCGCAACACTCAGTCCCTTAACCTCAACATTCGATCATCATGGCTCGCGTCAGCACTTACCTGAATTTCCCCCGCACCACCGAGGAAGCCTTCCTCTTTTATAAGTCGGTTTTCAAAACCGAGTTCGTCTCACCGATCGTGCGCTTCGGAGACGGCCCGCCCTGCGAAGGCGCGCCGCCGCTCTCGGACGCCGACAAGAAACTCGTGATGCACGTCAGCCTGCCGATTTTGGGCGGCCATCAAATCATGGGCACCGATTGCGCCGAGAGCCACGGCTTCACGCTCAATCAGGGAAACAGCGTTTACATCAACTTGGAGCCCGACACGCGTGCCGACACCGACCGCCTTTTCAATGCATTGAAAGAGGGCGGCAAGGTGGAGCAATCCTTGCAGGACATGTTCTGGGGCGCGTACTGGGGCTGCCTCACCGACCGTTTCGGCACTCGCTGGATGTTCAACTGCATGGCGAAATAAACCACCCGTCGGCGCAGCGGCGCGGCACGGCGGCACCTCGACGGATTTTTCGCTGGTCAATGGGGACCGGCCACGGGTCACTATCCGTCTTCCTTTCCCGGTGCCCGCCCCCGATCTTTCTTCGTCATCAACTCCACCGCGTTTTCGTCGGCCGCTCATTTTTCGCCTGTGGGTCGCCCATGTCCTCGTCGCAAAAATCGCCGCCCTCGTCCTGTTCTTTACCGGCCACCGCGCCCTCGCAGTCGCCGTGTTTTTCAGCCCCGCGCCGTGGTTGATCTGGCAATACCTCGTGCCCACGTCGGCTGGCTTCGGCCCCGCCATCCGCCGCTTTCGAACCGACCGGCGCGAGATCTGGCTGACCATCGACGACGGCCCCGATCCGGCGACGACGCCGCGCGTCCTTGACTTGCTCGACGCCCACCGCGCCTCCGCCACGTTTTTCGTCATCGGTGAACAAGCCCAACGTCACCCCGCGCTCATCGCCGAAATCGCCCGCCGCGGCCACTCGCTCGGGAATCACACGCACACGCATCCGATGGCTTCCTACTGGATCGCCGGCCCTCAACGCACCGCCGGCCAGATCGCCCGCTGCGATCAAGCCTGCCGCTCCGCCGGCATCCCGTCGCCGCGCTGGTTCCGCCCACCAGTGGGACTGAAAAGTCTCGCGCTGCACCGCCAGCTTGCGCGTCGCGGCCTCGAACTCGTTCTCTGGTCCGCCCGTGGCTACGACACCAAGGTCACCGATCCCGAGGTCGCCCTTCGCCGTATCCGCAAAAACATCACGCCCGGCGCCATCGTCCTCGTTCACGAAAGCGGCCCGCCCGGCTCGCCGCGCCTCGAAGTCATCAGCCGGCTCCTCCGCTTTCTCGATGCGTCCGGCTACCGCGCCGTGATCCCCGCCCCCGACCGCTTGATCCGCCGCTGAGCGCCGCCCATCGCCCGCCACGCGCAGGATTAGTGAAATCCCGCAGCACGCGCCTAATCTTCACCCTGCTTCTGGCGCGTATGGCCACATTGTACTGGGAAAATTGCGCCGCCGAGCCAACGACCCTTCCCACGCACATTCGCGTCACCCCATGAAAACCCTCAAACTCAGCCTGCTCTCGCTCGCCGTCGCGTCCCTCTCGCTTCCGGCGTTTGCCCAGATCAACATCTCGGACTTCTCAACCGCCAGCGGACTCCAGCTCAACGGCAACGCCGCCGTCGTCGGCTCCGTCCTCCGCCTCACGCCCGCCAACTATAACCAGGCGGGCAGCGCTTTCTCGACCTCGACGATCTCCCTGAGTTCGAACGCCTCCTTCAGCACTTACTTCCAATTCCAGATCACCGACAACGGCGGCAGCGGCGATAACGACGGCCTCGGTGCCGACGGCATCACCTTCGTCGTCCAGACCGTTGCCAACAACGTCGGCGGCCTCGGTGGCGGCATCGGTTATCTCGGCATCTCCCACAGCGTCGGCACCGAGTTTGATACGTGGAACAACGGTACGTCTTGGGGCGATCCTGATGGTAACCACGTCAACTTCGACTTCGGCGGGGCCTTCTCCCTGTCCGGCGCCGCCCCGGTTACGAACCGCATGAACAACGGCTCCGTCTGGAACGCCTGGGTGGACTACAACGGCAACACGCAGTCGCTCGAACTTCGTCTCCTCGAGGGTTCGAACGTCCGCCCCCTGGCCGCAATCCTCGCCACCACCGTTGATCTCGCCGCCCAGCTCGGCACGACCGACGCCTTCGTCGGCTTCACCTCGGGCACTGGCTCCGCCTTCGCCAACCACGACATCCTGGCTTGGGAATTTCGCTCGACGTACAACCCCATCGATCCGACCAACGGCAACACCGCCGTTCCCGAACCCTCCACCTACGGCTTGATGGCCGCCGGCGTGCTCGGCCTCGCCGTCACGCTCCGCCGCCGCAAGGCCCGCCGCTGATCGGCTGTCACCGGTTCTCAACTACACGCGCAGCCCTGGCCGGCTGCGCTTTTTTGTGCCCGGCCCTCGCGCGCAACCGCGGCCCGCGGAAGCCCGGGTGAAAAACGATTCTCCTCTCGACGTGCTTTAACACGTTCCCACAGTGGCGGGACATGCATGGCCCCGCCCGTTTTTTTCGCCCCGCCCGCCGCCCCCATTTTTCGTTCAATATCCTCTGCGCCCGCCTCGCTTTCTTCGGCCTCTTGATGCTCGCCGCCTGCAGCTCCGGCGAATCATCCGCCTCCGCGCGGACCGCCGCCCGATCGTCGTCGCAACGGCTCTCAACCCCGACGCGCCCGGCCGATTCACCTGTGAGCGCAGCGCCGCAATCGTCGCCCGCGCAAACCACTTCGCCCGTCATCTTTTTCCCCGGCTCCCGTTCCGGCGGCAGCATCATGCTCGGCATCGATGTGCTCGCCGCGCAAAACTTCGCCCCTCTCGCCGGTAAACGCGTCGGGCTCCTCACGCATCCGCCCGGCGTGAATCGTTTCGGCACGAGCACGATCGACGTCCTCCGCGCCGCTCCCAACGTCCACCTCGTCGCGCTCTTCGGCCCCGAACACGGGATCTACGGAAACACCGCCGCGTCGGTGAACATCTCCGACGCCATCGACAAACGCACCGGCCTCCCCGCGTACTCGCTCTACGGAAAAAACCGCAAGCCTTCGAAGGATCAACTCAAGGGCCTCGACGCACTCGTGATCGACATGCAGGACATCGGCGTGCGCTCGTACACGTTCTCCGTGTGCATGAAGTACGCGATCGAGGCCTGCTTCGAAAACAACGTCGAAGTCATCGTGCTCGACCGCCCCAATCCCCTCGGCGGCCTCAAGGTCAGCGGACCGTTGCTCGACCGGCAATTTTTCAGCGGCGTCGGCCAGTATGTCGTCCCGTACGTGCACGGCCTCACGATGGGCGAGCTCGCGCGGATGGCCGTCGGCACGCCCGGCGGTCTCGACATTCCCGAAGCCGTCCGTCTGCGCGGTCATCTCAGCGTCATCCCGATGCAAGGCTGGCGGCGCTCCATGCGCTGGCCCGAAACCGGTCTGCGCTTCGTTCCCACCTCGCCCTATATCCAGGATTTCGCGGCGTGTGTCGGCTACGCGATGACCGGTCTCGGCTGCCAGATCGGCGGCTTCACCCACGGCATCGGCACGCAGTATCCATTTCGCGGAGTCGCTTTCAAGGGCCGCCCCGTCGATCAGGTTCAGAAAGACCTCGTCGCGCTCCACCTGCCCGGACTCGCCTTCAAAAAGGTCGCGCTCACTTCGCCCGCCGGCGCGCCGCTCGGCGTCGGCATCTACGTCGAGGTGAACGATTGGGACGACTGGAATCCCACCGAGCTCAGCTTCCACCTCATGCGCCTCGCCGCGCGCTACAACGCGAAAAACCCTTTCGCCGCCGCGCGCGCCGACGAGGCATTGTTGTTCAACAAACACACCGGCTCGCTCGAATGGTGGAACGCGCTCAAGCGCGACGGCGCCCGCGTCGATGTCGAAGGCTTCCAACGCAAATGGAAGCAGGACGACCTGATCTTTCAGCAAAACAGCCGCCGCTTCTGGCTCTACGAATAAGGCGGGCCTTCTCCGCGCCGCCGGCCGGTCTCCGCGGCTTTCGCGTTTGGGCCGCGATCACTCCGTCCGCACGCGCACTTCGCCGTCACTAAACTCGACCGCGAGCCGCGTGCCCGACTCAAGCGCGCTTCGTTGCATGACGGGCCGCCCGGCCTCGTCGCGCACGATCGCGAAGCCGCGGTTCAAAACCGATTTCGGACTTGCCGCCTGCAGCCGTTTCCAAAGCGCGAGCAAACGCTGCGACTCCTGCTGCACGCGCACTTCCGGCGAGCACCGCGCCAACCGCAATGCCGGCAGCGCGAATTGCTGACGTTTGCGTTGCGCCGTCTGCCGCAGCGCGAGATGCAGCCGGCCCGAAAGATCGTCCACGCGCAAAAATCCGCGCTCCACCTGGGCCTCGGGCGAAAGCAATCGCAGCCGGCTGCGCGCATGGTCCAGCTGTTCCGCCGCCGCTTCCACGCGCCGGATCAAGCCGTCGCGCAACGACCGCCCCGCGCCCCGCGCGCGCTCGAGCGCATCGACGAAGTGACTCGAAATCAGCTCGGCCGCTCCGCTCGGCGTTTCCGCGCGCACGTCCGCCGCGAAGTCGCACAACGACACGTCGATCTCATGCCCCACCGCGGAGATGATCGGTATCGAGCAAGCTGCGACCGCGCGCACCAGCACTTCCTCGTTGAACGCCCACAAATCCTCCAGGCTGCCGCCGCCGCGCCCGACGACGATGAGGTCAAAAATCCCGAGCTCCTGCGCCGTGCGCAGCATCGCCGCCATCTCCTCCGCCGCGCCCGCGCCTTGTACCCGCGCCGGCAATACAACCAGCCGCCCCCGCCAGCCGCGCCGCGTGAGAATGCGGATGAAATCCTGCACCGCTGCGCCCGTCGGCGAGGTCACGAAGCCGATCGTCTCCGGCAGCCGTGGCAGCGGCCGTTTTTTCTCCGCCGCGAAAAGTCCTTCCTCCACGAGACGGCGTTTCAACGCCTCGAATTCCTGCTGCAGCCGGCCCACGCCGTCTTCGAGTACCGCGCGCACGATCAACTGATATTGCCCGCGCGCCTCGTACACGCTCACCGCTCCATAAACCAGCACCTGCAATCCGTCGCGCAGCCGCACCGTCTGCCGCGCCGCGTCACCGCGAAACATCACCGCCGACACCTGCGCACCGGCATCTTTGAGCGAAAAATAAACGTGCCCGCTACCCTGCGGCCGAAGATTGGAAATCTCCCCGCGCACCCAGCCCGCCCGAAGCTGCGTCTCCAGCAACGTCTTCACACGGCGCGTGAATTCCGTGACGCTCTGCACGCGTTCGGAGTCGTTCCCGACCTCGCCTTCGTCTTCGTCGAAACGACTCATCGAGACTCCTCGATCGTCGACGCCGCCACCTGCGCCACCAGCGCCGGCGCCTGTTTCTTTTTAAGCATCCGCCGTCGCAAAAATTTGAAGCCACCGCCAAGCGCCAGCAGCCCGCCGAACGCGAGCAGCGCCAGCTTGCCTTCACCTTGCGCGAGCGAATCGCCGAAAAAAATGAAGATCGCGCCAAACGCCATCGCGATGGGCCACGACACCAGCATGTAGGTGCGAAAGGGCACACCCGCTAAACCCAATAAATAACTTTGCACGAAGAACGGCGGCCCGGGCGTCACGCGCACGAGCACCGACACCGTCACGCGTTCCGACGGTGGAATCTGCGGAAGGCTATAGCCAAGCCGCCCGACCATCCACGCCAGCGGCGGGCGAAACGCGTACCGGGCCAGCCAATACGTGAGCGCGAGATTGATTCCCAAAGCGATGCCCGAACACAGCAGCACCATGGGCATTCCGATGACCGGCGCGAACACCGGCCCGGCCGCCAGCCAGAAGGCCGAAAGAGGAAATCCCACCGCCGGCAGCACCGCTATCGCGCTGAAAAACACCCACGGTCCATACGCGCGCACCAACGCCAGTGTGTCGTCGAGCAACGCTCGCAAATCCAAACCGCGAACCACCAACACCGCTCCCACCGCGAGGACCACCACCACGACGGCGAGTTTGATCAGCAAAGCCTTCTTTTGCGCGGCGGATGGTTTCTGCGACATGCCTCGTCACGATGGGGCGGCGGCCTTTCGCGAGACAATCTTTTCATGCCGTTTCAACCGCACGAATCACCCGTGGATGCGCCGAAATCACGAGCCGGCGAAAATCAGTCAGCCGCCAATGGACCGCGGCGAAAGCGCCGCCGGTCAGATGCTCAGGGTTGCTCGACGCGAGTGCGCAAAAACGCCAGCACGTCTTGGAATTTGCTCCGGTTCGCCTCGTCGGTCGTCACCAGATTTTCGTGGGCTTCAAGCACCAGCCGGGCGCTGTCGAGTTCGCTGCGCGACTCGCAGGGTAATGCGGTGCCGGGCTGACCAGCGCCGAGCGATGTCTCGCCCGCGTCCACGGTGAGCAGACGGTGCAGGCCTAGATTACGCACCAACTCCAGGTTGCGTGGCGAAATGCGGGAAAGCACCAGGCTGCCCGGAGGTTTCAGTTTGCGGAGTTGCAGCCCGGCGCCGGCGATCACGCCGAGGAAGGTGCTGTCCATGCTCGCGCAGTTTTGAAAATCGATCACGAAGCGCGTCTTTCCTTCTTTGATGCGCTCGTCGAAGAAATCGTGGATGCAGGCGCTGTTTTGAAACGAGGCGCGGCCATCGATGCGGATCACGATGGGATCGGAATAAGCATCGACGAGAAAAACGGGTTTGGCGGAGTCAGCCATGACGTGAGGAGAATGACCGGCCCGGAGAGGCGGTGATGCCAGACTCCGGGCCGGTGGGATGAATGAAACAACTGCTCAGTTCTTCGACACAATCTGCCGTAAAACATACGGCAAAATTCCGCCGTGCTGATAGTAGTCGATCTCGATGGGCGTATCGATGCGGCAGCGCACGATCACGTCTTCCACCAGCCCGCCCGCGCGGGTGATGCGCAGCGTCAGATCCTGCTGCGGCTTGATCGCCGGGCTCAGGCCGAGGACGTCGAACGTCTCCGAACCGTCGAGCTTCAACGTCTGCGCGGTGACGCCTTCTTTGAACTGCAAAGGCAGCACGCCCATGCCCACGAGATTCGAACGGTGGATACGCTCGAAGCTTTGCGCGACGACGACTTTGACGCCGAGCTGGTTCGTGCCTTTCGCCGCCCAGTCGCGTGACGAGCCGGTGCCATATTCCTGGCCGGCGATGACGATCAACGGAGTGCCCGCCGCCATGTGTTTCGCGGCGGCGTCGAAGATCGACATCTTCTCGCCCGTCGGCTGGTAAAGCGTGTTACCGCCTTCCTCGCCCCCGAGCATCAGGTTCTTGATGCGCACGTTCGCAAAGGTGCCGCGCGTCATGATGCGGTCGTTGCCGCGGCGCGAACCGTAGCTGTTGAAATCCTCGAAGGAAACGCCGTTATCGATCAGGTATTTGCCGGCTGGAGACGTCTTCTTGATCGCGCCGGCCGGAGAGATGTGATCGGTCGTGACTGAGTCGCCGAAGATGCCGAGCGCACGCGCACCTTTGATCTCGGCGATCGTGCCGGGCTGCAGGCCGAAGCCGGCGAAAAACGGCGGTTCCTGGATGTAGGTCGATTTCGAATCGAACGCGTACACGTTGCCCACGCTCGTCGGGATTTCGTTCCACTTCGGATTCTGCGCGGCGAAGTCGGTGTATAACGAACGAAACACTTCGGGCTTCAGCGCCGCCTGCATCTGGTTGCGCACCTCTTGAATCGTGGGCCAGATGTCCTTGAGGAAAACCGGGCCGTCCTTGCCCTGCCCGAGCGGCTCCGAGGCCATGTCGATATCCACGCGGCCGGCCAAGGCGAACGCCACTACGAGCGGCGGCGACATCAAGAAATTGGCTTTGATATTCTGGTGAACGCGCGCCTCGAAATTCCGGTTTCCCGAAAGCACGGACGCCGCCACGAGATCGTTTTTAACCACCGCGTCCTCGATCGGCGCGGCGAGCGGCCCGGAGTTGCCAATGCACGTCGTGCATCCATAGCCCACCGTCTGAAAACCGAGTTTGTCGAGGTACGGCGTGAGGCCGGTCTTGTCGAGATAGTCGGTCACCACGCGCGATCCGGGAGCGAGCGACGATTTCACGACCGGGTTCACCGACAGCCCTTTCTCAACCGCCTTTTTCGCGAGCAGACCGGCTGCGAGCATCACGGACGGATTGGACGTGTTCGTGCAGCTCGTGATCGCGGCGATCAACACGCTCCCGTGCCCGACCGTGGCCGGCGATGTATTCAAATTCACATGCAACACCGAGCTCGGCGTGGGCCGGTTGTTGGCCATTTCCAGCTCGGTCAGCGGGTTCGTATCCTGTGCCTTCGACTTCTGCGCCGACGGCGGTTCCTGGCTGCCGCCGCCCGAGGCCAGCGCGATTTCGTCGGTGCCGATCTGTACGCGCTTCGAAAACTCGCCGGCATTCTTGCCAAAGCCATTCTCCGTCACCGCGCGTGAAAAGCACGTCGTGAACTCGTTCTTGAGATTCGTGAGCTCGATGCGGTCCTGCGGACGTTTCGGTCCGGCCACGCTGGGAACGATCGTCGCGAGATCGAGTTCCACGACCTGCGAGTAATCGATCTGCCCTTTTTGCGGAATGCCCCACAGGCCCTGCGCCTTGTAGTAAGCCTCGTACGTCTCGACGAGTTTCTCGTCGCGGCCGGTCGCGCGGAGATAGTTGAGGCATTCGCCGTCGATCGGGAAAAAACCCATCGTCGCACCGTATTCGGGCGCCATGTTCGCGATCGTCGCGCGATCCACCAGCGGCAGTGCCGCGGTGCCCGGACCGAAAAACTCGACAAATTTACCGACGACCTTCGTCTTGCGCATCAACTGCGTGACCGTGAGCGCGAGGTCGGTCGCCGTCACACCTTCGCGCAGCGATCCGGTGATGTGCACGCCGACGACATCAGGTGTGAGAAAATACACCGGCTGGCCCAGCATGCCCGCCTCCGCCTCAATGCCGCCGACGCCCCAGCCGACGATGCCGAGACCGTTGATCATGGTCGTGTGCGAGTCGGTGCCGACCAGCGTATCCGGATAATAAACACCCTTCGCGTCGCTCAACACGCCCTTGGCGAGATACTCGAGATTCACCTGGTGAACGATGCCGATGCCAGGAGGAACGACCTTGAACGTGTCGAACGCCTGCATGCCCCACTTGAGGAACTGGTAACGCTCGCGGTTGCGCGTGAACTCGAGCTCGAGGTTCTTGCGGAACGCGTCGCCCGTGCCGGCGAAATCCACCTGCACCGAGTGATCCACCACGAGATCCACCGGCACGAGCGGCTCGATGATCTTGGGGTTTTTGCCGAGCTTCGTCACCGCCGAGCGCATCGCCGCGAGATCCACCAGCAGCGGCACGCCCGTGAAATCCTGCAGCACGATGCGCGCGACCACGAAGGGGATTTCCTCCGTGCGCGGCGCGTTGGCGCTCCAGCTCGCCAGCTCGCGCACCGCCTGCTCGGAAACGCGTTTGCCGTCGCAGTTGCGCAAAAGCGATTCGAGCACGAGGCGGATCGAAACCGGGAGCCGCGAAATCTTGCCGATGCCGGCTTTCTCAAGCTCGGGCAGCGAGTAAAACGGATGCGTGGCACCGCCGGCCGTGAAGGACTGAAGCGTGTTGAAGGGATTCGTGAGGCTCATCGAAGGGGGGAGTAGAAAACCGGGAGTGATGGTGAAATCCGGGCCGGACCGCCACGCGGCCCGCCGTTGACAGTCTAATCAGGCAAGCGCGGCCTGCACGGCGGCGAAATTCGGGAGATCCTTTGGCGTGGCGGTTTGCTCGGCGTATTTAACGATGCCGTCTTTTCCGATGACAAACGCCGCTCGGGCCGACGTATCGCCGATGCCGGCCAGACCGGGGAAAAGCACACCATACGCCTTGGTCGTCTCTTTGTTCAAATCGCTCACCAGCGTGAGCGTGATCTTGTTGGCCGTCGCCCACGCTTCCTGCGCGAACGGGCTGTCCACACTGATCGCGATCACCTCCGCCCCGAGTTTTTCGTAAGCGCCGAGCCCCGCCGTCATGTCGCACATCTCCTGCGTACAGACGCCCGTGAAGGCCAGTGGGAAGAACAACACCACCGTCTGTTTCTTGCCGAAACGATCGCTCAGCTTGATGTCTTTAAGACCGTCCGCGGTCTTCGATTTAAGGGTGAAATCAGGAGCTTGGGAACCGACAGCGATGGGCATGATGTGTGATGACGTTGGTGTGTGAACATCCGGCGCACGCGATAATCGGGCCGGGAAAGGCGGCGAGACATAGAGTCGGCCACGGAGCTTAGACAAACCGAATTTCCCGCTAGAAGTGCGGGTTTTATTTTGCCAGCGACGCCCATTAATTTCGCTCACGCACAGCCCGCGCGCAACGGCCGCGCGCAGATTCGCCGCCCTCGATGCGCGACTTGACCCCGCCCCGCCCCGCCCGCTTTTCTCGCCCTCCCATGAACCTCCTCGAAGACCTGAAATGGCGCGGCCTCCTCGCCGATTGCACCGATCTCGCCGGCCTCGGCGAACGTCTCGCAACCGGAAAGCCCATCACGGTCTACTGCGGCTTCGATCCCACCGGCGACTCCCTCCACGTCGGCCACCTCATGGGCCAGCTCACCCTCGCCCGTTTCCAACGCGCCGGCCACCACGTCATCGCCCTCGCCGGCGGTGCCACCGGCATGGTCGGCGATCCTTCCGGCCGCTCGTCCGAGCGCAATCTCCTCACGCGCGAACAACTCGCTCACAACATCGCCTGCATCAAAGCCCAGCTCTCGCGCTTCCTCGACTTCACCGCGTCCGCCAACACCGCGCGCCTCGTGGACAACGCCGACTGGATCGCGCCTTTCAGCTTCCTCGATTTCCTCCGCGACGTCGGAAAATATTTTTCGCTCAACGTCATGCTCGCGAAGGATTCCGTGAGGTCCCGCATGGAGGGCGACGCCGGTATCAGCTACACCGAGTTCAGCTACCAGTTGCTTCAAGCCTACGACTTCTACCACCTGCGTAAAACCTTCCAGTGCGAACTCCAGATCGGCGGCTCCGACCAGTGGGGCAACCTCACTGCGGGCACCGATCTCATCCGCAAAAAAATGGGCCCCGACGGCTCAGCCTTCGGCTGGACCTTTCCGCTCATCACCAAGTCCGACGGCACCAAGTTCGGCAAAACGGCCAGCGGCGCCGTCTGGCTCGATCCGCAAAAAACCAGCCCCTACAAACTCTACCAGTTCTTCGTGAACACCGAGGACGCCAAGGTCTGCGAATACCTCCGCAAGTTCACCTTCCTTTCCCGCGAAGAAATCGAGCCGCTCGAAACCGCCCACGCCGCCAATCCCGGCGCGCGCGAAGCTCACAAGGCCCTCGCCCGCGAAGTCACGAAACTCGTCCACGGCCAGGCCGCACTCGATGCCGCGCTCAAGGCCAGCGAGATCCTCTTCGGTGCTGAGATTGGGGATACAAGCGAAGAAACCTTCAACGACGTCGTCGGCGAGATCCCCACGAAATCCCTCGAACGCTCGAAACTGGAAACCCCGGGCGCGCCGCTCACCGAACTCCTCGTGCACAGCGGCCTCGCTCCCTCAAAAGGTCAGGCCCGCAAAGATATCGAAGGCGGCGGCATCTACGTGAACAACGTGAAGTCCCCCGACATCACCCGCGCGATCACCACGACCGATCTGCTCTTCGGCAGGCACCTCCTCCTCCGCAAAGGCAAACGCAGCTACGCCGTGCTCACGGTGGCCTGAGTCACCGTTTCTCGGATACGCCAAAAAAGCCGCATGCACTTCGTGGCGGTTTTTTTTCGTTTGGCGGTCAACCTGCGCCACTCTCGCCCGGCCCACTTTCAACTCGCGCCGGGTTTCCGGGGAGCACACGCGGCCCGCGTGTGGTGGCCGGCGCCCCGCCGGCCACAGCTCGTGCGCTGACTGTTTCGACGTGAACCTTTCTCGCGAAACACGAATCTCCTCCGCGCCGCCATCGCCTCACCAACCATCCCGTCATTTCTCGATCGTCGCCTCCGGCAGCGTCTGCTCGTCTCGCGTGATCGGCCGCGACGGCGGCAGTCCTTGTCCCGTGATGATCCGCGCGCCGCGCTGCCAGCTGATGTACGCCCACGCCCATTGCAGAAAAATGATCAAACGGCTCCGCATCCCGATGAGAAAAAACAGATGCACCGTGAGCCACATCAGCCACGCGAACCAGCCGTTGATGCGCAGCTTTTTCACCTGCGCCACCGCCGCGCTGCGCCCGATCGTCGCCATGCTGCCTTTGTCGATGTACACGAACGGCACGCGTTGTTTCCCGTCCAGATCCGCGAGGATTTGTCTGGCCGCGTGTTTCCCCATTTGATTCGCCGCCGGCGCCACGCCCGGCACGCGCACGCCTTTCGCATCGGTCAACGCCACCAGATCGCCCGCCGCGAAAATCTCCGCATGTCCCGGCACGCTCAGATCCGGCGCCACCTGCACCCGACCGCCTTTATCGAGCGGCGCGCCCGCGAGCGTTTTCAATAACGGACTCCCTTCGACGCCCGCCGCCCACACGATCACCGAGGCTTCGATCCGCTCGTCGCCGGCCACCACATATTGCGGCCCGACATCTTTCACCGGCGCACCCACGTGAACCGTGACGCCCATCTTTTCCAACCGGCGCTTCGTGTATTCAGATTGTTGTTCCGAGAACATCAGCAGCAGCCGCGGCGCCGCCTCCACCAGATGCACCCGCGCGCGCGTCGGATCGATGCGGCGAAAATCGTCCACCAACACCCGCCGCGCCAGCTCCGCGAGCGCGCCCGCCATTTCCACACCGGTCGGCCCGCCGCCAACAATCACGAAACTCAACAACCGCGTGCGTTCCGCTTCGTCGCTCGTCGTCTCCGCGCGCTCAAACGCCAGCAACATCTGCCGCCGCAAGCGCGTCGCCTCATCGAGCGTCTTCAACCCGGACGAGTGTTTCGCCCATTCGTCGTGGCCGAAGTAACCCGTCTGCGCTCCCAGCGCGATGACCAGATAATCGTACGTGAGCACGCCATCCGTCGTCTCGATGCGCCGCGCCGCCCCATCGATCGCCCGCACTTCCGTCATCAGCGTCGTCACGTTTTCCTGCTTCGCCAACAGATGCCGCAACGGCTGCGCGATGTCCGGCGCCGCCAATCCCGCCGTCGCGACTTGGTACAACAACGGCTGGAAAAGGTGATGGTTTTGCCGGTCCACGAGCGTCACGCGCACGCGTGGATCGTCCAGCTTTTGACACGCGCTCACGCCGGCGAAACCACCGCCGAGCACCACGACATGTTTTCGTTCGCGTTCACTCATGACTCACCTCCGCGCGCAAAATGCCGGTCGCCGGTGGCGGCCATTTCATCCCCGTCGCTCACGTTGTTCGGATCGGAGGCGGATTTCATGGCAACAGACTCAATGCGCAAGCCGCCGCCGCGCAAATCGCCGCCCGAGATGAACCACGCGCCCGCGTCCCCAAACGCTGGAGACGAAAGCCTCCGCGCGGAATTTCGAGATTGGACGTCCCCCGCGCGATGTCCGATGTTCCGCCGATGCATTCGCGCGAACGTTTCCTCGCCGCCGTCAACTGCGCCGCCCTCGAGCGCCCGCCCGTCTGGGTCATGCGCCAGGCCGGTCGCTACCTGCCCGAATACCGCGCGCTCAAAGCGAAATCCTCCTTCCTCGAAATGGTGAAAACGCCCGCGCTCGCGATGGAGGTCACTCTCCAGCCGCTGCGCCGCTTCGCCCTCGATGCCGCGATCCTCTTTTCCGACATCCTCGTCATCCCCGAAGCCCTCGGCCAGCCCTACGCCTTCCGCGACACCGGCGGCATCGCGATGGCCTACCGCATCGAAACGCGCGCCCAAATCGACGCCCTCAATCCGGCCGACGTCATCCCCGAAAAATTATCCTACGTCGGCGACACGCTCGCGCTTCTCAAAAAAGAACTCACCACCACCGCCTCTCCCGCGATCGCGAACAAGGCCCTGCTCGGTTTCGGCGGCTCTCCCTGGACACTCGCCACCTACATGGTCGAGGGCGGCAGCTCCGACGACTTCGAGCGCGTGAAACTGCTCTTCTACACCGACCGCGCCACCTTCGACGCGCTCCTCGAAAAACTCACCGCCGCGCTCATCGTTTATTTCCAGATGCAGATCCGCGCCGGCGCCGACGCCATCCAGATCTTCGACTCCTGGGGCGGCATCCTCGCCGGCCAGGATTACGAGGCCGCATCCCTTCGCTGGATACGCCAGATCGTCGCCGCCCTCCCCGCCGGTTTCCCGATCATCCTCTACGCGAAAGGCACCGCGCCGCAGCTCACCGACCAGGCCTTCTCCGGCGTGAAAGTCATCAGCATCGACTGGACTCACGACCTCGCCATCACGCGTCGCAACCTCCCCGCCAACATCGCGGTCCAAGGCAACCTCGACCCGGTTCTGATGCAGACCACGCCGGAAATCGTCCGCCGCGAAACCACCCGCCTCCTCGAATCCATGCGCGGCACCACCGGCCACATTTTCAACCTCGGCCACGGCATCACCCCCGCCGCCAAAATCGAGTGCATGGCCGCCCTCGTCGACACCGTCACCACTTGGAAAAATTAACCCAAGGTAGACCGCATCATTCCTCACGCTGGGAACACAACCGCCCGCGCACAGCCATTAGCACCTCCATCGAGAACTCAGCTTCTCCGAAAGTATCCTCCGATCCGCCGACATCCCGTCCCCTCTGTGTCATCTGTGGTTAAAAATTCCTCCACGGGATTCCCGTCCTGAAATTCGTGGTTAACGATCCACCACTTGCCTCACGTTCCGCGCCGCTCCCCATCGCCGTCATCGGCGGCGGCATCACCGGGCTCGCCGCCGCGTATCGACTTTCTCGCGACGGACACGCCGTCCGGCTTTTCGAAGCCTCGCCCCGCCCCGGCGGCGTCATCCGCAGCGAACGCTCCGCCGACGGCTGGCTCGTCGAAGCCGGCCCCAATTCCTTCCAGGAAAACGACCGCGACGTCGCCGCCCTTCTCACCGAACTCGGCCTCGCCCCCGAGATCCTCGTCACCAACCCCGC
>Ga0164241_10003004_pt1 | contig 17516 bp, 14 predicted proteins | sample OricomyardsoilBY_FD_108780 | JGI IMG/M metagenome (GOLD analysis project Ga0164241, IMG submission 108780) | Backyard soil microbial communities from Emeryville, California, USA - Original compost - Back yard soil (BY) | ecosystem: Environmental > Terrestrial > Soil > Unclassified | place: USA...
CCGAAGGTGACGTCGAGCTCGCGCAGGCGGTCGATCGAGCGGTCGAAGACGAAGACGTCGGCCTCCATCCCGATCGCGATGAAGGCGGCGTTCATGCCGACCACGCCGCCACCGATCACCATCACGTTGGCGGCGGCGACCCCAGGCACGCCGCCGAGCAGGATCCCCCGTCCCCCCAGCGGCTTCTCCAGCATGAAGGCACCGGCCTGGGTGGCGATCTTGCCGGCGATCTCGCTCATCGGCGCCAGCAGTGGCAAACGGCCGCGCGAGTCCTCGACCGTCTCGTAGGCGATGCAGGTGGCGCCGGAGCCGCAGAGGCCACTGGTCTGCTCGGGATCCGGCGCCAGATGAAGGTAGGTGAAAAGGAGCTGGCCGGGGCGCAGCATCTCGATCTCCGGCGGCTGCAGCTCCTTGACGTGGAGGACCATCTCGGCCCGCTCGAAGACGGTCGCGGCGTCGGCGACGATCTCCGCCCCCTGGGCCTCGAACTCCTCGTCGGCGATCGCGCTGCCGAGGCCGGCACCGGCCTCGATCAGGACCTGGTGGCCGTGCTCGGACATTTCGCGGACGCCGGCCGGGGTGACCGCGACCCGGTACTCGTCGACCTTGATCTCCGCCGGTACCCCGATCTTCATGCCGCCAGCTCCCGCGCCCGCAGGGCCAGCCAGAACTCGATCCGGTCGTGGGCGCGCGAGAGGTCGCGGCCGGTCAGCTCTTCGACCTTGCGCATCCGGTAACGCAGCGTGTGGCGGTGGCAGAAGACCTCGCGGGCGGCCTTCTCCCACTGGCCGTTCTGCTCGATGAAGGCCTCGAGCGAGCGCAGCAGCTCGCCGCCGTACTCCTCGTCGCCCTGCTCGATCGGCCCCAGCACGCTGTCGCAGTAGAGGCTGAGCGCCTCGTCGTCCTGGATCGAGAGCAGCAGCGTGAAGGCGCCGAGGTCGCGCCAGGAGGCGACCTCGGGGGCGCTGCCGTTGTGGTCGAAGGCGGTCGCCTCGAGCGCGCAGCGAGCCTCGTGGAAGGAGTGGCGCAGGCGCTCCGGCGAGGCCGGACGGCTGGCCGCGACGCGGACCGTGCCGCGTTCGGGCGCGAGCGCCTTGCGGGCATCGGCGGCGACGTCGACCGGGTCGCGGTCGGCGGCGTCGACGACCGCGCAGAGCAGCTCGCGGCTGCCGATCGAGTGCGGCGCCACGACCGCGGGACAGGCGTCGGCGGCGAGGGCGCGTTCGAGCGCCCCGACCGCGGCGGCGGGATGGTCGAGGGAGAAGACGAGCACCGCCGCTTCGTCGCCGATGCCGAAGGGCTCCAGCCGCCGCCGCAGCTCGGTCGCCTCCATCCGCCCGCCGAGGGCGCCGGCGAGAACGTCGCCGGCGAGGCGGCGCTCGGTCTCGCGGGCGACGCGACGGCGCATCAGCTCGAGGGCGACGACGGCGACGGCCTGCTGCAGGATCAGCCGCTCGAAGTCGCCGAGGCCGCCGGAGTCGCGGACGATCACCACCCAGGCCTGGGGCGGGCCGCCGCCGGGCGAGACCACCGGGTGGGCCAGGGCGCGACCGGCGACCGAGGGATGAGCGGGCACGAAGGGGTGGCCGTCGCCGACGTGGCCGAGCGCTTCCTTGCGGATCGCGCCGATCGCGTCGGCGGAGAGCTCGCGGCGGAAGCCGCGCCCGGCGAGGCGCTCGCCACGGCCGTCGAGGACGGCGACGGTGCCGCCGACCGCGGAGGCGATCGTCGCCGCGATCTCCTCCAGGCCACGCTCCTCGAGGACCAGCCGCTCCAGCCGCCGTTGCACCGCGATGCCGCGCTGCAGGACCTCGTACTGCTCGTTGACGAGGCGGGCGAAGGCCTTCTCGGTGATCGCGATGAACGGCGTCGAGTAGGGCACCTCGAACAGCGGGAAGTCCCGTTTCTCGGCCTCCTCGACCAGCGCCTTGGGCAGCTTGCGGTGGCTGAAGCCGATGCCGAAGCCGAGCCCGGCGAGGTTGCTGTCGGCGAGCAGGCGGACGAAGGAGCGCTGCTTGGCGGCGCTGTCGAGCGGGATCCCAGTCGTCAGCATCAGCTCGCCGCCGGAGAGCCAGGGGGTCGGGTCCTCGAGCTCGGAGATGTGGACCCAGCGCACCGGCGCCGCGGCCGCCCCGGTGCCGGCCGCGAGATCGAGGTCGAGCTCATCGAGCAGGCTCTGGACCGTGAGCACCGTGGCCCTTAACTTCGGCGGAGGCGCTCAGCTTGGGCAGGTTTGGTGGGTGCCCCCCGGACCACCTGCTCCCAGGCGTCCGAAAGAACGCCGTGGAGGATGTCGTGGATCTCCCCGAACTGCTCGGTGTCGGCGATCAGCGGCGGCGCCAGCTGCACCACCGGGTCGCCGCGGTCGTCGGCGCGGCAGATCAGCCCGCGTTTGTAGAGCTCGCCGGAGAGGAAGCCGCGCAGCAGCCGCTCGGACTCCTCGTCGTTGAAGCTCTCCTTGGTCTCCTTATCTTTGACCAGCTCGACCGCGTGGAAGTAGCCGGCGCCGCGCACGTCGCCGACGATCGGCAGCTCGTGCAGGGTCTCCAGCATCTGCCGGAACTCGCCCTCCTTGGCGAGCACGTGGCCGCAGAGGTCCTCGCTCTCGAAGACGTCGAGGTTGGCCATCGCGATCGCGGCGGCGAGCGGATGGCCGGCGAAGGTGTAACCGTGGGCGAAGGAGGCGTCGCCCTCCATGAACGGCTCGGCGACGCGGTCGGAGGCGATCATCGCCCCCATCGGCGCGTAGGCCGAGGTCAGCGCCTTGGCGACGGTGACGATGTCGGGCTGGTAGCCGAAGCGTTCGCAGCCGAAGTAGTGGCCGAGCCGGCCCCAGGCGCAGATCACCTCGTCGGAGATCATCAGCACGTCGTACTGGTCGCAGATCTCGCGCACCCGCTGGAAGTAGCCGTCGGGCGGGACGAAGCAGCCGCCGGCGTTCTGGACCGGCTCCAGGATCACCGCGGCGACGGTCTCGGGCCCCTCGAAGACGATCCGCTCCTCGATCGCGTCGGCCGCCCAGAGCGGGTCGCGGTCCTCGGGCCAGCGGTAGACGTTGGTGTTGGGGACGTGGCAGCCGCCGGGCGCGAGCGGCTCGAACTGGCTGCGCAGCTCGGTGATGCCGGTGGCGGAGAGGGCCCCCAGCGTGGTCCCGTGGTAGGCGACCTCGCGGGCGATCGTCTTGTGCTTCTGCCCTTTGCCGTGCATGCGGTGGAAGTTGCGGGCGAGCTTGAGCGCCGACTCGACCGCCTCGCCGCCGCCGGAGGTGAAGAAGACGCGGTTGAGCTCGCCGGGGGCGAGCGCGGCGATCCGCGCCGCCAGCTCGATCGCACGCGGGTGGGCGTAGCTCCAGAGCGTGTAGAAGTCGAGCTCTTCGACCTGGCGGGCGGCGGCCTCGCCGTACTCCGTGCGGCCGTGGCCGGCGTTGACGCAGAAGAGGCCGGAGAGGCCGTCAAGGTAGCGGTTGCCGTGCTCGTCGTAGACGTAGCAGCCCTCGGCCCGGGTGATGATCGGGATCTCGTGGTCCTCCCCGTAGGGACCCATCCGCGAGAAGTGCATCCAGAGATGCCGGCGGGCCAGCTGCTGAAGCCCGGTGTCGACTACCTGCGACGTGGCCATTCCGCTCTCCTCTCGTTCTACGACGTTATGGACAAAGCTAGACCCCGAATGGCACAAACGCAAGTGGTCATTGGGTCAAGTCCAGGAGGGGGGCTTATCCATAAGGTACAACCGATGCCTGTGCATTTGGGACATTCGTTACTTGCGTCTTGGTCCGCCGGGGCTTACCGTCGCTGAAATGGAGAGTGCATCGGCCCCACCTTCGGCTTCGCGTCCCGCGCCTCCTATCGGCGTCGAAGACAAGGGACTGAAGAAGAACGCGATCGGCTTCGTCTCCAGCGTCGTGATCGGGGTCGCCTCGACCGCCCCCGGCTACAGCCTCGCCGCCACCCTCGGCTTCGTCGCCGCCGCGGTCGCGCTCCAATCCCCGGCGATCCTGATCATCAGCTTCATCCCGATGTTCCTGGTCGCGGGCGGCTACTACTACCTGAACAAAGCCGACCCGGACTGCGGCACCAGCTTCTCCTGGGTGACCAAGGCGATGGGCCCGCAGCTCGGCTGGATCGCCGGCTGGACGATCGTCGTCGCCGACATCGTCGTGATGGCGAACCTGGCCCAGATCGCCGGCCTCTACAGCTTCGAGCTGGTCGGCTGGACGGCGGCGGCCGAATCGACCGCGGCGGTGACCGCGCTCGGGGTGATCTGGATCGCGCTGATGACCACGATCGTGGTGATCGGGATCGAGCTCTCGGCCCGCACCCAGGTGGGCCTGCTCGGGGCCGAGATCGTCACCCTGGCCCTGTTCGCGATCGTCGCCCTGGTCAAGGTCTACAGCGGCGACGCGCCGGACGCCTCGATCGACCCCAGCCTCTCCTGGTTCAACCCCTTCTCGCTCAGCCCCGGCGAGATCTCCGCCGGCATGCTGCTGGCCGTCTTCATCTACTGGGGCTGGGACACGACCGCGACCGTCAACGAGGAGACCGAGGACTCCAGCGAGGCGCCGGGCAAGGCGACCGTGATCAGCACCCTGATCCTGCTCGGCATCTACCTGATCGTCGCCGTCGCCGCCCAGGCCTACGCCGGCGTCGACGACCTGATCGCGAACCAGGAAGACGTGCTCAGCTCGCTCGGCACCGAAGTCTTCGGGGAGCCGCTGGACAAGATCCTGATCATCGCCGTGCTGACCTCGGCGGCGGCGTCGACGCAGACGACGATCCTGCCGACCGCCCGGACGACGCTCTCGATGGCCCGCTCGCAGGCGATGCCGAAGAGCCTCGGCAAGGTCCACCCGCGCTTCCTCACCCCGCACGTCTCGACGATCCTGATGGGGGCGCTCTCGATCGTCTGGTACGTCGGCCTGACCCTCGTCAGCGAAGACATCCTCTTCGACTCGCTGGCCGCGCTCGGCCTGATGATCGCCTTCTACATCGGCCTCACCGGCTTCGCCTGCACCATCTACTACCGCCGCGAGCTCTTGCGCAGCGTCAAGAACTTCTTCTTCGTCGGGGTCGGGCCGGCCTTCGGCGGCGCCATCCTCTTCTACCTGCTGGTCAAGAACGCAATCGAACTCTCCGACCCGGCCAACTCCGAATCCGGCAACTCCTGGCTCGGGATCGGGCCGCCGCTGGTGATCGCGATCTTCTTCCTGATCCTCGGGTTCCTGCTGATGTTCGTGCAGTGGCGCAAGTTCCCGGCCTTCTTCAAGCGCCGGCCGCAGGTGGTCCCCGACGGCTTCCTCGAGGGCGAAGCAGCGGCTCCCGGGCCGACCGGGGTGGGGCCGGACGAGGTGCCGTGATGGGCGCGATCGTGGTCGGCTACGACGGCTCCGCCTGCGGCGACGCGGCGCTCGCCGCGGCGCTCGACCTCGCGGCTGAGCTCGGCGATCGCGTCGCCGTCGTCTTCGGCTACGCGCCGCCCGGGATCTGGGGCGGGGAGATCGCCGAACACGAGGAAGCGATCGAGGAGTACGGCGAGAAGGTCACGCAACGGGCCCGGGAGCGGGCCGGGGAGCGTGGGGTCGAGATCGAGGTCGAGCTGGTGCCCAAGCGCGCCGCCGAGGCCCTAATTGAGGTCGCCGAGCGCCGCGACGCCCGGATGATCGTGGTCGGCAGCTTCGGCGACCCGCCGCTGAGGGGCGTGATCCTCGGCTCAACCCCGAACAAGCTCCTCTACATGGCCGAGCGGCCGGTGCTGGTCGTCCCGGCGGATAAGTAGATGCGACTCCGGGTAGAAGCATTGGACGAAAGGGGTCCTTCAAAGGGATGAGGCTGTGAACTCGAACGGCGAGAGCTCGAGCGTCGCCCTGCGCGACGTGACCAAGCGGTTCGGCGACCTGGTGGCGGTCGACGACCTCAGCCTCGATCTCTCGCGCGGTGAGTTCTTCACCCTGCTCGGCCCCAGCGGCTGCGGCAAGACGACGACGCTGCGGATGATCGCCGGCTTCGAGCAGCCCAGCTCGGGGGAGATCCGGATCGAGGGCGAGGACGTGGCGCGGCTGCCGGCGCACCGGCGGCCGACCAACACGGTCTTCCAGAGCTACGCGCTCTTCCCCCACCTCAGCGTCGAGGCCAACGTCGCCTTCGGGCTCAAGCGCAAGAAGGTCGGCAAGGACGAGATCGCCGAGCGGGTGCGGGCCGAGCTGGAGCGGGTCGGCCTCGCCGCCGAGGCGAAGCGGCGTCCCGCCCAGCTCTCCGGCGGCATGCAGCAGCGGGTGGCGCTGGCCCGGGCGCTGGTCAACCTGCCGAAGGTGCTGCTGCTCGACGAGCCGCTCGGCGCCCTCGACCTGAAACTGCGCAAGGGCCTGCAGGTGGAGCTGAAGCGGATCCAGCGCGAGGTCGGGATCACCTTCGTCTACGTCACCCACGACCAGGAGGAGGCGCTGACGATGAGCGACCGGATCGCGGTGATGAACCGCGGCCGGATCGAACAGGTCGGCGTTCCCGAGGACGTCTACGAGCGGCCGGAGACGACCTTTGTCGCCGGCTTCATCGGCGTCTCCAACCTGATGCCGGCGGTCGTGTCCGGGCCCGGGCAGGTCCGGCTCGAACACGGGCCGGAGGTGTCCGGCGACACCGGCGCCCTCGGCACCGGCGAAGGCTGTTACGCGGTGGTGCGGCCGGAGAAGCTGCGGGTCGAGCCGGCCGGCGGCGGGGGCGGCTCGAATGGGCTGCCACGGGTCGAGGGGATCGTCGAGAGCTCGGTCTACCTCGGTACCGCGACCCAGATCGTGGTCGGGCTGGGCGAGGAGGTGCGGATGACCGTGCTCGTCCCCAACGCCGACGAGGCGGCGCGCCAAAGCCTGCCGGGCGGCGGCGCCCGGGTGTCCCTGACCTGGGAGCCCGAGCACATGCACATGGTGCGCGAGTCAATCAATGGAGGGTGAGTGAAATGAAAGGCATGACGACGGCGGTCGCGATCTTCGTCCTGGCCCTGGCCCTGGCCGCCTGCGGCGGCGACACGGTCGGCGGGGGCGGCAACAGCAGCGAAGCGACGGTGGCGAAAGGGGGGCCGGTCAAGGGGCAGCTGACGATCTCCAACTGGCCCGGCTACATCGACCCGGGCCCGCAGGGCACGGTCGCCGAGTTCGAAAAAGACAGCGGCGTCAGCGTCGACTACATCGAAGACGTCAACGACAACAACACCTTCTTCGGGAAGCTGCAGCCGCAGCTCGAACAGGGTCAGTCGGGCGGGCGCAGCATCTTCGTCGTCACCGACTGGATGGCGAAACAGATGTACGACCTCGGCTACCTGCAGGAGATCGACCCCAACGACCTCCCGACCGTGTTCGAAAACCTGGTGCCGAACCTGGAGAACCCGTCGTTCGACCCGGGGCGCAAGTTCTCGATCCCGTGGCAGAGCGGCATGACCGGGATCTGGGTCGACACCGCGAAGGCGCCGGGGATCAAATCGGTCAACGACCTCTTCGACCCGAAATACAAGGGCAAGGTCACCTTCCTCGAAGAGATGCGCGACAGCGTGCCGCTGGTGATGAAGGCGGAAGGGGTCGACCCGGAGGAGGCGACCGACGCGGACTGGGAAAAGGCGATCGAACGGATCAAGGGAGCCGCCGACTCCGGCCAGATCCGCGCCTTCACCGGCAACAACTACACCGAGGAACTGACCGCCGGCAACATCGTCGCCGCGGTCGGCTGGTCGGGCGACGCCTCGATCGTCGAAAACCCGAACGCGGAATGGCGGATGCCGACCGAGGGCTGTGTGCTCTGGTCGGACAACATGGTGATCCCGGTCGGGGCGCCGAACGTCGGCGCCGCCTTCGGCTGGATGGATTTCGTCTACCAGCCCGAAGTGGCGGCCGACCTGACCGAATACATCACCTACGTCTCCCCGGTGGACGGGGTCCAGGACGTGCTGCGGAAATCGAACCCGCAGCTGGCGAACGATCCGTTGGTCTTCCCCAGCGCCGAATTCCAGGAGAACTGCTCGACCCAGGACTCGCCGCCCGACGTCGAAACCGTCTCCGCTGCCTGGGCCGACACGGTGGCCGGTTGAGGTAGACGACGATGAACCTGAAGCAGCGCCTGGTCCCCTACTGGCTCCTCGGACCGGGCCTGCTCTGGCTCATCCTCTTCTTCGTCGTGCCCATGTACTTCATGGGCGAACTGGCGCTGCGCTCGGGCTCGCTGACCACCGGCTTCACCCTCACCTGGGAATGGGCCAACTTCCCGGACTCCCTCTCCGGGCACACCGAGCAGATCCTCCGCTCCTTCTTCTTCGCGGGGACGGCAACGCTGCTGGCGCTGCTGATCGGGTACCCGCTGGCCTACGCGATCGCCTTCCGCGCCGGGCGTTACAAGCCGCTGCTGCTGTTCGCCGTGATCGCCCCCTTCTTCACCACCTACCTGATTCGCACGATCGCCTGGAAAACGATCCTCAGCGACGACAGCCCGGTGGTCAGCGTCCTCCAGGCCCTGGCGCTGGTGCCCGAAGACGGCCGCGTGCTGGCGACGCCGGCGGCGGTGATCGCCGGCCTCACCTACAACTTCCTGCCGTTCATGATCCTGCCGCTCTACGCCAACCTGGAGCGGCTCGACCTGCGCCTGGTCGAGGCGGCCAAAGACCTCTACGCCTCCTCCCGCACCGCCTTCGTCAAAGTGACGCTGCCGCTGACGATGCCGGGGATCGTCGCCGGCGTGCTGCTCACCTTCATCCCCGCCTTCGGCGACTACATCAACGCCCAGCTGCTGGGCGGGACCGGGCAGGCGATGGTCGGCAACGTGATCCAGTCGCTCTACCTGAACCAGCGCGACTACCCGGAGGCGGCGGCGCTCTCCTTCCTGATGATGGCGCTGATCCTCGCCATCGTCACCGTCTACATCCGCTTCGCCGGCACCGGTGCGTTCATGGGCGACGAGGACGAGGGACGGGCCTGAGGTGGCGGCGCTGTCGCGAGCCTGGGCCTGGCTGCGCCACCAGGCGCTGCCGATCTACGCCGGTCTCGCGATCGCCTACATGCTGATCCCGATCGCCGTCATCGCCGTCTTCTCCTTCGGGGCGACGCCGAAAGACAAACTCACCTTCGCTCTCGACAACGGCTTCACCACCGAGTACTGGAGCTCGATGTTCTCGCTGCCGGAACTGAACGAGGCGCTGTCCACCAGCATCAGGCTGGCGGCGCTCTCAACCGTGATCGCGACCGCGATCGGGACGACGATGGCGATCGCCCTGGTCCGCCACCGCTTCGCCGGCAAGCGCGCCGCCAACCTGCTGATCGTGATCCCGATGGCGACGCCGGAGGTGGTGATCGGCGCCTCGCTGCTCTCGATGTTCATCTACGCCTCGTTCGCACTCGGCTTCACGACGCTGCTGATCGCCCACGTGATGTTCTCGATCAGCTTCGTCGTGGTCGTGGTGCGCTCGCGGCTGATCGGCTTCGACCGCCACCTCGAGGAGGCTGCCGCCGACCTCGGCGCGGGCCCGCTCACCACCTTCCGCACCGTGACCCTGCCGCTGCTCGCGCCCGGCATCCTCGCCGCCGCGATGCTCGCCTTCGCGCTCTCCATCGACGACTTCGTAATCTCCAACTTCAACTCGGGGACGACCGTGACCTTCCCCCTCTATGTCTATGGGGTCAGCCTGCGTGGCATCCCGGTTCAGGTGAACGCGATCGCGACGCTGCTCTTCGTCGTCGCGGCCGTCGCCGCCGGGCTGACGATCTGGCAGCAGCGCCGGGCCGAGCGCATGGCCGGCGCCCGCCCCGAGCCGGAACCCGCCCCCGCTACCGTGACCGGGATATGAACGACGACGGAGCGAGAGCCGAGACCGCGGCGCCGGGAACGGCGACCGGCGCGGGGCGGGCGCCGCGACTGCCCAACTACGTCGACGGTGGCTGGCGGGATGCCGCCGGCGTCGAGGCAATCGCCGACGTCGACCCGGCGACCGGGGAGACGGTGGCGATGGTGCCGCTCTCCGGGGCGGCGGAGGTGGACGCGGCGGTCGCGGCCGCGCGCGCGGCGCAGCCAGGCTGGCGCGCGGTGCCGCCGCAGTGGCGCGCCCGGGCGGTGCTGGCGCTGCGCGAGGAGCTGCTGCGCCGGCGGCCGGAGCTGTCGGCGCTGGTCAGCGCCGACATGGGCAAGACCCTGGCCGACGCCGACGGCGAGGTCGGCCGCGGCCTGGAGTCGGTCGAGTCGGCGGCGGCGATCCCGCACCTGCTGAAGGGCGAGAACCTGGAGGGGGTGGCGGCCGGGGTCGACGTCGAATCGGTGCGGCAGCCGGTCGGGGTGGTCGCTGCGATCACCCCGTTCAACTTCCCGGCGATGATCCCGCTCTGGTTCCTCCCCTACGCGATCGCCTCTGGAAACACTTTTGTTCTCAAGCCCTCGGAGGCCGACCCGCGGCCGTCGGCGCTGATCCTGGAAGCGGTCGACGCGGTCGCGGAGATCCCCGCGGGTGTCGTCAACCTCGTCCACGGCGCCCACGACGCCGTCAACGGCCTGCTCGACCACCCCGGGGTCGACGCGATCTCCTTCGTCGGCCAGGCGAAGACGGCGCGGATGGTCGCCGAACGCGGCACCGCCTCCGGCAAGCGGGTGCAGGCGCTCGGCGGGGCCAAGAACTCGCTGGTGGTGATGCCCGACGCCGAGCTCGAGCAGGCGACGGCGGCGATCATGGGCTCCGCCTTCGGCGCCGCCGGGCAGCGCTGCCTGGCCGGGTCGGTCTGCGTCGTCGTCGGCGACGAGGGGCGGCGGCGGGAGGTGCGGCAGGCGCTGGTCGCGGCCGCGGCGGAGCTGCGCGTCGGCCCCGGCGACGGCGCCGGCACCGACGTCTGCCCGATGGTCTCGGCCGCGGCCCGCGAGCGGGTGGCAGCGGCGATCGGGCGGGCCGAGGACGGCGGCGCCGAGCTGCTGCTCGACGGCCGCGGCGACGCCGGTACCGCCGGGACGATGCTGGCGCCGACGATCGCGGTCGCCGCCGAACACGAGTCCGAGCTCGCCCGCGAGGAGCTGTTCGGGCCGCTGCTGGCGCTGGTCGAGGTGGACGGCCTCGACGCCGCGATCGAGTTCGTCAACGGCTCCCGCTACGGCAACGCCGGCGCGATCTTCACCCGCTCCGGCGCCGCGGTGCGGCAGTACCGCTACGGCGTCGAAGCCGGCATGCTCGGCGTCAACGTCGGCGTCCCCGCCCCCGTCGCCTGGTTCCCCTTCTCCGGCTGGAACGACTCCATGGACGGCGACCTCCACGCGAATGGGAACGACGCGGTCCGGTTTTACACCCGCACCAAGGTGATTACGACCCGCTGGTAGCGGGATCTGGGGGTGCCGGACCAAGCGGGGCTAGGACGCAGGGAGGGCGACAAGGGGAGCGCACTTCAGTGCGTGACCCGCAGGCGACCGACTGAGGACACCGCCCCGCGCCGCGTCCGGTGCCCCCAGATCAGCGGCCGATGTGGAAGCCGATTAGCTCGGGGATCCTGGCCAGGGCGGAGCTGACGGGGTGCGGAGTGCGGCCTTCGCCCTCGGCCTGCTCCTTGGCCATGATCCCGGCATGGATGGCGCTGCCGCCGAGCCAGTGGAAGGGCTCGGGGGGGACGCGCTGGGGGGTGGGGTCGACGAGCGGCAGGCGCGAGTACTCGTCGCGGCGGTCGAGGGCGAGGGCGGCGAGGGTGCGGCCGACCAGGTGCGAGGGGCCGACGCCGTTGCCGGTGTAGCCGGCGGCGGCGAAGGCGCGGCCGCCGGAGAGGGGGATGACGACCGGGAGATGGGTCGGCGAGACGTCGATCGGGCCGCCCCAGGCGTGGGTGATGCGGCGCCCCTCGATGCCAGGGAAGTAGGCGCGCAGCCGCGCGGCCGCCCTGGCGACCACCTCGGGGTCGACGTCGACCCGCCCGCGCAGGCGCCCGCCCGGTGAGATCCGGCCGCCGCCGAGGCCGAAGGCGATGCGCCCGTCAGCGGTGGTGCGGAAGTAGTGCAGCATCGTGCGGCAGTCGGTGATGCACTCGCCGCCGGTCCAGCCGACCTCGTCCAGCAGCTCCGGGACCGGCTCGGTGAGGACGATGTGGGAGGAGGTGACGGTGAGCCGGTTGTGCAGCGGGGCGCGGCGCGCCGTGGCGGCACCACCGATCGCGACGACCGCCGCCCGGGCCCGCACCGTGCCGGTCGGCGTGCGGGCTTCGACCCCGTCGGGAGCATCGTGCAGGGACCGCACCGGGGTCGACTCGAACAGCTCGACCCCGGCGGACCGCAGCCGCTCGCGCAGCCCCAGCGCCAGCCGCGCCGGCTGCACCGTGGCCGCGGTCGGGTAGAGGGCGCCGGCGCGAAAGGCGGGCGAGGCGCAGCGGGACGCGACCTCCGCCGGCGCCAGCGGCCGCACGGCGTCGAGGGCGCCCAGCTCGCGGCAGGCGGCCAGCGCCTCGGTCCAGACCTCGTCTTGGGCGGGGGCGGTGGAGACCTGAAGGTAGCCGCCCATGCGGAAGCCTGCGTCGACCCCCTGGCGCTCGCAGAACTCGCCGATCCCGCGCACCGCGCGCTCGGCGGCACGGGCAACGTCCAGCGCCGCCGCGTCGCCCCAGCGACCGCGCATGTTCGGCAGCGAGAACCACATCACGTTGCAGAACCCCCCGTTGCGCCCACTCGGCCCGCGCCCGCAGTACTCATCCGCCTCGAGCAAAACCACCCGCGCCTCCGGCTCCAGCTGCTTCACATGCCACGCCGCCCAAAGCCCAGTAAACCCCCCACCGATCACGACCACATCCGCATCACGGTCTCCACTCAGCGGAGCGACAGGCGCGACGGCCCCCGCCTCATCCAGCCAGTAGCCATACGCAGTGTGTTTCATCAGAGCTGTCCCGGTAGGGGTGAAGCGTCTTGTACTTTTTCGCCGCCTCGGCCCGAGGCGACAGCCATCCAGGGTTGCACGAAAAAGTTAAGCGGAACCCCTACCGGGACAGCTCCGTTAAGCGAAATCCCCACCGGGACAGGCCCGTACACTCGCCTGATGGTCCCTAGAGAGCAGGACTCGACTCCTTACGTCGACGCCCTGCTCGCCTACGCAGCGCTCAACCCCGGCCGCTTCCAGGTCCCCGGCCACAAGGGCGGCGCCGGGGCCGATCCCTCGATGCGGGAGCTGGTCGGCGAGACCGGCCTGCGCAACGACATCCCCTCGGTCACCGAGGGCGTCGACATCGGCCCCGAACCGACCCCGTTCCAGCAGGCGCAGCTGCTCGCCGCCGGCGCCTGGGGCGCGCAACGGACCTGGTTCCTCGTCAACGGCGCCTCCCAGGGCAACCACGCGACCTGCATGGCGCTGGCCCACGGCGGCGACCGCGTCGTCGTCCAGCGCAACGTCCACTCCTCGGTGATCGACGGTCTCGTCCTCAGCGGGATGCGACCGACCTTCGTCGCCCCGGAGCTGGACCCGGAGCTGGGGATCGCCCACGGGCTGACGCCGGAGTCGCTGGCGGCGGCGCTGGAGGAAACCCCCGGCGCGGTCGCGGCGCTGGTCGTCTCCCCCACCTACTTCGGGGCCTGCGCCGACGTTGCGGCGCTGGCCGCGGTGGCCCACGAGCGCGGCGTGCCGCTGGTCGTCGACGAGGCCTGGGGCGCGCACCTGCACTTCCACCCGGCGCTGCCCGCCGACGCGCTGGCGAGCGGCGCCGACCTCGTCACCTCCTCGACCCACAAGATCGTCGGCAGCCTCACCCAGGCGGCGATGCTCCACCTCGGCGCGGGCGGCCGGATCGACCCGGCGGTGGTCGACCGCTGCGTCAGCCTGGTCGAAACGACCAGCCCCAGCGGCCTGCTGGGCGGGTCGCTCGACGCCGCCCGGCGGCAGGCGTTCGTCCACGGCGCCGAGCTGCTCGGCGAGACCCTGGAGGCGGCGGCGGCCACCCGTGCGGCGATCGACCGCATCCCCGGCCTCGCCGTGCTCGACGAGAGCATGGTCGGCCGGCCTGGGATCGCCGGCTGGGACCCACTGCGGCTGGCGATCGACGTGCGCGGGACCGGTACCACCGGCTACCGGCTGGCGAAAGCCGCCTTCTACGTCAGCGGGCTCGACCTCGAGCTCTACTCCGAGAACGTCGTCGTCGCGATCTTCGGCCTCGGCGAGCCCGCGGCCGCCGCCGGCGAGCAGCTGGTCGCGGGCCTGCGCGCAGCGCTGGAGAAGCTCGAGGCCGAGCCGGGGGCGCCGGACGAGAAGCTGGCACCGCCGCCGCCGTGGGGCGAGCTGGCGATGACCCCGCGCGAGGCCTTCCTCGGCCCGCAGGAGGTGATCCCCTTCGGCGAGGCCGCCGGCCGCGTCGCCGCCGAGGGACTGGCCGCCTACCCGCCCGGAATCCCCAACGTGCTCCCCGGCGAGCGCCTCACCGCCGCGACCCTCGACTACATCACCGAGAGCATCGCCCACGGCGGTTACGTGCGCGGCGGCAGCGACCGCGAGCTGAAGACGCTGCGGGTCGCCCGTCAGCCCGACTGAACCGATCATCTAGGCTGATCCGCCATGGCCAGCTTCGACGCGATCGCCGACCTGCCGCTAGAGGTCGACTCCTGCAGGTTCGAGGGACTGGAGATCGCGCTCGGGGAGTTCGAACGGCTGACCACGATCGTCAAGCTCGGCGGTGGCGGCGAGGAGGGGATCGGCGAGGACGTCGTCTACGACGCCGTCGACCACGTCGCCCAGCAGAGCCATGGCCCACCGCAGGGCCTCGTCTTCAACGGCACCTTCGCCGAGTTCTCCGACCACCTCGACGGGATCGGCCTCTTCCCGGCCGGCGCGCCGGTGCGGGAGGACGTCTCCCCCGCCTACCGCCGCTGGGCCTTCGAGTCGGCGGCGCTGGACCTGGCCCTGCGCCAGGCGGGCACCAACCTCGCCGAGGCGCTCGGCCGCGCGCCGCAGCCGGTGAACTTCGTCAGCTCGATGCGACTCTCGAGCTTCGGCGGCGGCGAGCGCTCCTCGATCGAGCCGGTCCTGGCCCGGCTCGCCGTCTACCCGACCCTGCGCTTCAAGCTCGACCCCTTTAACGACTGGGACGACGAGCTGATCGCGGCGCTGGCACAGACCGGCGCCGTCGACTCGCTCGACCTCAAGGGCTTCTACAAAGGCACCCCGGTCGACGTCGAGACCGACCCCGAGCTCTACGCGAAGCTGATCGAGGCCTTCCCCGAGGCCTGGCTCGAGGACCCCGACGTCACCGACGAGACCAGGCCGCTGCTCGATCCCGTCTCCGAGCGGGTCACCTGGGACGCGCCGATCCACTCGATCGCCGACATCGAGGCGATGCCCTGGTCGCCGCCGAAGACGGTCAACGTCAAGCCCTCCCGCTTCGGCCCGATCCGCAACCTCTTCGCCGCCTACGACTACTGCGAAGAGCGCGGCATCGGCGCCTACGGCGGCGGCCAGACCGAGCTCGGTCAGGGCCGCGGCCAGATCCAGTACCTGGCCTCGATCTTCCATCCCGACACCCCCAACGACGTCGCCCCCGGCGGCTACAACGACCCCGAGCTGGCAACCAAGCCCGGCCTCCCCTCAAGCCCGCTGCAGCCGGCGATCGAGCCGACCGGTTTTCGCTGGGTCACCTAACTCCCTCTTCGGCCGACCGAATCCGGCGTTTCGGCTACGTTGGACGCACCAGCCCGCCCCGCCGAGAAGGAGCATGAGATGGCAGACAAGTCTTTCGCCGACGCGCTCAACGAGCAGATCGCCAACGAGTTCGCGGCCTCGCAGCAGTACGTGGGAGCGGCCGTCTACTACGACGCCGCCACCCTCCCCCGTCTCGCTCACTTCTTCTACCGGCAGGCGCTGGAGGAGCGCGAGCACGCGATGATGATGATCCAGTACCTGCTCGACGTCGGCGAGGAGATCCACATCCCCGACATCAAGTCGCAGGAGACCACCTACGCCGACGGCAGCGCCCCCGTGAAAATGGCGCTGGAGCAGGAGAAGCGGGTCAGCGACGAGATCTTCGCCCTGTTCGAGCTGGCGCGGGAGATCAAGGACTACCGGGCCGAGCAGTTCCTGCAGTGGTTCGTCAAGGAGCAGGTCGAGGAGGTGGCGCTGATGGGCGACCTGCTGAACGTGGTCGAGCGCTCGAAGGAGAACCTGCTGCTGGCCGAGGATTACATCGCCCGCGAGAGCCTGGGCGAGGAGAGCGGCGACCCGACGGCGCCGCCGGTGGCCGGCGAGGGCTGAGCCTTCAGCCGAGCCAGCCGGCGCGTTTGCGCATCGTCTTGATGCGGCGGAACTCGGCGATGTCCTCGCGCAGGGCGGCGGGGGCCGGGGCCGGCAGGAAGCGGGCGGGGAGCGGCGACTCGGCGGCCCCGCCCTCGCGCTTGCAGACGCGGTAGGCGCGGGCGCCGCGGCGAGCGGTGACGGCGGCGGGGGCGCCCTCCCCCTCCCAGAGCAGGCCGGCGTAGTCGTCGAGGCCGTAGCCGCCCGGCATCCCCTCGCCGACCGCCTCCAGGTAGGCGGCCCGGCGCTCGGGTTCGTTGTTGTAGTGGACGCAGAGGCTGCCCTGCAGCAGGCCCAGGCCGGCGGCGGCCAGGGGCTTGCCGGAGGACTTGGTGATGCCGGCCTCGAACCAGCACATCGCGCCGGCGCTCTGGCCGGCGAGGACGATGCCCTGGCGCCAGGCGAGGGAGAGGATCGAGGCGATGTCGTGCGCCTCCCAGACCGCCAGCAGGTTGACCATGCTGCCGCCGCCGACGTAGATCAGGTCCTGGGCGAGGAGGTGGTCGCGCAGCGCCATCGGCCGCCGCCCGAGCCGGAACAGGGAGAGGTCGGAGGGCTCGCAGGGGCGCTCGCCGAAGGCGGCGTAGAAGCGGCCGATCTGCTCCGAGGTGTCGCCGCTGGCGGTCGGCAGGATGCAGATCCGCGGGCGCTCGGCGCCGCGCTCGGAGGCCAGCCGCAGCAGCAGCTCGCAGACCGCCCGGTCGGGCGGGCGCGACGTGAAGTCGTGCCCGCCGAGGGTGAGGATGCGGCGGACCTCCATCAGGCGGCGAGCGCGGTGGAGAGCGCCTCCGGTACCGGTGCCGCCGGCACGACTCCACGGTCGCCGAGGAAGGTGGTCGCGATCCGCATCTCCACCACCCGCTGCCCGGCGACGTCGAGGCGGTAGCCGCGGGCCTGCGGTCGCGAGGCGATCACCCGGCTCAGCTCGGTGCCGGTGAAGTGCAGGGCGGCGCCGTCCTCGGCGGCATAGCCGGGGCGCATCCCCTCGCGCAGGAAGCGGTGGTAGGACTCGTTGCGCTTGGAGCCGCGCTCGTAGTGGACGCAGTTGCTGAACGGCAGCAGCCCGATCCCGTCCAGCCGTTTCGGGGCGCCGTGGAAGCCGGTCACCGCCTCGGCGAACCAGCAGAGCGAGCCGGCCGAGAGGCCGCAGAGGACCACCCCGGCTTCCCAGGCTTCACGCAGGATCAGGTCGATCCCGTGCGCCCGCCAGACCCCGAGCAGGCTGACGACGCTGCCACCGCCGACGTAGATCAGGTCCTGGGAGAGGAGGTGGCGGC
>Ga0164241_10003005_pt1 | contig 17516 bp, 24 predicted proteins | sample OricomyardsoilBY_FD_108780 | JGI IMG/M metagenome (GOLD analysis project Ga0164241, IMG submission 108780) | Backyard soil microbial communities from Emeryville, California, USA - Original compost - Back yard soil (BY) | ecosystem: Environmental > Terrestrial > Soil > Unclassified | place: USA...
GGGCCGAAACACCCGAGGGAATCCAGGATCCCGCGGTAGGAGCGGGCCGGGGCGTGGTGAGCCTCGTCCACGAGCACGAGATCACGGCGGCCGATGCCTCGCAACCGGCGGATCTGATTGAGGCTCTGGAAGCTGGCCGCGACGATGGAGCGGTCCCGGTCATCGCGCTCGGCCGCGACGATGCCCACGGGTTCTCCGCCCGGGTCCACGGCCGCGACGGCGTCGGCCATCTGGTCGAGCAGCTCCCCGCGGTGGGCCAGCATCACAACGCGGCCACCGTTGGCCCGCATGGACGCGGCCAGATTGGCTATGACCGTGGACTTGCCGGTCCCCGTGGGGAGCACGACGGCAGGCCGGGAGACGTTGTGGACATTCCACGCGGCCTCTACGGCCAGGCAGGCCTCCATCTGGTAGGGCCGGAGGAGCCGGGGAGCGGGGAGGGTCACGGGGACGACGGTAGTCGGATTGACTCCGATAGTCAACGTGTCGGCGGCTGCGAGGATCGGGCCGACAATGGCCTGGGCGAGGCGCGGCGGTACCGCGTCACCAACCTGCCGGTATTGCGCTGTTTTCGATCCCTGCCAGGGGTAGTCGACGGGGAAGGATTGCAGGACGGCTGCCTCGGCGACGGTGACGCGGATCGGGTGCCACGACTGCTCGCCCGGTTTGTGATGCCCACCGGGAGCGAATATCCGAGAATCGCCAGCGACGGTTGTAGCCGGGCCGTTGTAGGGCCACATACCAGACTTGACCAGCTCTGGATCATGCCGGGGTAACACGACGCCGTCACGCTCGATCGGGGCGGGCACCCAGGCGGCCGTGCCCTTGCCGGTGACCGTGTGCGCCGGGGCGTTCAGCTCGCGCGGTATCTGGCCCGCGGTCCGCTGGGACGTCGCACCTGCACCAGCGAAACGCCAGCGACCACCCCAGCCGAGGGCCTCGGCCATGGACACCCACTTTCGCACGCCGGGGTCCAGCTTCTCCGGCGTGCGCGAGTAGTAGCGCGAGTGTGTCGGGGCGGGCAGGGCGGCGGGGATCATCCCGGGCGCGTGCGCTATCAGGATCGCCCGGGTTCGCGTCTGTGGCACCCCGAAACACTCCGCCTGTAATTTTCCGACCGCCACCGAATACCCGATGCCGCGAAGCACTTCCGCGCACGCCTCCCATAGTGGCAGCACGGCGGGGACCTGCTCCAGCGCGATCCACGACGGGCGTAGCGCCAGCGCCCAGCGCAGCGGTTCGAGGACGAGGAGAGTCCGGTCGTCGGTCATACGCGGCCGTAGTTCGGCTATGACCCGCTCAACGTCGTCACACGTCCGGACGCCGTGGAGAGTGTCCAGGATGAGTTGCGACTGCGCACGGCCCTTGCCCCTGCCTGCCATGGAGAACGATTGACACGGCGGCGATCCCCATAGTCCGCGGGCGTCCGAGAAGTCGAGCGGATCAAGTGCGGCAACGTCGGCCTGGATGCGCTCGTGCCCGGCGGCTCGGGCGGTGGCGCACGCCGAATCATCCCACTCGATACCGACAATACGACCCCGGTACCCCGCCTGGCGGATACCGACGTCAACACCGCCGGGACCGGCAAACAGGTCGACTATCAACGGGTAAGTATCCGGTCTCGCAACGCCGCGGCCTGGGCCTGGGTGATCTCGATACCGTAATTCAGCTCGGCGTCGGCCACGAGGGCGGGCACGGTCACCGCGGCGGGGTCGATAGCGCCATTGGCGACGAGGTCCGATGCCATGGAGGCGTAGGCCTCCAGCTTGGAGCGGTCCTCGGCCGAGAGGGTGGACAACGGGTCCGTGGCCTCGGACGGGACCGACGCCGACACGGAGACCGGCTCGGCGGGGTAGTCGGTGGAGCAGGCGGGGAGCACGGCAACGGCCAGGGCCGCGGCGACGAGAAGTAGTGAGCGCATCGGAATATCCTTCGGGGTCGGGTCCCAGCGTTTACCGGGTCAGTCAACTATGATAGGCCCATGACACTGTCTGAGCCAACTCACACACTGGTCTACGTCCGCGGCACCTGGGAAGGGGAGCGCGGCGTCGGAGAGGGGATCCACGAGCGTCTCGAGGTCCTCCGTCCCGGCAAGTTCCGGATCAAACGGGCCGACTATCCAGCCCGCTACGCGGACGGGATGGCCTACGAGGAGTCCTGCCGGCTCGGGGAAGTGGCCACGCTGGAAACGATCCGGGACGACGAGCTCCCGTGCATCCTGCTCGGCTACTCCCAGGGCGCCGATATCGCCGGCACCGTGGCCCGCCGGATTCTCCGAGGCCAGTTCTCGCGGCTGGAGATCACGGGCGTGGGCCTCGTGTCCGATCCCCGCCGGGACCGCCGGCAGATCTGGGACCCTGTTCCGAATACCGACGTCGGCCACGGCATCGCCGGGGAGCGGTTCATCCCCGAGACCGACGAGATCCCGCTCTGGTCCATCGTGGCTGCGGCAGACGGCATCACGGATCTGCCCGCCGGCAACCCTCTCCGGAGCATCGCGGACCTGTCCGGGGCGTTCTCCACGGCGCCGGCCGACGCGCGCGCGTGGTTCGGCAAGATCGGTCAGCGCATCCTCCAGGGCCAGATGCAAGATTGGTGGGACCCGCGCAAGCGAGACGGGTGGCTCGGCGCGCTCGGCTACCTCTACGGCTACGCCGGTCCCTACGAGAAGGGCGGAGGCCGGCACACCGCGGCCTACTGGATGGAGGGCCACCTGGACCGGCTGGCCGAGGCCATCGCGGCGCATCACGACTAGGTCCCTCCCACCTCCCGGTCCGAGGCCTCGGCGCGGTCCAGACCCCGGGCCTGGTCCGGGGTGGAGGCGCCGCGGCCGTAGCGCTGCGCGGTGTCCGATCCGATGGTGACGAGCAGGCCGGCGGCCAGGCCCCGGTCCACCGCGCGGGTGATCGCCGCGCGCCAGGCGTTACGGTCCTTGCGCAGGGCCTTGGACGGCATGACGTCGCGGACCAGCTCGGTCTTGGTGGCCCCTTGCATCGGGAGGCCCTCGACGTGCTCGGCCAGGCGGATGGCCAGCTCCGTGTCCCCCTCGGGCAGCGAGACCGGGAACTCCACGATCTTGCCGGCCATCGGGTCCCCCGTGTTGCCGTGCCGATCTGCCACCACAATGGACCCGTGACGCTCACAGAGCGTGAGAGGGAGGACCTCCCCGCTCGGGGCGTTCTTCTGCTTGGTCACCGTGGCGGCTATGGCTTTTCCCGGCCCCACCGACCCTCCGTCCTCGTCGTCCTCGGGGTCTCCCACGAGGACCTCGGAGTCCATGGCGCCGAGAATGGCCGTGGACCCGCGGCCGTGGGTGGACCCGCGGGCCGTGTGGTGAACGACCATGACGCCGCACGCCGCATCCCGGCGGAGCTTGTCGAACCGGGCCACGGCGTTGCCCATGTCGGTGGCGCTGTTCTCCTCCAGGCCCAGCGACATGCGGGCCAGCGTGTCGAATATGACGAGGCGGATATCCTGCTCGGAGACCTGCTCGGCCAGCCAGGCCCAGAGCTCCCGGTCCTTGGACCCGATGAGAACGGCCTCGGTGATCATCCAGAGGTCCTGCCCTACGTCGATCTTGTGCTCGGCCTCCCAGGCCTTGATCCGCTGCGCCGCGCCGGCTCCGCCCTCCCCGGCGATGTAGAGGACCCGGGACTTGCGGGTCTCGTGTCCCTGCCACGGGACGCCGGCCGAGATGGAGCAGGCCATATCCAGGACCATGGCGGACTTGCCCACGCCGGGAGGCCCGATCACTGCGGAGAGGGCCTGGTCCTGGACCCATCCCTGCACGATGTACTCCGGCGGCGGCAGGTTGCGCCAGTGGTCGAACGGCGCGAGCACGGGGCGCCGAGGCCCATCGTCGGCCGGCGGGGCCTCGGTGGGTTCCGGCGTCGAGCCGATGAGCGTCTGGACGTCGATAGGCGTAGCCATGGCCGCGGCGATAGGGTCACGGACCTCGGAGTCGGTGACCGTGGACGGAGTGGCGAACGGTGACGGGCCGGCGTTCCGGATCTTCTCGGCCATGTCGGGGTGACCGAGGACCTCGGATGAGATGGCCAAGGCCTCTCGATATCCCGCGGCACTGTCCTCCATGAGCTGGTCGGACAGGGCCTTGGACGAGCCGGCCCCCAGATCCTCCGCCAATGCCTCCGCGCTCGTGGTGACTCCATGGCCCTGGCCATCGTCGGGCCGGATGCCCTGGGCCAGCATGGCGGCCGACACGTCACCCTCGTGGAACACCGCGGCGATGAACTGGAGCTTGCTCAAGGTCTTGCCGTGCTCGTGGACCCACGCCGCGAGCGGCCCCGTGATGTTGTCGGACCAGATGTGAATGGGCGGGCCGAACGGGTCGAAACGAGGATCCGAGCACCCGTTGCCGTGCGCGGTGGCGGACTTCTTGTTTGCGGGATTCTCGGGCCTGGTCCAGATCTCGCACGAGCACGAGTCGACGCGGCCGGAATTGATCCATCCCGCGGCCTCGAGGATGGTGCGCCACGGCGTGGCCAGGGTCCAGGCCGCGATATCGTCCACCTGGCCGGTAGCCGCGGCAGCCTCGGCGCGCTCCAGGCGTTCGGCCTTGCGGGTCTCCACCTCGGCGCCGCGCCGCACGATCATGTCCAGTAGCGCGTCCGGTATCGGATGGTCGGTCCCAGCCAGCCAGTAGTCCCCCTCCGGCCGGCGGCTCGGCGGGATGAGTACGTAGCGATCCCGCCAATAGACCGTGAACTGTGACCCGTTGTGCGACACGGTGATAGACCCTGGGGCCTCGGGGAGCACGGTGCCCTGGGGAAGGGTGAAATAGAAGTGTCCCCCGTCGCGGTGGATCCACTCCCCCGTGGCCGGGTTCTGCACGCCCGGGGATCGGACCGTGGGCGCGACGTAGGCGAGCAGCGGGTTACCAGCGGCCTCGGCCCACCACGTCCGGAACGAGTACAGCTCGGCCGTCGTGTCGACGTCGACCAGCACGATCCCGGACCGGCCCACCTCCACGGCAATGTTCACGGGCGTGTCGGGCTGACGGTCCTTGCGGTACTTGTCCAGCCAGCGGGCCAGGTGGGTGGCGTTCGTGGTGGCCATGTGCAGGCCTGTCGGTTTGACCTGGCCGGCGGCCTCGGCCTCCTTGATGGCCTTGTTCCGCGCCTGGGTGGACCGGCACTCCGCCGGCTCCTTGGACCCTGGCACGACCAGGAACAAGGCAAAGCCCAGCTCCGTGGTCAGGGCCTTGGTGTAGGCCTTGAGCGTGGCCAGGTCGGCGGTCGGGGGAGGGGCGGAGCCGAGTAGTGCTGAGATCTTGGTAGAGCCGAGCATGGAGCGGTCCTATCGTCGGGTTGGGATATCGAGCCTAACGCCGCGCGGTTCGCTACGGCCGGAACATTCTCTTGAGCCACGAGCGGATCGGAGCCACAGGCGGATCCTCGGCGGGCAGCGTGGCCCGCGCGGCCCGCTCCCGGCGCTCCTGGTCCAGGGTGAGCAGATAGACCCGGTCCACCTCCTGCTCCAGGTCCTTTCCCACCTCCAGGGACCCGGGGTAGGCAGAGCGACGGGTCAGGATGCGTGCGCGGATCTCGTCCTTGCGCGCGTGCTCCACCTGGAGGGAGGGGAGGCCGAGCTGTGCCCGGACCGCGTCCTCCATCTCCCGGGTCATGGCAGCGATCACCCGGTGGACGGAGTGGAGCGCGGTAAACGGATCGTGGCGGGTGAACGGGGCCGCGGCACCTTTCATGACGAGCGGTGGACACGGGCCGTCCGGTCCGTAGAGGTGGACCTCAAGGCAGTACCGGGAGGCCTTGGGGCCGTCGTGGGTGTCGGTCATGGTTTCCTCTCCGCGCGTTCGATCCGCGCATGGATCAAGGGCAGGTAGTCCGCCTCCCGCTCGATAGCGGTAACGCCGAGGCCCTCCAGCATGGCGGCCTCCACCGTGGTACCTGACCCGGCGAACGGGTCCAGCACCATGCCTCCGGGCGGGGTGACGAGGCGGACCACGTTCACGCTTCGAGGCCTTGGCGCAGTAGAAGAAGCGGGACGCTCCGCCTTGTTGATCGGCGGCGGCGGCGTCGGGGATGCCTTCACTACCGCCACGGCGGGCCGGGACGGCGCGACGCTCCACTCCTCGGCCTCGTCGTAGTCGTCCTCCCCCCACCACTCCATCTCAGACATAGGCCCAGGCCTTTCCGAGCTGGTTGGTGTCGGTCTTGAACACCGGGGGGCGTCCGCCGGTCCACTTGAGCATGAACTCCGGCGGGGTCCGCATGATCTCGGCCACGGCCTCGGCGGCCGAGGTGTCCACCACGAGCTCGTCGTGCATTGCCAGGTGTATAGCGCTGGACAGTCCCGCGGAGTCCAGGCGGACGATGGTGTCTGCCAGCACGGAGTAGGCCGACCCTTGACAGAAGTAGTTGACGCCCTTGTAGCCCATACGTTTTCCGGTCTTGGGATCGGTCGGTATCCGTAGTATCCGGCCGTCTGCTGTAGGGATCATGCCGTACTGCGTGCCGATATCGCGGATGCGGTCCATGAACGCCTTGGTGACCGGCATGGCGGAGAACATGCCGGCCTGGATGGTCTGGGCCTGGTCCTCGGTGATACCGAGGCCGCGCGCTACCGACTCCCGGCCCTGGCCGTACATAGCGGCAAGGAGCAGGACCTTGGCGGTCTTTCGCGGGATCCCCGCGGCATTCATGATCGGCTCGTAGAGGTCCGCGCCGGCTTCGAACGGCTCCAGGAAACTCCGGTCCCCGGCACAGTTGGCCATGATGACCGGCTCAATCTGGCTCCAGTCCACCGAGGTCAGGCCCGTGTCACAGACGATGATCGGGCGCGCGTCGGCGGGAAACTGCTGGAGCTCCGGCATGGAGTAGGACATGCGCCCGGTAGCCGATGCCCCGAGGACCGCCACCTGGGGGTGAACCTTGCCGGTGACCTTGACCATGTCGGACACCTTGGTCAGATACCCGGTCACTTTCTCCAGCTCGGCCACGTTGCGGTGGGCGTCGGCCAGCGGATGAGACAGACGCTCCATCACGTACTTGTCGGCCTTGAGCCGGCCGGTCGGCGTCCGAGGGTGGTCGGCGGGCAGCTCCCCGCGCGCGTCCAGCATCTCCACGAGCTTGTCCCCGCGACCAGGCTCGAGGCCGGCCTGGACGAGGAGGTCCGAGGCCTCGGTGAGCTTGCGGGCATTGGTCTCCGTGTAGGACTCCAGGTAGTCGGTATCGACGTCGAGGCCCACCGCGGACCGGCGGAGCATGACGCGGTTGACCCTCTGCTCCCGCTCCATGACGGCGACGGCCCCGGCGGAGTCCAGGCCGCGCTCCGTGAACGGGTGGCCCTGGACGAGCAGGCGCCAGCATTCGGCCTGGACCGCGGGCAGGAGGCGGAGCAGCGCCACCGTGTCCGCCATGGCGCCGAGCCGGTAGACCGGCCTGTCGATATCGAACTTGCGATAGCCCTCCTCCAGGGTCCAGCCGTTGGCGTGGAACAAGGCCGCCATGGTCAGCTCGGCCTTGCGGAAACCGGCCAGCTTGATCGACAGGTTCTCCAGACTCTTGGGAGTCTCCTTCTCCGGGTAGGCCATGCGGCCATAGACCGCGGTACAGACGACGTTGTCGATTGCTCCGAGGCTCAGGAGACCGTTCTGGTACATGGGCGGCACGTCGAACGCGGAGTTATGGAATGCGATCACCGCGGCGTGGCGGAGGAGGGCCTGGGCGGCGACCTTGTCGCGGTTGTTGCGCGACGGGTCCAGCAGGACCGACACGGTCCCCTCCGAGGTTTCCCACGCCGCGGTGAGGCACTTGATGGTGAACGAGTCGGCACCCAGGCCCATGGTCTCCGTGTCGACGGCCACGGTCCGGGGATCGGAGGAGACCAGCGAGTCGACCGCGCGCATGGCCTCGGCCCCGGTGGCCAGCCACGCGGCAATGTGCGGGTAGTAGGCCGCGTGGTCCGGGACAGACACCGCGGGCAGCGGGTGGAGGTTGAGGGTCACGGTTTGGCTTTCCGTTCGATCAGTCGGCTGGGGGATCCGTGCAGGTAGAGGTGGTGGTGAAACATCTTGGACCCCTCAGGTTTACGGGGAGGACCCTGGTAGCGGTAGGCCAGGACAACGTCCCCGAGCTGAGGCATCCATGCCTGGTAGTCGGCCTCGGTGGAGATCTGGATATCCCGGGGGAGCAGGACCTCCTGGAATAGCAGATGGTTGCCCATCACGAGGCCGTCATGGATGCCTCCGTGAAACTCGTGGACGTAGACCGTGGCCACTACCCTGCTCACCTCCAGACTCCATCCAGGTCCAACGACTCCGCGGGACAGCGCCGGCACCGTATGACCAGAACCGGGGACCCGCCGAATGTAGTGAACTCCGCGAACGACCAACGGTGACCGACCAGCCACGAACGGCAGTAGCCGTTTCGCTTGCGCCAGATCTTCTCGGGGAGGTTCACTGGCCGGTCACCTCGGAGAGCAGGTCCTGGAGCTCGCCCGTGTTGGGCACGATCGGCTCCAGCACCGTGAGCAGCTCCCGGATGCCCTTGTCCACGGCCTCTATCATCCGCGGGTCCACTGGGGAGGCCCCGAACTCGAGCCGCGCGGTCTGACGGTCCAGCTCGGCCATGTCTCGCAGGAGCGTGGTCAGGACGGGACCGGCGTCGGACTTGAGGGCCGCGTACTCCAGCGCGTCACCTTTGATGGTCATTGCGTTTCTCCTCGGGTCGGATGACGCCCACCCTATCGTCGATTGACGTGTCCGGTCAACACCGGATCTGCGGGTGTGGCGGACTACCCTGAGCGGGGACACGAGGAGGCCCCGATGGCACTACCCGCCGGCATCTCGACATGCCTGGTCACGTTCGGTCCCGTCGTCGGTTTCGACGGAGACCCGGCCAGCCTGGAGATGGTGATTACTCCCTCCACCACACTGGTATGGGCCGGCGTCACCCTGGCCCCGTTCCATATCCCCGTGGCCCCGGGCGCGCAAGGGTCGGTGGAGCTCCCCCACGTCGACCAGCTCGGTTTTACCGATGCCTCCGGGGCCTCGGTCACCGGATGGTCCTACGAGGCGGAGGGATCGTGGGTCCATCCAGATCCCGACGTCCCGCGGATCTCGTTCCGTAAGCGTTTCCAGGTCCTCGTGGGCCAGGACGAGGTGGATCTCGACTCCCTGGGCGTCGGTCCCGTCACGGCGCCGGTCACTGCTCCGCTGGCCACGGTGACGTCCATCGGCGGCTACACGGGGGCGCTCACCCGGGACCAGGCCCGCGCCGCGTTGGGCATCCATGCCGGAGACACGGCGCCGGAGGACCCCGTCGTGGGGGACCTCTGGGTGGGGCCTGTCGCATAGAGTAGGAACTCAGGACCGAGAGGACGGACAACCATGGCCGGATTCACTCAGGCATATTCGCAGACTATTCTCGATTGGGCGCTCCCCACGACTGCGGCCGGCGACCATATCGCCTATTCCGCGAACGGGACCACGGAGACCTCGGCGCTGGCGCGGACACCTATCGGCGCCACCGGATGGGCGGCGGCCACCGCGGCAACGCCTTCGGTGAAGGCCAACGCCAACGCGTTGACGTCGGCGACGGCGACAGGCGCGGCCACGATCACACACTTCGCGATCTACAGCGCATCGACGGGCGGCACACAGAAGACGGACTGGACGGCGCTCGCAGCGTCCCGCACCGTCGCCACGGGAGACGTTCTCACGTGGGCCATCGGTGCAATCGCCGTGACGTTGGATTAGGAGACCAACGTGTTCACCAAGGGCAGTAACGGGCGCTGCGGTGTGTACGGCACCACCGACGCCTTCGGGGTTGACGCACCCGGCAACATCTGGACCGGCAACGTGTTCAGCGACGGCACCGTCGTGGAGCCCAACCGGTAATGGCTGCACCCGCATTCGGGTCGGTCGGGACGCGCCTCGTCGGTGCGTCGAGCACTGCCGCGAACGTCCCCGTTCCGGCGTCGGTTGCCTCGGGCGACGTCATCCTCGTGTTCTTGTGGATCGACAACGGCACAGCGACCGTCACTCCCGCATCGGGGTTCACCGAAGCCGGTTCGTCACCCGCACGGAAAACAGGTGGGCAGGCGCTCACCTGGAGCGTGTTCTGGAAGAGGGCGACCGGCGCAGACTCGGGGACCTATGGGTTCACCATCTCCGCGGGATACCGCGAGGGTTTCGCAGTCCGCTACACGGGTTGTGTCGCGTCCGGTAATCCGCTCGATGTGACCGCATCCGACAAGAGCGCCGGCGACCTCTCTGCCACCACACCGGCATTGAGTGTCACCACTACGGGCGCAGACCGGCGGCTCGTGTGGGGTGCGATCAACTGGGCAGGCGGCACGTCCACCCCGCCCACCTCGTTCACAGAACGGTTCGACGCTTACTCCTCTGGCGGTTTGGATGGCGGCTACACCGTCGCCGATTTGGCGCAGGCGTCGTCGGGTTCGTCGGGGTCACTGACGAGCACCTTCGCCGGCGCGGGCGGTCTCGGTGCGTGGCTCGGTGCGCTGATTCCTGCGGGCGCTGGCGGTGGCGCCTCCTACCCTGCCTCGGGCACGGTGGCCGCGACGTCGACCACCTCTGGGTCTGCGGGTGTGCTGCGGCCGGCTTCCGGCACAGTGGCAGCGGTCTCCGATGCCTCCGGGCAGATGACCACGCGGCTACCCGCAACCGGCACGACGGCCGCGACGTCGACCACTGCGGGGTCCCTGGGCCTGGCTCGGCCGGCGTCGGGGTCCGCCGATGCCCTCTCTACTACCTCGGGGTCCGCCAACGCCCTGCTCCCGGCGTCGGGCACGGTAACGGCCACGTCGACCACGGAGGGCACGGCAACGGCTCTCCTGCCTGCCTCCGGCACGGTGGACGCGGTCTCCGGTACGAGTGGCTCGGCCACGCCGGTAGGTAGCTCCTCGGGCACGGTGGAGGCCGTCTCGACCGCGTCGGGGTCCATGACGGCACGGCTCGGAGCGTCGGGCACGGTGGCCGCGACGTCGGCCACGTCCGGGACAGCGGACATTCCCGGCGGCATGTCTGGCACGGTGCTGGCGGTATCCGCGACGTCGGGCGCGATGACGTTGCGCGCGGCCGTATCGGGGACCGTGGCCGTGGTGTCGGTCACGACAGCGGCGATCACGGCGCGGCTTGGCGCCGCGGGCACGGTGACCACGGTCTCGACGGTCTCGGGACAGGCCGGTGTCATCCGGTCCGGGGAGGCTCCGCCGAGCAACACGGGCGTGTGGGACGGGGCGGCGTGGGTGCCGGCACAGTGGCGCCGATGGGACGGTGCGGCGTGGGTGCCACGGACCGCGGCCTACTGACGAAAAGATCCCCCTCCCTGACTGCTCAAGGAGGGGGATTCTCTGACGCCGCCGCGAGGGGCGAGGTCAGTCTAGCGCAGCTTGCCGAGCTGGTCGGGGCAGGACACGTCCACCATGGTCCCGGCCGCGTAGCCAGCGGAGTAGCCCGGGAAGTAGCCCGCGGCCTCGGTCACGTCCACGGCATCGGCCGAGGTGCCGCCACCGCGGAGCACCGAGCAGACCTCGGCCGCGGTGGCCACGATCTGAGGCTGGAACTGCCGGTTGATGTTGCCCAGGAGCAGGCGCATCTCCATCTCCTGGCCGGGGTTGAACCCGGTGGCCGACCACCATGGCTGCGAGGAGGCCGAGGCCGGGGCGGCCAGGGCCAGGCCCGCGGCCACGGTGAGGCCGGCAACGGTCAGTGTGCGGTGCAGCTTCATGGTTGTGTTTCCTTCTGTCGGTTTGTGGTTGGTGACACGAGACTAGCGCGTGTTGACCTGAGAAGTCAACTCCCTGCCTCCAGCCAGACGATGTAACACCCGATACGGACAGAGACCCCGGTCCAGCGCCAGCGGGGCCAGCCGCGGCACACGAGGCCGAGGCGGCGATCCCCGGGCCGCGCGCCGGTAATCGAGAAGTTCACGACGACGTCCTCCATTCCAGCGAGACCAGCTCCACGGCCGCCGATGCCTCGGCCTCCAGGGCCTCACGAGGGCCATCGGCAAGACCGCGGAGGTAGTCGGGCAGGGACCGGGCCAGCCAGGCCTCCAGGGCGCAGCGTGGGCGCCGCGACGGGTCTACGAGTCTCATGGCCGCGGATTCCGAAACTCGTGGAAAGCGTCCGGGCATCCGTCGCGCAGCACGGGGCCTCGGAAGGTCTTGCCGCACGATGGGCACTTGGTCTCCGCGGCCCTCGGCGTGTGGAACGAGTGGAGGCAATAGCGCTGGTCCTCCTCGTCCGTGTCAGAGTTCACGACGCACGGCTTACCTGGTGCAGTGGACCCGCACCATGGGCAACTGTCCTTCTTGCCCTCCGGTGGGTCATTGTGGAACGGGTGGAAGCACCCGTGGCGTGGCCGGAAAGGGCCAGAGCACGAGGGGCACTTGGTCTCCGCGGCCCTCGGCGTCCCGCCCCCCTCTGGAGGGTCCGTATCCTCCCAGTAGTCGACCTCCAGAGCCTCGGCCACCCCGGCCTTGAGACTGTCGACGTCGACTCCGGTAGCCGCGGCCGTTATTCGCACGACGTCGGCCAAGGTCCGCGGACCATCGGCGGCGAGACGTTCGGCCAATGCCTCCGGCGTCCCGTCCCCCTCCGGGGCCTCCAGCGAATCGGTGATCGTGATAATCCTCGGCCCCGTCTCCACCTTGGAGTCGTCGGGCAGGCCGAGCACGATAGCGGCGTGGTGAGACAGCTTCCGGAGATCGGCCAGGGTCAGGGCCTCCCCCTTGAGGGTTACCGTTCTGCGAGAAACGATAGACATTGCGTTGTGCTCCTTTGTGTTTCGGGTCAGGGTTGGAAAACGAGCAGGACGAGCAGGCCGTAGACGAACAAGGCCAGGACGAGCAGCGCGGCCACGGCGAGGGCGGCCTTGGTCCATGTCGGCGTCTCACGGTGCAACGCCGCGGTGAGCTGGCGGAGGAGACTGTGACCGGGGTCGGTCGGTTCGGCCATCTCCCGCTCCGCCGAGGCCGCCATGTTGCGCTGTTCGTTCGCCACGACGGACTGATACATCTGGACGCGCCGGTGTGCGTACTCCAGGGCGTCCTCGGCCTTCTCCGGCCACGGCCCGGGATACGTCGACACGATCACCCGGCAGCAGTAGAACCCGCGGAGCTGGGAGGGGTCGGTCACGATCATGGCGTGCCGGCGGACGTCGTCGGGGAGGTGGTCGCGCTCACGGAGACCGATCTCGAGCGTCGGGGCCACGAGAGCGATATAGGCCCCGTCCGGGGTCGGCTCGGGTGCCGGGGTTGCGGTCATGGCTGCGGGTCCTCCTCGTCGGCCGTCCGGAGCCGGTCCAGCTCCTCGCGGATCTTGCGGGCCGACTCGATACGCGCGGCGCGCTCGTGGACGTCGTCCCCGCCGAGGAGACGATCCGGGTGTCGGTTCTGGTCGTGGGTCATCTGCTGCTGCGCGGAGTGTTTCAGCGTCGGTCATGTCAGCAACTCCCACAGTCCGGCCATGATCGGAGACGATCCGGGGTGTCGGTTCTGGTCGTCGGTGCTCATGACGCCGATGCCTCCGTTCCTGGGGCCGCGGTGGCCACCATCTCGGTCTTGAGCCACTCTCCCGGGGCCAGGGTCACCGAGGCCACCGTGGGCTTGTTCCGACTGTCCATGACCGTGATGCGGATGGCCAGGATCTCGGGGTCCGGGACGGGATTGGCCGGGTCCACGATGGGCAGGCCACGCGCGCGGAGCTGGAGCCTGCGCCGCGCCTCCCGGCCGCCGAGGGTCATGAGTTCGCGCTGGTAGAGGTCACGACGCGCGCGGCGGTCCAGGTCCACGGGTCCGCCGGCCGCGATGTGCGTAAGGCCCATGACGATGTTCTGGACCGAGGTCACGCTAACCGAATACTCTTGCGCCACTTTGGAGTCCAGCTCACGAGGGGTGAGCCTCTCGTGCTCGGGGGCCTCGGCGTCCACCTTGCGGAGGTAGTCGTAGCGTTCGCGCAGATCCACCACCAACTCCTCTGATAGGGGGGTGGGCATATTAACGATCTCCTATCCGGTCCGTGTGACGGGCCGTTTTTCGTATGTGGTCGGGTTGTCCGGTTCAGACCGTATCACGGGTCGGGTGGCACCTGATAGTGCCCAGGGTCACCCGGTCAGATTGTGGTAGGTCTAACCACCTATGACCGGGTATCGGGGTCGGATAGCGTGTCTGTGGAACTGACCCCTATGCCCAGTCCCTGGCGGTCTATTTGACAGGCCAAAAACGCCGACCCTGACACTAGTCTCCCACGCCGTGAGCTGGTCTTTTGCCGCGCGATTGTCGGGCCATGATTCAGTGGATGGGTGGGCTTGACAGGCGGGGTACGCTCCTAACGAAGTGACTCGGTGCGTCCCCCCTTCTCCCCATCCCCGCGCGTGTAGGGTAGAGAATCCAAGATCAAACAGACGGCATCGGGATCATGACTCACCGGACGGTTAATTGGGCGTCGGACCAGGGTTGACCGGGCAGGTCATCGTCCGTATTCTGTGGCCATGACCCGATCAGAGAACCCTTTCGTGAGGCTGGTGCCTCCTCCAGATCCGCCGAGCCTGCCGCCGGCCAATCCGTTCCGGCCGACGTCGACCGACCCGCGGACCGAGGCATGGGTGTCCCCTCCCCAGGCGTCGGCGGCCGAGGACATGCGTATCCAGGCGTTGGCGGAGGAGGCCCGTCGACTGAAAGAAGCCATGGACCGGGACAAGGAGCGTTACGACCAGCTCAAGCTCCAGCTCTGGCAGGCCGTAGGGGCGCAGCCGGTCAAGAAGGAGCGCTACGGTTTTCGGTTCGATGCTCCCAAGCCCTCGCGCCGAGTGGACTACAAACGTCTGGCGGACTTCTGGCCCGACGTCTACGCCCAGGTGGTCACCAAGACCGAGCCCAAGGACGATGCAGTAGGGAGCCTGTACCTGTGAGCGTGAACAAGACCGAGGCAGCAGCCGAGATCCGCGCCCAGGTCTACCGGGCGGGGTCCATGCTGTATAAGACCGCCAAGGACCGCAAGGCCGCCGAGCTGGCGGCGTTCAAGGTGTCCCAGGCATACCGATGGGGGGCCTATGGGATTCGCTTCGAGGCGCGGCAGATACCGCACACCTCGGATTGGGCCGTCTACGCCTTCACCGTGCCGGTGTTCAGTCGTGGAGAGCCTTGGACCGAGGCGGCGGTGGAAATGATCGTGGACCACGTCCAGCGCTGGGGCCACGCGCTGGTCCGGGAATACAACACGGCCGGGGCGGCCAAGACCACGGCCAATCGGGACAATCTCGATATCGAGGACCGCTGGCCGGCCCTGGCCGCTCTCGGTATCAGGTTCAAGTCCCAGCGGGTCGTAGCGCCACACGGCAAGCCCTCCTATGCGGTCTACGCCCATATCCCGGGACGGTCCGTGGCATCGGAGAACCTGCAACGGGAAGCCTACGGAGAGCTGGAGCGAGGTCAGGTCCGGTGACCAACGTCCACAAGGCCAAGGGGGACCGCGCGGAGTCCGCGGTGGCGGCCTACGTCAAGGATCGGTTTCCGTGGTCCTGGCGCACACGCGCCGGGTGGGACGATGACCGTGGGGACGTCGTGCTGGACCTGCTGGACGACAAGACCGAGACCTACTGCCTACAGGTCAAGGACACGGCCGGTCCCCCCGGGTCTCCGGAGCTGGCCCAGCTAGCCCTCCAGGTCCAGCGGGGAGGGCATCGGGGAGGGGTGATCTGGTGGAAGTTGCGAGGTAAGTCCTCCCCGGCACAGTGGCGGGTCATGATGACCGGGGCGGCCTACCTGGATCTCATGCGCCGGCTCCGGGAGATGGAGCAGGCGGTACGAGTGTTGGACGACGGTATCCGTGCGGAGGTCGGCCCATGAAGCTGGTTGTGATCGAGTCCCCGTTCGCCGGGGACGTGGAGGCGAACGTCGAATATGCGCGGCGTGCGTTGCTCGACTCTCTACGCCGAGGAGAGGCCCCCCTGGCATCCCATCTGCTCTATCCCCAGGTCCTCTCGGATACGGATCCCGACGAGAGGAGGCAGGGCATCGAGGCTGGTTTCGCGTGGAACGAGCACGCCGGCACGGTCGCGGTCTATGCCGACCGAGGTGTGAGCAATGGGATGCGCCAAGGCATAGAGGCGGCTCTGGACCTCGGCATAGCTGTCGAATATAGGTTCCTGGACGATGCCTCCCCGCCGGCGTAAGACTCCCAGCCAGAGGCAGATAGAGGACCGCAACTCCCCGCGGTACCTCAAGCTGCGGGATCGTTTTCGGGCGCAATGCGCCAAGATCGGCGCGTGCTGCCACCTCTGCGGGCAGTACATCGACTATGACATTCCGGCCAACGAGATGGATTCGTTCGAGGTGGACCACTTCTATCCGGTGTCGAGTCATCCTGAGCTGTACGAGGATCCGCAGAATTTCAGGGCCTCGCACTCCGCGTGCAATTCCTCGCGGGGAGCGGCCGACGTCAAGCCCACATTAGGACAACTATCGGAGGCGTGGTAATGGGATACCCACATTACGGCCCGTGCATAGACGCGGACCATATCGAGCGGCAACGTGCTTTCAGTATTCGGACATTCGGGCCGGGGCATCGGACCGATGGGGTTTTAGATCATATTGAGAAGGAGATAGAGGAGATTAGAGACGCTCCTCTGGATCTATCGGAATGGGCGGACGTGATAATTCGTGCGTTGGATGGAGCATGGAGGACGGGCGCCGATCCTCAATCAATCATTGATGCTGTGCGAGATAAGCAAGCTCGCAACGAGGCCAGACATTGGCCCGACTGGCGCACCTCTCCGGAGGGCCAGGCAATTGAGCATGTCCGGAGCCAGACATGACCAATCGAGCAGCACGACGGGCCAGGGACCGGGTCATGCAGCGTGCGCGTGTACGTGCGCTCAAGGACAGGGCAGGCCACGTCATCCGCAACAAGGCCGTGGAGCTGGAGGTGACGGAGGACAAGACCATCCAGGTCAAGGCCACGGGCCAGGTGGTGGGAGACCCCTTGAGCGTGGACTGGACACCCAACGGTGAGACCGTGCAGGAGGGAGGGTACAACGTCCTGGTAACCGAGGCCTCGGAGTCCATGGTCGTAGGGCGCAAGATGATAGCCGACCTGGCCCAGGAGTGGACCCTGCTCCAGCCTGTCCAGGTTTGGGCCAGGTATCGGGCATGGGACTCCGCGCTCATCGTGAGCCACTCCCTCGGCGCGCTGGTCTACCTGCTCCATCCCATCCTCTGGTCCGACGCGCCCAACGAGGGCACAGACCCGCGTCTGGTGCTCGCTGTGCTTGTCGATCAGCTCGGCCCCGAGCACCGCGCGCCGGCCGACATTCCACCGACCGGGCGCGTGGAGTTCACACCGGGCATGGAGCAGCCGTGGATCAAACAGGCGTGTGCCATGGTTTCTCCGGTACGGACGTAGCGGTCGGCGTGTCGCTCCGCCAGCAACCGGAGGGGTGACTCTCCGTTGCCGTATCGACTGCCAGGAGTGTCAGGCCGCCGTGGAGTCGACAAAGTCCCGCGCTAAC
>Ga0164241_10003006_pt1 | contig 17514 bp, 15 predicted proteins | sample OricomyardsoilBY_FD_108780 | JGI IMG/M metagenome (GOLD analysis project Ga0164241, IMG submission 108780) | Backyard soil microbial communities from Emeryville, California, USA - Original compost - Back yard soil (BY) | ecosystem: Environmental > Terrestrial > Soil > Unclassified | place: USA...
AGCCGAACGGCAACTTCGCGGCCCACCGTGTGGCGACGCTCATAGCTCCCCTCGAACGCCCAACGTGGGCAAAAACGGCAGATCCGACTGCTCACGATTGTAGACGTTGATCAAGTCGAGGTACCCCGACAGGCGCGCGCTGGCGGACAGGCGCCACTCCTTTTCGAGGCGCAAATCCAGCTGATGAAACCACGGGCCTCGCTCGCTCCGACCGGCTCCGTTCAGGCACAACGCCGCGCCGTCCAGGTTACGCACGATCGTCTGCTCGCAGACCCCTCGGGGTGAGCCAGAAGCAGCCCGAAAACGCGCGCCAACCTGCCAGCCTGCGCCCAAACGGTAGCTGCCGAGCACGGACAGCACGTGAGTTTGGTCTTGAGCGAAGAGCTCGGCTGGGGCATCCGCGGCGTAACGGCGCGTCGAACGCGAGAGCGTATACGAGAGCCAACCAAAAAAATGCGCATCGGCGCGGTAGCGCAGCATCAGCTCCAAGCCATGAATGTTGCCTTCCGTATCGTTGCCCGCGACCGGTAGTCCCTTTTCGTCCGACCCCTGAGACGGCAAATGGTCGAGCTTGTACGCGAACGTCTCCAGCTGGGCCTCGACGCGCTCGCCCAACTCTTGCTCGAGCCCCAATGATACTTGCGCGGCCCGGGCCGAGCGCAAAGTCGCGCTCAGCTCCGGCAAGGTCAACCGAACATCTGGCGGTTCGTAATAGAGGCCGCCGCTCGCCTTGAGCGTGGTGCGCGGTGTTGCTGAATGCACGTCCCACGCGGCGGAGAGGCGCGGGCTGATGTCCCAGCGCTCGGTTTCGTGGGTATAGTCCAAGCGCCCCCCGAGACTGAAGCGCCAGCGATCCGTCGGAGAATAGTCGGCCTGGGCAAAGATCGCCGGCCGCAACGTAGCGCTGCGACTTTCGGTCAGGCGCGGCGGTTGTCCGAGGGCTGGTGGCGTAAAAGGATCTCCGGGCGCGCTCTGCTCAGGTCCGAGCGACGACAAGCGAAATGGTGCGTAGAGCAGATCAGGCCCACCGCGCAGCACCAAGGTATCGGAGACGGCGTGCGCGAGCTCGCCGCGCATGGTCATCGGAAAGCGTTCGTTGGCCGAGCTCGTTGCGCCGGTGCTTTGGTCTTGGAACGAGCGCCCTAGCGACAGGGTGTGATGCCACCAGCTGTGCGCGCCGAGCTGCAGCCGGGCTTCGCCGAACACATTGAAGAAGCGGACGTTCTGCTGAAGACGGCTGAAGAACACCTGCGAGTCGCTCTTCAGATCGAGGTGATCGTCGGAACCGTAAACGCCCAAGCGTACATAACCGTTGTGCCCGAGCTCGTGCTCCAGAAATAATTGATAGTCGTAGTACACGGGCAGCCGTTCGAAGCGGTTGTTCGTGCCGTCGAGCAACGGCCCCAACCAGGCGTCGAAATAGCTGCGACGCACGCCGGCCAGAAATCGCCAATCACTGCCTGGGACCGGGCCTTCGACGATGGCACGCGCGTCCACGAAGTCGACCTGCGCCGTGACGTGATATTTGCCGTCACTCCGGCTGCGACGTAGCCGCGCGTCGACGACGCCTCCCAGACCTCGTCCGTAGGCTGCCTCGAAGTTTCCAGGTTGAAACCGGATGCTCTCGAGCACCTCGGTCGGGATCACGCTGGATAAGCCGCCGAAGTGATAGATGAGCGGCGCGGGTGAGCCCTGAATGAAGACCTGCGTGCTCTCAGCCGGCGTGCCACGGACGACCAGCAGCCCCGACAGCGACGGCGTGTGGGCGACACCGGGCAGTGACTGTACGGCACGCATCGCATCACCCATGGTGCCCGGCACCCCACGCAGCTCACGCTGCTGCAGGCGGTGCTCGACCGTGGGATCGCTGGTCGACAGGTCTCGCACGATGATTTCCGTGGGAGCTCCGCTGTTCGCGCTTGGCGCCTCGGCCGGCGGCGCCTCAGCCGGCGGCGCTGCGGGCGGCACCGCGGGATTGCTCGGCGTTTGCGCCGTCGCCACGGGCGCTACGAGCAGCGCGCTCAAGAGCGCCGAGACACGAGACCTAATGTACGACAACGCCAGAGTAGCCAAACGACCTCGCGAAGCGGCCGCCCTCAGCAATGACGGAACGCTTGTTGTATTCGCGCTCTTCGCTCCGAGCCGACCGCCATTAAGCATTTGCCAATCAACGCCGCAACCCCCAAGCCGCTCAGCGCGCCACGGATGGCGGCTCGTCCGACACCGTCATGCGCTGCCCCGGCTGCAGGCCATGCGCTCGGGACCAGCCGGCGTTCACCTCGAGCACTCGACGCGCGGGGCAGTCGACCCGCAGCGGTCTGGAGTCGAGCGGTGTCGCGGCCTCGATGATGCCGACGACCACGTCGTCGTCCGACAGAAAGATCAGATCGAGCGAGATGCAGGTGTCGCGCATCCAGAACTGACGCATCGCCGCCCGTGGCCAAGTGAACAACATGCCGTGATCGGGCTCGAGCACGCGCCGATACATCAGCCCGCGTCGCTTCGCGGCGGGCGATTCCGCGTGTTCGACTTGCAGGCGCGGGCGCCCCAATAGATCGGGAAATTCAAGGACTTTACGGCCACAGGCCGGCCCGGGCTCCGGGGCCGCGGGGCACCGGCCGGGGGTGGGTGCGCTCGACGGCGCCAGCGCGGGCAATGGCACACCGCACGCGACCGCGTCACCTTGCCGGTCCGTCAAGCGCCGGCAACCGAAGACGAGCGCGACGCAGCAGAAGCACCCCCACCGCGTCCTCAGCGCGAGACCCATGCGCCGCCACCTTAGCTGGTCGCCCTGCCCCTGCGCAATCAGCGTCGAACTGCAAAGCTGTTGCCCTCGCGACGAGCGCTGACGAGGCTGGTGCAACAGCGCCGCAACTCGAGCACGAGCGGTGCAAAACTGCCGCACCGCGCGGCCATTTCAAACTCCAAAGGATTGGTTGTCGGGCAGACCCGCGCTCAGCTCGTGTGTCGACGACGTTGCGCACTGTCTCACATTTCCTCGACGCATTTTCCAGTTGGCGTTTCACGAAGACTGAAGGCATGGTCTGCGCAGCGGGACGTTCGTTCCGTGCGGGGTCGCAGTGCATCGGAGGCCGTGGCGGACGCCCGGCACAAGGCGCGTGCGGGAAGAGCAATGAGCGGTTCCAGATCATCGGTGCCCCCTCCAGACATGGCGGGCGAGCCCTGCCCGCAATTCGAGGTCGAAAACCAGGCAGAAGTGCGTCGAATCGCGAAGATGTTGGTAGGAGCGGTCGGACTGCGCGAAGCCGTGCTGCTGCTGCGCGGCGCGATGCTCGAAGAAGCGCTCGCGCGTGGCAATGGCAGCCGTCATGCGGCGGCGCGCTTGCTCGGCGTGAACAGAAAAGCGATTCAACGTCTGATCGCCGACCTGGGCCTCTGATCACTCAGCTCGCGGCAACGCTGACGACGCCAAACGAAATCGACAGCCAGCGACAAAAGTCGCCCTTGTCGTTCCCAAAATCTGACTGCTATGAATTGAGCGCGGTCAACGCAAGAGGAGGAACCTTTGGGGACCCAATCAGAACAGGATGCGAACGACGGCGTGCGCGCCGTCGAGGTCACCGTCAAATTACACGTCAAGGGCGGGATGAGCGCCGTTACCGAGCATGCCAACTACTTCGGTTCGGAGTTGGGCAAGCTGCTCCTCGAGCACACGGGGCGCGGCGACATCGGGATGGAGATCGTTCGCTCACTAGGACTACCCGAGAGCACGCCAATCCGCATTCGCGCCGTGCCCGTCACCAGCGAGCTCCAGGGCAACAGCGTCGAGTTCAGCGACGGCCCCGCGAAGCCGGCGACGAACCCGAGCTAATCCACGCGCCATCAATTTTTGCCGCGTCGCTAGTGTTCGCCAAGGGCGCGCTCGAAGCCGACGCCGCGATATCGTCGTTGCGGGTCTCGACCCGCAATGCGGCGGCCGTCGAGCTGCGTCTGTAGCGCGGCGGGCCACGAGACAAAGGAGGTAAATTGCGATGGAAATAGAACAAAAAGTAAGTGAAGGGCTTGGCAAGCGCGCCCGCGTCGCGGACACCATCGAAGTGGACGTCGTCGTAGAGTCGGATCAATTTTCGTTCAGTGGGCCTCTCGGGCGCCGCTTGGCGAAAATGATCGCCGACAAGTGTCGTGGCGACGAGTTCCAGGCCGCGGCACGTGATGCTCTCGAGCTTCCCGAGCCGTTCCAGTTCCTGATCACGCCGGGCGCCAACGCCCCGATTCAGGAGCCGGTGGTCGAGACGCCCCAGACCATCAAGGCTCAGTCGTACTGCCCTTACCCAAGCTATTACTCTTGGTCCAAGGGCTGTTCGTCTTGGCCGTGGTGATCCGCGCGACTCCAAGCACGTAGCCTGGTCGCGCCAGTCGACACGGTCCGCCGACGCGCCTCAACCCCGCGTCGGCGGCATTTTCTCCGCAACATGACAGCTGAGGCCACGCAGCATGACCCTCGACATTGCACCGTTACGTTTAGCAGCGCGCCGCCGGATTGGTGAGCGGCTCGGCCCGAACCTCGCCGTTCGCATGCAAAGCGATGGTCGCGCCTTAGTGTTGAACAGCGAGACCGGACGCTGGCGCGTGCTCAATGACGCGGCGTTGCAAATACTCGAGGCGCACGTGGCCGAGCCTGGCGCCGTGGCACCGCCCGCGGGCACGAGCGAGCTGCTCGAAAAGCGCGAAACGAGCCCGATTGCGGGCCTACCGCAACAGCTATTCGTCATCTACAAGCTCACCCACGCCTGCAACTACTCCTGTACGTACTGCTACGACGAGCCGGTACGCCGGCACATCGATCGCGAAAAGCGTGACGCCGCATTCTTACAGCTACTCGAGACGACACTCGCGCAGCCCGAGTCCGGCGTTTCGGTGCTCTTCCACGGCGGCGAGCCGATGCTCGAGCTGCGCACGATGCGCCGCGCGGTCGACGACTGCGAGCAGCGCTGGCCCGGGCGGGTCACGTTCTCGACGCAGACGAACGGTAGCCTGCTGTCCGCCGACGCCATCGACTTTTTGGTCGATCGCCGCGTCGGTCTGTCCGTGTCGGTCGACGGCGTAACCGCTGACGACAACGCGCAGCGCGTCAACAAGAAGGGCGACCCGTACGCTTCGTTGCTGGCGACGCTACACGCCCATCCGCGCCTGCGGCCGGATCAGTTGGGGCTCAACGTCACGGTCGGGCCGCAGAACGTGGGGCGTTTGCCCGCAATCATCGAACAGATGGAGCGCGACGGCTTCCGCAGCGCTTCATTCACCATCTTTCACCCCACTGCGGAGTCCGCCGAGCCAGCGCCGGTGTCGGTGAAGAGCGGCAAGCACCGCCTCACCATGTTTGGGGTGGAACGGTGGTCCGCGAGCGTCGCCGCGTCGCAAGTGCTGAACCTCGTCGACCTCGTCAACGCTGGCAAAATTCGCGAAATAGCCCTGCAATACATCATTCAACATGCGCTCCACGTCCAGGGCGAAGACGTCGAGCTGACTTGCATGACCTCTCCCTGCGGCATGGGGCGCAACGTGATCGCGCTCTACCCTTCCGGAGAATTCGGCCCGTGCGACACGGTCGTTGCGCCCGAGCTCTTCTTTGCGGATTTGGCGGCGTACCAGCGCGGCCAGCGCGAGAGCGCGCTGTTCGGGGCCATGCTCGCGCGCGACGTCGACCGGGTCGAGCCGTGTCGCAGCTGTGACGTCAAGCGCTTGTGCAACGGCACCTGTCCCGGCACTGCGCTGCTGGTGGAGGGCGCGCCCGACGCCGTCCACGGCTTCGAGTGTGCGTACAATTTCGCGCTGCTTTCCGGTCTTCTGGACCGGCTTGCTTCCGGGAAATACCGACCCTTCGTGGAGTACTGCCGCCGGCACACCGCCGCGCGACAGAGCTTGCACGCCGAGCTGCGGGGAGCCCCCAATGAACGCTGAATCGACCCTTGCATCATTGACTCTACACCGTCACGACCAACAGATGTCACTGAAGGCGAACGGCATGAGCTTGCCGATCAACGCCAGGGCTGCTCGCCTCGCTCATCGCCTTCTGTCGAACCCTGATCCGCTCGCATCTCCTCTCGATGACTGCGAGGAGGGCGAGGCGCGGCTGGTCGAGGATTTTTTGATGTTCTACTTCTGCGGCCAACGCAGCCTGAGCAAGAACGTCAACTACGCGCGATTGGTCCTGCCCGAGCGGTATCATCACCTGCGCTCCGCGCCGGAGGAGGTCACGTTCCTGGTCTCCAACGCCTGCAATATGCGCTGCCCCCACTGCTACAACAACTCCGGGGAGGTCGCGCAGGGCGAGCTCAGCTCCGCAGAGCGACGAGAGGTGGCCGACTACATCGCGCGCTGGGGCGTGCGCGCGGTCACGCTGACCGGCGGGGAACCGCTGGTCCACAAGGACACCGTGCCGATCATGAACTTGTTTGCGGAGCGGCGCGTCTTGATGAAGGTTTCCACGAACGGCTGGAGCGTGGCCGAGCGCGTCTACGAGCTGGTCGCCGAGCGCAAGATTTTCCAATTCAACGTCAGCTTGGACGGCGCGCGGGCAGAGGTACACGACGCCTACCGACGCCTGGCGGGCAGCTTCGTGCGCGTGATGGAAACCTTACGGCGGCTGCACGAGCTGGGGCTACCACTACTCAACATCAACGTGGCCGTGCACGACGGCAATCTGGACCAACTGGACGACATCTGCGCCATCGCCGAGCGCTTCAAAGCAACGTCGGTTGCGTTCAAACCCGTGTTGATGTCCGGGCGCCCCGAGCTGCAGATCGGCCAGCTGCCCACCGTCAGCAATACTCCGTTCTTGTCCGTCGCCGGCGTGGAGCGCTTTCGGCAAATGCGCGAACAACTGAGAGAAAAGTACACCAACGATCGCATGATCGTCGCTGGCATCATCAACTCCGCAAACCTGACCGAAGCGGAGAACGACGCGATGGACTGCGGCGGAGGCAAGAAGGCGCTGTTCATCGCCTCCAACGGTGACCTGACGCCGTGCGAGCTAGTGACCGAGTTCATGCAAGTGCCGAACGTGCGGCGCGACTCACCCATCGCGTATTGGCTCACCGGCAAGGGTCTGAACGATTTTCGTGGCATGACGCAGGAGCTGCGAAATCAAGACGCCGAGGGCATCTCCGGCTGTCCGGGCGTCATCTTCCGGCGCAAGAGCTTGCCCCTCGCGGCCAGCCGCTTTCTCGAGACGTTCGAAGGCGCGTCGTCATGATCGGCTTTGGCACCTCCGAGCCGGCTCGGCTGACGGCGAGCGAGACGGCGCGAGGTTGGCAATTGTCAGCCAACGGGCGTGAGCTGATGGTCTCACCCAGCGCCGTGCACGCGGTCGTCGATCTCGGCGTCGACGGCCCCCCTGGCTGGGCGCTCGAACCCACACCCGGCGACGGCGAACGCCGACTGGCGCGCGACTTTTTGCTCTTCTACTTTTTCGGGCACGGCAAGCTGAGCAAGAGCGTCAACTACGCGAGGCTCGTCCTACCCGCCGAGCTGCGCGACATACCGGCGACTCCGCCGACGGTATCGCTCCTACTCTCGAACGCCTGCAACATGAAGTGCGTTCATTGCTACAATGACTCCGGCAAGGTCGCCCAAAACGAGCTCAGCTCGGCCGAGCGCATGCAGCTGGTCGACTACATCGTCCGCTGGGGCGTACGAACGGTGGCCATCACCGGCGGCGAACCGCTGATTCACCGAGACGCGCTGCCCGTGATGCAACGGCTGGCCGACAATCGCATCAAAATGCGGGTGTCGACCAACGCCTGGGTCATCGAAGAAGGCGTGCTGGACCTCGTGCGGCGCGGGGCGATTTTCAAGGTCAACGTGAGCCTGGACGGCGCCACCGCCGAAACCCACGACAAATACCGCCTCAAAGAGGGCAGCTACGCGCGCGTCCTCCAGTCGCTACCGGCGCTGCGCGACGCCGGCCTCGCTCAACTCAACCTCAGCGTCGCAGTGTACGACGACAACTTGCACGAGCTTTCGCAAATCTGCGAGCTGGCGCAGCGCGGCGGCGCGACGTCGGTGTCCTTCAAGCCCGTAACGATGAGCGCCCGCTCCGAGCGCAAGCGGGCGAGCGCCCGATTGCCGATGGCCAACGCGACTTGGTCCCTTTCCGAGCAAGGCCTGGCGCGCTATCGCAAGCTACGCGACGAGCTGCGCAAGACCTACCAAACCGACGAGATGAAGGTAGAGGGTGCCATCAACAGCGCCGAGGTGCCGGAAGCCGAGAACGATGCCATGAACTGCCACGGTGCCGAGGAAGCTTTGTTCATCGCTTCCAACGGTGATCTCACCCCGTGCGAGCTCGTGACGGAATACTTGGACGTCCCTAACGTCCGCACTACCCCGGCCGCATCCGCATGGCTGGCCAGCCAGGCTTTCGACGACTTTCGCGCGGCCAACGCGGCCCGCCGCCAGCAGTCCGAGAACGGCATGTCCGGCTGCCCAGCCATGCTGTTCGCGCGTCAAAAAGCGCAAAATCTGGAGCTTGGCGGCGTCGGCGCCGAGGGGGCGGAATGAACACGACGGTCGCCGCCAAGGAGACCCCCGACATCGGGGTCGACGAGTACGACGCCGACTCCCCCTTTCGAGAGAATTGGGCAATGGTCGACTGCCTCATCGAGCGCTTGGGCCTCGAACCGCAGCGCGACTTGATCGCACAGACGTTTCGGCTGCTGTGTGGCGAGTCGCTGCGTCTGATACCCAAGCCTCGCGAAGAGCGAACTTCGGTCATCTCGCACGCGCGCCTGCCCCTCGAGTATTCGTTCACCTCGGAAGAGAAAGGCGGCGCGCTACGCTTATTGACCGAGGTAGCCCCGCCTGCTCTGTTCCTGCCCGATCGCTACCAGCTGACCGTGCGTTGTCTGAAGGCGGCCCAAGGACTGCTCGGCCTAGATGCGGGTCAGAGTCGACTCGACGAGCTCCTACGGACCTTGTTTCCGGAGAACCTCGGCGCGCTCGATGATCCTTGGTACAACGGGGTCATGTGGCTGTCGGTGCGCTTCGCAGAGAAGGCGAGGCCGGTCCTGCGTGTCTACGCCAATCAACAGATCAACAACAACGCTTACCGCTTTGGCAAAATCGCGCGAGCGCTCCGCCAGCTGGAGTTGACGCACGCCATTGCCCTGCTCAATGAAATCGAGGAGCAAGTCGAGCCGTGGGGCTGGCTCAGCGGCATTTCGTTCGACCTTCATACGGGCGGACGGATCCGCGGCGTGAAGGTTTTCATCGGGGCCCAGTCATCGGCGCTCGACTACGAAAAGCTCGTCGCGTTGACCCGCGCCACCGGTCTTACCGCAGCCAATCCGGCCCTGCTCGCGTTTCTTCAGCGCATCGGCCTAGCTCGCGCCGAGGACCGCGCCAGGGGTCCCGCCTTGCTCTGCTCGATTGCGCTGCCGGATGAGCCCGGTGGCGCGAGCTCGATCAAGCTGGACGCGACGGTCCAAGGGTTATTCACGTCCGACGCCGCCGCCTACCTGGCCGCCGACGATCTGGTGCACGCGTTCCGCATTCATCCCGGTTGCCTGCGCGCCTGCGAAGATCTGTTCTTCGCCGAAGGACTCAGTCACAGCTGTGTCCAAACCATGCAGTACGTCGGAGTGCAAGTGCGCTCGGACGGACGTATAGGTACTAACGTTTACCTTTCGCCGGGTACGGGTCGTCCCGAGCGGCAACCTGCAACAACGCGCCTCGCGCGTGCGACCGTGCCCGCCGGTCGTGCTCCGCGCGCCGAGCTCGACCTGGCTTTGCAGGCGGCGACCCGTTTCATCTTGAAGCGCCAATCACCCGGCGGCAGCTTTTGGGATCTAGCCGTCTCGGTCGGCTCGTCCGGTCCTTGGCTCACGGGGCTGGTCGGCGAGGCGCTGTTACAAGTGTCGGAAGTGGCACAAATTTCCCGCATCGACGTGGCCCTGCGCGCAGCCGCCGACTACTTGGAGCGAGCTCGTCAACCCGACGGGGGTTATGGCTACAACGAGTCGCTGCCGCCGGACTGCGACTCCACCGCCCACGCTCTGTGGTTCTTGCTACGCATGAGCCGCGCGCTGCCGCCGCAATCGCAAACGCAATTGGAGGCATTTAGGGATGCTCGCGGGGCATTCCTGACCTATATCGGCTCACCCCCGGGTCATTCGTGGGGCTTGCTACACCACGACGTACATCCAGCAGGGGTCCGCGCCATGGGGCTCATCAGCGGTGTCGATTCACCCGCGGTGGTGCAAGGCATCGAGCTGATGCTCGCAAGCTGCAACACCGACCCCGTTTGGCCGGCGTTCTGGTGGACGACACGCGCGTATGGCGCCTACGTCAACCTCGCGTGCCTCGAAGAGCTCGGACAACTCGGTCGTCTGCCCACGGCCGCGCGCTCTCGCCTCTGGCACCGACTGGAGCCGACCGATCCACTACGTTGCGCATTGACGATCCTGATCGGCGACATTCTCAAGGTCTCCCCGACCGAGCCGCTGATGGCCAAAGCGCTCGACCAACTGTTGGGTAGCCAGCTATCGGACGGCGGCTGGATGGGGAGTCGCTCATTGCAGGTCGTCAACGACGACTGCGGCGAGCCTTGGAAAGTGGCACGGCCGGAAGACGCAGGGCCCATTTACCCGGAACGTAAGCGTCTGCTCACGGCTGCGCTCGCCGCGCGCGCGCTCGCGCGTCACTCGAAAGGACAGAGCGCGTGTTGAGAGTCATCGAGCAGTCGCCCGCGGAAGAGCTCGAGCGGCCCCGGGCAAAGCGTACCCTGGCAGGTCTGGGTTGGGGCGCCGCTGAGTCCGTGTTGCAGGTGGCGGCCCGGCGCTGCGGTCAGTGGCACGAGCGCGCCAGCTCCGCCCTGCTGATGTCCGAGTTCGAATCGCGGCCGGACGACATCTTCATCGCCACCTATCCGCGCTCCGGTACGACCTGGCTCCAGATGGTTTTGTACCAGCTACTCCACGGACCCGACGTGAGCTTCCAGCACATCAACGACGTCTGTCCGTGGTTCGAACGCGGTCGCGTGGGTGGTCGCGCGGATCGCGAGCGTACGCTGTCGCGCTTCGAACGGCTTCGCTCCCCGCGCATCTTCAAGACTCATCTTCCCTACCGCAGCCTGAAGAACTTTGGCTGTCGCTACGTGTACGCTTACCGCGCTGGGCTCGACGTAGCTCGCTCGAACTATCACTTCGTTCAGCACGACGAGCCCGATTTTGCGACCTTTTTTCGCCGCCATTTTCTAACCGGTCGGCTGCACGCCAACCGAGGCAGCTGGTTCAATCACGTCGCAGGTTGGCTCGAGAACCCGCAAAACAGGAACGTCCTCGTCCTGCGCTACGAAGAGCTCAGAGCCGACATCGGCGCAGCGACCAGACGTCTCGCGACCTTCGCGGGGGCTCACTGCACCGAACCGCGGCTCCAGTCGCTCCTCGAGCTGTGCTCTTTCGAGGCCATGAAGCGCCACGAGTCCAAATTCGACTACATGGAAGCGATGGTGCTCGAGAACAAGCGAGTGACCCGGGGTTACTCGTTTCTGCGCAATGGCGGTCGCGCCGAGCCGCCGTTGGAGCTGTCCGAGGAGGATCGCGAGGAATACCGTCGGCGGCTCGCGCACCACCGCCTTCAGGGCCCTTGAGGAGATGGCGTGAGCCAGACTAGCCTGAGTCGTCGCTTGCGCCGTCTGGCTCCATTCGCCCGTCCCGAGTGGCGGTGGTTGGCCGCCGGCAGTCTGGCGTTGATGGTCGGGTCATTGACCAACCTCGTCTATCCGAGAGCGATCGGACTCGCGATTGACGCCGTCTCGCGAGCAGGCGCCGAGGACGCCCGCGCCAAGCTGCGAAGCGCCATCCTCGTTTTCGTGGCCGCGTTCGCGTTGCAAGCAGTGGCTGCGGGTCTCAAGACTTGGCTGTTTGCTGCCGCTTCCGAGCGGCTGGTCGTCTCGCTCAAACAACGCCTGCTGGCCACGTTGCTCAATCAGCCGATCGCATTCTTCGACCAGCGCAAGACGGGCGAGCTCTTGAATCGGCTCGGCCAAGATTGCGGGCAGATCAAGTCGGCGTCGACGGTGCTCTGGGGTAACGCGCTTCAACTATCCATCTCCGTCGTCGGCTCGCTGGCGCTGCTGGTCGCGCTCAGTCCGCGCCTCGCGCTCGTGTCGCTGCCTGCTTTACCGGTCATCTGGCTGCTGTCGGCCAAGCACGGGCAGAACCTGCGCGAGATCTCGCGCGCCGTACAAGATTCGCTCGCGCAAAGCGGAGTCGTGGCCGAGGAAGCGCTCTCCAACATGCGGACGGTGCGAGCGTTCGCCCGCGAGAGCCACGAGCTCGAGCGGTACCGCGAGCGCATGCGAGTGTTCTCGACTCTGACCGAGAAGCGCGCTCGACACTCCGGGTTGTTCACGACGCTGACCATCGCCGTCGGCTACGGGGCGCTCGGTACGATGCTGTGGCAAGGCTCGACCCTGGTGCTCAGGGGTGAGCTGTCGCTCGGACAGCTCACGTCGTTCTTGGTGTACGCGGTAATCATCGCGACGGCGCTGCCGCCGCTCAGCTCCGTGTACGCCAGCCTCGCCACCGCGCTCGGCGCCTCCGACCGCGTCTTCGAATTGCTCGAGTTGCCGCACGACGCCAGCCGCGCCCCTACCCTCGCGGGCCACCCCTCGGTGCGCGCGACGCAGCCAGTAGCGCGCGTTTCGTTTGCGAACGTCGGTTTCCGCTACCCGACTCGGCCGGAGGTGGCCGTCTTGTGCGATCTCGATTTGCAACTCAACGAGGGCGACACCGTCGCGTTGGTGGGGAGGTTTGGCGCCGGCAAGTCGACGGTCGCCTCCTTATTGACTGGGCTGTACGCACCCAGCGCCGGTCGATTGGAGATCGACGGCGTCGACGTGCGTGCGCTGGGGCGGCAGCAGTTGAGCGAGCGAGTCGCAATCGTAAGCCAAGACCCGGTGCTGTTCTCGGCCAGCATCGCCGAAAACATCCGCTATGGCCGACTGCAGGCCTCCGAGCAAGAGCTCCAAGACGCAGCGAAGCTCTCGGGCGCGCTGGCCTTCATCGAGGCGCTGCCCGAAGGCTTTGCCACCCAAGTCGGCCAGCGTGGGGTGTGCCTTTCGGGTGGGCAGCGCCAATCGATCGCTATCGCGCGCGCGCTGCTCAAAAACCCCGACATCTTGGTGTTGGATGAAGCGACCTCCGCCATCGACGCCGGTAGCGAAGAAGCGCTGAGCAGGGCGTTGCGACGCCTCATGCTCGGGCGCACCACCTTGATCATCGCGCACCGCTTGTCGACGGTCGCCCTCGCACGGCACATTTGCGTGCTCGACAACGGCCAGATCGTTGCCCGCGGCAGCCATGACGAGCTGCTCCTTCGAAGCGAGCTCTACCGCGAGCTGTTCGAACGGCAGCGACGTGACGTCGCCACGACCGTAATCACGGCGCCACGCCCGCACGTGGTCGACGAAGCCGCGCCGCGGCGAAGCGCTTGATGCGCTCGAGGGTGGTCGGCTCGTCTTGCGCGAAGCTCAATGAGCACAGCACCGCGAGCATGTCGGCGCCCGGTGTTTTGCCCCAATTAGCGCCACGATAGAGGGGTAGCAAGGCCTGACACAGGCGCTTGGCGGCGCTGCGGCAGGCTTGATACTCGTTGTTTTGCTCGACCGACTCGCGGAACTTTCGCAGCTCGCGCCACGCGAGCTCCGTCTTTCGTTCGTCCGCCAGCCGGCGCAAGTCCACGGAGATGTCTGCGACGATTCGGCCAAGCTCGTCCGCGTTGAGCCCAGCCGGAGGATATGGCTCGATCGGTAGCGGCGGTTCCGGCCCATACCCGACCTCGATCGGGCGAGGTTGAAACTCGACCGGAAGGTCGGTGAAGGGATGACGACCGCGTGCCACCAGCTCGAAGAATTCGACCGTAGGGACCACGTCCACGACGAGATGCACGCGAAAGGCGTCGCTGTGATTGTCCACGGCATGCTCCTCGAAGTTGTCGAAGATCCACGCTTCACCTGCGGCCATGTGAACCTGCTTGTCGGCACAGTGAAAGATCACGGTGCGGCTCGTGACCACCGGTATGTGCACACGGACCCTTCGAAACCAATGCCAGCCAACGTCGTTGTGTCTCGGTACGGAGCAGCCAGGCGCGACGCGCATATAGCGGCTGCGCGAAAGCGGGGCGGCCAGCGCCCGCATGACGGAGCGCGTGTACGGCAGGCGCTCGAGCAAGGCGGTCGCACGGAACTGGCCCGAGTGTCCCAAATCGTCGTTATTTCCGCCGTCTACCGTGATTAGCAGTGCTGCAGAATTTCCGAAAAAGCTGCTGGGGTGCGCCCGCCAGTCGCCGTCCGTCAGCTGGGCGAGCTCCGCGCGCAAGCGCTCTACATCGCAGGTCAGCGGAAGCTGCGTGAAAGGTTCGGCAAGCCTCATTCGATTCCTCGGTGCTCAGAACTCGTATCCGAAACGATCGATGACGTAGTGATCCTTGATGGCGACCAGCTGTCGCAGCTCGGCGTCGAAGTACTGACGGTAGCCCGCCTCCCGCGGCGAGACATTCTTGGGTGGCGTTTCCAATAGGCTACGCCGCATCGGTTCCGGCACGGTCGTCTGGGTTTCGGCCATGAGACGCAATAGCTCCGACTTCAAATCTTCGAAGCGACCGAACAGACCCGCCAAGTGTCCGTCGCGATCGTGCATCCTCCGGAGTAGCCACGAGTAGTAGCCGGCGTCGGGAAACGCCGCGAGATCGCGCCGCTCGATGCCGGCCGCGATGCGCGTCGGCTCGCGGCGCAAGAACGGCGCTGACCAGCGATTGACCATCAGCGGCGCGCGTTGGCGCAGCCGCTCGAGCAGCCGTCGATTTTGCGCTTCGCCGAGCGTCAAAAAGCGCTTGATAGTTGCCTTGAAATCCAGCGTCCCGGCTTCGGAAATGAGCTGAAAAACGTACTGCTGCTTCCGGCGGTAGTCGTGAAACAGGGACACATAGAAGTCCCATGGATTGCGCACGAAGCCAATCACCGGCAGCGCTTGGTAGCGCCTCGGCAAGCGACGCAGCGGGTAGTGGTAACCCACGTCCACGGCGCCCGGTAGCATGCGTAAGAGCGGCGCGATGAACTGCCCGGCGTGGCGTGACGTGTGAATGTAGACGAAGGTGCTCGTGGCTATCACTTGGATGCCGCAGCCAGCTCGTCCCACCGAGCGCGACTGCCTCCCGAGACCGAAGGTACTCTCGCCCGTTCGTCCATCGCAACGCAAATCCGCCGTTCACAGCCGCGGCTCAGCGAGGCAGATCTCTACGGCGAGTTGATGCGAGTTGATGACGGTAGTCGCACGGGGTTTCGCCGCCGCGTACGCGAGCGTGTGCTATGAAGTGTTCGTGACCGCGAATGCGAATCGGGTCGACGAACGGCGCGGGGTCGAAGCGACGCGCACGCCGGGCTTCGTCGTCTGGCTGACAGGGTTACCATGCGCGGGCAAGTCGACCCTCGCGCGGGCGCTGATTCCCGCCCTCTCCCGCACCCACCCCTGCGAGGTGTTGGACGGTGACGTGGTGCGGCAGCATCTGTCTCAAGAACTGGGCTTTTCACGCAGAGATCGCGACATGAACGTCCAGCGCATCGGCTTCGTCGCAGGGCTGTTGGCGCGACATGGCGTGGCCGTGGTCGTCGCGGCCGTGAGCCCCTATCGAGACGCACGCGTCGCCGTGCGCCGCAGCGTGGAGCGTTTCGTGGAAGTGTTCGTAGACTGTCCCCTGAAGGTCTGCGAGGAGCGCGATGTCAAAGGGATGTACGCCCGGGCACGGCGTGGCCAATTGCCCAGTTTCACCGGCGTGGACGCCCCGTACGAGCCCCCCGTTTCGCCGGAGGTCGTCCTCGAGACGAGCGCGGAATCATTGGCTGAATGCGTCGACCGCGTCGCCGCCGCGCTGCGACGTCTCGAGTACCTTTGATCAAGTGCCCTATCCAAGTCGCCAGCTGACGGTGCCCAGAATCCCGCGGTTCGAGCGACTTAGCATCGCCCACGGCGACTGCTAGAGTTCGGCCATGGGACGCACGAATTGCATTGGCGCAACCCTCGGGCTCTTCCTGGGCGCCTTTTCCGCCAGCTTCGTCGCCGCGCAAACGCGGGCCCCGCAACTCCTCACGACTTCACACGGGGTGTTGCCACCCATGCCGCACCTGCAGTTGTCGTGGCCGGTCGCGCCGCTCAGATTTTCGTTCAGCACCAGCGACGAGCTGACCGGCTACGCCAATGGGCCACTTCGACTCTATCGCGCCGAATCGCTCTGGCTGTCCCTGCCCGTACTGCAACTGTTGACCGCCGGCAGCAACGAGCGCGCGTTCGAGCTCGATTGTCGGCTCACCTGCCAGCCCGTTGTCAAACGAGTGTTCGACCTCGAAGCGCGGGTGCCGTTGCCGTTGACGACACGAGCCGCGCCCAGCAGCTACCTGTTCGTGCGCTCGTCGGCGTTCAAGACGTCACAAAGCCCGCGCTTCAGTCGGCCATTCGCCGCTGGGTTCGCGGGCGCGCTGAACTTCTAATTCTCGCCTGTTATTCCGCGAATTCGTGCCACCTTCGGCGCCTTCGTTCGAGCTGCCTCGGAAAGGCGACTTGGTATAGGCTGTTCGACCGTGACCGAAGCCTCTTCGCCGAAGCCGCCCCTCGCTCCGCCGCCAGTTCCGGCGCGCCGCCCACCGCCCGTCCCAGGCCGCTCCATGAGCGATGGCCAGAAGGAAGCGCTAGCCATCCAGGCCCTGGGCCTTTTGAACGAGCAAGTGCAGGCGCGCATCGTCCATTACAAGGGCGAGATGGAGACGAGCCCCGAGCTCGATGCCATTACGGCGCAAGTCGTGGCTCAGCTGAAGGCGATGCAGGCCGCGGTCTCGGGCGACGTCGGCGCGCAGAAAACACCCGAGGAGATGGAAGAGCAGCAGACGCGCGAGCTGGCCAAGCTGCTGCCGCGCTTCTTTTCCGGGCAAACCCAGTTCGCCACGCGCATCTTGAAGCCGATTGGCAAAAAGGTCGCCAAGCTCTTCTTCGAGAGCGAGCTGCACGAAAAATCGAAGGCCGACAAAGACAAGGTCATCCACCACGCCGAGCAGGGCGTGTACTACGTGCTGTCGCGCTACAAGAATCGCCTGCGCGCCGAGCTGGAAGGCTTCGAATTTCAAAGCTCCGAGGTGCGCCAAGCAACCCTCGATTTGCTGGCCAAGACCGAGCGAGACTTGCAGGTTGCTTTCTTGTCGCGTCGTTCACCCGAGCTGAACCGCGTGATGACCATCTACACGGCGGTGCTGGGTGACTTCTTGCAGAAGCACCTGCCGCCGCGGCTCGAGCAGATGGGTAAAGTGACCATCCGCGTCTGTAAATCAGCGCGCCGCCCGAACAGCGTGGGCTACAAAGTGCTGGCCGACGCCTTCGGCGATTTTCGCGCCGAGTGGGAGCGGCTGTTCATGCAGCAAATGGTATTTTTCTGCGGCGACGAGCTGTTGGAGCGCCTGACCCAGAGCCACGAAGCGTTCCAAGAAGAAACCGTCAAATTCTTCAC
>Ga0164241_10003007_pt1 | contig 17512 bp, 17 predicted proteins | sample OricomyardsoilBY_FD_108780 | JGI IMG/M metagenome (GOLD analysis project Ga0164241, IMG submission 108780) | Backyard soil microbial communities from Emeryville, California, USA - Original compost - Back yard soil (BY) | ecosystem: Environmental > Terrestrial > Soil > Unclassified | place: USA...
ACATCAGGAGCGGCACGGCGAGGTAATATTGCTCCTCGACCCCCAGGCTCCACGTATGCATCAGCGGCTTGAACTGGACCTCGATGCCGAAATAGCCACTGGTCAGCATCAGCAGCATGTTGTTGGCAAAGGCAGTGGTGGCGACGAGCGACTGGCCGAAATTCTCCAGATCGTCGGGCAGCATCAGCCAATAGGCCAGCGGCAGGCACAGCAGCATCACCAGCATCAGCGCGGGAATGATCCGCCGCAGCCGCCGTTCGTAGAAGCGCGCGATCGAAAAGCGCCCCTCGGCCAGATCGGCCGCGAGGATGCCGGTGATCAGATAGCCGCTGACCACGAAGAACAGATCGACGCCCAGGAACCCGGCGCTGAAGCCCGGCATCCCGGCGTGATAGAGGATGACCGCCATCACCGCGACCGCGCGCAGCCCGTCGATTTCGGGCCGGTAGGCGATCCGCGGCGGCGTGTTCACGAGCGGAGCTTACTTGCCCCGGCGCTTGCGGTGGGTTTCGAGGTCAAGCACCGCCGAATCGGCGCCTTCGGGGAAGAGCCCCAGCCGGCGCGCGACTTCCTGATAGGCCTCGACTTCGCCGCCAAGATCGCGGCGGAAGCGATCCTTGTCGAGCTTTTCGCCGGAGGCGATGTCCCATAAGCGGCAACCGTCCGGGCTGATCTCGTCGGCCAGGATGATTCGGGCGTATTCATTGTCCCAGATGCGGCCGAATTCGAGCTTGAAATCGACCAGCCGGATGCCGATCCCGGCGAACAGGCCCGACATGAAATCGTTCACGCGAATCGCCATGTCGGCCATGTCGTGAAGCTCTTCCTGCGACGCCCAGCCGAATGCGAGGATATGCTCGTCGGTGATCATCGGATCGCCCAGCGCATCGTCCTTGTAATAATATTCGACGATCGTGCGGGGCAGGGGGGTGCCTTCCTCGATCCCGAGCCGCGTCGACAGCGAGCCCGCGCAGACATTGCGCACCACGACCTCGACCGGAACGATCTCAACCTGGCGAATGAGTTGCTCGCGCATGTTCAGACGGCGAATGAAGTGCGTAGGGATGCCGATCCCGGTCAGGAGCGTGAAGATATGCTCGCTGATCCGGTTGTTCAGCACGCCCTTGCCGTTGATCGTGCCCTTCTTCTGCGCGTTGAACGCAGTGGCGTCGTCCTTGAAATACTGGATCAGCGTGCCCGGCTCCGGACCCTCATAGAGGATCTTGGCCTTGCCTTCATAGATCTGGCGGCGGCGTGCCATGGCGGCGGGAACCCCTGAAAAGCGCGGCCCCGGCGGCACGGATGGTCCGTGCGAACGCCGGGGCGTGGAAAGGCTGGGCCTATATCGAAACGGCCCCGCCCGCGCAATCAGCCTTCGGCGGTTTGCGCCTGGGCCGCGACGCCATCTCCCGCAAGCGGTTTCCGCAGCCGCCGGAGGCCCCAGAAGGCCAGCCCGCCGAGCAGCGCCCAAGGACCCAGATAGATGACGAAGGTGAGCAGCATGCGGAGGATGATCATGAAGTTGGTCGCGGAGCCCAGCGTCGCATCGCTCAGCTGGCCGCTCACGCTGCTGGCATCGGCGGAGGCGGCGATCGAGCCGTAATGAATCTCGAAATTGGCCATCGCGACGCGGCCCTGCAGTTCGGCGAGCCAGCCGCGGGCCTGGTCGAGCTCCTCCTGCGCCTGCGTCACGCTGCGTTCGGCCTCGATCAGCTCGGCGACCGTGCCCGAGCGTTTGCGGAGCAGTTCGGTGAGGCGCTTGACCAGCAATTCGCGCTGCTCGATCCGCGCTTTGGTATCGACGATCGCCTTGGAGACTTCCTCGGTCGAGATGTTGCTCCCGGTACTGCGGCCGCCGGCGCTGGCCACCGATTTCCCCATCGAATCCGTGAAGTTGCGGGCCTCGCTGCTCGCGACGCGGAGCTGCATCGTCGCTTCGGCATGGACGTCCTCGCCGGTGCCGCGTTCGAGCGAGATCAGCTGGCAGCGCGCCGGGCCCATCTGCTCGCACAGCGCGCGGTGGGAATCCTGCACTTCGGCGAGCTTGTCGCCGGGGAGGAGGTAGGTGAGCTTGTAGGAGTAAGCGAGCTGCGGGATCGAGACCACCTTGACCGGGTCCGCCGCACCTACGGCCCGTCCGCGTGTCCCACCGGCCTCGGTCGGTGAGGTCACCGCTTCGGAATCGATCACGGTGGGGGCGGAGGCATCGGCTGACGAGGATTGCTGTCGGGCGCTCTCGTTCGTGGAACAGCCGCCGATCAGCGCCGCGGTCATCAACATCGGAATTATGCGCATTGCACCGTCTCCCTCTCATGGACGTTGATACATGATCACATGAGTCGGGTTACGTCAATGTGGCAAAATAAGGGCAAGACATTTTGTTGCCGTAATTCGTTTTTCAAAGCGATCCCGTGCTCCTGCGCACGCACGAGCCCCGGGCAATCAGGCGATGTCGCTACTGGTCCTGGGTTCCTGCGTGCGCAGGAACACGGATGCGCTCAGTGCTGCGGTTCCTCGTGACGCGGCGCATCGTCATCGTCGCGGGAGAACCAGCGCTGGATGAGGTTGCGGTTGTCGCGGTGGTCCTCGCCATGGTGCTCGTGCGCCTCATGCTCGCCATTGCCGTTCCCGTTGGCGGGCATCGCGCCGCCGCGGCCATGGACTACCCAGCGCAGCACCACGATGATCAGCAGCAGTGCGAGCAGCCAGGGACCGATCGACCCCAGAACGATGAGCAGCCGCGCGAGCGAATTTTCGAGCGTCTGGCCGGCATTTCGGAAGTTGGCGTCGGCGGTGCCGAGCCCGGTGAGCGCGGTGCTCGACTCATAGGTGAGCAGCATCGGCGCGGTTGCGAGCGTCGCGCCTTGCTTGGCTTCGGATTCGGCGATGGTGTCGAGCGCGGACTGGATGCGATCCGCCTGTGCCTTGGCGGAGGCGGCGTTGGGTGAATCCGACGATGCGATCGCCTGTGCGTTCTTGAGCTGGTCGCGCAGCCGGTCAATCACGGCGATGCTGCGCGCCTGCGTGGTCGATGCGGTGCCGGTGATGGCATTGTTGACCAGCACTCCGTCAGCGCCGGTGACCGACTTGGTGATCGCCTCGCCATAGCCGCGCGCGATTGTCGGATCGATCTTGAGCATCAGCACCGCGCGCGTGCGGTTCGCGTCATCGACGCTGTAGCGGATTCCGTCGATCTGGCAGCGCGTTGGCCCCAGCTTGTCGCAGGCGTCGGCGTTGGACTGGAGCACTGCCTTCAGCCGGTCGCTGGGGAGGCGATAGGCGTAGCGATAGTCGAACGCGCCCATCGCTTCGGGCGCACTGGCCTGAACGGGGTCCTGCGCGGCGGACGTGCCGGACTGGCCCGCATCGCATCCCGCAAGCAACATCAACGCCGTCAGTGCCGCAACGACTCGCATCTTATCCTCCCTGATCGAAGGGGTGCTTTAACGGTAAATTGACCATGCCCCAACTTCGCCGGTGGGACGATGTTCCGTTTCGGGAACGAAGGACGGCCGCGGGACGGGCGGCTATCAGCAGGGCTTGTGAAAGTGGCACACGAAAGCGGGCGGCGTTCCGCAACGCCGCCCGCCGGGTTCCATCAGGGCTTCAGGGAAAGGTCAGCGCCCGCTGGAACCGATCTGCACGATGGCCGATGCCAGCGCGACCTGGCGCTGCTGGTTGGCCGAGCGGACGGCGACGGCACGGCACGCTTCGGCGGCCTGGGCCTGGCGCAGTTCGCGATGGCCGGGCGCCGGGCAGACCGCACGCACCGCACGGTCGAGGCGTCGGTCGAGCTCGGCGCGGCCGGCTTTGGTCTGGAGGTTAAGGTCATGGAAGCTGACCGTGATGCTGGGCGCCGCCGCATCGGGAAGCGGCGTTGCGGCGAGCAGCGAGAGCGAGAGCAGGGCAGTGATCATGGCGGGTCCTTTGGGTCGTTGGGTGCCCGTCATGTGGCGGAGCGGCGGCCCGCGCGCCAACAAATCGTTGGACGTGACTCATAAGCTGATGTTATAATAAGAGAATGCGCCGCCTTCCTCCGCTCGCCGCTGTCCGCGTCTTCGAAGCCGCCGCGCGCGTCGGCAATTTCACGCGCGCCGCGGAAGAGCTGGGGATGACCCAGGCGGCGGTGTCCTATCAGGTGAAGCTGCTCGAGGAGCGGCTGGGCGTGCCGCTGTTCGCGCGCAGCGGGCGCGGGATCGCGCTGACCGACATGGGCCGCCGCATCGCCCCGCAGGTGACCAGCGCGTTCGATACGCTGGGCGACGCCTTCGCCGCGGTGCGCGCCGAGAATGAGAGCGTGCTGACGATCACCGCGCCGCGCACGCTCGCGACCAACTGGCTGGCGCAGCGGCTGGGCTCGTTCCAGCTCGCCCGGCCCGATCTGGCGGTGCGGCTCGACGTTTCGGAGGCGATGATCGATCTGGCGAACAGCGAGTTCGATGTCGGGCTGCGCGGGATCGGCCGGGTGAACCCCGGACTATGCGGTCATTTCCTGATGCGGATGCCGGTGGTGCCGCTGGCGAACCCGGCCTTCCTCGCCAAATATCCGCCAATCGCCGAGCCCGCCGACCTGCTTTCGATCCCGCGCATCTCGCCTGGCGACGATTGGTGGGATTTGTGGTTCGAGGCAGTGATGCCCGGCGCGGTCGAGGCCAAGGAGCGTCCCGCGGTGCGTTTCGATTCACAAGTGCTTGATGGCAACGCCGCGATCGCGGGGCATGGCGTCGCGATCCTCAGCCCGCCGATGTGGCTGCCCGCGATCGCGGCGGGGCAGCTGGTGCCCGCCAGCCCGCACGCGGCCTTTTACCGGAACGCCTTCTGGCTGGTCTATCCGGAGAACAAGCGCAATCTGGCCAAGGTGCGGGCGTTCCGCGACTGGCTGCTCGAGGATGTGCGCACCGCGATCGGCGACGATCCTTATGGCGTGCTGGTCGAGCCGGCGGCCTCGACGGGCTCGTCCAGCCCGTAATATCCGCCAAAAGCTGTGGAAAAGGACCGGCATGGGTGTTCCATGCCTCGCCTCCGCGATTCCGCCCTGCTAAGCGCGAACATAATGGCACTCGACACCGAACTTACCGAACCCAGCGGCCCCAGCGACGTTCCCTTCGATAGCGCGCTTTCCGAGCGCTACCTCGTCTATGCGATGTCGACGATCACCGCGCGCTCGCTGCCCGATGTGCGCGACGGGCTGAAGCCGGTTCACAGGCGGTTGCTCTGGGCGATGCGGCTGCTCAAGCTCGATCCCGCTTCGGGCTACAAGAAATGCGCGCGCGTCGTCGGCGATGTGATCGGCAAGTATCACCCGCATGGCGACCAGTCGGTCTACGACGCGATGGTCCGCCTCGCCCAGACCTTCTCGCTGCGCTATCCGCTCGTCGACGGGCAGGGGAATTTCGGCAATATCGATGGCGATAACGCCGCCGCCTATCGCTACACCGAGGCCCGGCTGACGCAGGTCGCGATCGATCTGATGGACGGGCTCGACGAGAACGCTACCGATTTTCGCCAGACCTATAATGGCGAAGAGGAAGAGCCCGAGCTCTTTCCGGGCCTGTTTCCTAACCTGCTGGCGAACGGCGCGGCCGGCATCGCGGTGGGCATGGCGACGAGCATCCCGCCGCACAATGCCGCCGAACTGCTCGACGCGGCGGTGGCGCTGATCGACAATCCCGACGCCAATGTCCTCGATTACGTCCAGGGCCCGGACCTGCCGACCGGCGGTGTGGTGGTCGACAGTCCGGCGGCGATCGCTGACAGCTACAATAGCGGCCGCGGCGGCTTCCGGGTGCGGGCGAAGATCGAGAAGGTCGTCGAAAAGGGTGGCGGCTGGCACCTGGTCGTCAGCGAGATTCCCTATGGGGTTCAGAAGGGCAAGCTGATCGAGCAGATCGCGGACCTCATCAACGACAAGAAACTGCCGATCCTCGGCGATGTCCGCGACGAGAGCGCCGACGATATCCGCATCGTCATCGAACCGCGCAGCCGCACCGTCGATGCCGATACGCTGATGGAGAGCCTGTACCGCCTCTCCGACCTCGAAACCCGCGTGTCGCTCAACCTCAACGTCCTCGATGCGAAGCGCACGCCGCGCGTGATGAGCCTAAAGGAAGCGCTCAACCAGTGGGTCGAGCATTGCTTCGTGGTGCTGCGACGGAAGTCCGAGCACCGGCTGAACAAGATCGCCGACCGGCTGGAGCTGGTGCGCGGCTATATCATCGCCTTCCTCAATCTCGACCGCGTGATCGAGATCATCCGCACCGAGGACGAGCCCAAGCCGATCATGATGGCCGAGTTCGGCCTGACCGACCGGCAGGTCGAGGCGATCCTCAATATGCGGCTGCGGTCGTTGCGCCGGCTCGAGGAAATGGAGCTGCGGCAGGAGCAGGACAAGCTTGAAAAGGAGCAGGCCGAGATCGAGCTGCTGCTCTCCTCCGACGCCCGCCAGCGCACCCGGATGAAGCGCGACATGGGCAAGGTGCGTGAGCGCTACGGGCCCGAGACCGCGCTCGGCAAGCGGCGGACGGCAGTGATCGAAGCCGGGCCGACGCGCGAAATCCCGCTCGAGGCGATGATCGAGAAGGAGCCAATCACGGTGATCCTCTCGCAGCGCGGCTGGATCCGCGCGATGAAGGGGCATGTCGAGGACGTGTCGGGCGACGCGCTCAAGTTCAAGGAAGGCGATGCGCTGCTCTTCACCGCCTATGCCCAGACGACCGACAAGATGCTGGTCGCAGCGGACAATGGCCGTTTTTACACGCTGGCGGCGGATAAATTGCCCGGCGGGCGCGGCTTTGGCGAGCCGATGCGGCTGATGATCGACCTTGATGGCGACCGCAGCATCATCGGCATGATCCCGGCGAGCGCGACGGCGAAATTGCTGGTCGCGGCGAGCGACGGGCGCGGCTTCGTGGTCAAGACCGAGGATGTCATCGCGGAGACGCGCAAGGGCAAGCAGATCGTCACGCCGCGTCCCGGCGCGCAGCTCAAGGTGATGACGCCGGTAGGGCCGGAGGACGATTTCGTCGCGGCGATCGGCGATAACCGAAAAATGCTCGTCTTCCCGCTTTCCGAAGTCGCCGAAATGGCGCGCGGGCAGGGGGTTCAGCTCCAGCGCTACCGCGATGGCGGACTCTCCGACGCAGTCACCTTCGTCCATGCCAATGGCCTTAGCTGGGCGATGGGCGGGGAGAGCGGACGTACCCGGACCGAGACCGATCTGGCGCCCTGGCGTGCGGCACGCGGCGCGGCGGGACGGATGCCGCCCAACGGTTTTCCGCGCGACAATCGTTTCTGACGCGCAATATCCCGTTTTCGTCCGGCTGTTCGGGGCGCTTCAGAGGGTCTTAACCAAATCAGGTTAGCGCGGGTGTGATGGGGTTCACGAGGGCGAAACCGGAAAAGCAGATGGCCGCGCCATGCGATGCGGCGGCGCCGGAGTCGATTGCCTTCGGTCCGGGCAGCGCGGCGATGTTCCTCGACTTGCTTCCGGTCCCCGCCGCGATCGTCGAGCTGCGCGGCCGCAGCTATGAATTCGACGCCGTCAACCGCCCGTTCCGCCTCGCCGGGCTGGGCACCACCGCTGCCGAATCGCCCCTGATCCGCCTGCTCGGCTCCCGCCTGCGCCGCTTCCTCGAATCGCCCCAGACTCATGAGGAAATCGCCTGGCAGTTCGGCGACGAAGTCGATTGCCGCTATTTCCGCGTCATGTTCGCGCGCCGCGCCGACAAGCGTGGGGGCATGCGCTGCATGGTGACTCTGGTCGATCAGACCGCAGAGCTGCGCACCGAGCATAGCCTGCGCCGCGAGATGATGACCGACAGCCTTACCGGGCTGCCGAATCGCGCGGGGTTCAGCGACGAGATCGAAGCGGTGATCGGCCCGGACAACCGCGAGGCGCATGCCGTGATGGTGGTCAATCTCGACCGGTTCAGCCGCGTCAACGCATGCATGGGCGGCCTTGCCGGCGACGAATTGCTGATCTCGGTCGCGCGCCGCCTGAAGGGTGCGCTACGCGGTCGTGACGTGCTGTCGCGCCTCAATGGCGACGAGTTCGGCGTGCTGCTGACGCTCGACGACGGCCCGCCCGACGCGCTCCATGTCGCCAAGCGCGTCCATGCCGCGCTGGCCAATCCGTTCCGCCTTTCCGATTTCGAGATCCGCGTCGATTGCGCGATCGGCATCGCGATGGGTTCGGACAATGACGGCGATCCCGAGGATCTGGTCCGCAACGCCCAGTTCGCGGTCAAGCGCTCGAAGCAGAGCGGCCGCACCGAAGTCTATCATACCCGCGCCTTCGATATCGCCCGCGAGCAGTTCGGCATGGAAACCGAGCTACGCCGCGCGATCGAGACCGGCGCGCTGACGCTCGCTTTCCAGCCGATCTGCGATCTCGCCAGCGGCAAGACCACCGCGTTCGAAGCGCTCGCCCGCTGGACCAACGAGGACGGCGTCAAGCTCTCGCCCAACGACTTCATCCCCGTGGCCGAGGAATCGGGCCTGATCGTCCCGCTCGGTCGCTGGGCGATGGACGAGGCGGCGAGGACGCTGGCCGAATGGGACAAGGCGGCGGGCGGCGATAGCGGGACCAAGGTCGCGGTCAATCTCTCGGCGATCCAGCTCCAGCGCGACCAGATCCCGACGATGGTCAAGTCCGCGCTCGACTTCCACAAGATCGGCGGCGACCGGCTGACGCTCGAACTCACCGAAAGCGCGATCGTCACCGATCCCGATCGCATCGCCCAGACGATGAAGGCGCTCAAGGACCTCGGCACGACGCTGGCGATGGACGATTTCGGCACCGGCTATTCGAACCTCGCCTATCTGCAGAAGCTCCCGATCGACTTGCTCAAGATCGACCGCAGCTTCGTCTCGGGTATGCTCGCCGACCGCGACAAGATCGCCATCGTCCGCGCGATCCTGTCGCTGGCCCAGGCACTGGGGATGCAGACCACCGCCGAGGGCATCGAGACCAATGAGCTGTCGCAGACGCTGGCGGCGCTCGGCTGCACCTATGGCCAGGGCTTCCTTTATGCGCGTCCACTCGACAAGGACGACGCCTTCCGCTTCCTGACGGACGCCCGCGCCTAAACGCCGGTGAGCAGCCCGGCGATCAGTTCGGGCTTCTGGAAATGCACCAACCGCCCGGCATCCGGCACGATCACCACTGAACATCCCGGCCATGCCGCTTTCAGCCGCGGCAGCGAATCAGCGGGATCGTAGAGCGGATCCTGTGATCCGCAGACGATCGTCATCATGCTGCCGTCGCCGATCGGGTGCGGCTGCTCGAACGGCTCGGCGCTGGCGACGGCGAGGAAGCCGACGCCGCTCTGCAACGCGGCTTGTTGCGTCGCCTGGACATAGGCGTCGCGGGTTTCGGGATCGCTCAGCACCCGCTGGTCCGCCTCGCTCGATTCGAGCGACCGCAGCACCAGCCGCTCCACGATCCCGGCCGAGGCGTTCCGGCCGAGATAGCGGGCCAGCGCGGCGGTGAGCCAAGGCTTGCCATAGACGAGTCCCTTGACCGCGCCGGTCAGCCCCACACGCTGCCGATCGGCGGTTGATGGCGGCTCGGGATTGACCGTTACTGCGCGGAGAATGCGTTCGGGCCATCGCTCGGCGAAACGCGCCAGCACCATGGTGCCGCCGCGGGCGAGGATGCACGCGCGCTCCAGCTCGAGGGTATCGAGAATGTCCGCCATGTCCTGCGCCGACTGGGCGAGATAATCGCCCTCGACCATGTTCGACAGGCCGAAGCCCGGCCGGTCGAACGCGATGGGCCGAATGCCGTGCGATTGCAGCGCGCGGACGAACGACAGGGGATTGTGGCGGCTGGTTGTCGCGGTGTGGAGGATCAGCACCGGCAGGCCGTCGCGCGGGCCGTGATCCACCATCGCGATCCGCCCGGGCCGTCCGATCCGGGGGATGAGCCGTAACGGATCGACCTGCGCGGAGGCGCCCTTCTCCAGGCTGGTCGCGCGGACGATCCGCGTGAGGATGCGGATCTCGTTGATCAGCACAGAAAGCGCCGCGACCGTCGGCACCTGGAGCGCAGTGAATACTGCTTTCAATTCGGCCTTCACCGCGTGTTCGGAGAGGCTGAGCGCCGCGGCGGCGTGCTTCCGGCTGCCGCCGTCAGTGACGATCGCGGCGATTTCGGCCTGGCGCGCGCTGATCTGGAACAGGTCGATGAGTGTGGCGATTAGCATGGGCTGGGTAACCGCCTCGCCGGTCTGGAGCGAGACCCACAGGCCGACCAACTCGCCTTGGCGGCGCACCCCGGCTTTTCGCATGGCCGATTTGGCGAGCTTGCGCGCGGTTTCGTAGCTCATGCCCGCGCGTTGGGCAGCGCGGCGGACATCGCCGGTCTGGACAAGCCCCGCCGCGACTCGCGCCTCGGGTCCGCTCAGTCCGAACAGCCGCGCTGCCTCGGTTCGCGCCGGATCGGCAGCGGAGGGAGGGAGGCAGGCGAGCAGGGCATAGCGCGCCTGTTGCTCGCGGACCGTATCGGAAAGCGGCCAGTCGGCGGCGCCTTTCGACGCGACCACTGCGACCGGTATCGTTCGCCCACTCGAATCGGTCAGCAGCGAGACTTGCGCCTCGCCTCGCGCCGGCAGTCGGTCGAGCCGCGCGCCGATGCCGAGCCCGGCGCAGACCATACCTTCCTCGTCGCACGCCGCCGAGGCGAAGCCGCCGGGATTGAGGAAGGCGGGTCCGCTGCTGGCATGATCGTCGGGCGCGACTGCGTCCGGGCCGAGCGTATCGACCAGTTCGGCGGGCATGTCGGCGCCACTGCCGGTAAGCGTGGCGCCGCTGGGGACGGGCCCCGCTTTCACTGCCGCCCGAGCGCACCGGCGACGGCGGCATCTGCGAGCTCATCAACTCGCGCCGCATCGGGGAAGTCCTCGGCGACCCATTGCTCACGGACCTCACCCAGCAGCCGCGCCACATCAGGCCCGGCCTTCACGCCGCGCGATACGATCGCGCCGCCGCTGATCGGGAATGCGGGGGGCTCCCAGTCCTGGAGCGCGGTGACTTCGGCGAGATCGCGGTTCGACAGCAGCAGCGCGTCGGTCGCCTGTTCGGGCCCAATCCGGAAGGCGAGGGCCCTGGCATTCTCATCGCTCACCGGAGCCGCCGCGCGGACCAGCCGCTGGCGCATCGCGTTCGACAGCTTGAGGCGGGCGCCGACCGAATCGGCGTCTCCGGTCAGAAGCGAAGCGAGCCGCCGAATTCCATCGGGTGGCGTGCCAGTCGCCGCTTCGCGTTCGGCCAGGGTGGCGAGGTGATCCGCGGAAACGATTTCGGGGAGCACCGGCGCGAAAATCCCGCGTTCGATCATCAGCGCCACCACCCGAACCGCATCCTTCGCCACCAGCAGCTTGAGCAATTCGTCGGCGATCCGTTCGCGGCTGAGCGCCATCAAATCCTTTGCGCGCACGGTGCAGGCATCGAGCCCGGCAGCGTCGGGCGCATGCCCGAATCGCGCGAGGAAGCGGAAGAAGCGGAGGATGCGGAGATGGTCCTCGGCGATTCGCGCGAACGGATCGCCGATGAAGCGGACGCGGCCGGCTTCGAGATCGGCGAGCCCGCCGAAATAGTCGAAAACCTCGCCCGAAACGGGATCGGCGTAGAGCGCATTGATCGTGAAGTCGCGGCGCGCGGCATCCTCGCGCCAGTCACCGGTGAAGGCGACAGTGGCGTGGCGGCCATCGGTATCGACATCGCGGCGCAACGTGGTGACTTCGACCGGGCCATCGGGAAGCACCGCGGTGATCGTGCCGTGCTTGAGCCCGGTGGGCACGCATTTGATCATCGATTCCTTGAGCCGCGCGAGCACTTCGCCGGGCGGTAGCGACGTCGCGACATCGATATCGGCCACCGGAAGGCCCAGGATGGTGTCTCGCACCGCTCCGCCGACGAATCGCGCGCCGTCCAGCGCCGCGATCAGCCGGTCGAGGCCGGGGCGGTGCCGCCAATCGGCAGGCGGCAGCGTCACGCGGTCCATTGCAGCCGCCGCGAGAGATTGACGATCATCGCCGCAGTGGCTCCCCAGATCCGGCGCTCGCCCCACATAATCTCGTAATAACGCCGCTCCTTGCCCTGATAGTCGACTCGCCCCTCCTTATGATTGGCCTCGTCCAACAGGAAGCTCAGCGGCACTTCGAAGACATTGGCGACCTCCGCCTCGGCAGGGACAAAGGCGATATCGGCGGCGACCACGCCGAGCACCGGGGTGACGCAATAGCCCGTGACGGTGCGGTAGCGGTCGGCAGTGCCGATCACCTGAACCTGGCCGCGCGGCAGGGCGATCTCCTCCTCGGCTTCGCGCAGCGCGGCGGCGACGGGGCCGTCATCCCCGGGATCGATTCGCCCGCCGGGAAAAGCGATCTGCCCGGCGTGTCGGCGCAGCGTCTCGGTGCGCTGGGTCAGGATCACCCCGGGATCGGCGCGGTCGGTGACGGCGACGAGGACGGCGGCGGGATGAGTGACTTCTTCCGGATCGAAATCATGATGGTCGCCGGTCAGCAGGATCGGCTCATGCGCGGTTTCCAGCGCGGCGCGGAGGCGTTCCGCGAGCGTCATGCGGGCTCCAGCGCGAAGAAGGCGCCGTTGCTCCACACGCCTGCGGGCGCGCTGCCGTTCGACAAGGCGATCTGGGCGAGTTCGTAATAGACGCTGCGCGACACGAGCGCCTCCAGCCCGCGGCGGACATGGAGATAGGGGCGCGGGCCGACTTCTGGTTCTCTGGCTTCGAATCGCAACGCATGCGCGGGGCCGGCGGTCACCAGATCGTCGGTGTTGAGGCGGAAGGCGAGCTTCATCGCCTCGCCTTCGCTCTCGACTCTGAGTTCGACCGCTTGAAAGGGCGCGTCCTCGACCTCGATGTCGAGCTTCTCGATAGGAGTCACCAGCACGAACGAACCATCGGGTTCGCGTCGCAGGATCGTCGAGAAGAGCTTGACCATCGCCGCCCGCCCGATCGGCGAGCCCTGGTGAAACCAGGTCCCATCGCGGGCGATCCGCATGTCGCTGGGCCCGCAATGCTCGGGGTTCCAGCTTTCGACCGGCGGCAGCTTATGCTCGGCCGCCAGCCGTGCGATCTCGGCGAGCGAAAGGCTGGCGAAATCGGGAGGAGGGGGCGTGGGCATGACCCGGACTCGTTAGGCGAGGCCGGACCGAAGCGCAAAGGCTAGACGGCGATTTGAAGCAGGCGCGGGCCGACCATGCCGGCGCAGTCGGGCACCGAATCGCCGCGCGCGAGCAGGCGCCGCGGCTCGAACGCGCCGGGGAGGCGCCACTGGCCCGTCCTGGCCGCCGCAAAGCCGAAGAATCGCTCATAATATTCGGGATCGCCGATCAGCATCAGTGGCTGGCCTCCCGCCGCTTCCAGCATCCGTTCGGTCAGCACGCGGCCGATTCCGCTTTGTTGCAGCGCCGGTTCGACCGCGACCGGGCCGACCATCACCATCGCCACCGATTCGCCCGAATCGCAGGTGAGCGCCACTGGCCAGCACTGAATCGTCCCCGCCAGCGCGCCATCTTCCAGCACCGCCGCGAAGCTCAGCTCGGGGATCGCCGTGGTGCCGCTGCGCACGCGATACGCGGTTCGCTGGCGCCGGTCGGCGCCAAAGGCGCGGTCGAGCAATGCCTCGACAGCCTGAGGGTCGATCTGGGCGAGCGATACCAATGCGATCACGTCGAAGCCGGCTCCCATATATCGCGTGAGGGGCGGGGCCTTTAGACTGCCCGGGGGATGACGCAAGGCTGAATCGCCTTTCGCGCTGTCCCGCTTCTGCTATGGGCGCGGTCCAATCGCCGCGAAGGGCCCAGCGTGACCGACCTCCTCCAGCTCCAGGTGCACGATCTCGAAGTCGAGGTGCTGACCGGAATCTATTCCGAGGAAACGCATCTGCCCCAGCCGCTGCGAATCTCGGTGACGGCGGACGTGGCGCCAGTCGAGCATTTCGCGCCCGATACGCCGCTGAGCGCCTCGAAATCCTATATCGACCTCAAGCACGCCGCGACCGGGGCATTGCCCGCGGGCGTGCATTTCAAGCTGGTCGAGGCAGTGGCCGAGCATATCTGCGAGACGATCTTCGTCTCCGATGCGCGGGTGCGCCGGGTCGAAGTGAAGATCGTGAAGCTCGCGATCGCCGAGAAGGGCGAATCGATCGGCATCACGCTGGTTCGCCACCGGCGCTAGTTCAGGAGCAGGCTCCCAGCTCGCGGCGGACCAGTTGGTAATCCTCGCGTGCGGCGCGGGCGTTTTCGGGGTCTTCCTGATCGATCGCCGATGCCGGAAGCTGCGCGGGCAGGCCGCAGGCGAGGCGATACCACAGCAACGTGTCCCGGGCAGGCGCGCCCGCCGATTCGTCGACTATGTCGCCGGTCGAGACCGACCAGCGCGGCTGCTCGCCCGGGCGGCGCAGAATCTGGAGCGACACCGGCAGGTTGGCGGCCGTCGTCAGGAAGATCTGAGTCTCGCCTTCGCCCGGAAGCGAGCCGGGGACGTGGAAGGCGTTGCCGATTCCCGTGATCGCGGAGGGGGCGTCGGGGGCGAGTACCTCATGGATGATCCCGCGCACGCGCGCGTCGAGCTCGGGCGTCCATTCGCGCTGGGCATCGACTCCCGTCAACTGCACCTGATCGGCCTGGCCCCCGATCGGACGCGCGAAGAGCAGGACGCGCATCTTCTTGAGCTTCGGCGCACGCCCGCGAGAATCGAGCGGCACATCGGCGAGATACACGATCCGCGCGGGCATCGCCGCCTTGCCGCGAATCAGCGAGAGCACATCGGCCTCGATATAGAATCGCGCGCGTCCCGGAGTGAGACCCACGGCCTCGGCGTCCTTGACGCGCGTGGCCGAGCGGACGCGGGCGTCGATCACCAGCGGGGCGCCGAGCACCTGGGTCGTCACCGCGGCGTAGCTGGGCAGCGCGGAGGCGGATTGTACCGCGATTCGCGGTGGTTGGGCGCCGGCGGGCACGCAGGCCGTCAGGGCGGCGGCGCAATAAAGTGTCAGTGATTGGATACGCATCATGCCCTATAGCGTTAGCGGATTGTGCCGTTCTTAAACAGAAATAATTCTGCCATGGACGGTGCCTAGGGTTCGAAATGTCCGATTAAGGGTTTGCGTCCTCCGGGTGACGGCGATAGAGACTCGCGCTCTGCCGACGGACGCCCTAAGGGGTCCGCGGACGGGCCGGTGCGTGACAACAGTCGCGCCGGGGTCGCGCATGGGATAGAGGAGTGACGGTGCCGAATGGCTTACGCTGATCGTAATGTAAGTGGCAGCCGCATTGTGGCGATCGTGATGGTCTCCATTATCGTGGCTGCGCTGGGCTATGCCTTCGTCACGGGCTTGGCCATGTCTTTCGTCAAGAAGGCTGTGACAGATCTGAACGCATTCGATGTGAAGGATCCGCCTCCACCGCCTGAGGAAACGCCGCCGCCGCCGCCGGACAAGGCTGTGCCGCCGCCGCCGACGCAGGTGTATACGCCGCCGGCCGTGGTTCCGACGGTCTCGCAGGCGCCACAGATCCAGCAGACCAACATCATCCCGCCGTCGGTGCCGACAACGCCGCCCGCACCGCCAGCGCCGCCGGCACCGCCACCGCCGCCGCCGGCTCCGCCCGCGGTCGCGAAGAGGCTGACGCCGCGCGGCCAGCCGCAAAGCTGGGTGACCAACGACGACTATCCCGCCGGGGCACTTCGCGCCGAGCAGCAGGGCACCACCGGTTTCCGCCTCGATGTCGATGCGAGCGGCCGCGTGACCAACTGCACGGTCACGTCGTCGAGCGGATCGTCGGCGCTGGACAGCACTGCCTGCTCGCTGTTGAAGCGCCGCGCGCGCTTCAATGCGGCCGAGGACGCAAGCGGCAACAAGATTCCCGCGGCCTGGTCCAGCCGGTTCCGCTGGGAACTCCCCAAGGATTGATGACATGCCCGGCGGGCCGGCCCTGAGCCGCCCGCCGGTTTTTAAACGAACCAAGTTTCTAGAGGAAAGAACCGAACATGCTCACGACCATTCTTACCGCTGGTGCTCCGCCCGCAAACTTCGACATGCTGCACGCGCTGAACCAGGGTGGCTTCATCTCGTGGACGACGGCCATCCTCCTCACGGGCATGCTGTTCTTCACCTTCTACATCCTGTTCACCAAGTGGTTCGAGCAGCAGAAGATCATTGGCCAGGGCCGCCGCGTCCGCCAGTCCTTCTGGAGCGCGAACAGCCTGCGCGAAGGCGCCGCGAAGCTCGAGAAGAACTCGGCCTATCGCCAGATCGTCGATGACGGCCTGAAGGCGCAGGAGCAGTACAAGGAACTGACCGATCCTATCGAAGCGCATGACTGGCTGCACAACTCGCTGGCCCGCTCGGAAGGCTCGATCAATTCGGACCTGGGCGGCGGTCTTGCCTTCCTGGCGACGGTCGGCGCGACCGCACCGTTCATCGGTCTGTTCGGTACCGTGGTCGGCATCTTCCGCGCGCTGATCAAGATCGGCGCTGAAGGTCAGGCCTCGATCGGCACCGTCGCAGGCCCGGTCGGTGAAGCACTGATCATGACCGCGCTCGGCCTCGTCGTCGCGGTCCCCGCAGTGCTCGCGTTCAACTATCTGCAGCGCCGCAACAAGGCGATCCAGGAGAGCCTCGCGACCTTCTCGAACGACGTTCTCGGCTTCCTGGCTTCGGACGGCCGCGTTCGTCCGACCGTCGCCACTCGCAAGGGTGCGCCGGCTGCCAAGGCCCCGCAGGCGACGACCACCGCGTGATGTTCGTGGGGCCGTGCGGGCGCGTCCCGCACGGCCCACCACGCTGGTTACAGCCTTCGCAGAAGTGCAGAATAGGATAGCACGCAATGGCGATTAGTACTGGCGGAGGTTCCGCCGATGCCCCGATGTCCGACATCAACACCACGCCGCTCGTGGACGTGATGCTGGTGCTCCTGATCATCTTCCTGATCGCGATTCCGGTCGTGGTTCAGTCGGTGGAGATCGCTCTCCCGAAGGTGTCCTACATCGTCACCGAGACCAAGCCCGAGAACGTGATCCTCACGGTGCGCGGCAACGAAGGCGGCTGCGAGGTTTATTGGGGGATGACCCCGGTGACCGCGGCTGAACTCAACGAACGTGCGGTGAAGAAACTCAAGGCCGAGATCGACAGGCAGGGCGGCCTCAACGCTGCTGGGCTCGAGTTCCCCGAGGTTCACATCCGTGGCGACATCAATACGCCGTATCGTTGTATCGGGGCGACCATCTTCGAGATGCAGTCGGCCGGTTTCGTGAAGGTCGGCTTCATTTCCGAACCGCCTCCGGGCGCCGTCGCGCAGTGAGCCTTCTCGCCGAGACCGTTTTCAAGGAGTATGCCAAATGGCAATGAGCGGTGGCCGCGATGACGGCCAGCCCATGATGGAAATGAACACGACGCCGTTGATCGACGTCATGCTCGTGCTTCTCATCATGCTGATCATCACCATTCCGATTCAGACCCACGCGGTGAAGATCGATCTGCCGCAG
>Ga0164241_10003008_pt1 | contig 17511 bp, 16 predicted proteins | sample OricomyardsoilBY_FD_108780 | JGI IMG/M metagenome (GOLD analysis project Ga0164241, IMG submission 108780) | Backyard soil microbial communities from Emeryville, California, USA - Original compost - Back yard soil (BY) | ecosystem: Environmental > Terrestrial > Soil > Unclassified | place: USA...
CAGGTCCGTCAGCGCCTGGCCCTGGTCCTTGACGATCTTGCGGAAGAACAGGTCCTGGCCCTGGATGGCGGTCGTCCCCTCGTAGAGGGTGTCGATCTTGGCGTCGCGGACGTACTGCTCCAGCGGGTAGTCCTGCAGGAAGCCGGACCCGCCGAAGGTCTGCAGCGACTCGGTGCCGAGCAGCACCCACGAGCGCTCCGAGCCGTAGCCCTTGACCAGCGGCAGCAGCAGGTCGTTGACCCGGCCGGCCATGTCGTGGTCGGCGCCGGACACGACCTCCGCGCCCTCCCAGTCCTGGTGGGCGGCGGTGTACAGGTACACGGCGCGCAGGCCCTCGGCGTACGCCTTCTGGGTCATCAGCGACCGGCGCACGTCCGGGTGGTGCAGGATCGACAAGCGCGGGGCGGTCTTGTCCGCCATCTGCGTGAGGTCGGCGCCCTGGACGCGCTCCTTGGCGAACTCCAGCGCGTTGAGGTAGCCGGTCGACAGCGTGGCGATCGCCTTGGTGCCGACGAACATCCGGGCGTGCTCGATGACCTCGAACATCTGGGCGATGCCGCGGTGCACGTCGCCGACGAGCCAGCCCTTGGCGGGGATGCCGTTGTCGCCGAACGCCATGTCGCACGTGGCCGACGCCTTCAGGCCCATCTTGTGCTCCACGCCCGTGACGAACGCGCCGTTGCGCTCGCCCGGCTCGCCCGTCTCCGGGTCGAAGTGGAACTTGGGGACGAGGAAGAGGCTGAGGCCGCGGGTGCCGGGGCCGGCGCCCTCGGGGCGGGCCAGCACGAGGTGGAAGATGTTCTCGAACAGGTCGCCCGAGTCACCGGAGGTGATGAAGCGCTTGACGCCCTCGATGTGCCAGGTGCCGTCCTCCTGCTCGATCGCCTTGGCGCGGCCGGCGCCGACGTCGGAGCCCGCCTCGGGCTCGGTGAGGACCATGGTGGCGCCCCACTCGCGCTCGACGGCCAGCTGGGCCCAGGCGCGCTGCTGCTCGTTGCCGAGCGAGTGGAGCACGCCCGCGAACGACGGGCCCGCGAGGTACATGAAGGCGGCCGGCTGGGCGCCGAGGATGAACTCGTTGATCGACCAGGCGACCATCGAGGGGGCGGGGACGCCGCCCAGCTCCTCGTCGAGGCCGATGAACAGCCAGCCCGCGTCCTTCCACGCGCGCGTGGACGCCTTGAAGGGCTCCGGCAGCGTGACGGTGTGCGTCTCGGGATCGAACGTGGGCGGGTGGAGGTCCGTGTCGGCGAACGAGGCGGCGACGGGGCCCTCGGCGAGGCGGGAGGCCTCGGAGAGCATGGTGCGGACGGTGTCGCCGTCCAGGTCGCCGAAGGCGCCGGAGGCGAGGATCTCCTCGACCTTGAGCGCCTCGAAGAGGTTGAACTCGAGATCGCGGACGTTGCTCTTGTAGTGACTCACGGTGTTCCTTCTCGATGGGGCTCGGCAGCGGACGGCCCGTGGGGAGACGGGCTAAGAAGCCTGCGAAGTATCCAGATGTGGCGCGGAGCGTGCGGTGGGGTCCCGCTCCCAGAGGTCTAGCACAGCTGATCTAGAACAGTTGCGCTAGAGTCCGCGCCGCGATGGCCCGGGCACCGCACGACACCGACGCGCTGCTCGACGCGGTGCGCGACCTCGTCGTCGAGCGCGGTCCGCGGGGCGTCGGCATCCGCGACGTGGCCGCGCGCAGCGGGGCGCCGAGCGGTTCGCTGTACCACCGCTTCGCCTCTCGCGACGAGATGGTCGCGCTCGCCTGGCTGCGCGCCGTCCGGCGCTTCCAGGACGGCTTCGTCGCGGCGCTGCGGGCCGAGGATCCGGTCGAGGCCGTGCGCGGCGCGGTGGAGTGGGCGGTCCGGTTCGCGCGCGAGCACCCCGCCGACACGCGGCTGCTCCTCGGCGCCGGCCAGCGCGACCTGCTCGACGCCGCGCCCGGCCCCGCCCTGGCCGAGCGGCTGGCGGAGAGCAACCTCGAGCTCGAACGGGAGGTGCGGCGCCTGGCCGTCCGCGCCTTCGGCCGCGACGACGCCGCGGCGCGCGAGCGCATGACCTACGCCGTCGTCGACCTGCCGATGGCCGCGCTGCGGCGCCACCTGCAGGCCGGCACCCTCACCGTCCGCACCGGCGAGCTCGTCGCGGCGGCCTGCGTCGCCCTCGTCACCGATCCCCAGGAGCACTCCCCGTGAAGCACTACGCCGTCGCCGAGCTCGACATCACCGATCCCGCCTGGATCCCCGCCTACGTGGCCGGGACGACGCCGCTCGTGGAGCGGTACGGCGGCCGCTACCTGGCTCGCACCCCACGCATCGAGAAGATGGAGGGCGAGCGCGCGGCGCCCCAGATCTGCCTGCTGATCGAGTGGCCGTCGCGGGAGGCGGCCGAGGCCTTCTACGCCTCGGAGGAGTACCGCCCCCACCTGGAGCGCCGCCGGGCCGGCTCCACCGGCGAGTTCCTCCTCGTCGCGGGCGAGGACGTCAACGGCGTCGCGACGATGTGATCCCGACGTCTCGACGCCGGGCGCGAACCTGCCTTCGGTATGCGCGTACTACGCGCATACCGAAGGCAGGTTGGGGCATGGCGCCGCCGCCGCGAGCCCGTGATCGGGCAGAAGTCGTCAGCATGGCCGGGGAATGCACCGCCGCCCTCCCGCCAGGCCCAAGCTGACCGTGGCCACGACGTTCCCCGTCGACCCGGCGCGGAGCGGGGGGCAGGCGCGCGTCGCCGGCCTGTACGGGGCGCTCGCCGCGCTCGGCGTGGACGTCGACGTGGTGACGCTCGGCGGCCCCGGCGAGCGGTCCGCCGTCATCCCGCTGCGTCCGGGCCTCACGGAGCTCCGCGTGGCCAGGAGCGCGGCGCACCACGACGCCGAGCTGCGGCTGCAGGCCGAGCTCGGCGGCGTGCTGGTGACCGACGTGGCGCTGGCGCTGTACCACGAGCTCACGCCGGCGTACGCGGCCGCGGTGCGCGCGTCCGCCGCGGACGCCTCGGCGGTCGTCGCCTGTCACCCCTACGCCGTGCGGATCCTGCTCGACGCGGCGCCCGGGCTCCCGCTGCTGTACGAGGCCCAGGACGTCGAGAGCGACCTGAAGGCCGCGGTCCTCGGTGCGGCGCCCGAGCTCGTCGAGGTGGTGCGCGACCACGAGTCCCTCGCGTGCCGGGAGGCGGTGCACGTCCTGGCCTGCTCCGACGAGGACGCCCGCCGGCTGGGCGAGCGCTTCGCCGTCCCGCCCGAGCGCCGCGCCACGGTGCCCAACGGCTACGACCCCGACCGGGTCCGTCACACGCCCTGGGACGCCCGGGCGGCCGCCCGCCGGAGCGTCGGGCTCGACCGGTTCACGGCGCTGTTCGTCGGGGCCTGGCACGGGCCGAACATCGAGGCCGCGCGGACCTTCCTCGCGGCGATGGACGGCCTCCCGTCGGTCCACGCGCTCCTCGTCGGCTCGGCCGGGCTCGCCTTCGACGACGAGCCCGTTCCCACCAACGTCGACGTCACCGGCGCCGTGCCGGACGCGTTCCTGCAGGCCGTGCTGTCCCTCGCCGACGTCGCGGTCAACCCGATGGCCAGCGGCTCGGGCACCAACGTCAAGATGCTGGAGTACGCGGCCGCGGGCGTGCCGCTCGTGTCCTCGGCGTTCGGGGCCCGCGGGCTGGGCCTGGTGCCGGGCGAGCACTACGTGGCCGCCGAGCCGGCCGACCTCGCGGCGGCGCTCCTCACCGTCCGGGACGAGCCGGAGGAGGTCACGCGACGCCGGGCCGAGCGGGCGCACGACCACGTCGACCCGGCGTTCGGCTGGCCGGCGATCGCCCAGGGCTGGCTCGACCACGAGGCCGTCCGCGACCTGCTGGAGCGCACATGAGGCTGACGCACGCCGGCGCCGTGGCGGCCGCGGCCGACGTTTCCGGGATTCTCGTGCTGCGGGCCGCGCTGGAGGCGCACCACCCGGGCGCGCGGCTCACCGTCGTGGCGCTCCCGGGAGCGCGGGCCGCGCTGGAGGCGGTGCCGGGCCTCGACGTGGTCGGGCTCTCGGAGCTGGCCGAGGGCGTCCACGGCGCGCCCGTGCTGCTGCCCCCGGCGGCCGCTCGGGCGCTTGCCGGGCCCCTGCTCCTGGCGCGGCTGCTGCGGGAGGGCGCGCCGTGCGCGCTGCTGCTCGCGGCCGACTGCGACGTGCGCGCGCCGCTCGTTGCGGTCGAAGCGGCCCTCGACGAGGGTGACGTCGTGGTCCTGCCCCGGATCGCAGGCCGGCTCCCTGACGACGGCGAGCGCCCCGACGCGCACGACCTGCTGACGGCCGGGGAGCTCGACGACGAGGTGGTCGCCGTGCGGGCGGGGGCGGCCGGGGCCCGGTGCCTGCGCTGGTGGCTCGACGAGGCGGTGCGCGCGGTGGAGGCCGGGGGCCCGGCCGGCCCCGGGGACGACCGCGCGATGCCGAGCGTGCTGCGGGCGGCCGAGCGAGCGCTGCCGGGCATCGCGGTACTCGCCGACGAGGGCTGCGGCGTGTCCGCGTGGAACCTGCACGAGCGCGTGCTGACCGAGGACTCCGGCGGCACGCCGTGCGCGGCGGGGCGGCCGATCGCCCTGATGCGCTTCGCGGGCTTCCGGCCGGACCGCCCGTGGTGGCTGGCCGAGCAGGCCTCGCGTGCCCGCGTCCTGGACGACCCGGTGCTCGCCCGCCTCTGCCGGGAGCGGGCCGCTGCGCTCCGGGCCGCCGGATGGGCGCCCGCGCCGCGGGGGAACCACGCCGGGCCGGGCCCGCTGCTGCGCGACGAGCGCGTGCGGCGGCTGGTGCTCACCGCGGCCACCGACCTGGGCGACCTCGGCGAACCGGACGGCGAGGCCGCGCTGCTGGCCTGGCTCGCCGCGCCCGCCGTCGCCGGGAACGGGTTCGGGATCAACCGCTACACGTACGACCTGTGGCGGGTGCGCGACGACATCCAGCGCGCGTTCCCCGACCTCGACGGCGCGGACGGCGAGGGGTTCGTGGCCTGGCTGTGGGCCTACGGCGTGGGGGAGGCGGGGCTCGACCCGCGGCTGCTGCCGCCGGCGCCCGGCTGACCGGGCCGGATCAGGACCGCCGGGCGCGATCGGCGGCAGCCACCACCCGATCGGGGTGGAAGACGGGCTGGTCGGCCAGGGCGTCCGCCCACTTGCGGCAGAACGTCGCGCGGTGGGCGTCGATGAGGTCGCGGGAGACGCCCAGGGCGCCGGCGCCCATCGAGCCGCCCCGGACGTGCACGACGCGGGCCGCCGGCTCGTAGACCACCCGCAGCCCTCGCGCGCGGGCGGCGAAGCACAGGTCGACGTCCTCGTAGTAGGCGGGCGAGAACCGCTCGTCGAACCCGCCGAGGTCGCGCCACAGCGACCCGCGGACGAGGAGCGCGGCGGCCGAGCCGTAGTCGACGTCCCGTGGGACGTTGTAGGCCGGCGCCGTCTCGTCCTCGCCGATGCCGTAGTTCCAGCCCTGCCCGTCGGCCCACACGATGCTGCCGGCCTCCTGCAGGCGGCCGTCGGGGAACAGCAGCTTGGCCGCGACGACGCCGACGTCGTCGTCCCCGAGCCGGGCGACCAGGGCGTCGAGCCAGCCGGGCTGGGGCTCGGTGTCGTTGTTGAGCTGCACGACGTGCGTGCCCCGGGCGGCCGCGGCGCCGCGGTTGGCGCTGCGCAGGTACCCGAGCGACGGGCGGTTGCGCAGGACGCGGATCCCCGCGACGTCGTCGAGGAGGGCGGCCACCGCGGGATCGTCGCCGTCGTCCACCACGACGACCTCGAAGGGCACGGCGTCGCCGGCGTGCAGGAGCGCCCGCAGGCACCGCTCCGTGAGCGCCGCGCCGGCGTGGACGGTGATCACGATCGACACCACGGGCCGCTCCACCGGCGGGAACGCGATCGGCCGTCCGGCCAGGGCGGCGGTGGCCCGGCGGCCCAGCTCCCGGTCGGCGGCCCGCTCGATCGCCAGCCGCGTCTGCAGGCCCGCCCAGGCATGGTCCGTGTCGGCGGCCTCGCGCGCGGCCTCGGCGCGCAGGGCGCGCTCGGCCCACTGCTCGGCCAGCCGCCGCCACCGGTGCCGGCCGCGCGGGGGCGGGCCGGCGAGCGCGGCGCCGTCCGGGCGGCGCCGCGGGGCGGGCGACAGCGCCGGCAGCGCGGCCTCGTCGTCGTCCGTGGCGGAGGCCGCCGGGCGCAGCGCCGGCAGCGGGCCGCGCCAGCCGGCCGCACGGCCGTCGGGGGCGACGGCGAGCACGACCAGCTCGTGGTCCCCGGGGGAGCCGTCGAGGTCCAGCAGTTCCGCGCGCCAGCCGGCGGCGACCGCGGCCCGGCTGGCGAGCACCGTCTCCAGGTCGGGCCGGTACAGGCCGTGGAACGGCGCGACCTCGAGGTGGCCGTCCACGATCAGCGCGAGGCGGTCCAGGCCCTGCGTGCAGTACGCGAACCCGGTGACGGCGACGGGGGCGGGCCAGCCGGGTCGGGGCGCGGCCGGGGTGCACCCGAGGACGTGGACGACCGGATCGCCGGCGGCGACGAGGGCGGGCCATCGATCGAACGTGGACGGCATCACGGCGAACGGCTGGACGTCGACCTCGGTGACGGCGACGGCCTCCCGGCCCGTCGCGTCACGGGCGACGACGGTGATCGCGTGGCGACCGCGGGCGAGCCCGGCGGTGGGCACGGACCCGAGGAAGGGGAGGCCGGGCGGCGCGGGCGTGACGTCCGGGCCGGGCCGGCCCTCGATCGCGAGCGGGTGCGTCCGGCCGGCGATGCGCACCTCGACCTCGACCTCGGTCGCGGCGCCCGTCACCCGGCCGCGCACGTCGATGGCGTCGAACGCGAAGCGCGCCCTGTCCGGGCCCGGGGTGTCGCACACGACGTCCAGGGCGTCCGGTCCGGGGTTCACCGCGCACACGCTAGCGTTCGCGGCGATGCTCGCGTTCGGGACGGCGGTGACGGACGAGGACCGGTACGCCGCCCAGGCGCTGCCCGGCATCCGGCGGGTCGCCCCGCCCGGCGCGACGGTGCTCACGCGCCGCGGGCTGTCGCTGCCCGCCGCGTACAACGCGATGCTCGACGAGGCGGCCGCCGCGGAGGACCTGGAGGGGCTCGTGCTCCTGCACCAGGACGTGGAGCTGCACGACCCCGCGTTCGGGGCGGCGCTGGCCGCCGCGCTCGCCCTCCCGGACGTAGGCGTGGTGGGGGTGTACGGCCGGCGCGGCGGGTCCGGGGTCGACGAGCCGGGGTCCGTGGCGGTGGGCCACGTCCTGTGGGGCGGCCCGTTCGAGGAGCGTCCGGCCGGCACCGGCGCGCCGGTCGAGGCCGAGCTCGTCGACGGCATGCTGCTGGCCCTGTCGCCGTGGGCGGTGCGGACGCTGCGCTTCGATCTGCGCTTCGCCCCGCACTTCCATCTCTACGACCGCGACATCTGCTTCCAGGCCCGGGCGGCCGGCCGCCGCGTCCTCGTCCTCCCCACCCCGGTGACGCACCACTTCCGCCGGGCCGCGCTGGAGTCCCGGGCCGACTTCGTCGAGGCGCTGGTGCTCCTGCACCGCACCTGGGCGGGGTGAGTGTCGCTGGGTGGTTGCCCGGCAACCACCCAGCGACACTCACCCCGCCGCCACGGGCCCCGGGTAGGCTGCGCGGCATGCCGACCGCCCTCGTCACCGGAGCCAGCCGCGGAATCGGCCGCGCCACCGTCCTGCACCTCGCGACGCTCGGCTGGGAGGTCGCGGCCGCCGCCCGCGACGTCGCTGACCTGGAGTCGCTCGTCGCCGAGGCCCCCGCCGGCCGGGTCACCGCCATCGCCCTCGACGTCACCGACGCGGCGCACCTCGCCGCGTTGGACGCCGCGCTGCCCGCACGGGTCGACGCGCTGGTGAACAACGCGGGCATCGCGATCGGCGGGCCGATCGAGGCGCTGCCGCTCGACGAGCTGCGCCGCCAGCTCGAGGTCAACGTGGTCGGCCAGGTCGCGGTGACCCAGGCGCTGATCCCGCGGCTGCGCACCAGCCGCGGCCGGATCGTCTTCGTGTCCTCGATCAGCGGACGCGTCTCGGTGCCGATGACCGGTGCCTACAACGCCTCGAAGTACGCGCTCGAGGCGCTCGCCGACGCGCTGCGGCTGGAGCTGCGCACCTGGGGGATCAAGGTCTCGCTCGTCGAGCCCGGGGCGATCGACACCGACATCTGGCGCAAGGTCGACGAGACGGTGGACGCCACCGTCGCCGCGCTGAGCGACGAGCACCGGGCCCTGTACGCCCGCCACCTGGAGGGCACGCGCCGCACGACCAAGCGCGTGCAGGACCAGACGTCGCCGGTGGACAAGGTGACGGCGGCGATCGAGAAGGCCCTCACCGCTCCGCGCCCGAAGGCCCGCTACCTCGTCGGCGTCGACGCGCGGGTCCAGGCGGCGCTCGGCGCCCTCCCGACCCCGCTCGCCGACGCCGCGTTCGGGAAGGCGACGGGCACGCCCTAGTCGCACCCGCGCAGGCCTACGCGGAGGCCGCGACCTGGTCCTGCGGGGCCGGCTGCGCCGCCGCCGGATCCATCCACATGACCTGCCAGCCGTGGCCGTCGAGGTCGAAGAAGCTGCGCGAGTACATGAAGCCGTGGTCCTCGGCGCCGTCCGCCTCGGTGGCGCCCGCGGCGAGGGCGGCGGCGGAGACCGCGTCGACCTCGTCGCGGCTGGCCACGCCGAAGGAGTAGAGCGCCAGCGCGTGCGTGGCGGGATCGGCGGCCGGCCGCCTGGAGTGCTCCGCGAACTTCTCGGGGCCGACCAGCATCACGGAGGCCTGCTCGCCGACCAGCATGCAGGCGGCGGTCTCGTCGGAGAAGACCGGGTTGAAGCGGAACCCGAGGCCGGTGAAGAACGCCGTGCTGCGCCCGACGTCCGCGACGGGCATGGTCACGAAGAGCGAACGGGCGGAATGGGCGGGGGCGGTCATGGTGGGGCTCCAGTCGGTGGGTCGATGGGGTGCTGGAGGATGAGACGGACCGGGCCGGCAGAACTCATCGGTGGAGGTCGGAGTCCGCGTCGGTCGCCCGTTCCAGGAGGCGCCGGGCCCGTGCGCCGAGCGCCGCGCCGTCCTCGTCGCCGGTGAGGGCGAGCGCCACCCGGGGGCGGTCCGCGGGGGCGAAGGCCAGGACGGCGGTGGTCCCGCGGGCCCGGCCGGAGATCCCGGCCACGCGCAGGCCGGAGCCTCGCATCCCCGGGACCGCGCCCTCGTGGACGGCCGCGGCGAGCATCCCGCGCACCCGCCGGCCGACCGCGGGCTCCCAGCGCTCCTGCACCGGGAGCGGGCCGGCCCGCGTCACGCCCGCGTCGGTGCGCCGTCCGTCGCTGGCCAGGGTGAGGGCGAGCTGGGCCAGCTCCAACGTGGTGGCCCGCGCCCGACCCCCCGCGTCCTGGTACGTGCCGCGCGCGTCGACGAAGCCGGGGACGGGGCCGACGCCGTGCGCGCCGGTGGGCGTCAGCCCGGCCCCGCGGCTGCGGGCCACGAGCCCGGAGAGATCGCCGGCACGGGCGCGCGCGTCGAAGCCGACGCGGCGCAGCAGCTCGTCGACGGTCCACGCGCTCAGCCGCACCGCGACGTCCGCGAAGGCCGTCCGGCTGGCGTGCTCGAGCGCGGCGCCGATCGTGATCGGGCCGAGTCGGGCGCCGCCGGCGTTGCGCACGTCGCCGGGGCCGTCGTCCCCGGTCCCGTCCAACCGGGTGGTCGCGGTCACCTTGCCGCCGCTGAGCGCCCCGGCGGCGAGGATCGGGTAGAGCGCGGCGCCCGGGGCCTGCCGCGTGCGCCACGGATCGCGCCCGTGGCTGCCCGCGGCAGCGAGGAGGCGCCCGCTGCGCACGTCGAGGACGACGCCGGCGGCGGGCGCGGTGCGCAGCCCGTTGACGAGGGCGGCCTGGAGCGCCGGGCGGATCGCGGTCCGGACGTCCCGGTGGCGCAGCCGGGCGGCGTCGCGCCGGCGCAGGTGCGCGGTCAGCCGCTCCAGGCCGGGGAGCGCGGCCAGCGGCGTTCCGCCCGCCGCGCGCACGACGCCGGGCCGCGGCGCCGGCGGGTCATCGCCGGGCTCGGTCACGTCCGCGCAGCCCGCGGCGAGCAGGGCGGGGAGGAGCGCGAGGGCGATCGCGACGGCGGCGCGCAGCCGGGGCGCGCGGCGACGAGGGTGGACGGCGGTGGTCACGACGTCCACGGTAGCGAGGGGACATGCGGCCGCCGAGGGTCACCTTCTGCCGCTCATGGCGGCAGAAGGTGACCCTCGGGACGCGTCGCGGCGTCCCGGTTGCCCGGCCGGGGACCGGGGTACCACGGGGACGTGCCAACGCTCGCCGGTCCTCCGAAGCTCCGCGTCCTCCTCGTCGCCGCGGCCATGGGGCTCGGGGCCGCCGCGATCCCGGCCGCCGCACAGGCCGCTCCGGCCGGCCTGGTCGACACCCGGTTGGCCGTCCCGGCCTCCAACCCCCTGAGCGCGCCGACGGCGATCGCCCCGATCCTCGACACCGGCCGGGCGCTCGTGCTCGAGCAGGGCGGCACGGTGCGCGTGCTGCAGGCCGACGGGACGGTGGCCGCCGCGGACGCGCTCGCCCTGAGCGTCTGCACGGGCAGCGAGCAGGGGCTGCTCGGCGCCGCGGCCGATCCCGGCTTCGCCGCCAACGGCTACGTCTACCTCTTCTACTCGCGCAACGCCGGCAACTGCAACAGCGCGACGGGGCGCTTCAACCGGGTCAGCCGCTTCACGATGACGGGCAACGTGATCGACCCCGGCTCGGAGGTGGTCCTGCTCGACAACATGAACATCCCGGCCGGCAACCACAACGGCGGCGACCTGGAGTTCGGCCGCGACGGCCTCCTCTACGTCTCGGTCGGCGACGGGGGCAGCAACCCGCGCGGGGGAGGGGGCACCGCCGCACAGGACCCGAGCCTGCTCAACGGCAAGATCCTGCGGATCACGTCGACCGGCACCGTCCCACCGGACAACCCGTTCGTGGGCGCGGCGAACGCCACGTCGTGCGCCACCGCGGGCCTCTCCGCTCCCACCTCGGCGGTCTGCACCGAGACCTACGCGTCCGGCCTGCGCAACCCGTTCCGCTTCGCGTTCGACCCCAACACCCTCGCCACCCGCTTCTTCGTCAACGACGTGGGCGACGGCACGTGGGAGGAGGTCGACGAGGGCGGCAGCGGCCGCAACTACGGCTGGCGGTCGCGGGAGGGCTTCTGCGTGACCGGCTCCTCGACCAACTGCCCGGCCCCACCCGCCGGGATCACCGATCCGCTCACCGCGTACAACCACAGCACGGACTGCACCTACGTCACCGGCGGGGCGTTCATCCCCAACGGCATCTGGGCCGCCGCCTACGACGGCGGCTACCTGTTCGCGGACGGCGGCTGCGGGAAGGTGTTCCTGCGCACCGCCGCCGGCACGGTCGACTACGGCGACCCCTTCGCGACGACGAGCGGCGTCATCACCGACCTGTCCTTCCTCACCCAAGGTGGCCGGACCGCGCTCTACTACGTGACCAACGCGTCGAGCCAGCTGCACGCGATCACGCTGCCGCCCCGGCCCCCGGGCGACCCCGATCCGGGCACGACGCCCGGGACCCCGGACACGCCCGGCGGTGGACCCGGCACGCCGGCGGCCAAGCGCTGCACGATCGTGGGAATCAAGGGTCTGCTCGCCGCCACCGCGCGCACGCGGATCCGCGCGGCGGGCTGCAAGGTCCGCCAGCAGCTCGTCGCGATGCGGAACGGGCGTCCGCTGATCCGTCGCGGGAAGTACGTGCCGTCCCGGGCGACCCGCGCGCCCAAGCGGTCCGCGGGCCGGGGCCGCGTGTGGACGCTGCGGGTCGAGAAGAGCGTGCGCAAGGCCGGCGGCCGGTTCGCGGTCGGCACGTACCAGACGTACTGGGCCGGCTGGGAGTCCACGCCGAAGAAGATCGCCAAGCAGCCGCAGGCGCGGTACCTCTGACCAATCCCCCGCCGAGTGTCGCTTTTCAGGTCGTATCGACCTCAAAAGCGACACTCGGCGAACGGATGGGCGAGGCCGGACGGCGTCTAGTCGGGCAACCCCTCGGCCCGCGCCGCGAGGAACGCGCGCTCCGCCTCGTTGTCGCTCAGGGCCAGCGCCTCGCGGTAGGCCTCGGCCGCCTCGGCGTGGCGGCCCAGCCGGCCGAGCAGGTCGGCCTTGGTCGAGGGCAGGTAGCGGTAGCCGGCGAGCCGGCCGTCCCGCTCCAACGCCTCGACTTCGACGAGGCCCGCGGCCGGGCCGTCGACGGCAGCCACGGCGACCGCGCGGTTGAGAGCGACCACGGGCGACGACCACACGCGCAGCAGCGCGTCGTAGAGCGCGAGGATCTGGGGCCAGTCGGTCTCGCCGTGGCTCGGGGCCTGCGCGTGGACCGCGGCGATGGCCGCCTGCAGCGTGAAGCGCCCCGCCGGCCCGGCGCGGAGCGCGGTGACGATCAGCCGGTCGGCCTCGGCGATCGCCGCACGATCCCAGGCGGAGCGGTCCTGGTCCTCTAGGCGCAGCAGACGGCCGTCGTCGTCGGTGCGCGTGGCCCGCCGGGCCCGGTGGACGAGCAGCAGCGCCAGCAGGCCGGCCGCCTCCCGCTCGTCCGGCAGCAGCGCGTGCAGCGTGCGGGCCAGGCCGAGGGCCCGATCGGCCAGGTCCTCGCGTGCGAGCTCACCGCCCGACGGCGCCGCATGGCCGGTGGTGGCCAGCAGGTGGACCACGGTGAGGACCGCGTCGAGCCGCTCGGGCCGCTCGTTCGGCCCCGGCACGGCGTAGGGGATCCCGGCGGCCGCGATCTTCCGCTTGGCCCGGGTGATGCGCGCGGCCATCGTCGGCGCGGAGACCAGGAACGCGTGGGCGACGTCGGGGGTGGCGACGCCGCACACCAACCGCAGCGTGAGCGCGACCTGCGCCTCGCGGGACAGGGCCGGATGGCAGCAGACGAAGACGAGCCGCAGGCGGTCGTCGGGGATCGCGTCGTCCTCGGCCCCGAAGCACGCCTCTGGCGGTTCCTCCGCGTCCGGCTCGATCAGCAGCGGCAGCTTGGCCCGGAACGTGCGGTCGCGCTGCATCGCGTTCAGCGCGACCCGCCGGGCGGCGGTCGTGAGCCAGGCGCCGGGACGGTCGGGCACGCCGTCGCGCGCCCACACCGTGAGCGCGGCGACGTAGGCCTCCTGGACGCTCTCCTCCGCCACGTCCAGATCGCGTGTGACGCGCACCGTCGCGGCGAGCACGAAGGCCCACTCGCGCCGGTGCGCCTTCGCCACCGCACGCTCGGCGGCGGTCAGCTCTCCTCCACGATCTGGAAGCCCGCGAGCGGCCGGACCTCGACGCCGCCGTCCACGATCGGCGTCAGCTTGGCCAGCGCGATGGCGTGGTCGAGGTCGCGCGCCTCGAGCACGAACACGCCGCCGAGCTCCTCCTTCGTCTCGATGAACGGGCCGTCGGTGAGCAGGTCCCCGCGGATCGACGTCGCGGTCGCGGAGTCGTGCAGGCCCAGGCCGGCGACGATGCGGCCGCCCTGCGCGGCGACGCGGTCGGGCATCGACAGGTGGCCGTCCATCACCTCCTGGGGAAGGTCCTGCGGGGGGACGCGCTCGTAGAGCAGGACTGCGTACTGGGGCATCAGGCCACCGCCTCGGTCGGGGTCATCCACTGCGTCAACGCTCGCTCCACGCCGGGCCCGTCGACCTCCTCGCCGAAGAGGTGCAGGGCGATCGTGAGCGGGTCGTTCCACACGTCACGACCGTACACGCGGAACAGGAGGTCGTCGCCGCGCACGCCGAGGAACATCGGCGTCAGGTAGTCGATCGTGCCCGCTATCGCCGGCAGCCCCGCGGGCTGCAGACGGACCGCGTCCCCGACCGCCGCGCCGGCCGGCAGGCCGAGCCGGGCCCGGACGCCCGCGGACGTGCCGTCGGCGTCGACGCCCACGTAGGTCGCGTCGCGGCCGGCGAAGCGGCGCACGTACTCGCCCAGCGAGTGGAGGTAGAACGCGGTGTGCTCGACGCACTCCCGGTGGATCCGGTCGTGGTCGCCGGCGTCGGCGACGGTCTGGTGCACGTAGCGCACCCGCGTCCCGCCATCGACCGGCTCCAGGCGGTAGTCCAACTGGTTGTGCCAGCCGTCGGGCCGTTCGGCGCGCGTCTGGAAGTGGCGCGGGGGATCCCACGCGGTGACGGTGCCGCCCGACCCGGTCAGGCCCCGCTCGGCCCCGCCGAGACGCGGCTCGTAGTCGATGTCCCAGATCCAGGCCGAGGCGCGCGTCGTGATCGCGTCCCACACCTGCTCCGGCGTGCCGGCCAGCACGTCCTCCCACTCCACCGTGAACGGTCGCTGCATCGTGTCCTCCTGCGTCGCAGTGTCCGGGCCCGAACGGCCCCTGTACCCCTACGACAAACGGGATCGGGCGAAATCGACAGCCCGGCCGCCCGACGTTCTCCAAGTTGTTGCCGACAGGTGGCAACAACTTGGAGAACGTGGCGCGGTCAGGGGCCGGCGGGATCGAGTCGGACCGTGACGCGCACGCGCCCGTCCGCGTCCTCCTCGACCTCGGCGTGGCCGGTGCGCTCCGTGCCGTGCAGGACGAGCCCGATCGGGGCGCCGCCGCGGAGGTTGCGCCACCAGCGCTTGCGCTGCGGCCAGGCGACGTCGATCGTCACCCGGTCACCTTCGAGCTTGTAGAGCACCGGGAACGCGTACGCGCGCCCGGTCTTCCGGCCGGTGACCGTGACCAGGGTCAGCGACCCGCTGAGGATCCCGTGCAGCGGCGAGCGCAGGATCGCGGTCGCGCCGGGATTGACCACGCGGTTCTGGAACGCGAACGGTGCGTGGGCCGCGGCGGTCGGCGCGCCGGTGGTGAGCGCCTGCTCGGCCGCTTCGAGGATGACCGCGAACGACCAGCGCAGCGGCGGCCCGAACAGCGGGGCGACGACCGCGCCGCCCCAGCGCGGCGCGACGGCGAACCGGGTCGTCCAGGTGACGTGCGAGCCGCCGTCGACCGGGGCGACGACGATCGAGCCGCCCTCGTGCTCCAGCCCGGGGAGCGACTTCACGATCACGTAGCGCTGCTCGCGGGGCCGGTCGAAGCCGGTGATCTCCTCACGGAACCAGGCACCCAGGACGGTGACCTCGCGCTGGGCGCCCACGCCGAGCGGCTCGTCGTGACCGTCCCGGGTGGGCCGGATGCACAGGATGAGCGGCGCCGCCACGTAGTGCCGCGGGTCGGCCAGCCAGTCGAAGACCGCCTCCGGGGCCGCGGGGATCGTGCGCTCGACGGTCAGCGTGATCATCGGCGCGAGACTACGCCTCCGCGGGGCGATCCGCCCGACGTTCTCCATCTTGTTGCCGGGGGGTGGCAACAAGATGGAGGACGTCGGGCCCGCGGGACTAGGACCCGAGCGGGAAGACCAGGAGGCCGCCGGTCATGCGGTTGCTCACGTCGAACTCGCGCTTCTTGGTCTTCCCGGAGCGCTTCCACGTCGCCTTGCACTCGCGGTCGACGTCGCGGGCCACGGAGCAGGTGACCTGCACGTGGCGGCCGTGCAGGCGCTTCTCGACGTACCGCGTGACGGCGGCGATGGCGGCCTTGCGGGTCGGGCGCTTGGCGCAGAAGTCGTAGTCGGAGCCGAACGGGATCGTCTGCGTGCCCTCGGGACGGTCGACCTCGATCGAGCCGGACCGGTACGACGTGGCGCCGGCCCCGAAGCGCGGGCACGGGGCCAGGTCGCCCACGGTGTAGCGCGCGGGGTAGGCCAGGCTTGGATCGCCCGGGGCGCAGCCGCCCCCGCCGTTGGAGCAGTCGAGCGTCCACGTGCCGGTCGCGGTCGCCTGCGCGGAGCCCCAGCCCGACCACACGAGCTTGTCCATGAACGGGCCGGAGTTGGCCTGGAAGAACACGCGCTCGGGCTGGACCAGAGGCGCCGGGTACATGTTGAAGATCACGGTCTTGGGAGCCGCGGACGCTCCCGGCGCCAGCACGGCCAGGCCCAGGAGGGCGACGAGGAGCGTGGGCACGGCGCGGAGGGGCGGACGCATGGGAGGCGAGCCTACGCGTCGGCGGGCGGTGCGGCGCCGGCGGGGGAAGGCGGCTCCGGCCGGCGGGGGTTGCGCGCGGTGCCATGATGGACCGGTTCGCGCCCCACCCGATCCGGAGCTCCTCGTGCCCTCATCGCCGCCGCCGTCTGATCTGACCGTCTCGCTGCGCAGCGACGACACCGCCCACGTCGTGACCGTGGAAGGCGAGCTGGACCTCCATTCGCGGGACCGGCTCGCGGACATGTTGGCGCGTCTGCCCAAGCCCCCGATGATCGTCGTCCTCGATTTCTCCGGCCTGACGTTCATCGACTCCACCGGGCTCAAGACCCTGCTGGAGGAGCACCGCCGGGCACGCGAGGAGCGCTACGAGTTCGTGATCGCCGGGGCCATCGGGCCGGTGCGGGAGATCTTCCGGATCACCGCGTTCGACATCACGCTGCCGCTGGTGGACGACGTGGACTCCGTCCTGGGCTGACGCGGAGGGCGGCGCGCCAGTTCTGGTTGCGGCCGACCGAGGGCGGGCAGGCCCAGCGTATGCGCTTCGTTCGCCGGTCCCTGCCCATCGCCGTCTGCGGCCTGCTCGCGGTGGTGCCCTCCGCGCTCGCCCACGGGGGCGGGCATACGGGGAAGACGGGCCACGGGGACCGGTACGGCGGTCACCACGGTCACCACGGCGGCCCTCGTTGGCCCGCCGCGATCGACCTCCCGGCCGGCTTCTCCGCCGAGGCGTTCACCGCGCACGGCGGCAGCCTCTACGTCGGCTCCCAGGTCGACGGGCGGATCCTGCGCGTGAACGTGCGCACGGGGGCCCAGCGCCTCGTCGTTCCGGGCCGCGAGGGCGTCCACACCAACGGCATCCGGATCGCCGGGCGGACCATCGTCGCGGCGGGCGGGACCACGGGCAAGATCTCGCTCTACGACAAGCGGACCGGCGACCCGATCCGCGACTACGACGTGCAGGGCGGCTTCGTCAACGGCGTCGCCGTGCTCGGGCGCACCGCCTACGCGACCGACACGCTCAAGCACGTCCTCTACGCGGTGCCGCTCGACGGCAAGGGCGACGCCCGCACCATCGCGCTCGGCGGCGACTTCGTCCCGGCCGACCTGGACCTCGACGGCATCGTCCCCGCCGGCCACGGCCAGCTGCTGACGGGCCAGTACGGCACCGGGCTCCTGTTCACCGTCGACCCGCGCACCGGCGTCGCGCGCAAGATCGACCTGGGCGGCACCACGCTGCCGAAGAACGACGGGCTGCTGCTGGAAGGCCGCACGTTGCGCGTCGCGCTCAACAGCGGGACGGTGGCGACGGTGAAGCTGGACCGCGGCCTCACCGCCGGCCGCGTCGTCGGGAGCGTCCCGGCCACGCCGCTGCGCAACCCGGTCGACGTGGCCCGGGCCGGCGGCCGGCTCTACGTGCTGAACGCCAACGACCCGCAGTACCCCATGCCGACGGACGTCGACCAGATCCTCGCGCTGGACGGCAA
>Ga0164241_10003009_pt1 | contig 17508 bp, 15 predicted proteins | sample OricomyardsoilBY_FD_108780 | JGI IMG/M metagenome (GOLD analysis project Ga0164241, IMG submission 108780) | Backyard soil microbial communities from Emeryville, California, USA - Original compost - Back yard soil (BY) | ecosystem: Environmental > Terrestrial > Soil > Unclassified | place: USA...
ATGGTTTCCTGGTCGAGCCACGAGCCCACCTCTTTGCCCGTGTCGAACGTCTGCAGGACCCGCTCGCCGAGCGCCCGTTCGCGCTCGACCGGGACGCGCGCGGCGACGGCATCGGCCAGCCAGGGTAGGCCGTAAACGTAGGCAAAGACGATGCCGGCGAGCGTCGCGAGCACCGCCCCCAGCGCGACCCCCACCCGTGCTTCGAGCCATGCCACCGGGCCTTCGGTCGCGCTCGACCCCGCGAGCCGCTCGAGGGCGGGGTGTTCCGCGCAGACGAATTGCCAGCCGTTCGGCAGCGCCACGAAGCGCGGAGTCTCGAACACGCGCGGCGAAGCCTGCAGCGCCGAGCGGGGGAATTCGAGCGTGCGCGTGCGGAGCTCCAGACGAGCGAGCTCCCCGTCGAGGATCAGGCGCGCTCGGCGCCGCTTGAGCGATACGCCGGTGAACAGCGAGCCTTCGAGCGTGATGGAGCTCATAGCGACAGGTCGAAGTCGAAGAGGTCCGCGACCTCGGCCCCCGTCGCTCGCACGCTGCCGAGCTGCTCGCCCCTGAAGGCGTCGAGCGAGCCGGTGCAGGTCACGCTGAGCCTCTCGAGCCGGTAGCGGTACATGCGAACGGCCGCCCAGGGGACCAGGAGCCCGAGCGAGCCGACGATCGCGAGCGCATTCGTCAGGTAGAGCCAGACGAAGTCGCGAGCTCGATAGTCCGCGCGAAAGCTCAGCGGCCCGAGCGTCGTGTAGCGCCAATTGATGCACGCGACGCGCGCCGAGAGGTACACGTACCCCAGCAGGTAGATGGCGTAGGAGATGACGAGCGCCGGGCCGACGCGAGGCGGGACGGGCCCGGACCGGGCCCAGGCGACGAACAATGCGCCCGCCGCCACGACGCTCGCGGCGAAGAGGGCGAACGGCGCCAGCCAGTGCGCTCCGTGCGCTTTGTAGCTGGCGCACACCCCGCCGAAGCTCGTGCTTTCGACGAAATAACGTCGGACACGGCAGTACGCCCAGGGATAGCCGAGCCCGCACGTGAACGCGCCGAGCAAGCCGGCACCGAGCAGCGCTCGCACTGCCCCGAAGTACGTGCCCGAGAACCGGAAGCTGACGTTGCGATAAGCACTGTAGCGAGTGTTGAACGCTGCCGTTCGTACCAGCGCCCAGGGCATCAACACGACCACCACGCCCGCCACGACGCCGAGCAGTTTCAGGGACAAATGGGCCGCGAGGTACCAGAGCGCGAGTAAGGCTGCCGCGACCAAGCGCCCTTTGAGGATGGGCAGCGGGTTGCCGAGGTACTCGAACGGCGTCCCCGAGAGCTCCGTATTCGAATAGAAGTAACGCTTTTTTCGGACCTTCGCCCACGCCGAAAAGATGCCGAAGGTGAAGAGGGTCAGACACAGATTGACGATCCAAAGGCGGAAGTACTCGCGCGTGCTGCCCTTGAAGACGAGCGGAACGTCCGCTGGTGCTTCGTCCTCGTCCTCGTCGTCGGCCTCGGGGGACGTTGCAGCCACGTCGGTGTCGGCAGCCTCCTCCTCCGTCGTCGCGTCCCTCACGACGCTCACGGCACCACGTCCCTTGTCGCGACGCAAGGCGCCCCCGGGCGCGGCGGGGAAATTGACTACACTTTCACGCTCACGCCGCCCGTGCGAGCAGCCGTCCGCGCTCGCCGAGCCCTTGGATGACGGAGTGCAAGCTCCGGAGCGAGACGAGCTTCTCGGCGCCGAAACGCTCGAGGACGCCGGCGCGCAAAGCGGGGACGCGCGCCGTGCCGCCCGTGCAGCACACGAGGTCGATGCGGCCCGCTCCGACGCCGCTCGCTTCGAGGGTCGCGTCGAGTCGTTCGAGGATCGTGTTCACGACGTCCTGGGTGTCACTGGCGAAGTCCGCGCGCGAGATGCGCTCGCGGATGCTGATGCCGGGGTATTCGAATTTGATGTCGGCCGCTTCGGCCTGCGACAGCTCGCACTTGGCCCGTTCGATGGCCTCGAACACCTGGAAGCCGAGCGAATCCTCGACGAGGCACAGCAATTGGTCGAGCACGCGCTCGTCGTCGGGCCCGAGCGCAGCGGCGCGCACGTCGCGCAAGAAACGCGCAATGTGCCCGCGCCCGAGCAGGCAGGTGTCGGCGGGCGTGCAGAGCGCGTCCACGAGCGGGACGGGCATCGTGAGCACGTTGTGGCCGAAGGGAACGCGGTACGTGACCTCGCTGCCGAAATGGCGAGCGACGCGCCGGCGCATGATGCGGCCGTCGAGGGCGTCGCCCGCGAGCGCGACGCCCCCGATCGCGAGCACCTCGGCTTCCGTCGCGCCCGGCGTGAGGCGGGCCACCGTGTAGTCGGAGGTGCCACCGCCGAAATCGGCGACGAGCACCACCTTCGGCGCTTCGAGCCGGCTCCGAAAGTCGTACGCGGCCGCGACCGGCTCCGCGCAAAAGCTCACGTCCTCGAATCCGGCAAAGCGTGCGGCAGCCTCGAGTCTCCGCTCGGCGAGCGCGTCGGCTTGGGGATCGTCGCTGAAGCGCGCGGGCCGCCCCAGCAAGACTCGGCGTACGTCGGCTCGATAATGCGCGTCCGCGCGCTGTTTCATCTCCCGCAGGAACAAGCCCACGAGCTCCTCGAGCTTCACGCTGCGCGCTCCCAAACGTGTCTCCACGAACGACGCCTGCGGCAAAAAACGCTTGAGCGACCGGAAGAAGCGCGCTTGCATGCCCTCCGCGACGTAGCGCGCGAGCGCCGCCGCACCGAACGACCACTCTGCCGGCGTCGTGAAGCACGCGATGCTCCGGAACACCGTCGCGTCGCGCGCCGCGGCATCGAGCGCGAGCGGCGCGTCGACGCCGTCGGCGTTGACCGCGACGAGGAGCGAATTGCTGGTGCCGAAATCGATGGCGTAGAGGCTCGGGTTCATGCGGGAATGATCGGAGTCCCTGCGCGCCTTTCCAATCTGCCAAAGATCGTGTACCCTGCCGTCAGGGTCGCTGGATGAGGGGAATCCGGGCGCCATGGTTCGATCATGAGTTTCGTACGAAACGGGCCGAGCGCACTTATCTGAGGGGTGGACGGATTCGACCACGGCGTGGCCGTTTTCGGCCAAATGCGCTTTGTTCTGCCGTCGGGTATCCGGCATTAACTCCTAGTTGAGTCGGCCGTTCCGTGGGGGGCATGCCTCATGCACCCTTGAACCCCTTCCGCGTCCACGCGGCGCGGATGTAGGTCGAACGATGCGGGTGGGAAATCAGATCGGCGGGCGGAGTGATGCTGGCGCGCCCGCGACGCGCCCTTGGGGGCGTGCATGGTGATGCGCGTCGTGGCCGACGCTGCGGCGGCACAACGGGACCAGCCGGTGCCTCGCGAGTCACATCGCTCGCAGGAGCGACTCGCCGTGCGCAAGGTCGCGGTGCTCCACGAGGTGGTCGTCACGGGCCTCGGCGTCATCCTGCCGAATTGCGACGACTCGTCCGTGTTCTGGCGTCAGCTGAAAGAAGGCGAGTGCCAGCTCAGCATCGAGCCCGACCCGGGCGACGAAATCGCCTGTGCGATCGGCCGCGTCCGCGACTTCGAAGGTCACAAGTATTTGCGCGATATTCCCCATAAGTATTGGGGCGGCTGTTCGAAAGAGCAGCTCTTCTACCTCTCGTCCGTGGTCTCGGCCTGGCGCGACGCGGGGCTCGACCTCGACGCCCTCAAGTCCGAGACCGTGGGGCTCTTCGACGGTACGTCGCGCGGCAGCTTTGCCATCCTTTACGAGCTGGCGCGAGCCGATCCGAAGACGCGGCCGTCGCTCCGCGAGCTGAATCTCGCGGCGTTGCCGGGACAATCGGTGGGCATCGCCGCTGCGATCCTCGGCGTGCGCGGCCCCACCTACACCTACAACGGGAGCTGCGCCTCGGGAGCCATCGCCATCGGCAACGCGTTTCGCGAGATCCAGGCGGGGCGCATCTCCATCGCCTGCGGCACCGGCCACGACGCCGCGCTCGTCGGCCCATTGTTTCAGGTCTATCGCGACGCCGGCCTCGTGAGCGCCGAGACGACCGATCCGCGGCTCGCCATTCGGCCCTACACGGGCAGCCTCACGAACGCGTTCGGCGAAGGCGCCGTGACGCTCGTGCTCGAATCGCGCGAGCACGCCGAGGCGCGGGGCGCGCGCATCCTCGCGGAGCTCGTCGGGTACCGGCACGGCAACGGCGGCGCGCACCCGACCGACGTCGACTTCACCGGCGAGCGCCCCGCGCGCCTCATCGTCGAGTCGCTCGAGGAAGGGCAAATGTCGGCCGACGACGTCGACTTCGTCGTGGGTCACGGCAACGGCGTGCTCGCGAGCGACATCTCCGAGCTCAATTACATGAAGCGTGTCTTCGGCGCGCGCACGCGCGAAGTGCCCCTGATTTCGACCAAGCCCGTGTACGGCCACACGCTCGGCGCCGCGAGCGCCATCAACGTCGCCGCCGTCGCCATGATGCTGCACCACGCCTACGTGGCGCCGACCATCGGCATCGATCGCAAGCGCGTCGTGAGCGGCTTCAATCACCAGGCGAACGGCTCGGAGCGCGCGCTGCGCGCCGGTGTCGCGATGAGCTACGGCATCGGCGGCCAGAACGCGTCGATCGTCATGCGGCGGGTGGAGCCGTGAGCATCGAGCTCGGTACGAACGCCCGCCGCGGCCTGTCGCACTCGTCGCTCGTCGCAGCGACGTCCTACGCATACCCGAGCGAGCTGGTCTCGAACGAGCAGTTCGCGGCGCGCTGCCAATTTCGTCCGACGACGCCGTATGCCGAGCTCGCCGCCGCGAGTGGTCTCGAGACGCGACGCTGGTGCGCGCCGTCAGAAAACACCCGCACGCTCACCGACGCGGCCGTCACGCGCTTGCTCGCCGAGGAGCCCGAGCTGTGCGGCGAGATCGATTTGGTCGTCGTGGCCTCCGGCACGACGCTCAACATGGCGCACCCGTCCGATCCCGAGAACCGCTCGATGGCGGATCTCTCGCCGTTCGTGCTCGAAAAGCTCGGCCGAAAGCGTGCGCTCGGGCTCGACATCAAGGCTTGCTACTGCTCGGGCTTCCTGCGCGGCGTGCAGGTCGTGGACGCGCTGCTCGCCAACGAGAACTACCGGGCGGCGCTGCTCGTCGCCGTCGAGCAGGGGAGTCGCTTCGCGACGGCGCCCACCAACAAGAGCTCGTTTTGCTTCATCGTGGCCGACGCCGCCGGCGCGGTGGTGTTCCGCCGCAGCGAGCGGCGTGAGGGTGCTGGCGTCATCGACTACGTCGGACACACGGAGGTCGACAAGCGCAGCTGGGTCGGCATCGGGGAGGACGCCGCGTCGATGACGATGCTCGGCTCGAAAGCGGCCGACGCGACGCAAAAGCTCCTCGTCGAGTGCGGGCGCACCTTGCTCCGGCGCAACGGGCTCACGCCCAGCGACGTGACGTGGCTGTTGCCGATTCAGACCCACGCCGGGCTCTTGGCCGGCGTCTTGAGCGAGCTCGAATGGCCGCGCGAGCGGATGCTCTGGTTCGGGGACGTGAACGGTTTTTCGGGCAGCGCGAGCATTCCGAGCTGCCTCGCCGAGCAAAGCCGCGCGGGGCGCGTGCGGCGTGGCGATCTCGTGCTCTCGCTCGCCGTCGGTGCCGGCCTCAACTGCGCGGGCGCGCTCTACAGGTTCTAGCCGAAATGTCGCGCCTTTTGCCGCTTTCGCAAGCCATCGCGCTCCACGTCGAGCCCGGCATGCACGTGCATTTTGCGTCGACGCCCAGCCGCTCGAACGCCGCGGTGCGCGAGCTTTCGCGTTACTTCTTGGACCAGCGGCCCGAGCTCGTGCTGAGCGCCACGGGCTTTCATTCAGCGGCGCACACGCTCGCGCTGCTCGGATTGGGCGCGCGCTACGTGGGCTGTTTCTTCGGAGACAATCACCCGGCGCCGCGTCCGAACCCACTTTACCAGAAGCTTGCTCGACAGCGCGGGACGCTCGAACACTGGTCGCTGCTCGCCTACGTGCTCGCGCTACGCGCCGGGGCGCTCGGTCATCCGTACGCCGTCATGACCTCGGCCGGCCAGAGCGATCTCGGCGCCGAGCTCGCGCGCGCGGGGCGCCTCTTCGAGGTGCCGGATCCGCGCGGCGGGCCGGAGCCCGTGCGCTTGCTCACGCCGCTCGTGCCGGACGTCGCATTCTTGCACGGAGCCGTCGGCACGGCGTCTGGGCGAGCGCTGTTTTGCCCGCCGTTCGGCGAGGGATTTTGGGGAGCGCTCGCCGCCAAGCGGGGCGTCATCGTCACGGTCGAGCGCATCGTCGGTGAACACGAGCTCGACGCCTTTCCGGAGCTCGTCCCGTTACCGGCGGCACGCGTGCTCGCGATCGCGGAGGAGCCCTTCGGGGCGCACCCACAGCCGCTGTACGTCGGGGCTCGGGTCCGGAACGTGAGCGGCTACGCGGACGACTTCGACGCGTACGAGCTCTGGCGCGAGCTCGCGCAGGATCCGCAACGGTTCGCCGAGTATCGCCGCCTCGTGCTCGAGGCGCCCGACGGACGCGAGGGGTACCTCGACTTCGCCGGCCGCGCGCGGCTCGCCTCACTCGCGCCGACGTCGCGCGAGCGCGCGCGTGCCGTCCAGTCGCGGTCGCGCTCCTACTCGGGCACGCGGGCGCGGGCGCTCACGCCGAGCCTGCGGGCGATCGCGCAGACACGCGTCGAGCCGTCGCGCGCGGATCTGTGGGTACTGCTCGCAGCACGCACGATCGCGCGGCGCGTCGTCGAGCAGCAGCACGGCGCCGTGCTCGCTGGCATCGGCCAAGGCTTCGGCGCGGCGCGACTCGCGTTCGCGCTGCTCGGGCGGCAGGCCGAGGACATCGAGCTGCTCGTCGAGACGGGTATCTCCGGCTTCGATGCGCGCGCCGCGCATCCGTTCCTGCTCAGCGCGCAGAACATGGCGCTCGCGCGCCGGCTCTCGTCGGTGGAGGAAAACCTCGGCGCCGTCGCGTGCGGCCGGCAGAATCGCTGCCTCGCGGTCGTCGGCTGCGCCCAGGTCGACGCGCAGGGCAACCTGAACTCGAGCTTCGTGGAGGGGCGGCTCGTCGTGGGGTCGGGTGGCGCAGCCGATTTGACCGCTGCCGCGCGCGACGTCGTCGTGCTCTGCAGGGCCGACCGTCTGGTCGCGCGCGTGCAATACGTCACGAGCCCGGGCGAGCGCGTGCGCGCCATCGTCACGGAAGACGCCGTGCTCGAGCGCGAGAGCGCCGGCGCGTCGTGGGAGCTCACCGCGGGAGCGTTCGGCGAGCGCGGGCCGCAGGCGCTCGCCGCATCGCTGCCGTTTCCCGTCGTCGTGCGGGAAGGCGCGACGCCGTTCCAGCCGAGCACCTTCGAGCTCGCCGCGCTCGCGCGGCTCTTCGCGGAGCCCGACGCGAGCTCGCGACCCGAAGCGGAGCGCGCCCATGGCTGAGCTCACCATCGCGGGGCTCGGCACGTACCTGCCGCGCGCGCAGCTCGACAACGCCGCGCTGCTCGCCGCTCATCCGGAGCTCACGGCGGCCGATCTCGAGCGTATCGGCGTCACGAGCCGGGGCGTCGCCTCCGACGAGGAGGACGTGCCGGCAATGGCGGTCACGGCTGCGCGCCGGGCGCTCGAGCGGGCAGGCACGCCGGCGGAGGCGCTCGATTTCGTGATCCTCGTGAACTGGAGCGATCGCCGCTACGTACCGGATCTAGCGCCGCGCGTGCAGGCGCTGCTCGGCGCGCGCCGGGCGTTCGCCTTCGACCTCGGTTGCGCGTGCGCGGGCTTCGTGGTCGCGCTGTCCGTCGCGCACGGGTACCTGCAGACCCCGCGTTTCGCGCGCGGCCTCGTCGTGTCGTCGGATCGCTCGCGCCGGCGGCTGCGGCCGGGCAGCCGCGCGGAGGTATTGTTCGGCGACGGCGCCGCCGCGGCGGTCGTGACGGGCGGCGCCGAGCCGGGCATCAAGCTCATCGACTACGAGCTCTGCACCGACGGCGCGCGCAACGACATCATGGATGTCGACGCGGACGGGTTCCTCGTCTCGCACCTCAAGCAGCGTGCCTTGAACGAGCTTGCCGTGAGCTCGCTCGTGAAGGCGGGGCACGCGCTCCTCACGCGCCAGCGGCTCGGGTTCGGCGACGTGGACTTCATCGTGCCGCACTCGGGCACCGCGGGCATTCAAGGCATGCTCGGCGCGGCGCTGAACCTCACTCCCGCGAAAATACTCACGAATTTGCCGCTCGTCGGCAACATGACGGCTTCGTCCATCCCGATCGCGCTCGAGCATTTCATCGACGCCGGCACGCTCCGACCGGGCCAACGCGTGCTCACGTTGGCCGTCGGCGTGGGCTGGCAATACGTGGCCGCGCTGGTGCAGCTATGAGCGGCCTGGGGGGCCGCCGTTGCGTCGTGACCGGCGTCACCTCCGGCATCGGGCGCGCGACGGCCGTCCAGCTCGTCGCCGCGGGCGCGCGCGTCGTCGGCATCGGCCGTAACGCCGAGCGCCTGGCGGCCCTCGCCGCGGAGCTCGGCGCGTCGTTCACGCCGTTTCAGGTCGACCTCGGCGTGCCGTCCGACCGCGAGCGCGCCGTCGCCGAGCTCGGCAAGAAGCACGGCCCCGTCGATGTGTTCGTGAGCAACGCGGCGGAGGCGGCCTACGTCTCGCCGCTCGGCGTCGCGCCGCTCGATTTTCGGCGCCTGCTCGAGGTGAACGTGTGCGCTCCGCTCGAGCTCTGCCAGGCGCTCGTGCCCACGATGCCGCCCACGGGCCACGTCGTGCAGCTCTCCTCGGTGGCGGCGCGCTTCATGCCGAGCGCCAAATTCGCGCCGTACGCCGTGACGAAGGCGGCCGTCGCCGGTCTCGTCGACGCGTTGCGGCTCGAGGTCGCCTCGCGCGGCATACGCGTCACGACGATCGCGCCGGGCCTCGTCGCGACGCCCATCTACGACGAGCTCCCCGGTTTCGACGCCGTGCGCCGCCGCCTCGGCGAGCAAGTTCCGGAGTGGCTCGCCCCGGAGGACGTGGCCGACACGATCCTGTGGGTTTTGTCGCGACCCGCGAACGTGGTCGTGACGGAGCTCAGCGTGATGCCGCGGGGACAGGCCCGTTGAGGGAAGCCATGGCGAACGACGACGACCCACGCGACCAAACCGAACGCTACGTCGACGGCATTTTCGGGGCGGGCAGCGGTCGCCGCCACCTGCGCTTCCTCGAGCGCATCGCGCACCCCGGGCTGCGCGAGACGGTGCTGCGGTACCACGCGCTCGAAGCCGACACGCAGCACCTCTCGCTGGAGGAAAATTACCTGCTGGGGCTCGCGGTGCTGGCTGCGCTCGGTCGCTTGGATACCGCGGCCATGTTCGCGAAGACGCTGCTCCACCTCGGCACGCCGAAGGAGAAGCTCCTCGAGACGGGCGCACGGCTGTCGATGTGGATCGGCGGCTTGCCCGCCGTCGAGGCGAGCTTTCGCATTCAGCGCGCGATCGCCGAATACGAGCGTGACGGGCTCGGCTCACTCGCGGCGTGGCTGCCCGAAGAGGAGCAGCCGGCGTGAGCGGGCTCCTCGCGGGGAGGCGCGGCGTCGTGCTCGGCGTTTCGGGACGCAACAGCGTCGGATTTCACGCCGCGCGGGGCCTGTGCGCCGAGGGCGCCGAGCTCACGTTCACCCACCGCGCCGCGCGCCGCGCCGACGTCGAGCCGCTCGCGGCCGAGCTCGCTTGTCCCGCCGTGGAGCTGGATTTCCACGACGAATGCGCGGTGGAGCGCACGCTCGACGCCGTCGGTCGTCGCTACGAACGCCTGGATTTTTTGGTGCACACGCTCGTGCACGTGCCGGACGGCGTGCTCGAGAAGCCGGTGACGGAGCTCAGCGCGGCCGAGTTCGCGACGGTGATGGAAATCGGCGTGCGGTCCTTGTTGGTCGCCTGCCGGTACGCCTTGCCGTGGCTCGTGCGCTCGCCTTCGCCACGGGTCGTCACGTTGCTCTCTCCCGGCAGCGAGCGCGCGCTCGGGCACTATCACGCCGTGGGCATCGCGAAGGGCGCGCTGGCGGCGGCCGTGCGCTACCTCGCGCTCGAGCTCGGGCCGGCCGGCGTGCTGTGCAATGCCGTCAACTTCTCGATCGTCGCCACGGACGCCGCCGAGCGCGTGATCGGGGCCGACCTCACCGAAAAGACGCGTGGCGCGCTCGCGCGGCGTGCCTTCACGCGGCGCGCCACGGACTACGCCGACGTGGCCAACGCGCTCGCTTACCTCGCGAGCCCGCTCTGCACGAACGTCACCGGGGAGGCGCTCAATGTCGATGGCGGATTTTCGCGGGGGTACCTGTGAGCAGGCAGAGGGGGCCTGCCGCATTCAACGACACGGAGGCTTCAGCATGCAAATAACAAGCAGACTAGTCAGAACCATCTCCGCCACGGCTCTGTTCGCCGGCGTCTCGCTCGGCTGGGATAGCGGCGCGGAGGCGCACGGCGGGCCGCTGGTCCTCAAAGGGGGACTCACGACCACTCAGGTCGACTGCGCGTCGCTCTGCACGCAGGGCACGCTCACGGGCGACATTCGCGGCAGGCTCGAATTCACGATGGCGACGATGACGGATACGGACACTCCGAACGTCGCGCATTACACGGGCACGAACGTCATCAAGACCGCGTGGGGAACCTTCAGCGGTCCCGACTACGGCGTCTGGAATCTAGCCACGGGGGAGTTCGTGGACTATATGGAGATCACGAGCGGAACGGGGATCTATGCGGGCCTCCACGGCAGCCTGTCGATCATGGGCGTCTTCGATCCCGTTGCCGGCGCGGGGTCGAGCAACTGGCGCGCGTCGCTGCAATTGCACTGAGCAATGGCGCGCACGTCGAACAACCAGCCTGCCACCATCTTGGTGGTCGATGACAGCGATGTCGTGCTCGCCGTCACGAAGACGCTGCTCGAGGCGGTGGGATACCGCGTGCTCACGCATTCCGGCCCCGCCGGTTGCGTGGCGGTCATCCTGCAAGAAAAACCGGATCTGGTGCTGATCGACGTGAACATGCCGAAGCTCGGTGGGGAGACGATCGTCAAGCTGTTCGGCAAGGCACAGCCGAACAGCGAGACGATCATCCTTTTGTTCTCGGGCCTGTCCGCCGAGCAACTCGAGCAGCGCGCTCAAGCCTCCGGCGCGCATGGCTACATCCGCAAGACGGACGACTCTTTCGAGCTCGTGCGGCACGTCAGTCGCTGGCTCAAACAGAAGGACGCCGGTTCCGCGCTGCGCCCGCAGGCGCCCGACCCTCGCTCCGCCCGCGCGAGCTCGCAGAGCGGCCAGCGCGTGCGCTTGCTGAGCGAGCGTCCGCCGGTCGACGCGGCGCGCAGCCGCAGGTCGCGCCCGCCGATCGCGACGAGCGGCACCATCTTGCGCATGCCTACCGTGCTGTTCATCGACGAAGACATGGAGGCTCTTTCGCTTTACCGCCGTGAAGTCCAGGGCGAGCCGTACCGCGCCGATTTCGCGCTGTCCGCGCAGCAGGCCCTCAGGCACATCGACTCCGGCGAGCGACCACAGTTGATCGTCGCGAGCCTCGAGCCGTCGGGCATCGACGTGTACGAGCGGGCGGTCCAGGCAGACGCCTCCTGGCGTGACCGCTTCGTGTTCATCGTGTCCACGAGCCGCAGCACGCGCGGCAAGGAGTTCCTCGAAGGCTTCCGCGGCACCGTGCTGCGCCGGCCGGTCGAACCCGAGCAGCTGAGGTCGGCGCTCCGCAAGCTCTTGCCCGCAGACGCCGCCGCGGCGCAACGAAGCCAAGGGAGCTGACCCGCGTGGACGCGCACGTTTTACCGATTCAGCTCGATACGAGCTGGTTTTTGATCGAGGCGCACCACGTGCGCGAGGTGCTCGGCGCCGAGCCCTGGCTGCCGATCCCGCGCGCGCGCGGCGAGCTGCCGGGCGTCATCGTGTGGCGTGGCCGCGCCGTGCCGCTCGTCGACGTGGCACGGGTGCTCGGCGTGTCGAACGCCGGGGCCGAGGGGCGAGCGCGCACGCTCATCGTCCACCACGACCGCGGCGTGGCCGCCTTGCCCGTGGATGCCGCGCGCGAGGTCCGCGCCGTCGCTCGCGAGGATTTGCGTCCCGTGCACGGCGCGCCCGTTCCCTACGCCACTCGCGAGCTCGACGAGGACGGCGCCGTCTCCCTGCTGATCGACGTGAACGCGCTCTTGTCCGACCTCGACCGCGCTTCGGGAGCCGACGACGATGCCGGCCGTTGAGCCCGCGTTGAAGTTCGTCGTCGTCGGTCTGGCGCCCGCGGCTCTGGCGCTGCCCGCCGCGCGTGTCTTGCACGTGGTCGCCGAGCGGGATTTCGAGGGACAAGCGCTCGATCTGCGGGCGCTCGGCGCCGCGCAGGCCGACGCGGGCGGACACGTCTTGCTCGTCGGCCGCGCGGGCGACCCCGTGGCTTTGCACGTTTGCGGCGGTATCGCTCTCTTGACGGCGCGGGCCAGCGAAGTGCTGCCGCTGCCCGATGTCGTGAGTCGCCCCGCCTGGCTGTCTCACGTGATCGCGCCGCGCGGCCTTCCCTCGGTGTTCGTGCTCGATCTCGCTCGCCTCGCTGCCTCTCGCTCGGCCGGCTGCCCCTGGGCCGCCCACGCCGTGCACCCGGAGATCTGACGATGTCTTCTCAGAAACTGATCGCCCGCTGTGTGCTCGCCTTCGTGGCGCTCGACGTCTTGTTCAACCCACTCGTCATGGTGGCGTTCCTGGGCCTCTTCCGCGTCGAGCAGGCGCACGCCGCTGCGTTCGTCCTGCCGCTGCTCGTGCTCGCGAAGGTGGCGGCCAACAGCGCCTTCTTGTCGGCCGAGCTCGGGGTGTACGGTCGCGCGACCAGCCGCAACGGCTCGCCCGGGGAGGAGCTGCTCGTGAGCGCCGACCGCGCGCTCCAGGCGCTGCCGCGCCGCTTCGGGATTTTTTACGCGACTTCCTGGAGCGTGACGTACGCGCTCGCGTTTCTCAGCGTCTACTACTTCGTCCCGGGGACGCTCGGGCCGCGCTCGTTCGACGCCGCCGGCATGCTCGTCGCGGCGGTGTGGTTCGGCGGCTTCGCCTTCGGCTTCCCGCTCGTCACGATGCTCACGACGAACGCGTCGTCGGGTCTCTCCATCGACGCGCGCGCGCGGGGCATCGCCCTCGATCGCGATCCCGTCGGGCTCCAGTGGCGTATCGGCGTCGTCGCGCTCGCGCTCGGGCTCGGGCCCACGTTGTGGATGATGGCGCTCGGCTACATGAAAGAGGTGCAGGCGGCGGCCGACCAGCGCGGCACGCTGAGCGCTCTCGCCGTGAGCGCTCTCGCCGAAAATCCCGCGAGCGAAGGGCCGGCCGTGGCGCGACTCGCCGAGGAGTTTCGGCGCGCGCACGAGCCGCTCGGCGTGCAACGGGCGAGCCTGGTCGTGACGGACGCCGCGCTGCGCCCGCTGACGCCGGTGCCGGAGCTCGATCCGGCGACGCTCGCGCGCGACTGGCTCAAAACGGCCGTGCAACGTGGCACGGCGGGCACTTGGTCACCGCGCGATCGCGACGTGAGCGTCTCCTTCCGGCGCCTCGACGCGCAGCGGGTCGCGGTCGCGCTCGTGCAAACGCCCGAGGGTGCCTCCTCGAGCTTCGTGCTGAGCGCGGGCGTGTTCGCCCTGATCGTCGCGCTGTGGGCGCCGCTCTGCGCGGTGATCCTCGGCCGTGCCGTCTCGGCGCCCATCGAGCGGCTCACGCGCGCCGCGCGCGAGATCGTCGAGGAGGGCAAGCAGTCCGAGATGGCGGCGCTCCCCGTCGCGCGCAACGACGAGGTGGGCGTGCTCACCGAGCGCTTCAACGACCTGCTCGATCTGATGCGCGATCTCGGGACCGCCGCCGACGCCATCGCCAAAGGCGACCTGCGCGTCCAGATCCACGGCAAGGGCGAGCTGCCCGACGCTTTCCGCGGGATGCTCGCCAGCCTGCGCGGCATGGTGCACCAGATCAGCGAGACGTCCGTCGAGCTCGGCAGCGCTGCCACCGAGATTTTCGCGGCCTCCCAGGAGCAGGAAGCCGCCGCGGCGTCGCAGTCGAGCGCGATGGAGGAAATCAGCCGCACGATGGATTCGCTCTCGCAATCCGCTGCGCACGTCTCCGAAGCGGTGCGGGGCGTGCTTTCGAACGCCGAGCGGACGCTCGAGAACACCGACGCCATGGTGCGCCGCATCAGCGAGCTCTCGACGCACGCGGGGCGCATCGCGGAAATACTCGAAGTCATTCGAGAAATCGCCGACAAGAGCGACCTCTTGGCGCTGAACGGCTCGCTCGAGGCGAACCGCGCAGGTGAGCAGGGGCACGGCTTCGCGCTCGTCGCAGGCGAGATGCGGCGTCTCGCCGAGCGCGTCACGGCGTCCGTGCAGGACGTGAAGCGCCTCGTGAGCGACATCCGTGAGTCAGGTTCGACGACGGTGATGGCGACCGAGGAAAGCCGCCGCCTCGCACAAGGCACGACGGAGGCCGCGCGGCAGATCACCTTCGTGACGCAGCAGCAGCGCAGCGGCACCGAACAGGTGTCGCAGAGCGTCAAAGGCATCGCCGACGTCGTCACGCAAGCGGTCAGCGCGACGGCGCAGACGCGCACGTCGGCCGAGCGGCTCAAGACGCAGGCCGATCGCCTGACGGATCTCGTGCGTCGCTTCGAGACGGCGGCGGAGCGCGCTGCGTGAGCTCGGATCGCGACGCGTTGCTCGAGCGCTTCCGCGCGGGGCTGCTCGCGCGCATCGAGCGCATCGACGAGCTGCTCGAAGCCGACGACCGTGTCGTCCCGGACGCCGCCGCGCAGAAAGAGGCGCTCGGCGAGCTCCACACCCTCAAAGGCGAGGCGCGCATGCTCGGCCTCGGCTCGCTCGCGGAGGTGGCTCACGCGCTCGAGACCTTCCTCGGCATGGGCGGCGCGGCCGACACCGCCCTGCGCGTGCTCGCAGGCGCGCGCAAGGCGCTTGGCCCCGGCGTCGACCGGGAGATCGCCGACGCCGCGCTGGAGGCCGCACGCCTCGAGCTCGGCGAGCTCGAGGAGCCGGAAGCGGTCACCGGGGGGCCCTCCGAGCCCGCTTCCGCCGCTCGCGTGTCCAGCGCAGCGCCGCCGCCCAGCGCGGAACCTGCCCAGAAGACGACCAAGAGTCGTGTCTACGTCCAGGTAGACGCGGCCGTCGTCGACGATCTCTGCGAGCGGCTTGCCGAGCTCTCGGCCCTCTACGGCAAGCTCCGCGGCCGCACGCTCTCGCTGCTGCCGGCGCGCGCGAACAGCTCGCGCTCCCAGGGCGAGCTCGTCGAGGATCTGGCGCGTGTGAGCACGCTCGTGTCGGACGCCACGACGCGGGCGTGGTCGCTGCGGCTCGTGCCGGTGGAGCCCGTCCTGCGCGAGCTCCGGCGTCACGCGCGCACGTCGGCGGGCGCCGCGGGCAAGAACGTCAACGTCAGCATCGAGGCGCGCGGCGTCGAGCTCGAGCGCAACGTGCTCGACAAGCTTTGGGATTCGCTGCTCCACCTCGTGCAGAACGCCGTCGACCACGGGCTCGAGGAAGACGCCGCGCGCGGCGACAAGCCGTCCACGAGCACGCTCACGCTCTCGGCCCAAGCCGCCGGCCCGAACGTCGTCCTGTGCGTCGAAGACGACGGGCGGGGCGTGGACCCCGAACGCCTGCGCACGGCCGCGCGCGCCTTGGGCCGGGCCGATTTCGCGCACGCGAGTGACGAGGACGTGCTCGAGCTCTTGTTCGATCACGGTTTCACGACGCGGCGCGAAGTGGGCGCGACCTCGGGTCGAGGTGTCGGGCTCGCCGTCGTGCGCCGGCAGGTGGAGGGGCTCGGAGGGCACGTCCGCGTCGAATCCAAGCTCGGGCAGGGGACGCGCTTCCTCCTCACGGTGCCGTTCACGGTCACGAAGGAGCAAAGTCTCATCGTTGCCGTGGGCCCGGTCCTGTACGCCTTTCCGGCGCGGAGCGTGCGCGCCGTGCTCGGCATGCAGGAGCTGCCGCGCGTGCGGGACGAACGCCGCCCGACGTTACGTTATCGCGAGCAGACCATCCCCCTGCTTTCGCTCGCGCGCTCGCTCGAGCTGTCGAGCGACGCACCGGACACGTCGGCCGTCGTCGTCGAGCTCGGGGGCCGCCCGTTTGCGCTCACGGTGCCGCTCGTCGTCGGTGACGTCGAGCTCATCCGGCGGCCCGCTGAGGCCCTGCTCGGCAGCTTGACGGGCATCAGCGCCACGGCGCTGCTCGACGACGGCCGGCTCGTGATGATGCTCGACACGGCGTTCCTGCAACGAGCGCTCCGCGAGGGCCCCTCCGGTTCGGCGCCGAGCGTGAGCGTGCGCCCCGGTCCACGCCGCCAGCGCATTCTCGTCGCGGACGACTCGCCCGTCGTCTCCGAGCTCGTGCGTGAGATCCTCGTGTCGGCGGGCTACCTCGTCGAAATCACCAACGACGGCGCCGAAGCGCTCGCCGTCGTCCGCGCGCGCGAGCCCGATCTCGTGCTCTCCGACCTCGAGATGCCGCGCATGACGGGCTTCGAGCTCTTGGCGGAAATTCGTACGAAAAACCAGCGCTTGCCCGTGATCATGCTCACGACGCGCGGCTCGGTGGAGGACCGGCAACGCGCGAGCGAGCTCGGCGCCAACGCGTACCTCTTGAAGACGGGCTTCAAGAGCGAGGCGCTGCTCGACCTCGTGCGGCGCTTCCTGCCGGGCGCGCCCGCGTCACGCGCGGAGACGGCATGAAGCCCGTGCGCGCTCTCATTCTCGACGACTCGGCCATCTGCCGCGAGCAGTTGCGTGACATCCTCACGCGCGATCGCGACATCACCGTCGTCGGCGAGGCGGAGAACGGCGACCGCGTCCTCGAGCTCGTACGCAGCACGGACCCCACCATCCTGCTCGTCGATCTGCAGATGCCGGGCACGGGCGGTCACGAAACCATCGAGCACGTGATGGCCAATCAGCCGTTGCCGATCCTCGTCGTGACGGGGCAGCCGTCGGCCGTGAATCAGAAAGCCGTGTTCGAGTCGATACGGCGCGGAGCGCTGGATCTCGCAGAGAAGCCGGAGCGCGCGGATGCCGCGGCGGAGGGGCGCCTGCGGAGCCTCGTGCGCGAGCTGTCGCAAGTTCCCGTCGTGCGTCACGTCAAAGGCACGCTCGCACCCTCGCGCCTCTTCGGGCGGATCGGCCTCAAGTCGTCGCGGCCGCCCGTCGCCGACCAGCTGCCCGTCATCGGCATCGGAGCCTCGGCGGGCGGACCGTTGGCCGTTGCGGCCGTGCTCGGGGGGCTGCCCGCGATCCTGCCCGCCGCCGTCGGCGTCGTGCAGCACTTGCCGAAGGGTTTCGCGCGTGCCTTCGCGGAATTCTTGCGCTCGCGGAGGGCGCTGCCCGTCACCGTCGTCGCGCGCCGCACGCCCATCGAGCCGGGGCACGTGTACCTTCCGGACGACGACCGCCACCTCGTCGCGGCCGACGCCGGTCACTTCGCGCCGAGCGATACCCCGGAGCTCGACG
>Ga0164241_10003010_pt1 | contig 17508 bp, 15 predicted proteins | sample OricomyardsoilBY_FD_108780 | JGI IMG/M metagenome (GOLD analysis project Ga0164241, IMG submission 108780) | Backyard soil microbial communities from Emeryville, California, USA - Original compost - Back yard soil (BY) | ecosystem: Environmental > Terrestrial > Soil > Unclassified | place: USA...
AAAGGACGCCGAGCAGGACAAACAGAAGGACACGCCCGACGAGCAACCTTCCGCCGCCGAAGACGCCAAAGCCGCCACCAAAGAGGAGGGCGTGAAGGCCGCCGGCACCGCCGCCGCCAAGGGCACCGCCACCGGCGACGTCAAAGTGAAAGAGGACAAAGAGGGCGTGAAGACCTACAAGTTCGAGACGGTCGAGGTCGAAGGGCGCCTCAAGTCTCCGCAGGTCATCTACTTCTTGCGCCGGGTGCGCGCCGAGTTCGAAGCCGGGGCGCTCGGCCACCGCTCCTTCTTGGGTGAGCTGTCCGATTCGCGGCGGAGCGCCGCCTTCCGATGAGCCAAGCGCAAGCGCCGGTCGTCAGTCTGCGAGCCGCCGCCGTGTGGGGCACCACCGTGCTGGCCACCGACTACCTCACGCCGGGCCGCTCGCTCAAAATCGGCGAAGGCGAAGGCGCGGTCGTGGCCAAGCCGGACAGCGCGTCGGTCTCCGAGCTGCCCATTCGCGCCGTCGGCAACGGCTGGGAGCTCGACGCGCGCGGCGCCACCGGCGGCGAGGTTCACCTCCGCGGCCGCAAAGAAGACCCGGCCGATCTTGGCCGCGTCGGCGCGCCCATTCCGATCGTCGCCGGCGATTACGGCCTGATTCAGTACGGTAACTTCGGCGTCTTCTTCCAGTTCTCGAACGTGGTTCCGGCCATGAAGCGGAAGACCCGCCTCGACTGGGGCTTCCTGTTCTCGTTCTTGTTCGCGGGCGTGGCCGTGCTCGGCGGGCTCGCGCTGTTGTGGGCCACGCAAACCCCGCGTGAAATTCCCAAGCCGCTCGAGCTCACGAGCCAGGCGGAGCTGATGTTGCAATTCAACATCAAACCCGAAGACGAAATCCCCCCGCCCCAAACCGGCAAGGCCGAGGACGACAAAGGCCAAGGCGTCAAAGATCCGGGCGCCAAGGATCCGAAAGAGCAAGGCGGCGGCAAGAAGGTCAAAGGCGACGAAGGCAAGCTGGGCAAAAACGGCGAAGCCAAAGAGACGCACATGACCGGCGAAGTCAAAGCCGGCCTCGGCGGCATGTCCGAAGCGCTGTCCAGCGAAGTGGGTGACGAGGTCCGAAAAACACTCGGCACCATCAGCTCCGTCGCGGACGCGTTGGGCGGCCTACGCTCCGACGACATCGTGCTCGGCGCCGGTAGCGGCACCGGTCTGCACGGCAGCGGCAGCGCCGGCGGCGGAACCGAAGAGGGCGGCGTCCCGTTCGGCTCCGGAACGCTCGACACCGGTTGGGGCCCGGGGCGCGGCGGTGGTTTCGGCAGCGGCTCCGGTGGTCCCGGCGGTCGCGGCCTGGGCGGCAACGGCAAGGGTGGCCTCGGTGGCGGTGAAGGCACCGGCAACGGTGGCGACGGCGAGCGCAAAGTCGCCGGCGCGCAGAAAGCCGTCGCCGGTCAGGGCCTGACCCCGCAACAAATCTCGCGCGTCGTCATGTCGCGCATGGGTGCCTTTCAGGCCTGTTTCGAGATGGCGTCAGCCCACGACCCCACCCTCAAAGGCAACGTCGGCATCGCCTTCAGCGTCTCGCCGGGCGGCGATGTCTCGGCCGCGAACATCACGGGCTCGTCGCTCAAAAATCCGCGCGTCGAGGGCTGCATGCTGCGCACCTTTCAGCGTCTACACTTCCCGGCCGCGGACAAGCCGACCAACGCGGCCTTCCCGTTCGCGTTCCGCGCCTCCAAGAAGTGAAACGCGGGCGCTGGCACGGGGTTGGCAGCGTTACTCAGAGCATCGTGAGCTGGAGACCAATCATGCGACAAATCCGGCGAGTTCGTGAGCGTTCGGCAGGGGCCGCGAGCCCCTGGTCGGGGTCTGTCACCCCCACACTGCTCGGTCTCGTGCTGCTCGCCGGGCTGAGCGTCGGCTGCAGCTCCGAAGACCATCAAGAGAGCCTGCCGGTCCTGCAGGTCGGCATGATCAACGACCCGACGGGTCTCATGCCGCCCATCTACGACGATGGCGAGATGCAGATCTACGAGGTGAAGAAGGGCACCGCCTTTCCCATCCTCGCCTACACCGACATGACGCGCGGCGAGCTGAACCGGGTCAAGACAGAGCCGTACGGGCGCCAACCGTGGGTCACGATCGACGACATCGACGTGCAAGTGACGTGGACGCTCAGCAACCTCGATGACGAAGAGCACGTGGTCGAGCTGCTCGTGGATCCATGGAACGAATTCGGTCGCTACTACCCCGGCATGCAGCTCACGGACGCTGACGACGAAGAGTACATGCCCAATTTTTCGGGCATCGACAAACGCTACATCTTGGGGAAGAAGAGCGAAGGCGAAGCCTCACGCGTGCACGGCACCTACACCTATTCGGATCTGCAAGAGATGGCGACCGATCTTGCGACGGTCATGGATCTACTCAAAAACCCGCCCATGCTCGAAGGCGATCCCGAAGACATGGAGGACCCGACCGTCACGTACACGAACCACGCCTTCCACTGGCAAAATCGTTCCTACAACGACCTGCTCGTCAAAAAATGGGTTCCCGCCGTGGTCGCCGGCCTGACCGGGCTCGACTTGGGCTTCCGCACCTACGAGCCCGCCAACGTCGCCCTCGAGGTCGTCGTCGAAGTCGTCGACAAAAACGGCAAGCGCGTGCGCAAAGAAGGCGAAGAAGACAAGGACCTTCTCCGTCCCACCGACAAAATCATCACCGTCGGCGTCGTGCCCCCGTGAGCTAGCGCACGGTACCCCATCGCAACGGCGCCTCGCTCGGCGACTCCGGGCCCACCGTCGAGCAGCGAGCCCAACGCGAGCTGGCTGCCAAACTGCAGCCTGAATCGCAGAAACTTCCGGGTCGTCTCCAGGCCACCCTGCGAGCTCAACGCCGCGAGAACAGATACCGGCGCCCGCCACCGACGCGAAACTCCCGCCCTCGCATCGAGGACACGCTCGAACCCGAGCCACCTCTGACAAATCAAAAGTCACTTCGGTTCCGAAGTCACTCCCCCAGCGCCGCCAAAAGTCACTTCGGTTCCGAAGTCACCCCCCCAGCGCCGCCAAAAGTCACTTCGGTTCCGAAGTCACTCCCCCAGCACCGCCAAAAGTCACTTCGGTTCCGAAGTCACTCCCTCAGCGCCGCCAAAAGTCACTTCGGTTCCGAAGTCACTTTTCTTCTTCGAAGAGGGCGCGCGGCGGCGCCTCCCGGTTTCATCTCATTGCGGCGGCCGCCGCCATTCGGGGTCCTGTGAATCTGGGACCGAACTACCAGCGCCGACACAAAGGGCCCGCGAATGGCTAAGGGCCCGCGAATGGCTAAGTCGGTCGAAGATCGTGGGCGAGGCGCCCGGATGGCGAGGCGCGGCGAAGGCGCATACTGCAGTATGTAACTGAGGAGCAACGAAGCCGGGCGCGACGCATCGGCCGCGAGATCGATCGACTTAGCCCTTCGCGGGCCCAAAGGACCTGCGCGCCCAGCTGGGCGCGGCGCGCGGGCCTGCCCGCGCCAGGAACCTGGGCCTAACCCATGAGACATTCGTGCGACCTTTTCGGGCACGGGCACGGGCACGGGCACACGGGCACGGGCACGTTTACGGGGGAGAGGGAGGGCGTGCTGACGACACTGCCGCGCGATGCTAAGCACGCCGGCCATGAGCCGGATTTATCGCACGCTGCCGCCTGAGGGCACTCGTTTGGGCATCGCGTTCTCGGGAGGGCTCGACACGCGCTGCGCCGTGGCGTGGCTGAGCCGCAGCGGCATGAAGGTGTACTCGTACACCGCCGACCTCGCGCAACCGGACGAGAAAGACTGCTCGACGATTCCCGGCGTCGCGCTCGAGCACGGCGCGGTCGAAGCGCGGCTGATCGATTGTCGCGCGGCCATGGTTCAAGAGGGCATTACCGCGATTCAGTGCGGCGCCTTTCACCTGTCCAGCGGCGGCAAGAAGTACTTCAACACCACGCCGCTGGGTCGTGCCGTTACCACCACCGCCATCATCCGCGCCATGCGCGAGGACGACGTGCACGTGTTCGGCGACGGCAGCACCCACAAGGGTAACGACATCCAGCGCTTCTATCGCTACGGCATCCTCACCAACCCGAACCTCAAGATCTACAAGCCCTGGCTCGATCAAAAGTTCGTGGACGCCTTCGGCGGGCGCAAAGAGATGAGCGAGTACCTGGTCAAGGTTGGCCTGCCGTACACGATGAGCACCGAAAAGGCCTACAGCACCGACTCGAACGTGCTCGGCGCGACCCACGAAGCCAAGGATTTGGAGAGCCTGGACAAGGGCCTGCACATCGTCGATCCGATCATGGGCGTGGCGCACTGGAAGCGCGACAGCAAGGTGGAGCCGGAAGCGGTCGAGCTCACTTTCGAACGCGGCCTGCCGGTGGCCATTTCGGGCAAGCGTTTCGGCTCTTTGTTCGAGCTTTTCAGCGAGCTGAATCGCATCGGCGGCCGTCACGGCCTGGGCATGAGCGACCAGATCGAAAACCGTGTCATCGACGCGAAGAGCCGCGGCATCTACGAGGCCCCAGGTATGGCGCTGCTCAACATCGTGTACGAGCGGCTGCTGTCGGCCATTCACAACGAGAACACGCTCGACCTGTACTTCACGCTCGGCCGCCGCCTCGGTCGCATCTTGTATGAAGGCAAGTGGTTCGACCCGGAAGCCATGCTTTTGAAAGACGGCCTGACGCGCTGGATCGCTCCCAGCATCACCGGCTCGGTCAAGCTCGAGCTACGGCGAGGCGACGACTACTCCATCTTGGCGACGCAAGCCGAGTACATGGCCTACGGACCCGAGAAGCTGTCGATGGAGCGCGTCGAGGATCCGGCGTTCACGCCCAGCGACCGCATCGGCGCGCTCGAGATGCAGAATCTCTCTGTCACCGACAACCGAAGCTTCCTCGTTCACCACCTGGACAGCGTGGCGCGCTTGGGCGCAGCGCCCGAAGTGTTGGCGGGTTTGCTCGGCCGCAACAAAGACGAGTAAGCGCGTTTTTAGGGCGAAAGTAGCTGCGTCAAAAGGGGACCCAGCTGCTCGGGCGGCAAGCGACCGGAGACGTCGAGCTCGACTTCGTGCTGCTCGACCTGCAGCGAATCGAGCCCGGCGACGCCGCTGTCGCGCGCGATGTCACTCTTCACACGCTCGAGCAGCTGGCGCGCATCACCACAAGCGGCCGTCGACGCACAGCCGACGAAGCCGCGTAGCCGCACGTCGCTCTGTACCTCCAACCCGAGCCCGAGCGCGCGCACGCCGGGCAGCGGCAGGCCGGCCCCGGGCAGCCACGTTGCGATGAGCTGGCTCGGCGCCAACCGCCGGCGCATGCCGCGGTGCAGTCGAGTCCGTAGCCGAGCCCCGTCGTCGCCGAGCACGGCGCCGTTGGCGGCGTCGATCACGTCACGAAAGTATTGACCGCCGCTGAGCACGAACAAGCCATCACCGCGAATGGCCACCTCACCGAGCGGCTTGCCCTGATCGCGCACCGACGTGAAACGGCCCAGCTGCGAGCGCACGGGCGTGCCGCCACGCTTGCGGATCACGGCTTCGGCGCAGCCCAACGCTGGCTCGGGCGACAGCGAAGTGTCGGCGATCAGCGCAAAGTCGGCCGGCGCGGCGTCCGCTCGAAAAGGCATGGCAAAGACCACGCGCTTCAGCGCTAGCAACGGCTCGAAGCCACACAGCTCGCGCAGCCCCAACAGCGCGCCGCCGCCTGCCCGCAGCAAATCCAACGCCACCGCCGGGCTGAGCGCTGCGACCTCGGCCGTGATGAGCAGCTCCGGCCCCTGCGGTATAGCGCCGATCAGGTCCAATTCGGTCGGCGCATGCACCGCGTGCAACTTGGCGCGCCGTGCGAGCACTACGGAGACGGCCACCGCCACCACGAGCAACGCCCAGCTCAGTCGACGTTCGCCCGGAGGCGGTAGCGGGGGCGAAACCATCAGGACCGAGCGGTAGGCTAACCCGTGTCGCCAGCGCGACGTCCACCGGAACGCCGACGGCCTTCGGGGCGCATCGGAAACTGGCGGCGGTCGAGGGGCGCACGGCGCGAGACCAGCGAGCGCTTACCGGCCTCCTCCTGGAACAGCAAGGTCACGCCTTCGATGGTGTCGGGTCGCCGTTCCCGGAAGGTGTGGGCGTGCTCGGCGCACAGCGCCAAGACGCGGCCCTCCACCAAAAAGCGCTGCAAACGCCGCGCCGCAGGAGGGGCTTCGGGTGAGAGGCTTTCGCAAACTTCGCAGAGCCGGGCCATGGTTTTTACCCTGCACCTGCGCCCGTAGCGGGCCAACTTTTCGGCGCCGGCTCAGCCGCGCGCGCGCGCGCTGACCTTGCCTTCGACCCAACGAATGACGTCTTGCTCGACGGGTCGGCCCAAGAAGCGCGCCAGCTCTTGGATTCCGGTCGGGCTGGTCACGTTCACTTCGATTAGTTTTTCGCCGATCAGGTCGAGGCCCACGAAGTGCAGGCCGTGCTCGACCAGCTTGGGAGCGACGGCGCTGACGATGGCGGCTTCAGCCGGGGTGAGCTCGGTCGGCTTGACGGTGCCGCCGGCGTGAATGTTGGCGCGCACGTCGTCTTCGCGCGGTACGCGCAAGATCGCGCCGAGCGGACGGCCGTCGAGCAACAACACGCGCTTGTCCCCGACGCGCACCGCCGGTTGATACTCCTGCACGATCGCCAAACGCTTACCTTCGTTGGTCCAAATATCGACGAGCGAGCGCGCGTTGCGATCTCCCGTCGTAATCGTGACGACACCGCTACCGCCGGCGCCGTCCAGCGGCTTGAGCACGGCGTTGCCGCCAACCTCGCTCACGAACTCGAGGATCTCGCTACGGGTGGCGCTGACCAGCGAGCGCGGCGTGTGCTCTGGAAAGTTGAAGGCGAAGAGCTTTTCGTTCGCGTCGCGGATGCCGCGCGGGTCATTGACCACCAACACGCGGTCCTTCACGCGATCGAGCTGTTGCGTCAGGTACAGGTAACCGGCGTCGAAGGGCGGATCTTTACGGATGAAGACGGCTTCCAGCGCCGCAAGCTCGAGACGCTCGGGCGCGCCCAGCTCGACGTGGGGCGCCATATCGCTCACCGTTATCGGCCGGGCGGTCGCGAAGCCGTCCGCGCCGCGCAACGAGACTTGCTGCGGCAAACAGTGCCAAGAGCTATGGCCCAACGCGCGCGCGCCCCGTAGAAACGCAAATGTGGTGTCCTTGTCCGAGGTCATGGTCTCGGCCGGATCCATCACGAACAAGAAACGCATGCGAGCTTCATACGGCCCCACTCCCGGCGTGGCAACTGAGCGTTAGAATTCGCCCGAGCCAATGACGAAGTCCCGCCGCTCCACTCCAACCGCACCGCGCTGGCTTCCCCTCACGCTGCTGAGCCTGGGCGTAGCTGCCAGCCTCAACGCCTTCGTACCCGACGTGGGCGCTGCGTCCGCCACACCCCGCTACGGCATAGCTACCGAGAGCCCGGGCGCGACGCGCGAAGCCAGTCGCGTGCTGGCGGCTGGCGGTAACGCCTTCGATGCGGCGGCGTGCGCCGCCTTGGTAGCAGGCTTCACCGATCCGACGTCCAGTGGCGTCGGTGGCGGCGGTTTCGCGCTGGTGTGGTCGGCGCGCGACAAGAAGTCGTTCGTCATCGATTTCCGCGAGACCGCGCCCGCCGGCGTCGACGCCGCCGTGCTCGAGCATCCGCCGGTTCCAAAGGAATTACGCGGACAGACCGTGGGCGTTCCGGGCGAGGTCGCGGGCCTTTTCGAGCTGCATCAGCGCTTCGGTCGACTCGCATGGCGCGACGTGGTCATGCGCGCGGCGGCGCTGTCGGCGCGCGGCTTCGCGGCCGAGCCACACACCATCGTGCAAGTCGCCGAGCAGCAGCAAGAGCTGCTGGCGCGCTCGTCGCATTTCCGCAGCGTGTACCTGCCGGGGGGCAGCGCCGCCAAGCTCGGCGCTCAGCTACGCTCGCCCCGGCTCTCCAAGACGCTCGCGCGCATCGCCGCCGAAGGTAAGCGTGGTTTGTACGAAGGTCCCGTTGCCAGTGACATCGTGCAAACCGTCAAAGCCGCGGGCGGCGCGCTCACGTTGACGGATCTAGCCAACTATCGCGTGGTCGAGCGCGAGCCATTGCGCGTCAGCTGGGGCGGCAGGCAAGTGCTCACCATGCCCCCGCCGTCTGCGGGAGGCTTGCTGTTGGTGGAAACCTTGTCGCTGTTTCAGCCGGCCGAGCTTTTGGCGTTGAACGACGCGCCCGGCAAGCGCCTGCATCTCTTGGCCGAAGCCATGCGTGGCGCCTCCGCTGATCGCGCGCGCTTCGTCGGCGATCCCGCTTTCGTCAACGTCGACGTGGCCAAGCTGCTCTCGCCGGCGCGGCTCGCCCGCCGAAAGGCGTTGATCGCGGCCGATCGCACCCACACCCAGCCGCGCTTCGGTCTGGAAGACGCGGGGACGCATCACCTCGTCACCGCCGACGCCGACGGCAATTGGGTCAGCATGACCACGACCATCAACGACGCCTTCGGCGCCAAGCTCGCGGCCGAGCAGAGCGGCATCTTCCTCAATAATCAGCTCACCGACTTCGCCCCCGCCGACGCCGTCGCCGTCTTTGGCATGACCGAGAGCCCGAACCGCGTTCGCCCCGGCGCGCGCCCCGTCTCCAGCATGTCGCCGACGCTCGTGCTCGAAAACGGCGCACCCAGCATGGCCCTGGGCGGCTCGGGCGCGCTCACCATCGGCCCCAACACCACGCAGGTGCTGCTGAACCGGCTCGCCTACGGCATGGCCGCCGACGCCGCCGTGGCCGCGCCGCGTTTCACCATTCCGGCGCCTAAAACGGGTCAAACCCTGTGGCTGGAAAGCGCGCTGGCCAAGCTTTACAGCGCTGATCTCGAGCAGCGCGGCGAGCTGCTCCTCAGCAAAGACTCACGTCATGCGGTGCAAGTCGTGGTGCGTGAAAACGGCGTCTTCTCGGCGGCGGCGGACCCGCGCAAACAAGGCAGCGCCGCCGTCAGCAACGCCGGTAACGCTCAGTAAATGGACGCGACGAGCTCGGCGCTCTCGTCTTTGTTCAAATCCGTCGCGACCAAATAGCCCACGCCGTTGCGGCGCTCCGTCGCGGCGATTGACACGCCGTGCCGCGAGCCCACGTACACCGGCTCGTCGCGCACCACACGTTGCTGCAGCATGCTGCCCACCGGCACGCGCGCGGCGTCGTAAACGTAAACCGTGAGCCGGTGCCCGGCGATGCGGTAGCGCAGCGAGGCCGCCCGTTGGTTGCTCACCGGCACCACGCTGAGGCCTTCCCAGCTGGCGCCGAACGGCTTGAAGTTGGGCAGCTTGACCGGCACGCCGACCTCGGACTCGAGCTGCGGCAACACCGACTGTTCGGTGTACTGCGGCGACGAATGCTCGTGATTGCTGACCAGGTCTTCCAGCAGCTTTTCGACGCTGGCGGGGGTGGACGACTGGTACATGCTGGCCCGCGACGACGCGACGTCGGTCGTGCGATTGTTGGCCGACGCGGCGTAGGCCAACACGACCGCCGCGGCCGCTGCGATCGGCACGATGCTGCGCCAGCTGAGCATGCGCAGCTGCGCTTCGTGCGCCGGCTCACGGCGCTCTTCACGCTCGCGCTCGGCGCTCAGCGCCAGGCGAATTCGCTCTTCGAACGAGTCGGTCACTGGTGCGCCCGCGCGCACGACCTCTTTCAGGCTGACGCGCATGGCCTCGGCCAGGCGAACGCGCTCCGAACAGCGCTCGCACTCGACCAAGTGTGTCTCTACGTCGACGACCTCCGACGGGCTCAGCTCACCGTCGCGAAACGGCTCGAGCAGCGGCACGAAGTGGCGACAGGTGCTCATGACCCCACCGCCTTGCGCGCCCGATATTGATCGAGCTCGACGACCGCCTCGACCTGGCTGCTCTCGCCCACCTGCGCTTCTGGCCCGACGATACCCATGGCGCGCGCGTGCTCGTACAAGCGGCCCTTGAGCAAGCGACGACCGCGATGGAGGCGGGACATCACCGTGCCGATGGGACAACCCATGACGTCGGCGATCTCTTTGTATGACAGCTCTTCCACGTCGGAAAGAACAACCGCGGTCCGGTAATCTTCCGGCAATTCATCGAGGGCGCGACCAATTTCGGAGGCCAGCATCGGACGCAACGCCTGCGACTCCGGGTCGCGCATCGCCTCCATCGTCTGCGCGCTGATCCAACCGTCCGCCAGCGGATCGGCGTCGGGGCCTTCCAGCACGCTGCGCTCGAGCCCGCCGCGGCGATAGCGGTTGATGAACGTGTTCATCAGAATCCGAATCAGCCAGGCGCGCAGGTTCGTGCCGGCCTCGAACTGGTCGCGGGCACGCATGGCCTTGAGCAGCGTGTCCTGAACCAAGTCCTGGGCGTCGGCGGGGTTCTTGGTCAGCCGGGTAGCGACCCCCAGCAGGGCTGGGAGCTCGGCCAAGGCTTCGGTCTCGAACACTCTGCTGGTGAGGCGGCCGGGGCGATTCATCTGGGGGTCTTGATTGGAACCTGGGCCTTTTGCCGTTTATTCCGAGCCCGACGAACCGCCGTCCTTGTTGCGCTTTTCGAGCTCGTCGAGCCGCTCCGCCAGCCGCTTCACTTCCTGCTGCAGCTCGCTGAAGGCGGCAAAATTCGGCACAACTGCGCGAATTCGTTCATCAATTGCGCTCTGCCACTGCTCGAAGGTGGCGCGCAGACCTTTGGATTCTTTGGTCTGTGACATGTCGTCGTCCTCTCGGGGGCCAGGAGGGGAGGAGCCGGTCGCCTCACCCTCGTCTTTGCCCGGCGGGATGAGCTTGCCGATCGGCCCCTCGCGCAGCTGGGTAAGGATTCTTTCGCCACGATTCCGGATTAGCGCTTTGAGCGTCGGGATCGGGATCGCGCGCGGCTTGTTCCGCAGCTCCTCGGAGATGATGAGCGCGAGGGTGACGTCGGTTTTGTCTTCCTTGGTCGCGTTATCGATGATCTGAACGTCTTCGCCGTTCCGAATCATTTCCGCGATCTGCAGAAGGGTGACGTAGCTGGAGCCGCGGGTGTCGTAGAGCTTGCGGTTGGAATAGCGCTTGATGATGCGCCGGTCCGCAGACTCTTCCGACTCGTCCGCGGCGGGGATGTCGGGCTCATTGCTCATGGCGGTGCGGCCCTTGAGTATGGCGCACGGCGTCAAGCCGGTCAAAAGCCGCCCCGATGCGCCGCAGTTTTAAGGCCACCAGCAGGCCGGCCCGCAAGCCTTACGCGGTTTTGGCGAGCGAGGGCGCCGCCAGGTCGGTTCGGTCTTGCTCACCGAGCTCGAGGATCCACTCCAGGAAGGCCGAGAAGCTCGGGTGACGAACCCCCAGCTCGTTCACCCACGCGATGACTTCGTATTCCCCGTCGGGCTGTACGACGCCGGGGTTGAAGGCGAACAGCGTCGTTCCCTCGAGGTCGGCCGCAAAGGGGATCAAGGTGCGCGCGCGGGGGCGCCGCGGCGGGCCGAGCTCGGGCAACGGTGTTTCGGCCGCCTCGAAGGCGGCGCGGGCCAGGTCCTCGTACTTCCGATGTCCAAGGTGGGCGGTGCCGAGCAGGCTGGCGCCGTCGAAGAATCGCGGCCAGCCGTCGTGAAGTAGCAAGAACGCGCGATACGACGGCGGGAGCTTGTGCTTCAGGCGCTTCTCGGCGCGCTTCAGCGCGACCTCGGAAGCGGCCGGGTTGGGAATCAACCCCAGATCGCGGAACGGCTGGAGCCACGAGAGCTCCGTATGAGTCTCGCGAATTTTGATCAAGAGGTCGTGCTGATCCATGGGGGGCGTCTCCTCGCGGCCACCGAGCTAAAGCACGGGCCGACGACTCGACCCAAATTTTCGCCCATTCCGAAGCGAGCCTGTATACGAGCGAGGGTGAAGGCATCGCTCTTCGCTCTGACGGCGCTGGTTCTCGGGTGCTCGTCTCCCAACTCGGGTCCCGGGCTGCTGCAGCTGACCGAGCTATCGGCTCGCGAGGTGGGGCGGGGCGACAAGCTGGAAATCACCGGCGCCGGCTTTCCCGAAGGCCGCGTTGCCCGACTCACCTTTCGTGGTGACGTGTTCAGGCCCGGGCGCTCCGCCGCCCATGACGTCGAGGTGTCGATCCCGGCGACCACGACGACGCCGCACGTGCTCGAAGCGACCATTCCCGAAGAGCTCGTGAGCGCTTTCTGCGGTCACGACGATGGCGCCCACGCCACCTTTCGCGGCGACGTCACGGCCGCGTTCGCGCCCCGCAAAAGCGGCGCACCGCCGGTCGCAGGCTCTCTGCAGGGCGTGGTGCTCGATATCGAGCCCAGCCACGAATCCGAAGACAACCGCGCGCTGGCCGTCAAAGAAGGCGAGCGATTCGCGGCCTTCCTCGGCGTCACCATCAGCGCCGACGGCACCGGGCCATTGCGCATTCAGAAGCTCGAGCCGGATGGGCGCGGCGCCGAGGTGGGGTTGGCGGCCGGGGACGTCCTCGAAGAGCTTTCGGGCGTACGGCTGGGGGACATTTCCGACCTCGTTCCGCCGCCGCGCGCCCGTACGGCGCGCATCGGGTTGCACCGGGGCAGCATCAGCGAAGGCGCGGTGATGGCCGTCGACGTCGCGGAGTTCAGACCGGGCACGTTGTCCGATTTGACGCCGGCGTTGGCCCTCGTGGGCAGCGCGCTTTTGGCGCTGCTGCTCGCGCTCTCACCGCTCGGGCGGTTCTCGACCTGGTTGGCGCTGGCGGTTTCGGCGCGCAGCCGCGGCCGCAGCTCGCAGTCGCGCGTGCCACGCGAGCATTGGGCCGCGGTCGCACGAGGCCTATCGGGGGCCTTGCCCGACAGCGCCGCCGCTTATTTCGGCGTGGCACTGGCCAGCTCTTTATTGGCGCTCGGTGCGTTGTCGGTGCCGCTGGTCGCGCGCGAGCTCGATCTGCCTATTTTGCTGATGGCGGCCGCAAGCGCCTTGATGGTGGCTGGGTTTCTGTCGCAGCTCACGTCACGCGGCAAGCTCGCGCCGCTGGCCGCGCTGCGGCGCGCGCTGTGGGTATTGGTGGCTCAGGTCCCGCTCGCCTCTGCGTTGCTGGTCGGGGTGGTGAGCGTGGGCAGCCTGCGCGCCGACGATTTCGCCAGCGCCCAGGCCGGCATGCCGTGGCGCTTCTTGGCGTTCGCGTCTCCTCTGCACTTCATGGCGCTTTTGCTGGGTATTTTTGCGCTCGTGCCGGAGGGCGCGTTGGCCTCGAGCGCCAGCTCCAGCTTGCCGCGACCGCCGACGAAGCGCTGGCCCGCGCTGCCGGCCGTCGAGTGGGCCCACCTCGTCGTTTGCGCCGGACTGCTGAGCATCATGTTGCTCGGGGGCTTCGCGGTGCCGTGGCTCAGCGAGCTCGACCGGACGGGCTCTGCCCCGCGGATGGCGACCGGCGCCGTACTGCTCGTGGTCAAGACCTTCGGCATCGTCGTGATTGTCGCCACGTTGCGCTGGGCGCTCGGGCGCGTGAGCGTCGAGCAGTGTCGAGGCGCCCTGCTCCGCGTCGGAATGCCGGCGGCGCTCATCCTCCCGATCGCGGCCAAGCTGTGGACAATCGGCGCCGAGGGCTTGGTGCTCTCGGCCTACCGAGGTGTCATTGCGCTGGCACTGTTCGTCGCGACCGCCCTCACCTGCGTCCTGGTAGCACGCCGGCTCGGTCAGAATCTGCGCCTCCACCGCGGCGAACCCAGTATCAATCCGTGGCTTTAGGCAATTGGGGCCCGCGGTCGAGCGCCGACTTGGCGGCCGAGAGCGCCCAGGACTAAAGCGTTCCCCAGTTCCGCCGTTCTCGCGCGGTATGGCGATGGAGCTTGGTGCGCACAGGCACCCCAAAAGCGAGGCCGAGGCCCTGGACGACGAGCTTCGCGGCGAAGCGACGATCCTCTCGGTCGCGCCCCTGTCGGATGCCGCCCACCGGCGCGAGCATTCACGGTTCCACGTCGACCTCGATGTCACGGTCGGCAGCGATCACAATTTTTACGCCGGCTTTGCCGAGAACCTCTCGGCGGGTGGCGTGTTCATCGCGACGCACAAGCTGAAGCCGGTCGGCTCGGCTATCGAGCTCACCATCAACTTGCCCGACGGCGTGCAGCTCCGCGCGACCGGCGAGGTACGCTGGATCCGCGTCTTCAACGAGCAGAGCGACACGCCGCCCGGCATGGGCGTGCGCTTCAACGACTTGGCCAACGCTTCGGTCGCGTTGATTCAGAGCTTCTTGGCCCGCCGCGATCCGCTGTTTTTCGACGACGAGTGAGCGCCCACGGCCGCTACTAACGGCTTGCCGCGCGCGGTGTTTCCGCTCACGCTGGCCTCGCCCTGCGATGAGCCAGCCGACCAGCCCTGAAGATTTCATGCGGTTGGCGCTCGAGGAAGCGGATCTGGCCGCGACCCACGGCGACGTTCCGGTCGGTGCGGTCGTCGTCGCCGACGACGGGGCGGTGCTGGCCAAGGAGCACAACCGCCGCGAAGAACGCGCCGATCCGACCGCACATGCGGAGCTTTTGGCGATCCGCGAAGCAACGCGCGGCCGCCCCGGCTGGCGGCTGGAAGGCGCGACCGTCTACGTCACGCTCGAACCGTGTGCCATGTGCGCGGGTGCGCTCGTTAACGCCCGCATCGCGCGGCTGGTCTACGGCGCCACCGATCCGAAGGCGGGCGCGGTCTCGTCGCTGTTCCAGATCGGCACGGACCCGCGCCTCAACCACCGTTTCGAGGTTCAGGCCGGGTTCATGGCCGACGAAGGCGGGCGACGCCTGTCCGAGTTCTTCGCCGAGCTGCGACGCAAGCGTCACTGACCAGCGTCGTCGTCGAGCTCGGGAGGGGCGGGCGCCTCGGTGCCGCCTTCGGCGGGCGGGATGCTCGGCGATGCGGGCGCGCCGGGCACCCGAAACGCAATCTGCTCCTCGAGTCCCGCCTCCAGCTCCGCGTCGTCGATGCGCTTGATCTTGTGCGCGATGTGCATGAGCCGATGCAGGTAATTGAGCCAACCGGCGTTCAGCTTGCCGTCGGGACCAAAGCGACTGTAAGTCGGGTTCGGCAACAACGACGCCAAGTACAACGATTGCCCCAACGTGAGCGCACGTGCCGGCGTCGCGAAGTAGTATTGGGCGGCGTCGCCCACGCCGTACAACCCCGGCCCCAGCTCCACCACGTTCAGGTAGAGCTCCAAAATGCGCCTCTTATCGAGCTGCTGCTCGAGCAGCATCGTCAGCAAGGCCTCCTGTAGCTTGCGCCCGAGTGTCTTTTCCTTACCCAAGTACAGGTTCTTGGCGAGCTGCATGCTGAGCGTGCTCGCACCGCGCGCAAAGCGGCCCTGCTTCAAGTCGTCTTTGAGCGCCCCTTCCAGAGCTCGAAAGTCGAAGCCGGCGTGCACGTGAAAACGACTGTCTTCGCAGATCAGAACCGCGCTCTCCAAGTGCCTCGACATGTCGTCGATCGAGACCCAGCTGGTCGTGCCCGGGCCGCTTTCAAGCGACATCGGCGAGCCGTCGGGTCCCTTTACTTCGCGTAAAAACGGATGCTCGAAGCGATGCGGCGAGAGAGCGGCCGGCACGTCTTTGACGCGGCACTCGTTCTGCACACCGAGCACCACGCGCGTGTCCTGCGGCGCGCGCAGATCGTAGCGAACCTGCAGATCGATGCCGAAGCTACCGCTCAGCCGTAGACCACGCACGAGAGGTAACAAGCCGTTCGGCATCGCCTCCAGCACGCTTTGACAGCCGGACAAGGGCACGCGCAAGCGCCCCTCGACGTGGCGCCGGCCTGGCGCGGTCACGATTTCCCCCGAGAGCTCGGCTCGGACCTCGCCGAAATTGGCCTCGCTCGAGGTCACCGTGAGCTCACTGCCGTCGAGCCGCGCCCGCGCCTTCAGTGATGCGTCGAAGCTCCACGGGCCCACGATTTGGGGCGAAAGCTCTGGGCGTTGCAGCAAGAGCCCGTGCACCGACGCTTTACCGTCCAACTCGACGGTTTCGAAGTCCTCGCTCAGGTCGGCGACGCCGTCGGCGGCCAGCGTTGCCTGCCGTACGTCCTTCAACCCCATCTGTCCGGCGCGCACGCCCAGGCTCGACAAGCTCACGGGCCCGCCCTTGGCGATCACGTGCACCGGGCCTGGGCTCAAGGGCAAGGCCACGTTCAGGGCCAACGGCGTCACGCCGGCTTCAATCGCGCTCGGCGACAGCGAGATGCGTACCGTATCTTTCTCGCGCCCCAGCGTGAGGCGACTCGGTCCAAAGCTGAGCGTCTCACCAGCTCGCTCGACTCGCGCCGAGACGCCATCGAGCGCGAGGGTCGCGCCATCCGCGAGCCCTTCACGCACCAGCGGCAGCAGCACGGTGCGCAGCTCGCGCAACTTGGCGGCGCGGTCCGGGGCGTCACTTTCCGCGTCGCTGGGCGGCGCCCTTGGGGAAGCGGGCCCGCGGCCGGGCGGAGCCAAAACGGGCGCATCTTGGCCCAACACCAGGTCTACCGCGGCCGTTTCCAGGCGCACCAGCTGGCGTCGTCCCGCGCGCACCGCCGTCCCGACCAGGACGCCGCGCGCGTCCACTCGATGCTTGCCGTCGCTCAGGTGGATCAGGTCGGCGCCAACGGACAGCTCCGCGCCCGCTCGACTCGCCCGAGCGCCAAACACCTCGGCGGTGGTGGAGTCGCGTTCCCAACGCACGAACAAGCCCTCGAGCGCGAGCTCGCGCCCGCCTTCCTCCGCGGTGCCGCTCGCCCCACCTTTGCCGCGCAGCTTCCGCAGCAATCGAGCCGGATCGCCCTTGCCGCGCAACGAGCCGCCAGTGGCCTTCACGTTGCCCGACCACAGACCCACCGAAACGCCATCCAACTTCAGCTGGAAGTCATCGCCCGGTGACGTCACTTCGACGTCGCGCAGCCAAACCTTGCCCCAGCCCAGGCGCACGCTCTCGACTCGAGCCTCGAAGCCACGCGTCTGCGCAGCTCGCTCCACTTTGCCGCGTACCAGGGCCGGCGACGCCAGAAGGCCCAGCACCAACAAGCTGAAGACACTGCCGCCCGCCACCAATGCCTTGAGCGCCCGCGGACTCTGGAGGAGCTCGTTGAAGGAACGCAAGTGGGCAATGCTTACGACAGTGCGACGGCGGCTGCGAGGCTTTAGGAGCTAGGGGTTAGGGGTTAGTCGGCGCTGGGGTGAGGGGGGAGGGCCCAGTGGGACGGCGTCGGCAGTCGTTTTGCAGACGGGCTGGCGTCGTGCGAGCTCGCCCGCCCGTGCCTCGCTGCTCGCCCCCTTGCGTCTCCTCGACCCTTCGACGTTCCCGTACCCGCGGTGGCCGGGGCACGCACATTCGGCCGAATCGCCGGCCTGCATCGCAAACAAAGCAAAGCCCCAGTGAGTTAACACTGGGGCTATTGCGGGAATTAACCCGGCACCGTCCTACTCTCCCACACAGTTGCCCGTGCAGTACCATCGGCTCCGAAGAGCTTGACTTCCGAGTTCGAGATGGGATCGGGTATGGCCTCTTCGATATAGGCACCG
>Ga0164241_10003011_pt1 | contig 17507 bp, 18 predicted proteins | sample OricomyardsoilBY_FD_108780 | JGI IMG/M metagenome (GOLD analysis project Ga0164241, IMG submission 108780) | Backyard soil microbial communities from Emeryville, California, USA - Original compost - Back yard soil (BY) | ecosystem: Environmental > Terrestrial > Soil > Unclassified | place: USA...
TATTTCTACGCGCACCCCGGCAAGAAGCTGCACTTCATGGGCATGGAGTTCGGCCAGTGGGACGAATGGAAGGTCAAGGCCAGCTTGGACTGGCACCTGCCCGATTCGGAGAAGGGAGCCCACGCGGGCCTGCAGAACCTGCTGCGCGACCTGAACCGCCTCTATCGCACCGAACCCGCGCTGCACAACCTCGATCTCTCGCACGAGGGATTCCAGTGGATCGACTTCCATGACCGCGACCAGAACGTGCTCTGCCAGCTTCGCCGCGCGCGGGCGGCGGGCGGCGCGGACACCGTGATCAGCATCTTCAACTTCAGCCCCGCGCCTTACCACGACTACCGCATCGGCGTGCCATTGCACGGGTACTACGAAGAGATCCTCAACACCGACTCGGTCCTGTACGGGGGAGAAAACGTGGGCAACACCGGGGGCCGCCACAGCGATCCCATCCCGGCCCACAACTACCAGCAGTCGGTCAGCCTGACCTTGCCGCCGCTGGGAGCTTTGTTCCTGAAGCTGGGGAAGGAAGCGAAGGTAGAGGGTGCTAAAGAGAAGGTAGAGGGTGGAGGGTAGATCGAAGGGGCGCGGGCGGGAGCCCGCGGGTTATAAAACGAAACGCGGGTCGGAAGCCAAGAGACTTTTGGAAGAATAGCGCAGAGCTAGAGAGGACGAGAGTGTAGAGCGCTTGTCTACCCTCCACCCTCTATCTTCTACCCTCCGTTTACCCGAACGGCCACAGCGGGCAGAGCTCTTTGGCCTGAACCAGGGCGGTCTCGCGGATCTTGACCCTGCCGCCCGAGAGCGCGCCGGCACCCTGCTCGCGCGTCACGCGGATCATCTCAGCCGTCAGCATCGAGAGATTGATATCGGCCACTTCAAGGTCTGTCTCGGAGGTGCGCTGCTCGCGGCGCATCACGCCGGTGCCGGCGCGGATCAGGTCGCGAAGGTTGTGGGCGCAGGGAACCGTGAACTCCATCCCGGCCTCTCCGGCCGCAAGGGTCGCTGCCGTGAACAGGCGATTGTCGAGGTTAATCATGAGGCTAAAGATAACTACGGGCCTGTGGCCTTGTCGTTGTTGAAAAAGAAGGTAGAGGGTGGAGGGTGGATCGAAGGGGCGCGGGCTGGTGCCCGCGGGTTATAAACGAAGTCGTACGGTACCCAACTCATGCGTTTCGGGTCTTGTCTTAATCCGGCGGGCTCCAGCCCGCCCTGGCTTTAAGGTCTACCCTCCACCCTCTACCTTCCCCTTCCCACTACAAGGTCTTTTGCCTTAAGAACTTCCGCATGCACCACCTCGAACGGCGGGATGTCATCGTCCCATTCGACCATGGTCGCGGCTCCGCCGCATCCCGCGTAGGCGGCCTTGTACAATTCCCAGACTTCGTCCCGGACGGGCTTGTCATGCGTGTCGAGGACGTAGCGGCCCAGGTCGTTGTGCCCCGCCAAATGCATTTGCTGCACGCGGGAGAGGTCGAGGCCGTTCAGGTATTCGACCGGATCGAAGCCCTGATTGCGGGAGGAGACGTAGATGTTGTTGACGTCGAGCATCATCTTGCAGTCGGCCTGCTCGACCACGCTGCGATAGAACTCCCACTCGGGCATCTGGGCCAGCGACGACTCGACGACGGCGGAGAGATTCTCGATGCCGAAGGGGCGCTCCAGGTAGTCCTGCACGATGCGGGCCCGATCGGCGACGTAGCGCGCCGTTTTTTCGGTGTATGGCAGGGGATACAGATCGTGGTAGTGGTGCCCGCCGAAGCGCGTCCAGCAGAGGTGATCGCTGAACCAGGGAGCGTTCACCCGGTCGGCCAGGGCCTTGAGCTTTTTCAGGTAGTCGAAGTCGAGAGGATCGGCCGAGCCGAGGGACAGGCAGACGCCATGCAGCAAAACCGGGTAGCGTTCGGCGATGCGGTCGAGGTTGTAGAGCGGAATGCCCGAGGCATTCATGAAGTTTTCGGAGATGACCTCGAAAAAATCGACCTCGGGCCAATGCTCGAAAATGTGGGCATAGTGCGGGATGCGCAGTCCGAGGCCGAAGCCCAAGTGAGAGACCGGATGCGAAACCGGACGTGAAACCGGTTTCTCTGAAACGCTTGCCACCATATCCATCCTTCCTGAGGCTGGAATATCTACGTAGAAATCCCGTTTCAGGACTCGAAGAACTTTCCCAGGATCGCTGAAAGCCCCGCATGGGGCTCAATGGGGCTTGGGAACTTGTAAGAAAATGACAGTCAGTGGAAAATATCTTCCGCTTCAACCTTCACCGGCTCTGAAAATTTGTCAAAAACTTTGTCGTCCGGACACTTCTTGACAAGATGATAATTTTTCTAACATCATGCCCCCATCGATGGCCTTTTTGTCCAAGGAGATTCAAATGAACATCAAAGCCGCACTTACGATCCTTTCCGCCGCGGCCCTGCTGGGCCTGGCAGGTTGCCAGCAAGAGCAGGCCCCCCAGCAATCCCTGACCGGCGGCCTGACCAAGACCTCGGCGAGCGAAATCCCGGGTTGCCCCAAGTACCAGAAGTTCATTCAGAACTTCGCCACCGACATCCAGACCTGCTCGCAGCAGAACGTCGCGGATTGCTCTCCGAAACTGATGAAGGCCTTCGACCCGATTCTCGAGTGCCTCGGCCTCGACAAGCCCACCATCAAGACCCAGGCCGACCTCATCCAGATGAGCAAGGACATCGGCGACAAGGTCTCCGAGTACGACAACAACCCGTCCAAGGCCAAAGACTTCGTGGGCTGCCTGTGCGGCACCGACGGCGGGGCCGCTTCGGTCGAAACCCAGTTCACGGGCTCCACGAACGGCACGACCAGCAAGTTCACCGGTTCCACCGACGGCACCTCCTCCAAGTTCAACGGTTCCACCGAGGGCGTCGGCGGATCCTTCTCGGGTTCGGTCAACGGCACCACGAGCGCCTTCGGCCACTAACCGCTTCTTTCGTTTCGACATTCACCTCATTCGTTTCTCATTCACCCTTCAAGGAGATCTCTCATGAAAAAACTTTCTTTCCTCGCCGCTGCCGTGTTCGGTCTGGCCCTCAGCGCCCACGCGCAGGCTCCGCTGGGTCTGCCCATCAAGGCGATCGGTTATGACGGAACCCTCGGCCAGGTCACCGCGCGCCTGCCCCTCGGCGCCGACAACCTCGACCTGGGCCTCGGCCTCAGCCTGAACACCGCTGCCGCCTCGGGCGACAACACGTTCAGCTTCGGCGTGTCGGGCATGTACCTCCACAACCTGAACACCTGGGGTCCGGTCTCCTTGTACGCCGCTCTCGGCGGCTGGGCCGTTCTGCCCGAAACCGGCGACTTCGCGCTGACCGCTTTCGGCGGCCTGCAGCCCGAAATCACCCTGATGGATCGCCTGATCCTGTCCACCCGCTTCGGCCTGCAGGCGAACATCCTGCCGGACTTCCAGCTCTACACGGCCGGCGACCAGATCAGCGTCGTCCAGAGCATCAGCTTCAAGGTGAAGTTCTAAGAACGATCCCGAGAGCGATCTCACAAACGAAAAAGACCCGCTGCAAGGCGGGTCTTTTTTTGGATTTTTTTCCGGTGTGTTCGGGGGTTTTCCCCGCCGGCCTCACACCTGTCGAGCGGGCCCCGCCAGCTTTTCGATGGCCCCGGGCGCGTGGCCCGCGGCGCGCAAGGGCGCGCGGATCTCGCGGTCGATCTCGGGGATGAAACTCACGAGGATCTCGGTGCCGGGGGCGGGATCGATGCGGACGGAGTCGAGGCAGGCAGGGACGAGGGCCGTGTCCCCCACGGCGAGTACGGATGTCCCGGGAAGGGGTTCCATGCCCCCGGCGCCCCAGGATACTTCCGCCGCGCCGGCCGTGACGGTGAGGACGCGGAAGCGTCCCCCGGTCGCGAGCACGGCCGGCGCGGAGAACCCGCTCCAGCGGGTGAGCGCGTAGTAAGGGCACGCCACCAGAAAATCTTCTTCATGCGTGGCGTGCGAGACGCGCAGCGCCGGAATCTGATAGCCCGCGCGCGGCTCGAGGTCGGCCACCTGCGCGGCCTCGCTGGTGTGGAGCGCGCGCGGCCTGCCCGCCGCGTCGACGCGGCCCCAATCGTACAGGCGAAAGGTCGTGTCGGAATTCTGCTGGAGCTCGTAGATCAGGAGTCCTTCGGTGATCGCGTGCACCGTCCCGGCGGGAATCTGGAACACATCCCCCCGCCGGGCCGGCAGACGCTGGAGCGCCTGTTCGCACTCCGCAGACTGCAAAAGCTCCAGCGTCCGTGCGCGGCGCAGGACCGGATCGGATTCGGACCCGCCCCGCACGCCCACGATCAGCTCGGCGTTGGGCTCGGCCTCCACGATATACCAGCATTCGGTCTTGGCCTCGCCCAAAGGCGAACCGTCTCCGGGATGCACCTGCACCGAAAGTTTTTCGCGCGCCGAAATGAACTTGTAGAGCAGGGGAAAATGGCCCCCGGGAGAAAGGCGCCGGGCGTCCTCCCCCATCAGGGCCTGCGCATGGTCGCGCACCAGCTCGGCGAATTTTTTCCCCTCGAAGGGTCCGCCCGAAACCACGGTCTCACCCTCGGGACGATCCGACAGCTCCCAGGATTCACCCATCTGGACATCGCCGGGAGCGCCCTTGCGCAGCACGCGCCAGAGGCCGTCGCCTCCCCAGGGTTTGGGCATAAGAACAGGGCGGAATTTCAGCACCGGAAGCATGGGGGAAAGATAGTCGACAGGAAAGACTCAGTACCCAGTACGAAGTACCCAGCAAACCGGGATCTTTGGAAACTGATCTTATACTGGGTACTGGGTACTGGGTACATCGTGATAACTTCCGCTGTTCTAAGACTCCCCTTTCCTCCCTGTCAAGCGATTTCGTCATTCGGAGAAAAGAAAAAAATCGTGCCGGAATAAATGGTTTATTCGCTGTGGATAGGGCGTTGACTGAAGAGCGTTTGGTGAGATTTTGGCGCGGAATTGTCAGTGATTGCGCACCCTTTTCCCTGAAAAATTTTCTCCCCAAGAATCTCCTTTGCAACTCGAGGAACGGTATTATCTTATCCCATCCACTCCAGAAAAACACGCAAGAATGACCTCCGGATCCCTTCACGAATTTTCACTTCCTTCCCCTCCTTCGCTGTGGTCGGGACTCGTGGAGCTCCTGCGCAATCGTATTCCGGAAACGGCGTTCAATACCTGGTTCACCCATTTGCACCTTGCCGAGATCCGTGAGGATGGCTGGGTGATCGGTGTGCCGAACGCCTTCGTGCTGGAATATGTGGAGCATCACTATCGCGCCGTTCTCGAAGACGCGGCGAGCCGCGTGGCGAATGCCGCGGTGGCCTTGCGCTTCGTCATCGCCTCGGCTCCCGAACTCGACGGCTTCCATCCCTCGGACCTTCATGGGACCGATCTCATTCCGGCGGACGGCCGGCAGGCCGAGGCAACGACCTCCTCGAAGGCGGTGGAGATCTCCGGATCCACTCCCGGGTCGGTCCCGGCCGGCACGGTGACGGTGGACTCGGCCCTGCCCTTGCAGGCCCGTTATACCTTCGAGAACTTCGTGATCGGCGAATGCAACCAGCTCGCCCATGCGGCCTGCCTGGCCGTGGCCGAAGCCCCCGGACGCAACAAATTCAACCCTTTGGTGCTGCACGGCGGCGCGGGCATGGGCAAAACCCACCTGCTGCAGGCCATCGCGCACTTTTGCCGCGAAAACGACACGGCCCGCAAAATCGTGTACCGGACTTCCGAGGAATTCACGCGCGAGTACATCGAATTCGTGCAGAAGAACAAGGATTCGCGGGCCTTCTACAAGTCTTACAAGGACGCCGACGTCCTGTTGATCGACGACATCCAGTTCCTGGCAGGCAAGCCGAGCACGCAGGATGAGTTCTTCAACATCTTCAGCGCCCTGCAGTCCTTCAACCGCCAGATCGTCATCACCTCCGACCGTCCGCCCGCGCACATCGAGGGCCTCAACGCCCGCCTGATCTCGCGCTTCGACACGGGCCTGATCGCCGACCTGCAGCCTCCGGGGCTTCAGACCCGCCTCGCGATCCTGCGGAAGAAGGCGGAGAGCGATTCCGAGTCGTGCGTCGACCAGAACGTGCTGGCCTACGTCGCCGCCCACGTGACCTCCAACGTGCGCGAACTCGAAGGCACGCTGATCAAGCTCTCGGCCTACGCGAGCTTCTCGCACGCCCCGCTCACGGTGGACATCGCGAAGCAGGTGCTGGGCGACACGGTGCGCAACCGTCACCGGCGCGTGACCCTGCGCGGCATCATCGAGGCCACCGCGGCGCAGTTCGCGATCCCCGCGACGCAGCTGACTTCGCAGACGCGCCGCAAGAACGTCGCCGAGCCGCGCCACGCGGCCATGCTGCTGGCGCGGCAGCTGACAGACAACTCGCTGCACACCATCGGCCTTTCCTTCGGCCGCGATTACTCCACGGTGATCCACAGCATCAAGCGCGCCGAGCAAATGCTCGAATCCGACGAGACCTTCCGCGCGCACATCGAGGCCTTGCGGTCGAAGCTGGGATAACGAGCGCAAAGTACCCAGTACCGGGTACCCAGCAAGAACTCAAATCTTTTAAACCCAATGGCGACAACGTCTTGAATGACAAATTCATTTGAGACGCCTCGACTTTGTACGGGGTACTCGGTACTGGGTACTCGTTCCTTCGAAACTCCAAAACTCGCCTTTTAGCCAATAAATTTCGATCTTAGGGAGAACGCACGCACGAAGGACCTTCGCGATGAACGATTCCGCCATTCTTTCCATTTTCCTTCATGCCGGACCGGCCACGTGGGTGACCGTGGGAACGATGTTCCTGCTCTCGATCGGCGTTTGGGCCACCTTGATCCGCAAGTGGGCCGGCAACCGCCGCCAGATGGAATCGTTTTCGGCCTGGGAAAAGGAGCTGGGGGCCACTCCCACCCTTCAAAACTTCGCCCGTTTGGCGAAGTCGCGGGGCGATTCGCCCATGGGCCGCGTGACGCGCTCCGCGCTGGTCGAAATCGAGGGCATGTCGCAGTTCGTCTCGTATGATTCGCTGAACGCGCGCGGCCAGCTCGTGAACGAGTCGATCGAACGCTCGGTCGACGCGCAGAAGGACGCCAACGAGCGCGGCATGACCTACCTCGCCTTCTGCACCGCGACCGGCCCCCTGATCGGCCTGTTCGGCACGGTGTGGGGCATCATGAACACCTTCTTCGCCATCGGCCGCGAAGGCTCGGCCGACATCGCGGTCGTGGCCCCCGGCATCGGCGAGGCCCTGATGGCCGTGCTCGCCGGCCTCATCGTCGCGATCCCCGCCTCGCTCGGCTACAACGCCTTCGCGGGCTTCAACCGCCGCGCGGAATCGGCCCTCTACAACTTCGGCTCCGAAATCGTTTCCTCCTTCAAGCGCGGCGACCTGCTCGCCCTCGAGAAGGCCGCGCGCGACGCGCAGGAGCGGGGATAGCCTTTCATGCGCCGCCGCGAATCGCTCAGGGTCAACGCCGAGCTTAATCTCATCAACATCATCGACGTGATCTTCGCCATTCTCGTGGTGTTCATGATCACGGCGCCCCTCGCGACGCGCGGCGTCAAGGTCGACCTCCCCCGGACACAGGCGGGAGGCATCGAGGAGAAAAAAGCGATCGAGATCACGCTTACGCGCGAGCGCGAGATCCTGATCGATGCCGCGGCCACCACGAGCCGCGACTTCGAGCAGGACTTTCGCGCGGTCTTCACGGGCGATCCCGAGACGGCGATCCTGATCAACGCCGACCGCACGGTGCCGTACGGCATGGTGGTCGAAGTGATCGCCGCCGTCCAGCGCCAGGGCGGCAAGCGCCTGGGCTTCCTCACCGACCGCCCGGCGCTGGCCACCGAGCCCGTCTCCACGTCTTCCGCCCTTCCCGGAGGGCGCTGAGCGCGCATGCCGAGCGTTCAGGACAAGGCGCGGGAGAAGGTCCGGGAACAGGCTCCGGGACGTTCCCACGGCACCCCCGTCCGCCGCGCCGAGACCTCGCCCCGCAAGGCCTTTGTCGTCTCGGCGCTCGTCCACGCCGTGCTGCTGGGCGCGCTCATCTATGCCTTGTGGACTCCCCAGCGCCCGGCCCGGGTCGAGGTGTTCGAGCTGGTCTCGCTCGAGCCTCCCAAGCTGCGCCCGTTGGCTCCCAAAACTCCCGAGCCCCCGCCTCCTCCCGAAGAGAAGAAGGTCGAGACCCGGGCCCCCGAAGCCCCCAAACTGACGTCGACCCCCAAGAATCCGGTCCCGCAGTCCAGGCCCGAACCCAAGCGGCCCACGCCGCCGACCCTGGATACGGCGAAGAATCTGCCGGTGAAGGAAACCCCGCGTGAAAACGCCAACCTGAGCCCGGTGCAAGTGACGAACGCCCCGTCAAACCCGCGCATGGGATTCTGGGCGCGTCGGGTCAAAACACAGATCGAAATAAAATGGAATCCTCCCTTGGGCATTGATGTGGACGGCCCGGCAAAAACCATCGTGCGCTTCAATGTCCCGGTGGATGGGGGCGCGGCTTCCGGGATCACCCTTGTTCAGAGTTCCGGCAATAAATTGCTGGATGAGGAAGCCATTCGCGCTGTCAAGCGAACGGAAACCTTGCCCCCGTCCCGTTCTTTTCTTCCTCCGGACTTCTCGGAAGACTTTTTACAGGTGAGTTATGAGTTCATTTACCAAGGCCAGTAAATCCGTCCCGCGCGCCGGGATCCTCGCGGTCGCGGCGGCGATGCTGCTGGGCGCGGGCTCGGTCACGAGCCCCTCCGCCGAGGACGTGGTGATCACGTCGCAACAGCAGGGGACCGACATCCTCGCGCTCGGCCAGACCGAGTTCACCTGCGTGCGCGGCAACCCCCGCCTGCTTCAATACAACCCCGGCGAAGTGATCGGATCCGACCTGGATTTCAGCGGACGGTTCCGCATCCGCAAAGCGCCGGTGTTCACGCCCGTCGCCAAGGCCCTGTTCCTGCAGGACGGCGCGCTGGCCTATGTGCGCGGCGAATACGCGCTCGAAGGCGAGCGCTTCGCCCTGACCGCCGAGCTGGTGGACCTGAACTCGGGCGAGATCATCCTGCGGAAGAAGTATTCCGGGCCGCGCGAGGGGCTGCGGAAGGCCGCCCACCAGTTTTCCGACGAGATGGTGTTCCAGCTGCTGGGCGAAAAGGGGATCGCGCAAACCGCGATCGCCTACGTGAACCGGCGCGCGGGAGCGAAGGAAATCTGGGCGATGGATTACGACGGGTTCAACCCGCGCGCCGCCACGCGCAACGGCAGCATCAACATGAACCCGGTGTTCTTCGGGGCCAAGGACAAGCTCCTGTTCAGCAGTTATCTGCGCGGCCTGCCGCAGTTCTATCTCAGCGACATCGACGCCCCGTCGATGACGGCCCTCTTCCCCTCGCGCGGGATGAACAGCGCGCCTTCGTTCAACCGCATGGACAAGGAGCTGGCCTACGCTTCCACGGCGGACGGCAACAGCGAGATCTATCGCCGCGGGGCTTCGGGAGGCAAGGCCGAGCGCCTCACGTTCTCCGGCAGCATCGAGACTTCTCCCAGCTGGTCGCCGAACGGGTACGAGATCGTCTTCGTGTCGGACCGCTCGGGATCTCCCAACCTGTACATCATGGACCGGGACGGGTCGAACACGCGCCGGCTCACCTACGACTTCAGCTACTGCGGTTCTCCCGCCTGGTCGCCCAAGGGCGACAAGATCGCCTTCGCGGCGATCGACGACGGCAACAACCTCAACATCTACACCATTGCGCCCGACGGCTCGGGCGCGGTGCGCCTGACTTCGGGCGGCAGCAACGAGAGTCCGGCCTGGAGTCCTGACGGCCGCTTTCTCGCCTTTTCCTCGACGCGCCTGGGCGCGCCCGAGATCTTCGTGATGCGCGCCGACGGCGGCGAGGCCCGGCGCATCACTTACACCGGAGGCAACAGCAACCCCGCCTGGTCCGATTACTGACGCCCATCGGAATGTGAATGTTGTCGTTTCGTCCCGCTATTTGAATTTTTGACATGCTTTTTTACGGCCATTTACGCCCCTTTTGAGTGGCTATTGACCCATAAATTGGTAGCTTGCCTAGGAACACGTTCCGTTCGATTCAAGGAGGAAAATCATGAACCTGAAAAACTGGACCCTGGCTTGCCTTTCCGGCGCCGCCCTAATGTTCGGTGCCTGCACCAAGGCCCCGCCCCCGCCGCCGCCCGAACCGCCGCCCCCGGCCTTCACGGAACCCGTGACGCCTCCTCCCGCGGCCCCCGTCGTGGCCACCCCGGCCCCGGCTCCGGTCGACACCATGCCCGCCTACCGCGCCAAGGTGCAGACCCGGATCAGCGATGCCTTCAAGACCATCTACTTCTCGTTTGACCAGTCCTCGCTCAGCGACGAAGGCAAGGCCACGGCCGACGCCATCGGCCAGCTGATGAAGGAAGTCCCGGGCATCACCGTGCGCATCGAAGGCCATGCCGACGAACGCGGCACCAACGAATACAACCTTGCCCTGGGTGAGCGCCGCGCGCAGGCCGTGCAGCAGTACCTGGTCAGCTACGGCGTGGATGCCGGCCGCATCTCCGTCCTGAGCTACGGCGAAGAGAAGCCGGCGGCGGAAGGCAACGACGAAGCGTCGTGGGCGAAAAATCGCCGCGCCGAGTTCGTGCCCTCGTTCTAAATTGTATTCATGATCATCAAGGCCCCCAGGGTTTTGCAGCCGACAACCCTCCTGCTTGCAGGAGGGTTGTTCTGTTCCAGTGTGTTTTTTTCAGGCTGCGCGCAGATGACGGTCTTGCGCACGCAGGAGATCCGCAAGGTCGGTGACGAAGTCGACGCGACGCGCAAAGAGGTCGCCGACTTGCAGAAGGCCATCGACGAGTTGAACCTGAAGCAGGGCGGCAGCACGAGCCGCATGCGGGCCGACCTGACCGCGCTCCTCACCGACCTTCAGGCCCAGATCAGCAGCCTGCACGCCGAGATCGACGAGACCCAGCACCGCCTCACCCAGCTGAACCAGAAGCTCGACAAGCTCGACCAGCGCAAGGTGATCGTATCCACTCCCGCGACCGCGGATTCCACGACAAAAGCCACTCCGCAGCCTGTGCGCGTGGTTCCCGGGCTCGATCTCGACCATTTGTTCAATACCGCCCGCGAGGATTACATCCGGGGCAAGTACGATCTGGCCTACCAGGGATTCAAGGCCCTGTACGAAAAGGATGACGGCGGCACTTACAAGGAGCTGGCGCTGTTCTGGATGGGCGAATGCCTGCTCAAGGCCGACCGCCCCGACCGGGCCCTCGAAATGTACCAGCGGGTGCTCAAGGAGTTTCCTGCCGGAACGCAGGGCTGCGCCGCACGCCTGAAAATGGGCCTGATCTACGACCAGAAATCCGATGTCCCGCAGCGGAACCAGATCTGGAACCAGTTGATCTCGGTTTGCCCCCAAAGCAACGAGGCCGAACGGGCCAAGGATTTGATGAAGTAAGGATTCAAAGTACCCAGTACCCAGTAACCGGTACCGAGCCGTTTGGGTTCCGGCTTTCCGTACTGGGTACTGGGTACTGGGTACTAGGTACCTGCCAATTCCACCGCCATGCCGATGCCCGGCGAGAAGTTATCTTCCCCACCCATGCCCACCCCCGTGCTTGAATCCTCCTTGGCTTCACGGCTGATCGCCGGCCGGACCTTCGTCATCCTTCGTCTGTTGTTGTTTCTCGCCACCCTGGCGAGCCTTTTCCTCGACCGCAATTATTGGGCGACCGCCTTTTTGCTCGGTTCGTTGCTCATGGGCATGTACGGATCCTTCAAGATCCGTCATGACGACATCGAAAGACCCTTCGCGATGTTCTGGCTGAAGCTGGGCGACAAGCTTCTCGTCAACCTGCTTTTCCTCGTCCTGTTCCTGCGCCTGTTGTGGGATCCCGCAGAGCCCTTCCCCACCGTGCTTTGCACGGGCCTGGTGGCGCTGACGCTGCGGAACATCTTCTATCTGATTTTTTCGATCAGCCTGCTGAAGGATCACCGCACCCTTCCGCTGAATTCGAACTGGGGCAAGGTGACCAACGCGGCCCTGATCGTCACGCTCGTCCTGTTCACCCAGGAGCGGCATCTGGCCCGCATAAGCATGGTCGCCAGCCTGGTGCTGATGTTCTCGAGCGCGGTGGGCTACCTCTACTTCTACTACCGCAACGAGGCCGCGCGCAAGCCGGTGTCGCTGGCCACGCAGGTCACCTTCAGCCGCATCCTGCTGGCTCCCGTCTTCATCTGGGTGTTCTTCTACGACAACAACCTGACGTACCAGGACAACAACCTGACCTTCAAGATCATGGCGGCCCTGCTGGCGATTTTCTTTGTGGCCAGCGACGGTCTCGACGGGTACCTCGCGCGGAAGCGCGGCGAGGTCAGTCAACTCGGGAAGTACCTCGACCCTTACTCCGACAAGATCTCGAACATGATCATCTTCCTCTGCTTTTTGGCTTCGGGCTACGCGGCCGTGTGGATGGTGGCGGTCATCTTCTTCCGGGAGTCGACCGTGGAAACGCTGCGGACGCTGGCCGCGGCCTCGGGCGTGACGATCGATGCGCGCCGCAGCGGCAAATGGAAGACCGCCCTGCAGGGGACGGCCGTGATCTCGATCCTCGTGCTGGAAATCGCCAACACTTTGATCCTGCGCTATGCCGCGGGAGCCTCGTGGGCGGCGACCTGGTCCAACATCTGGGCCTATACGCCTTACACTCTGATGTCGGCGGTGGCGATCGTCACGCTTCTCTCGGGAATCGACTACTTCACCGGCAACCGCAAGGTGCTGGAGCAGTATTTCTAACGCCTCTCCGGAATCCTGGCTTCGTCGAAGTTGGAGGGTGGAGGGTAGAAAGAAGTGGGGCGGGCTGGTGCCCGCCTTTTTTATGTCGGAAAGAGGTGCCTGGCAGACTGACGATTGCCAGGATTTGTTTTGGGGATAGCGTCAGCGGTCAAGACCGGATTCTCACTGTGAAGGTCTTGTCTACCCTCCACCCTCCACCTTCTACCCTCCGATATCCACCGTCAATTGGACCGCCATTTCGGATTGGGCGTATCCCGTGAAGGAGCCGACCACCGGGCCGGCATCGACGGATTGGGCGGCCGCGGCGACGGGAACGTGCCGTTCTCCCGTGACGCCTCCATGTGTGGGATCGTAGGCCTGCCAGCCGATGCCCGGCAGATAAACCTCGGCCCAGGCGTGCATGTGTTGCTTGTCGCCGGCGTCGGCAGGCACATAGCCGCTGACGAAGCGGGCGGCGAGCCCTTGCAACCGGCAACAGGCCATGAAGAGCACGGCGAAGTCGCGGCAGGAACCGCGGCGCTCGCGCAGGGTCACCTCGGGCGCAAAGGGATGCCCCGTCAGGCGGGGGGTGTTGCGGATCGTCTCGTGCAGGCGCGTCGTGAGCAAATCCAGAAAGGTGAAGGTCTGGCGGTCCGACTCGCGGGCGAGTGACCGTGAGAACTCCTCGACCTGCGGATCGGTCCCGTCGCTCCAGAGGTAGGGAAACATCTTGGTCTGGTCATGCCCGTAGTCGATGGGCAATTGCAGCGTCTCGGGATCGGCGAGAAGCTTGGCGCGCGTCGAAGTCTCGCCCGTGCTGCGCACGGTGATGCGCAATTCCTGGGTCTCCCCCTCGAACCAGGCCAGGTGGGTCAAGTTGCCTTCGAGATCCAGCATCGGGGCCAGACCCAGCGGCGGAGGATAGACGGCGATCGAAAACGTCCCCGGGGTCAAGGTCCCGTCGGGACGCGGCCGCATCCGGAACAGGTGGCGGCCGAGCGCCACGGGCTTGTCATAACGGTACGTCGTGACGTGCCGGATATCGAAGCGCATGGATCAGCCCCGCCCCCGCTTTTTCGGTTTCGCCACCGAAGCGGACTTCGGATTTTTCTCGCGGCCATGGGCGTCGAAGATTCCGTCGAACCAGGAGGAGGGCATCTGGTTGACCGAGTCGCGCAACCGCTTCTGCCAGCCGTCCGCATTCTCCTTCATGTCCTCTTTTGTGAACCGCTTCTCGGTCATGTGGAAGCTGCCCTTGCGGTAGACGACCACGTCGACGGGAAAGTCCACGTCGGCGGCGCTGATGCGCGTGGAATCGAACGCGAGGCTGCCCACCTTGAGCGCGAACTGGATGCTGTCGCCGTATTGGAGCGTGCGGTCCAGCACGGGCTTGCCGTAGTGCGCGGCGCCGATGATCTGGTAGGGGGTTCCCTCGCCTATTTCGACCCAGTTGCCTTGCGGGTACAGCATGTAGAGCTTGTGCTCCTTGTCCCCGGAGAGCTGGCCGCCCATCAGCACATGGATGTTGAAGTGCAGGCCCGCATCCTCAAGCGCCGCGCCGTCCTCCTTGTGGACGCGCCGCACCTGCTCGGAATAACAGTTCAACACCTTGAACAGGCGGTCGAATTTATTCCCGTTTTTATCCAGGGCTTCCTCGAAGTAGGTGAACGACTTGTCCCTCACCGACCGCAACCCCGAGGTCATCAGGAAGAAGGAAGCCTTGGGCCCGCGTTGGTAGACCTTGACTTTCTTCGCCGTGATGACCTCGTTCCCCGAAGTGATGCGCGTGTCGGCAATGGCCACGAGGCCTTCTTCCAGATTGATTCCAAGACAGAAAGTGATGAGCGACCTCCGTTAACCCAAAAATTATTGTTGCTGCGCCTGGGCCTGCGCCGGCGCATCCAGGGCGAAGAACGATTCGAAAATACCTTCTCCGGCCGCGTTCAGGCCCGTCTGCAATTCGTCGAGAAACTCATGCAGTCCGCGCGCAATAATATCCTCCACATTGCAGTAAGCCAAGGTGGAGCGCAGGCGGCTGAGCTTTTTCTCGGCCCCGTTGCGAAACGAGCCCATCGGGGTGCCTGAAATGGCCAAAAGCGACTCTTCCGCCCGCAGCAGGCAGAACAGGATGGCCCGGGGAAATTCACGATCGAGCACCAGGAAATCGACGACCTTGTCAGGCGAGATCCGTCCGTGACGGCGGCGGAACATCTCGTATCCGCTCACCGAATTCAGCAGCGCCGCCCACAGCAAATCGTCCACGACCGAGCCGACGTCGTCCGGCGCCGGCAGCAGGATGAAGTATTTGACGTCGAGGATGCGTGAGGTCTGGTCGGCGCGCTCCAGCAGGCGGCCGAGCCGGAGGAAGTGCCACTCTTCGCCGCGCGACAGCGTGGACTGGATGATGCCCTCGAAGAGGTAACTGGCCGCTCGCACCTCGCTGTAAAAGTCGTAAGGCGACTCGGACGCCCGCTTGCGCGCGCTGCCGGCCGTGAGCAGGTGATAGAACTTGTTCAGATGCTCGAACGCCTCGAGGGCAAGGCAGCCGCGCACCTGGCGCGCGTTCTCGCGCGCCTTGCTCACGCACGACAGGATCGAGTTCGGATAGTCCGGATCGAAGGTCAGGAAGTGCAGGATCGTCTCGCGCGCCTCGGTGTCGTTCGTGAAGGCATCGCCGTACTTTTCGGCGAAGTACTTCTCTCCGCCGGCGGCCGCCACGAGCGGCCGCCACTGCGCGTTCAGGCCTCCGGGAGTATCCAGCGAGATCTGCAAACTCACATCGATACAGCGCGCCACGTTCTCGGCGCGCTCCATGTATCGTGCGATCCAGTAAATCGATTCGGCCACGCGACTTAGCACGAGGCACCTCCTTTGGAGGCGCCAGTACCCGGTACAAAGTACCCAGTCAGCACAAGGTGATGGAAGCCGTGGTGTTCAGTCTTTACTTTGTACTGGGTACTGGATACTGGATTTTTCGCATAACCGGGAATCGATTTCATACCGACCCCTCCGACAACACCCAGGTATCCTTGCTGCCTCCGCCTTGCGACGAGTTGACGACGAGGGAGCCCTTCTTGAGGGCCACGCGGGTGAGGCCGCCGGGCATCACGTAGATGTCCTTGCCGTACAGAACGAAAGGCCTGAGATCCACATGCCGGCCCTCGCAGGCATCGCCGATCATCACCGGCGAACGCGAGAGCGACAGGGTGCGCTGCCCGATGAAGTTGCGCGGATTGTCCTTGATGCGTTCGGCCCACTCCTTGCGCACCGCCTCGGTGGCGTGCGGCCCGATCAGAACGCCGTAGCCGCCCGAATCGTTCGCGGTCTTCACCACCAGCTCGTGCATGTGCTCCAGCACGTACTTCATGTCCTCGGGCACCCAGCACATGTAGGTGTCGACGTTGGGGATGAGGATCTCTTCGCCCAGGTAGTACTTGATGATCTGGGGCAGATAGGCGTACACGACCTTGTCGTCCGCCACGCCGGTTCCCGGCGCGTTGGCGATCGCCACGCGTCCCGCGCGATAGGCCTCCATCAGGCCCGGCACGCCCAGCATCGAATCGCTCCGGAAGGCGCGAGGGTCGAGGAAATCGTCGTCGATGCGGCGGTAGAGCACGTCCACCTTCTTGAAGCCCCGCGTCGTGCGCATGTACAGGTAACCGTCGCGCATCACGAGGTCCGCTCCCGTCACCAGATCCACGCCCATTTGCTGCGCGAGGTACGAGTGCTCGAAGTACGCGGAGTTATAGACCCCCGGCGTGAGCAGCGCCACCACGGGCGCGTTGTCGCCCCGAGGTCCGAGGAACTGCAGCATGTCGAGCAGGCGGCTTGGATAATCCTCGACCGGGCGGGGGTTGATCGCCCCGAAGATCTGCGGGAAGGTGCGCTTCATCACCTGCCGGTTGCCGATCACGTACGACACGCCCGAAGGGCAGCGGAGGTTGTCCTCCAGCACGAAGAGCTTGCCGTCCTTGTCCTTCACGAGGTCGGTGCCGGTGATATGGCACCACACGCCCCACGGCGGATTCAGGCCGCGGCACTCCTTGCGGTAGCCCGTCGCCGACCGGATGAGGTCGCCGGGAATGATCCCGTCTTTCACGATGCGCTGCTCGTGATACACGTCGTTCAAAAACAGGTTCAAGGCCTCGATGCGCTGCCTTAAGCCCCGCTCGATAAAGTCCCACTCCTTGGCCTCGATGATGCGGGGCACCACGTCGAACGGAAAGATCCGCTCCAGGCCGGCATTGCTGTTGTACACGTTGAAGGTGATGCCGAGGTCGAACAGGGCCTTCTCGGCCGCCTGCTGTCGCCGGACCAACTCTCCATCGGGCATGGCTTCGAGATTCTTGACGAGGACACTGGCGGCGGACCGGGGCAATCCTTTGCCCTGGAACAACTCGTCGTAAAAGCCTTCGGGATCGTATGCGCTGAGCTTCATGCTTCCCCTTTCCCTTTAGTGTGGGGATTAGCAATTCCTGCTCCAAAGAGATTACAAGGATTTAATGGGCAGGATTCGCTCTTATTTGGAATATTGTCCGGAGCGCGAGGATTGAATTGTCACTAATTGTTGACCCTTTTGGATAATTAAGCCGATTTGGGAAGATCGGGGCGCTTTTGTCCTCCCCGGAGGCCCTCTCCTGCGCTTCCCCGTAATTCGTAAATTGAAGACATGAACCCAGAACAAGCCCAACGCATCCTGCAGGCCGGTAAAGACCGGGGCGCGGA
>Ga0164241_10003012_pt1 | contig 17504 bp, 21 predicted proteins | sample OricomyardsoilBY_FD_108780 | JGI IMG/M metagenome (GOLD analysis project Ga0164241, IMG submission 108780) | Backyard soil microbial communities from Emeryville, California, USA - Original compost - Back yard soil (BY) | ecosystem: Environmental > Terrestrial > Soil > Unclassified | place: USA...
CACGCACTCGCGCATGATCTCCACCACGCTGCCGCTGCTGCCGATGACGTTCCCGAAGCGCACGACGACGGGCCGGAACGCGGGCGACGCGAGCGCCAGCGTCATGATCTCGGCGGCGCGCTTGGTCGCCCCCATCACGCTCTTCGGGTCGGCTGCCTTATCGGACGAGATCAGGACAAAGCGCGCGCCTGCCGACGCCGCCGCGCGCGCGACGATGACCGAGCCCGTCACGTTCACCCGGACGGCCGCCGCCGGCGCACGCTCCGCCATGGTGACGTGCTTGTAAGCGGCGGCGTGATACACAACGTCGGGCCGGGTCTCGCGCACGATGCGTTCGATGGAAGCGGCATGCGACACGTCCGCCAGGCACGCGCGGATCGGAGTTCGCGGCCAGCGGGACTGGATCTCACGCTCGATATTGAAGAGGGCGAGCTCGGAATGATCGAGGATGGTCAGACGCGCCGGTTCACAGGCGGCGAGCTCCCGCGTGAGCTCGGACCCGATGGAACCTCCGGCGCCGGTCACGAGCAGCCGCCTGCCGTGGAAGGCGTCGCGGTCCGCGGGCGTGATGCGTGCGCGCGCGGATCGGCCGAGCAGATCGGCCAGCTCGGCTGCCGTGAAGCGCGGCGTCACGGGCGTGCCGGCTCCTCGGCCCGCGCCGCGACCGCGTCAAGCACGACGATGTCGACACGGCGGTTGCGCGCGCGCGCGTCCGGCGTACTGTTGGTGATTCGCGGGCGGTACTCGGCGTAACCGGCCGCCGACAGGCGCCCGGGATCGATGCCGCCTCGCTCGATGAGCAGCTGGACGACACGCGTGGCGCGCGCCGTCGACAGTTCCCAGTTCGATGCGAACAGCGGCGTGCGAATGGGCGCATCGTCCGTGTGACCTTCGACGCGCACGAGGTTCGGGATCCGCTGCAGCGCGCCCGCAACGACCAGCATGACGGCGGAGGCTTCCGGTGTCAGGTCGGCGCGGCCCGGTGCGAACGAACCGGCTTCCGCCAGGGACAGGACGAGACCGCGCGTGGAGTCGCCGACGTCGATGGACGCGCCGGACCGGTCGTCGGCGGCAATCGTCTGCAGTTCACGCCTGAGTTCGAGCGTGCGGTTCGGCCGCGTCGACGCCGCCGTCAGGCGGATGTCCGGCGGCGGCGCCGACGCAGACACCGGCGATGAGAGCCTGGACGCATACAGGCTCGCGAAACAGGCGAACAGCAGCGTGACCACGTCGGCGTAGCCGAACAGCCAGCGATCGCCGGAGGCGCGAACCGGGCGTGGCACCGGCGGCAGCGAGTGACGCCTCACGCGACCTCCGCCATCGGCGGGGCCGCGCGATGCTGGCGTGCGAGATATCCCGCCAGGCGTTCCTCGATCATGGTCGGCGACGCGCCTTCCCGCAGGGTGAGCACGCCGTCGATCACGAGATCGCGCCGCAGCGCGTCCAGGCGCGCACGGCCGCGCAGGCGCGTGGCGAGCGGCAGAAGCAGCAGGTTGGCGGCGCCGACGCCATAGATCGTGGCCACGAAGGCGGCGGCGATGCCGTCGCCCACGTTTGCCTGCGAAAACTGCTGCATCACGCGCATCAGGCCAAGTACGGCGCCGACAATGCCGAGGGTCGGTGCGTAGCCGGCCGCGGCCTCGAGCACCTGCGCGCGTTCTTCTTCGCGCTCCGCGTGCACCCGCGCTTCCAGATCGAGCGCCTCTCGAAGGATGTCCGGGTTCATGCCGCTGGCCGACAAGGTGAGCGCGCGCGCCAGGAAGCTGTCGTGCTCGCTCTCCGCGTCACGTTCGAGTGCGACGAGCCCCTGCCGCCGCGCCTTGCGCGCGTAGTTCATGAACGCCGGCACGAGCGTCTCGAGCGGCGGCGGCGTCCGTCCGACGAGATCGCGCAACCCGGCGGCGGCGCCCGCGAGCGCGCGCACCGGGAAACTGACCAGCAGCGCCGCCAGCGTGCCGCCGCCGACGACCGCAATGGCTTCCCACTGGACGAACGTGCGTAGATCGCCGCCGAGCGCGGCGTGGGCCCAGAGAATCACGCCGACACCCGCGAGAAGGCCGGCCAGCGCTGCGAATCCGCTCACGCGCTTCATCAGGCCCCCCGCTGCAGCCGCTGGCGGACGACGTTCTGCACGAGCAGTTGGTCGGCCGCCTGGATCACCGCGCCGAGCGGCGGCAGTTCGGTGGAGGCGAAGCCCTCCAGGAGGCGGGCGACGAAGTCGAAGTCGTCCTGCGTGTCGACGGTCAGACGCAGCCCCGGCCGCCGCAGGGTGCGAGGCGCCATCGCGCGCAACGACTGGAACCGGACATCCCGGCGGACGAGCGACGTGACGTGCTCCCGATCGTACGGATCCGTGGCGAGCGCCTGCGCGCGCTCGAGCGCGGACAGGGTGACGGCTTCCACCGCTGCGCCGACGGGCAGACCGCACTCCACGACGTGGTCGGCGCGGACGTTCTCCGCCAGTTCAAGCACGCGCCGCGGACCGTCCGGGTCCACGAGCGGATTGTCCGCCGTCGCCCGAATGACCGTCCCGATTTCGAATGTGCGCGCCGCGTCGATATAGCGCCGCAGGACGTCGTCACTGCTGCCGCGGAAGACCAGCGCACCGTTCCGGCGCGCCGCCGCGTCGATCACGTCGTCTTCCGGGCGATCGGTGGTGGCGACGACGATCGGCAGATCCGCCGCCTCCAGCCGCGCGATGCAGTGTTCGAGCAGTGTCCTGCCGGCGAGCGTCATCAGCGACTTGCCCGGCAGGCGGCGCGATCCCATCCGCGCCTGCAGAATGATGGCTGTGCGATCCATTTCAGGCGACCTCCGCAATCGTGCGCCGGGGCGCAGCTTCGAAACCGATACGATCGGCGGCGACGAACACCGACGCCTCGTAATTTGTCATCCACAAGTCCGCCTGGTAGCGGCCGAGGGCGGGCGGCACCCGGTGGCCGCGCGCCAGCTCGATCAACATGCGCGGGAAATCCCCGCCGGCCGCGATCGTCAGCGGGATCCCGCCGGAGAACCGCGGGTTGATCTCGAACACCACCGGCCGGCCGTCCACGACGCGGCACTGGATGTTGAGGGGCCCGGCGAACTGCAGCGCGCTCGTGCATGCCAGCGCGAGATCCATGAGCCGGGAATCGCGCACCGTGCGTCCCCGATCGACCACGCCGGCCCGGATGACCACGCGCTCGCGCGGGACGATCGAGAGCGGCTCGCCCGAGAAATCACAGAGCACATCGATCGTGAACTCGGGGCCGTCGAGATAGGTCTGCACGACCGGGTCGGCGACGTAGTCCAGGAAGAACTCCAGTTCGCGGCGCGAGCGGACGGCGAACGCCCCGATGCCGCCGCGGCCGACGCGCGGCTTCACGAAGAGCGGAAACGCGGGGCTGTCCGGCAGTTCCGACGGAAGAAGGGTGTGAACCGCGGGCACGCCGCGCTCGGCAAGCGTCCGGCACGTGGCAAGTTTGTCGTTGCAGATGGCGGCCGTTTCCTGCGGCGACACCGCGACCCGAATGCCCGCGGCGGCAAATCGATCCACCGCGCCGGCAAACACGGCGAGCTCGTCGTCGATGGTCGGAACCACGAGGCCGACGTCTTCGACATCGCAGATGCCCGCGATGACATCGAGATAGCCGTCATCGGAAGACAGCGGCGCGCGGTACGACCGATCCGCGGTGTAGACGGTCGGCGACAGCGGATTGATGTCGGTCACGATGACGCGGCCGCCGCCGGTCACCCGCAGCGCGCGTTGAAATGCCTGGACGAGCGGGACGCGCCGCGAACCTGCGGTCACGAGGACGTTACGCGACACGGTTGTGCTCCAGAAGGGTGAATGACTCGAAATCCGAGGCGGCGATCGGTGTGCCCTGCGCAACGGGACGGGACAACCGGAGTCCGCAGAGCGTCAGCAGCAGCGACGGCGGATATCCGCTCCCGGGTCGCAGTGCCACGAGATCATCAGGCGTCAGCACGGTGCCCGCGGGAAGATGCCTGGCCGCGCACAACGAGCGGCGGCTGGCGTTGACGTTCACGGCCTCCGCGGCCAGACACGCTTTTCGGCCGCTGCCGCGCGCCGCCCAGGCACGGCGGGCGTCGACGATCGCCGCGGCCAATGTGGATGGCGTGCTGGATACTGCCGCGTCGATCGCGTCGACGTCGTCTTCCAGCACCAGATGCCGCTCGTAGATCGCGGCGCCAAGAGCCACACCGAGCGGGAACGCAAAGGCATCGGCTCCGTGGTCGGAGAGGCCCACCGGGACGTCGCACGCGCGGGCGAGCGTCTGGATCGCGAGGAGATTCTCGCTGCCGGTCGGCACCGGGTACGCGGAGACGCAGTGCATCAGCGCGACGTCGGTGGCGCCGGCCTGACGCGCGACGTCCAGCGCGTTTTGCGCCTCCGCGAGCGTGGCCATGCCCGTCGACATGACGAGCGGCTTGCGGGTCCTGGCGCACCGCGCAATGAGTTGGTCCCATGTGAGATCGCCGCTCGCAATCTTGTAGGCGTCGACGCCCACGCGTTCGAGCATGTCAACGGCCGCTTCGGAGAACGGCGTCGAGAGCACCTTCAACCCGAGCGCCCTCGCGCGCTCGGCGACGGCCAGGTGCTCGTCTTCGTCGAGCTCGAAGCCCCGGAAGAAGTCGACCAGCGATTCCGCGTCCACGTGGGCCGGCGGCGGGCACAGCGGGGACACGAGCTGGTCCGCGACAATGGTCTGCAGCTTCACGGCATGGACGCCGGCGGTCGCCGCCGCATCGACCAGCGCCAGGGCGCGATCGATCGACCCTCCATGGTTGATGCCGAGTTCGGCGATGACGAAGGGCGGCACGTCGGACGCCACCCGGCGTCCGGCGATGAACATGGCTGGTGTCTCACGCGGCATAACGGGCAGTGACCTCCGCGAGCACTTGCTCGACGATGACGGGAAGGTGCGAGAACCGATCGGTGGAAGCGTCGGCAGCGGTGACGAAGCCGTCACGGCGCCAGACGGTGCAACGCACGGTGGATAGGCCGGCGCCCGCTCCGCCGATCACGTCACAGACCTCGTCGTCTCCGACGAAGACCGTGGATGAGGCGGGCACGCCCAGCCGCGCGAGTGCGATGTTGAACGGCTCGGGATCCGGTTTGCCCAGGCGGCTGCCGTGCTCGGTGGCATAGATGACGGTATCGACGTAGCGGGCGACCCCCAGCGCCGCCACCTTGCGCGCCTGGATCTCGCGCGGCCCGTTGGTGAGCACGCCCAGTCGCCAGCCGTCGCGGCGCAACGTGCGCAGAACGTTGACGACCGATCGCGGCAGCGACAGCGACGGCTGGTGATGCTTCATGACCGACATCAACGCCGGCAGCAGCGCCGGCGAGATGCCGCACTCCTGCTGACACGCCTGAATCTCGCGCCCTCGGGCGGCGCCCCGCGACGCGCGCAGGAGCGACCGCAGCACCTTCCGGCGATCGATCCGGCACGTGCGTTCGACGTGCGCGGCCACGGCGGCGAACCCGCTGGCGACGAAGCGGCGGTACGGATACAGCGTGTCGTCCATGTCGAAGACAACCGCACGGCGTTCAGGCAGCATGGCGTTCCCGTCCTCCTGGATGCGTGAGCAACAGCGCGCGCAGGTGCGCGATCGCACGGGCGGTCCCGTGCCCGTCGACGATTCGCGCCGCAGTCGACCCCAGAGCGGCGCGGACATCTCCAGTCCCGAGCAGGACCGTCGCCAGCGATGCCGCCCGGCGCACGGCCGTTCGCGGATCCGCATCGCTCGCGTCGATGACGGCGCCGGCGGCCGCGGCAGCCGACGTGGTGATCCGCTGCGCATCGGCAACGGCGAGCGTCACCAGCGGCGTCCCCAGCGCACACGCTTCATACAGCGTGACGCCACCCGCGACGACGGCAAGCGTGGCGGCTGCGAGTTCCTCCCGAAGTCCGTGCGGCGGCAGCCACGCGCATCCCGGTGGCAGCGGCGGAGGGTTGGCGGTGCGGAATCCGGGCGCGAGCCGTACTTCGACGTCCGGCGCGCAGGCGCGAATGCGCGCGGCAAGTTCAGGTCCCAGCTGCCGGACATGTGCGCCTCCGCCGAGCGCGATGACGACGCGGCGCGGCAGCCGGGGCTGTGCCTGCTGCCGCAGCGACAGAATGGCTGGATTGAGAATGGCGAACTGCGGCCCCTGCAGGTCCGCGTCATGCGCGCCCATCGCGGCAAGGCTGCCGTCGATCGTCAGGTCGGCATCGAGGGCGTGCAGGCCGAGGTCGCGAATTGCGGCCACCGGCACGTGCAGCGCGCGGGCGGCACGAATCCATCGGCGTGCCTGGCGCGCGTCTGGTTCGTCGACAACGACCAGCGCCGGCATCAAGGTTCCGAGAATGGATGGCAGCGTGGGATGTACGTGCCAGCCCAGTGCACGAGCCTCGCGCCGCGTGGATGACGTCGCGCGAAGCGAGACGCGCGGCCGCATGCCCATGGCGCCCGCCAGCACGCCGCAGCGCACGAGGTGGCCGAACCCGATCCGCGGGCCGGCCGCGGCGACAAACAACACCGTCATTCCATGTGCCGTGCGCATGTCAGGCTCCAAAGGCGCCGCGAACCGCACGGATCACCCTGTCGACCTGCGCATCGGTGAGAGCCGGTGAAAGGGGCAGCGAGAGGATCGACCGGGCGACACGTTCGGTGTGGGGGAACTGCCCCTGCCGGAATCCGTAGCGCTCCGCGTAGTAGCGGTGCAGGTGCACCGGCGGAAAGTGAATGCTCGAGGCGACCCCGGCTGCCGCCAGCGCGTCCGCCACGTCGTCGCGCGATCGGCCGCCTCGTCCGTCGACGAGAATCGTGTAGAGGTGATGTGCGTGGACCACACCGGCCGGCACGGGCAGGAACGTGTCGATCGGAAGATCCGCGAACGCCTCGTCGTACCGGCGCGAAATCACCTCGCGGCGGCGGAGGCGAGCCTCAATCGAGGCAAGCTGGTGCAGTCCGATCGCGGCTTCCAGGTCGGTCATGTTGCACTTGAAGCCGGCCATCACCACGTCGTAGTCGACGGCACGCCCGCGCTCGTAGCGCGACCAGCCGTTCTTTGTCATGCCGTGCAGTGAGGCGATCCGGATGCGTTCCGCCGCATCGGGCGACGCCGTCGTAACCATGCCGCCTTCGCCGGTGGTGAGGTTCTTGGTCGCATAGAAGCTGAAACACGTGAAGTCGGCCGTCGTGCCGATCTTCCGGCCGGCCACCGCCCCTTCGATGCAGTGGGCGGCGTCCTCCACCACGACGAGCGCGCGCCGGCGTGCAATGGCGTCGATGGCCTCGACGTCCACCGGCCGGCCGCCGTAGTGGACCGGAATGACGGCGCGGGTCCGCGACGTAATGGCGTCGAAGACGGCGTCCGGATCGATGGTGCCGGTCGTGGGATCGATGTCCGCGAAGACCGGCGTCGCGCCGGTATGGACGATGACGTTGGCGGTCGAGACGAACGTCAGCGGCGTCGTGATCACTTCATCGCCCGCTCCGATGTTCGACGCGACGAGCGACAGGTGGAGCGCCGCCGTGCACGAGCTGAGGCCGACCGCATGTCGTGCGCCCGTGTACGCCGCAAAGGCCTGCTCGAAGCGGCGAACGCGCGGGCCGGTGGACAACCAGCCGGATTCCAGCGTCGCAAGCACTTCGGCGATTTCCCCGGTGCCGATGGACGGCGGTGAGAACGGGACCGCGGTTTCAACGGCGAGCGTCATGCCGCACGTCCAGAGGGGTCGAAGTCGCCGCCGGCACCGGTCAATGCCAGGAATACGGCGCGCCAGGAGGCGAGCGCCGGGATGAACTGCTGCTGCAGCGTGGAGGCGAGCGCGGACCAGTCGCCCGAGTCCTGATCAGCGATCAGGCGGTGGACGGCGCGTCTGGTGGCCTCACTGGCGCCGCGGCCGTCCGTGTCACACAGAAACTCCAGGTCCATGCCGGTTGCCTCTGCCGCCGACACCGCAAGGTGGACGATCGACTGCACACCGCTGACGAGGTCCCGGAGGCCGGCCCGCCCCTGGGCGACGCGGCTCCAGCGGAAATCCAGCGCCGTCTCGAGCGCCCGCCGTTCGAGCAGGTCCAGACTCTCGAGCGCGGTCGTCGCGGCTTCGGCGAGAAGGGGGTCGATGCCGGAGATTCCAGACTGAGCGATCGTCGGCCAACCGACACGGGGTGCCCGCCCCGACGTCACCGCCGGCACGGCCCGCGGCCGCGATCGAAAGCGCAAAGGTGCCGGAATTGCCGGCGAATTCACACGGCGTCCTTCCTTCAGGCCGCCGGGAATCACATGGGTCACGGACATGACTACCGCCTCCGCTGATGGCAATGGCGAGAACCCTGCCAAGAGCAAGGAAACTTGTCCCGTCCTCCTCAAGTTCGGTGCCGCCCCACCGATTACCTCCCTGACCGGGCGGCAGGTGCCGCCGGACAACGCCGGCTTGGACGCCGGCGCGACTTTCAAGGAGGACAGTGAAATGGCTTCGTTTTCAGTTGTTTCGAACGTCTCGGCGACCAACGCCCAGGCGAACCTGAGCACCACGAACATCGGATTGCAGAAGGCGCTGGAGCGTCTCTCCAGCGGCTACCGGATCAACAAGTCGGGCGACGACGCGGCCGGGCTCGTCGTGGCCAACGCGTATCGTTCCAAGCAAGCAGTGCTGAATCAGGGCATCCGCAACGCCGGCGACGGCCTGTCGACGTTGCAGATTCAGGATGGCGCGCTGAACAACATCTCGACCCTGCTCGACCGTCTCTCGACGCTCGCGGCGCAGTCCGCGTCCTCGAGCTCGAACGTCGACCGTGGCGTGCTGGACGCGGAGTTCCAGGACGTCCTCGCGGAGATCGATCGCGAAGCGAACGTGGCGGGTCTCACGCAGGACCAGGGCTTTTCGGTGTACGTCTCGAACGACGGCGCCAACGGCGTGGTCGGCGGCACGATCGGCGCGGCCGACACGGCGTCGCTGAGCATCGACGGCCTGTCGGTGGCGGATCCGACCGATGCGGCCGATGCGGTCGATGCCATCGCCAGCGCGGTTTCCGCGCTCGGTGACGCGCAGGCGACGGTCGGCACCCTCGAGAACCGGCTGCAGTTCGCCATCTCGCTGGCGCAGTCGCAGATCGTCAACACCAAGGCAGCCGAGAGCCGGATCCGCGACGCCAACATCGCGGAGGAGTCGGCGAACCTGACGCGCTACAGCGTCCTGACGCAGAGCGGCCTCGCCGCGCTGGCGCAGGCGAACAGCCAGAGCTCAGCGGTCCTCAGCCTTCTCCGGTAAGAACGGCTGAAGGGACATCGAGTCACGAACCTCGCGCGCGGGTCGACACGGACCCGCGTGCGAGTCTTTTTAGCAGGCGACATGACACTCAGAACTTTGAACTGGGAACTCAGAACACAGGAAGACTCGACGCTTCGTTCTTCGTTCTGAGTTCGCAGTTCTAAGTTCTGAGTTCTGAGTTTTCAGGAAAGGAGGCACCAATGGCGTCGGCGGCAGTGACGTTCAGCGGATTCAACAACGTCGACTTCAACATGGTGCTGAACAGCCTGATGCAGGTAGCGAGTCAGCCACTCACCTCGCTGCAGAAGCAGCAGTCCGACCTCCAGTCGCAGATCACCACGTACGGAACCCTGACGTCGCGCCTGCAGGCACTGCAGACCGCATCCAAGGACCTGAGTTCCTCGAGCGGACTCAGTGCCGTCTCCGGGACGTCCTCCAATCCCGCCGCCCTGGGCGTCGCCACCTCCGGGAGCATCACTCCGGGACACTACGACGTCGTCGTCAATGAACTGGCCCGCGCGCAGGTGATGGTCAGCGCCTCCTTCTCGTCCGACGCCGACACGACGGTCGTCTCGCACGGCGGATCGCTGCAGATCGGCTCCGCGACGGTCACCGTTGCGGGAGACGTGACGCTGCAGGGTCTTGCCGACGCGATCAACGCGACGGATGGTACCGGCGTGCAGGCAGCGGTCGTCCGCACGAGCCCGACGTCGTACCGGCTTGCGCTGACCAGCAAGCTGACGGGTGCCGCGGAGGCGTTCACGGTCCAGTCGTCGCTCGCTGACGGACCGGGCGGCGCGTTTCTGTTTCCGGATGCCGACGACAACGGTATCGCCGGCGATTCGGCCGCCGACAACGCGATCGCCGCCAGCGACGCGTCCCTGTCCGTCAACAACATCCCTGTCACGAGTTCGTCGAACACGCTCGCCGACGTCATTCCCGGACTCACGCTGACGGCGTACGCCAAGGATCCAGCCGCGACCATCGGTGTCGAGGTGGCGTCCGATCCCTCCGCGCTGTCTTCGAAGCTGCAGAAGTTCGTGACGGCCTACAACGATCTGGCGAAGTTCGTCGGCGACCAGCGGGCCGCCGCGGCCAACGGCGATTCGAAAAGCATCGGTCGCAATCCCCTGCTGCGGCAGGTCAGCAGTGCGCTCCGGTCGGCGCTGCTCGGCGCTCATGGCACAGGCGAGTTCTCCCGGCTGTCGCAGGTCGGCGTCACGTTCACGCACTCCGGCACGATGGAGCTCGACGAGGCCATGCTCACGTCGGCGCTTGCGTCGAAGCCGGACGACGTCCGGGCGCTGATCGGCGGGCTCGATGGCGCGTTCACGGCCGTGACCGGCCTGGTGTCGACGTACGCGCAGGCGAACGGCCTGATCTCGACGACCAAAGAGCACCTGACGGCGCAGATCAGGACGATGAGTGATCAGATCACGCAACTGCAGGGCCGGCTGGCGCTTCAGCGCGAGGCGCTGCAGAAGGAATTCATCGAGGCGGACATCGCGATGTCCCGCCTGAAGAATCAGTCCAGCTCGCTCGCCTCCTTCGGATCGAATTTCGGCAGCCTCTAGGCGTCCACCACCATGATGCATCCCGCTTCCGTCGCCGACCAGTACCTCCGGACACAGGTGCGCTCCAGCGCGCCGCTCGAGCTCGTCGTGTTGTTGTACGACGCCGCACTGCGGGCGACGGCGACGGCGCGCGACGCGATGGTGAAGCAGGACGTCCGGACCCGGAAGACAGCGCTGTCCAAAGCGATGGCGATCGTCAACGAGCTGCAGAGCGTCCTGGACCTGGACCGCGGCGGCTCCATTGCCGAAGACCTCGACAGGCTCTACACCTGGATCAACTCGCGGCTGCTCGACGCCGTCGTGAAACAGGACGCCGCGCCCATCGACGAGGTGCGCCGCGTCCTGGAGACACTGCGCAGCGCCTGGCACACGATTGCCACAACGCCAGCGGCGGCAGGATCCCGACCATGACCGCCGACGACCTCGTGCGGCTGATCGCCCAGTACCGCGCAGGCATCGAAGCGGAACTGAACCTGCTCCGCCAGCTCTCGGACGTGGCCGCGCTTCAGCGGTCCGTGACGGGCACAGGCGACTTCGCGGCGTTCAATGCCGCATCCGACGAACGCGACCGGATCATGCGGAGCCTCGTCACGATCGAAGAAGGCCTGCGCGAAGTGCGCGGGACCTTGACTGAGCACCGTGACGTCGCGGAAAGGATCCGTGGCTTCGACGAAGTCGTGGCGCTGCACCGGGAAGCGGCGACGCTGACAAGCACGATCCTGAATGCCGATCAGGCGTCGCTGTCGGCGCTGGCCGACGCGGAACTCGCCCGTCGAACTGCCGTCGCCAGCCTCGAGCGGGGCGAGACAACCCTGGCGGCCTATCGCCGCGTTCTGGCGCCGCCCGTCGCGAGCGCGACCTTGCTCAATCGACGCGGCTGAACCTGCGCTACCTCTCCCGAAGAACCGGCGTCCGGTTCACCGCCACGACGAACGCGCCGCGCTCACGGAAGCCGAACCGCGAGTACAGCGCCCGAGCGCGCGCGTTCGCCGCGGAGACGAGCAGCGTCACCCGTTCGAAGCCCCGCTCCGCAAACGCGTCCACTGACTGGCGGACGAGTTCGGTGCCCAATCCCAGCCCCTGACGATCGGGGTCGACCGCGATCTGCGCGATGTGGCCGGTGCCGAGCCCGAGGTCAGTGGCAAGCACGGCGGCGTCAAGGCGATCTGGCGCCGCTCCGGCAAGCACGCGGCTGGCGTCGATGACGAGCTTTCCGCAGCCGGGACCGGTGACGAGACTGCTGGCGTAGTCGGCCCATTCCTGATGCGAGCCGAGCGGCGCAAACGCCCGCACGTCGCACGGATCGGGATACGCGCGCGAGAGCAGGGCGACAAGTGCCGGAAAGTCCGCGGCTCGAAAGGCGCGGACGGCGGCGGCCCCGCTTCGATCGCGCGCGGCGCCGGACGCCCTCGCGGATTCGGATTCCCCGCGCGACACGCCGTCGAGCTCCAGCGTCATGTACGCGTACGGCACGACCTCGAATCCGCGCGAAACCAGCGTGCCGGCGACGAGCGGTGGGCCGTCAGGCACGCAGATGCTGCACGCCCGGGCCGCGCGCATCTCCGGCGCTCCGAGGATCGCGTCGACGAGCGCGGTCGTCGTCGCGGGCGTGGCCGCGGTGAGCACAGCAACCTGAAGCGTGCCGTGATGCGGCATGAAACACGTCCACCCCGCGAGATCGCCGGCGGCGTCGAGCGCGACGAATCCAGGCAGCGCGCCGGACGCGCGCGCGGGCTGGATCGACTGCCACGCCTCCGCCACGTCCCAGTGGAACGCGCGACGCCACCGCGCCGCTTCGGCCGCGATCGCCGCGTCGATGGACCGGACGGTCGCCGACTGCCAATCGGCGATGGTGATCATCGTCAGACTAGGAGAGCGGATCGTTGCCGCCGCCCGAAGGAGGACCCGCGTTTCGTCCGTCCGATCGCGAGCGCGCGGTGTCCGGAACGGCGTCCTGAACGGTCGTTGCGCGCAGGCGCTGAACGAGCTCATGCGCAGTCCCGACATCGGCCGCGGCCGTGGTGTTGGCCGCGCGGATCTGGTCGTAGACCTCGAGCCGATGGACCGGCACATGGGCCGGGGCCGTGACGCCGATGCGCACGCCGTCCCGGCCGATACGCAGGACCTTGATCTCGATGCCCTCGCCGATGACGATGGCCTCGTCGAGCTTGCGGGTGAAGACCAGCACGGCTAGGCGGCGTTCAGCGGATGATCCAGCCGGTACGGACCGTCGTGCGCGAGCACCTGGATGCCGCGCATCGACGCGGGGTTGATGACGACGGGCGCGCGGAGGTTGACGGTCGCATGGCCGTCCGGCTGCGGCGCGACGATGGCGAGCCAGACCAGCTTGTCGGCCTCACGCGCCTCGAGCCGCAGCAGATCGGCCGGCGTCAGCGCCTGCCGGTACTCCGGCTCGACGAGCGTCGGATCGATCCCCACGAACGACGGCGATGTGGTGGCGCCCGCGCCTTGAAGGAGCCGGAACGGATCGAGCGAGGGCGAAGCCACGAGGATGAAGTGGCGGCAGTCCTCGAAACCAGGCAGCCCCTGGCTGAACGTGACAATGCGTTCGGGTATGGTCTGGGTCGTCATCTCAGATAGTCCAGCAACGAATGGCGTTCGGCCGTGCTCACGGCGCCGAGCGCCGCTTGGTAGGCGTTGGTCGCGGCGGTCAGCCGGGTGACCGATTCCGCGAGGTCGGCGTCTTCGAGCTTCGACCGCCGTGTCTCGGCAATCGTCCTCAGGGCGGCCAGCCTGGCGTTCGCGCCATCCACGCCGCTCTCGTCGGCGCCGAGCCGGCCCTGCGCGGCAGTCGCGCGGTCGAACGCGTCGTCGAGCGACGCGAGCGCCGTTCCGATGGCGTCGTTGTCGCCGGCCTCTACCGCGGCGGCGAGCGCGTCCAGCGTGGTGAACAGGTCGGCCGACGCGCTCCCCTGCACGATACGCTGCCCGTCGACGGTCGTCGAGACGACGCGGCCGCGCTCGATCTCGACGCCGGTCGTTTCTGAATTGCCCTGGTAAGTCCACGCTCCGCCCACCTGCGCGTAGGCCGGCGTGCCGGCGACCGTGCCGGAGAACAGATAGGTGCCGTTGAACTGCGTGTTGAAGTCGCCGAGGAGCGAATCGCGCAGGCCGCGAATCTGGGCGGCCGCGGCCGAGCGCGCGTTGGCGTCGATACTGGAGCCGCGCGCGCTGCTGCCGGCCACGAGCGCCGCCGTGATCTTGTCGACGACGCCGTTGAGGATGTTGTCGATGGCCCCGAGTCTCGAGGCCGCCGAGGCGTTCGTGCGCGTGTACGCATCGAGCGCGGCAAGGGTCGCGTGCTCGCCGATCGCCTGCTGGACCGCGAGCGGATCGTCGCTGGCGCGGCTGATCCGCCGCCCCGTGGCGACCTGCTCCCGCGCGACCGCGAGGTCGTCCGCCGCCGTGTTGATGGCCGACAGGCCATCCCGAAAGAGATCGTAGATGATTCGCATCATCGCACCATGTTCATCAGGGTATCGAGCGTGTCGACGATCGTCGTGAAGTACCGTGCGCTCGCTTCATATGATCGCTGGAACCGCATGAGGTTGGCGGCTTCTTCGTCCACGGACACCCCGGACGTCTGATCCCGGAGCCGCTGCAGCTGACGCGTCACCGCGTCGTGGGTGTCATTGGACGCCTGGGCGCCGCGCACGTCGGATCCGACGCGGAAGGCGATCTGACCCCACGCGCCTACGGCGGTCGCTGTATTGCCGTTCGCGATTCGTGCGTCGCGCAGCGCGGCAATGGCCCGCGCGGCCGCGTTGTCTCCGATCGAACCCGTGCCGGATGCCGCGACCAGGGCGCTGTCGGCGGCCAGCGTCGCGTCGACATCAATCGCAGCGGCGGATCCCGCGGCCCCGGCGAGCGGCGTGAAAAAGGCGCCGCCGGGTGAGCCGGTCGCATCGAACCCGGCCTGGTGCGCGGTGTTGATGGCAGAGGCGAAGTCGTACGCCATCTGATCGAGCGACGTCTGGTACCCGGGCACGAGCGTGTCGCGCACGGCGAGGAGACCGCCAATTCGTCCGCCGGCGATCTCTCCCGTGATGTCATAGCCCCCGATCGACAGGCTCGTGAGCCCAAGCGGACCGCTCGTGGCCGTCGTCAGGGCATACGCGGTGCCGGACACGACGAGAGGGCGGCCGCTCCCGATGGCGAGGTCGACGCCGCCCTCCGCGTTGGTCGTCGCCGTGACACCGCCAAGTTCACTCAACCGCGAGATGGCGACGTCGCGGCGGTCGCGCAGCGACTCGACGTCGAATCCTCTCGAGACAATCTGTGTGTTCAGCGCCGCCACTTCGGCGGCGAGTTGATTGATTTCGTCTGCCGACGACGCAATCGACGCGTCGGCATTGCGCCGGGCTGCGGTGAACCGTTCCGTCATGGTGCGGAACGCGGCCGACAGGCTGGTCCCCTGCCCGATGACGGCTTCGCGCGCGGAGATCGAGGTCGGATCCTGAGCCAGCGTCGCGAACGCGTCGAAGAACGCGGTAATCTCGACGTCGAGCGACTCACCGGGCAGTCCGACGGCGGCTTCGACTTCCGTCATGCCGTCGAGCACCGCCGCGTCGTACGCGCCGCCGGTGATCTCGGTTCGCAGACGCGTGTTGACGAATGCGTCGCGCATCGCCTGGACGGCCACCACCGACACCCCGCGCCCCGGGCTGAGCGCATCGCCGGGAGGTTGATCGGCGAGGATCAACGTCCGTCGCGAGTAGCCAACCGTGTTGACGTTCGCCAGGTTCTGGCCGGTCACGTCCAGCCCCAGCCGCGCCGCGGTGAGCGCGCTCGTCGCCGTCGACAGACTTTCGAACAGGCCCGACATGGCTAGGTGATGGACGTGACACGGCGTGGAGCCGCATTCACGAGCTGAAGGCCGCGCGCGCTGTAGGACGCATCGCCGAGCACGGCGCGTGAAAATTGGCTGGCCGACCCGCCGAGCGTCTGGCAGCGGCTGACCGCGGCGCGAACCGCGGCAATCGCCTGCGGCAGACCCGGGTCGGGATCCGCGTCCGTGCGACGGAACGCAGCCAGGGAGGTCACGGCAGTGGCGAGAGGTTCCTCGGCCGCGAGCACCGCACGCTCATCGCCGGCGGTCAGCGCGTGTGCGAGTGTGTCGAGGGCGGTCTGGAGCCGGGCGACGGCGTCAAGAAGGGTTGTCGTCATGGGAATAGGTCAGCGCATCGACGATGCGATCGGCGAGATGCTCGAGGTCAGTCCCGAGCGATCCGCTGGCGAGCTCGAGGCGCGCCATGGCCACGGCGTCCGGGCGGACGTCGTCGCTCGAGCCCGCGGCTTTGACCGCCGCATGCGCGAGGCGAAGATCGCCCGAAAACCGGACCTGGTCGGATCCCGCGGTGCCGCCCGTTTTCGGAGCGGTACGAGGCAGATCGACCCCGACGGGGCCGACGGCTTCATTGGTTCGCGAGTTCTCAACCTTCATGGTCTGTTCTCCCGGTCAAACCGGGATCCCTATTCCCGTGCTGGTAATCGGCAGGGGATGGGAAAGCTTTAATGGGCTCTCGGCTTTGGGCTTTGGGCTCTGGCAAGAGCCACCAAAGCCTAAAGCCCGGAGCCCAGAGCCTTTCCGGGATCTACTGTCTCTCCGTCTTCGATCACCTCGAAGTGCAGGTGCGGGCCGGTGACACGGCCGGTCGCGCCGGAATGGGCGATCGTCTGCCCGGCAGTGACCTGCTCACCGGGGGTCACCAGAATTTCCGACAAATGCGCATACCTCGTCGACGTGCGCTCATCGTGCTTCACGACCACCGTGAGACCGTATCCGTTCACCTCACCAGCGAACGTGACTTCGCCGCCCCGCGCGGACGGAACGTCCTCGCCCACCGGCATCGCGATGTCGACGCCCTTGTGAAACTTCGCCACGCCGTTGATCGGGTCTTTCCGCCACCCGTAGCCCGAACTCATCCGGCCAGGCATCGCTGCGGCGACGGCCGCCATCGGTGCGGCGATCGGCGACGTGGCCGGCAACTCGAGCCCGGCCGGAAGGGGAATCTCCGCCGGCATCCCGATCTCCGCACCGGCGGCTTCGGGCGTGATGCCCGCCTGCGCCATCAGCGGTCCCATCAGCGACGTGGTCAGGCCCATGCCCCCGGACCGCGCGAGCGCGACGCTCAGCTCCGAGAAGATCGTGTCTGCCAGCGGTCCGCTGCCGAAGCTGGCGCCGTCTTCCTCGTCGTCGCTGAACATCGACTGGCGCATTTCCTTCAGCATCTGGCCGAGCAGGAGCGACTCGAACTGCGCCGCGAGCGCGCGAAGCTGTTCGGGTGACTGACGGCTGTCGCTCGAAAGCGACGGCGTCTGCAGAGACGAGATGGTGAGGTCGTTGGCGTCGGCCATGGCGTCAGAGGATCACGATCTCCGCGTGCAGCGCACCGGCGGCCTTGAGCGCCTGCATGATCGCGATGATGTCCCTCGGCGAGGCGCCGAGCTGATTGAGCGCGCTGGTGACCGCTTCCAGGGTCACGCCTTCCTCCAGCGCCACGAGTTTCGCACGGCCTTCCTGTACTTCCACCTTCTCGTTCGGGACCACCGTGGTCTCGCCGCTGGAAAATGGCGCCGGCTGGCTCACCTGATACTTCGTCGTGATGCGCACCGACAGGTTGCCGTGCGCGACAGCCGCGGG
>Ga0164241_10003013_pt1 | contig 17503 bp, 25 predicted proteins | sample OricomyardsoilBY_FD_108780 | JGI IMG/M metagenome (GOLD analysis project Ga0164241, IMG submission 108780) | Backyard soil microbial communities from Emeryville, California, USA - Original compost - Back yard soil (BY) | ecosystem: Environmental > Terrestrial > Soil > Unclassified | place: USA...
ATACATCATAATGTCGTTGCGGGCATCTGTAATGCCCTCTGCAGTAATGCGCTTAGGCCTTCCAACCCCTGCGGTCTCTGCGATAACGTCCTTATGCGCACTCATCCATGCATTCCACTGCGACTCCATTTCTTTCTCCTGCGCCTTTCGCTCATCTTCAGGAAGCTGCATCCATGCGTCTAAGCCTTGGTGCGGCATCTGGTAGGTAACTAAAAATTTCATATACGCACAGTATAGCAAACTTGATTTATCTCTTGGATTTGGCACTATAGTGCAACTGCGCCTTCTGGCGCACTGCATCATTGCCCGATCGTCTAATGGTAGGACTCTGGTTTCTGGCACCAGCTATCGAGGTTCGAATCCTTGTCGGGCAGCTCGCACAGAAAAACACCGGTTTATGCCGGTGTTTTTCTGTGCGCATAGCGGACCCCCGAAAAGGATTCGAAAAGGTTGCCTGCTATTTTGAAGTATGAAAAATAGCGACAACCTGTACTGAAGCTGTAAGCTTCGAGTCCTTGTATAATATTTGGATGGCTTTTAAAATTACACCTGAAGCAAAGACACTTTTTGATGCGTTGATACAAGCGGGTATTGAGGCGAAACTTGAACACTGGGACGGACACAAGCATATAGACATTTTTATTCCGTCAGCAAAGCTCTATGTTGAAGTTGATGGGCTCCCGCACCTCCTAAGCGCGAAGCAGATCGCTAGCGACTTTCTGCGCGATCACTATTCGGATGATGAGGGGTTTAATACTCTAAGAATTCCTAATGTCGTGGTGAAGGAGAATTTGGGTGGGGTAGTGAGGGCAATACTGAAGATTGTCGAAGGCACAGGCAGTCCCGCCACTTCAAAAGGCCTCTGAAGAGGCCTTTTGAAGCTCCATATGGCGGGTGGAGAACGCCTGCCTGAGCTTTTAAAGGTGATTGTCTAACTTTACCTTCACTGTTATTGTTGAATAATGGCTGAAGAATATTGTCTGTACATAGATGATTCGGGCTCACGGTTACCAGATTACGAAGAACCAAATAGAAATGATGGGGTTGATTGTTTCGCGTTAGGTGGTGTTTTGTTTAAGAAATCTGATAAAAATAAAATTAAGGATGCTCATACAAATTTCTGTGAACAATGGGAGCTGAACTACCCGTTACATTCGTCTGAAATAAGAGGACCTCGAGATAATTTTATTTGGTTAGGTGATTCTGAAGTGAACCAAGCTTTTATGGAGAGTTTAAACGATTTGCTAATATCCATCCCAGTAACTGGATTTGCGGCAGTAATTCATCGTCCAGGTTATAACGCCAAATACAAAGAGAAATATGGAGATCAAAGATGGCGCTTATGTAAAACAGCTTTCTGTATTTTGGTGGAACGAGTATGTAAACACCTGAAAGAGAAGGGTGGAAAACTTGAAATTTTTTTTGAAGAGGTAGGGAAACGTGAAGACAACGATTTAATTAATTATTGCAAAGAGCTGAAAAGAAAGGGTTCACCATTTAACCCTGAAAACTCATCCAAGTATGGGGAATTGAATAATGAAGATTACAAAAAAATTATTTTGGGGGAACCTCAGAGAAAGAAAAAATTTAATCGCACCACACAGCTTGCAGATTTATTCCTCTACCCGATGCTCAAAGGGGGATACGACCCCAACTATCGACCATATAAAACATTAATGAAAGAGGGGAAAATAATCGACGCTTTACTTCTTGAAAGTGAAATTGAAAAACTGGGGGTTAAATACAGTTGTTTTGAATAAAACAAAAGACCAGGCTTAGCCTGGTCTAGTGCCGGCTCGCATACGCGAACCCCGGGGCAATGCCCATAAGATAATTTAAGCATAGAAATAAAAACTGTCAACTGTCAAGTGTTGACACATCTATGCTGCTGTACAGCAGCATAGATGTGTCAAGGGCTATTGTCAATACAGTCTCAAATTGCTGGGTACTGAATTCCATTATTTATTGGACAATTCTACATTTATATATTCCAATACTGGATTGAAATTTGAAAGAGGTATTCTTGAGTTATGAATAAGATTATTTTAATTTTAGCTTCCGCTATTTTACTCGCCCCTGTAGCTTATGGATTAATAATTGTTAATATCTTTCCAAGCATGGAAGCGCGAGGGCAGTTTGGTGACATGTTTGGTGCGATTAATGCTTTATTTTCTGGCTTAGCCTTTTTGGGTGTGGTTTACGCCATCCTACTTCAAAAGAAAGAGTTGAGTTTGCAGAGAGAAGAGTTGATTATGACTAGGGCAGAATTGAGGCGCGCAGCTGAAGCGCAAGAAGCTTCAGAAGAAGCGCTTTCACGTCAAGCTGCTTCATTGAGAATTACTGCAAAACTAAATGGTTTAAATAGCGTGTGCAATATAAAAGTACTCTCATGCAGTTAAATACAACTGACAATAATGGCGTTGCTAACCCTTCGACACACCTGACCCTTGTCGGTGAAATCAAAGAGATCATTGAAGAAATAAAACTACTAACCCAAGATAAATAATTATTTTATTTTTCTACAAAAGTTCCAACTTCGTCCAAGACAACCACTCCTTTTGATTATATTTAAGGGTGTATTTATATGTTAATACACAGGCTATGGAACTTTTATATAATGAAATAAGTGACTGACAAATTTCATTTTAAGATTAAAAAACCTGAAAATCGGGATTTGTTTATACTATCAATTTTCCTTCAACAGTATTTAAACAGGCTAAGACTACAGAAAAAACGAATTGAGTGTAACATGCAGCCTGCAGAGCTGAGCCGTTTGGATGAGCTTTTTGCTGATATACATTTTTATTTTAATACCGTAAGTAATATCCAAAAGATACTATTGAAAATTAAACAGATAAATAGTGCTGATGAAGAATTTATGCTGATATATAAAAAGTACCTCAAACCAATTCAGAAAATTGATATTGTGCGAGATCACCTTGAACATATAACAGATAACAGGTTCAAAGGAAAAGACCGGAAGGGAGGTAGTTTGAAAGAGCCTAATATGCTAGGTAGTTTATTCGGTGATGTATATAATTTTTGCGGTGATGCAGTAAATCTAAAAGATACGTTTAAAATGATTTCTGAATTAGAGACTGATATTTCAAATTGGGACAAAGAAAATCCATTAAGAAATATTTAGGAAAGTTCCAACTTTGTCCCATACAGCCTGCACAAGATTTTAAGCCCAAAATTTAATATTTGTTGCTGTGGTAAAATTAAAATTATTTACCTAACATAATTTGTTATGTCATTCGGTTTTGAGGGCTTCGGAAAGAAAAAGGAATTATTTCAAATAGAGCCTGAAAATACGGAGCTCTTTGAAAATTGGTATGGAGTAAACGATGAGGCTGCATTTAATGATAATGTTCGCAGTGTCGCTGAGGATTTGAGAAAAAAGATGCAAGGCCAACCTGTCGATGAGAACATGTATATTGGTACACTCGAAGCAATAAAGGGTTTCGCTGAGGGCGAGGGCGCGACATTCGCTGATCTTCATGCTGTTGAGATGTGGGTAAGTAAATCGAAACTCATGGAGGATGTGGCCGGTGAAGAGAGTTTGCAAACATATCTTGCAAATTCACCAGTGAATGGGAATGCATAGAGCTTTTCATAAAAGTTCTAACATCGTCCCAGAGCGCCAGTTACGATCAAAATCTCAAGCGGGAGCTGCGAACAAAAAGTAGTTCTCCTTGTTATCTACAGATGGGCTTTATCTGTACCAAACACCCGGGGGTACAATGTTTAGATATGAAAATGAATGTATTGGCCTCTCTTGGTCAGGTGGGGGTTATCTTATTTGTAATGTGCATAGGTATAGTGCCACAGATGGTGCATGCAGCGGCTGATGGCAGATACTGGACAGAAGCAACCACAACTGCATGGAGTGGCACAGCAGATGGTTTTCTGTATGCAGGTTCTGCAATTATGGATGATGCATTGTGGGCGGTTCTCCCTGATGGATCGGTATGGAGTTCTGAAGACGGCATTGACTGGGAAATGGCAACAAGTTCGTTTGTTCCTGACGTAACTGTGTTTTGGGATTTTGGGATGGTCTCCTTTGGAGGTGAGCTATGGATTGTGGGCGGTGATATGGATGGAGATGGGGGTTTCGTCAATACTGTGTGGCATTCAGAAAATGGTATTGAATGGGATGTCGCAACAAGCTCTGCAGAGTGGGAGGCTCGCAGTGACATGGCTGTAGGGGTATTTGACGGAAAGATATGGCATACCGGCGGGCAGAGTGATAGTGATACCGGTCTCTGGTATTCAGAAGATGGGATTGCGTGGACAGAGGCGACATCAACAGCACCTTGGGGTGTTGTAAGTGGAGCTGAACTCATTGAGTTTGATGGTGCTTTCTGGATGCTTGGAGGGTATGATGAAGATGAAGATGCAGGCGGCCCTGGAGTATGGTCATCTCCTGATGGGTTAGTCTGGACATATGTTGATGACGGTCCCTGGGAAGATGAAATCGGTTATTTCGGTGCAACTGTGTTTGACGAAAAATTGTATGTGCTTGGAGGTTACACAGGAAGTGTTTGGTCTACAGAAGATGGAGAAGAGTGGACGCTTATGACTGATGAAGCACCTTGGGAAAATGCTGGAGGACAAGATGCTCAAACATTTGACGGGAGACTATTGGTCTTGGGAGGCGATGATCCTCACATGAACACAGTGTGGTATTCCGCTGATAGCACCGATATTACATTTAATACACAAGGAGGATCGTCTGTGGATGCTGTAAGCGGCCTCGATGGGTCAACTACCACCTTACCTGCAGCGCCAACTCGATCGGGCTATACATTCCAGAATTGGAATACAGCTGCAAATGGTTCAGGTACTTCCTATGCGGCTGGTGCAACGTATACTTACCCTGCAACTGATACAACACTCTATGCGATTTGGCAGGCAGTAAGTGACGGGGGTGGAGGTGGAGGGAACGGCGCACGTACAGAAATGCGTAATAAACCAGATACTTCTTCTGAAGAGGATGAGGCAACGGAATCGCCTGACGATGAGCTCGGTTCACTCCAAACCACGATTGATACGCTTAAAAAGAAGATTGCCGACCTCATGTCGCAGATGCAGGGTGAGTCGGAAGGAACTGCTGTGTCTGCAGAAGTGCGTGATCTTCAGTACGGGGACGAAGGTGACGATGTGCGCATGCTTCAGGGTCTTCTCATTGCACAGGGATACGCAATACCAGCCGGAGCAACAAGCTACTTCCTTAGCCAAACGCAAACAGCACTCTCTGCGTATCAGAAAGACAAAGGCATCCTTCCTGCAGAAGGATATTTTGGAGCGATTACCCGTGCACAGATGAAGGCAGCAGGGCTCTCTGGATTGTGGTGGTATTAAATTTGTAATACAAGCTCTCGCGTCATTCCAAACTATCAGCTACAAAACATCAGGTGATTTCTGTCACCTGATTTTGTCGTTATGGCATCCTTGGAAAGCAGCTATCGAACTTTTGCTATACTTTCACTATGGAAAACCCAATTGAAAGCCCAGAAAAAAGCAACGGTAAGACAAAAAGTGAACTTCTCCTTATACCAAATGACCAGGAACTCTCACAAATTCGTGAGATTGAACAGAATACATTTGATTGGGAAGTTAGTGAGGAGGATTTAAATGAACTCATTAACAAAGTTAAGGATCCAAAAAATATAACTGCTGTTCTCAAAAACTCTGAACATGAGATCGTGGGGTATATTGTCGGCATGCCGTCCATGGATCTGGACGCGGAAATTTTAGCAGAAGATCCTGAGCTGCAACCTTCAGCAGAAAAATTGTACATAGAAACTTTGGCAATAGCAGAAAAATATAGAGGTGACCTTAGTCAAATAAAGGGACTTCTGGGAGCTATCTTCGATAAAGCCCGTGAAGATGGATATACAGTTATTGCGGCACATGTTCCCCAAGAGCACTTTGCACTCTATGAAAGATTTTTTAATGCAAAAAATATGCGTACACTTAAAGACTGGTTTGGCTCTGGTGAAGACCACTACTACATTGAAGGCTCATAAAAAGTTCCAGCATTATCCCAAACCATACGGGGCTTGAAGGATACTGGACAACCTTGCTTCTATCCATATGATAGTGTTGCTGTGTGGAAGAAAGGGAGGTGCATTTCCATGGGCATAAAATCCGAGCGACGACTATGCAGCAGCCAGGACGAGAAACTGGTTGCGTTTCAACGGGCTGTTAAGGTGCTGCGAGGGACATCGCATGCACTGGACAAGCGCTCGATCGCTATGCAAGCTTCGCGGTATCTGCCTGATAAGCCGTCAATGGTCCGTAAGGCGTTGTATGAAATGAGTGAAGAGCAGTTTGCTGCGCTCATTGCATTACAAGGTGAAGTGGTTGGCAGCAGCCACCCGCCTCTACCCAAAGATGCGTTGCGGCCTCAACGTCTGACGCACTGGGTATTGGGCCGTAAGAGAGTCCCGGCGCAGCAGATCGATTGACCGTCTTCTTGTGTGAAGACGGTCAAATTTTTAAATGAATCGACTTTAATATTTATTGTATTGTTCTGTTCAGCTTGCAATGATAAAAGGAGAGTTCGCATGTCACTTTCTTGGATGGGCCTGATATGGCCAAGCGCTTCGACCCTCTATTGCCGGAAGCGGGAGGACTCGCACGTCTTCGCGAGGTTCGACTAGCTTTCTATCGCCGATTGGAAACCTCGGGCAATGAGCGCGCACCCAGCACTGACAATCAGACGTTTCTGTATCCTCAGGATGTAGAGCGTTTGTCCAAGATCTTGAAGCTTCTCGCTGACGACGAGGAGTCAAGGGCAATGATCATGAGCTACATCGCCTTCGCCCAGATGAAGAATGATGTTGCTGGATTATAGGGCTTGCTACTAAAGCTCGCAGAAATAGCCTACTGGCATGTTTCGGCGGGCTGTTTTTGTATTAAGAAAGTTTCAACATTCTTCCTGTGTCTGAGAGGAAACAAATCGAGAACTGTGGATGCTCGTGTGACAATAAGCTTTCTAGTTTGATAGAGTATTGGGTATATAACCTTATATTAGTACCCACATATGCACTCAAACAAAGTGATAGCATCCAGTGCTACTCACGCACGTATACTCGTCTTATTGCTTTTATCACTTTTGTTCTTCTTTGTCGCAGACACAGCTCATGCGAATCACTTCCGCGCGGGTACTCTTTCGTGGAGTGCTGTTGACTCAGATACCATTAAACTCAATGCAGGAGTGGGATGGACAAATGACCATGGACACATCCCCGAAGATGCAGCAGTGGGTGATGTTGTTGAAGATGCGATCGAGATCGATTTTGGGGATGGACAGACGCATAGCGGTACACTTCGTGTAACTTCTCGAAACGAAACGAGCAACGATGTACAGACTGAGTTGGTGAGTATCAAGCCGGGAGATTCTGTATACACCACCGGCGTGCTGCACACGTATGAAACTCCTGGCGAGTATGTCGCATATTGGGGCAGCTCGGCAAGAGAGGATGCGATCAACCTCGATGATAGCGCGTGGCGAAATGAGACGCTTATCAATGTGGGTGGTACGTACGGAGGCAATTCATCACCGATCACTGCTGTTTCTTCTGTGGTGCAGGTGCCTGATAATCAGGTGTTCGAATTCCAGTTGGTAGGAGTGGACAGTAACGGAGACGATATACGGTTTCGTTATGGAATCCAAGATGAGTTCTTTAATAACGATGTGACCGCAACAGCAACACCTCCAACAGGTCTCGTGCTTGATGATGATGGCACAGTGACTTGGGATGTGACTGATGGAACGCTTGCTACCGATATTGGCGATCGGTGGCAGATGACCGTTATGGTCGAAGACCTTGATGATGAAGGGAATGTGAAATCGTATGTTCCGCTAGACTTCGTACTGCTCATCTCTGATTCGAGCGATACTCCGCCAACGCTTACCGCAAGCGATGACGAGCATTCTATAGATGAAGATGAGACGCTCGAGTTTACCTTGATCGCAGTTGACCCTGATTGGGAGGGAGGAGATGCTTCGCCGGTCATATCTGTGGTCAATCCGCCTTCTGCTGACAGCGATGTCTGGAGCACGTCACAGGATTCTACAGATGCAACTACCACTATGGAGGTATCATTCACTCCGTCGATCAATGAACGCGGTGATGACTTCGTGGTGATCTTCCAAGCAACAGACGCAGCTGGCAACGTGTCTATGGAGGTAGTGACCATCTCGACTCGCGGTAAGGATGAGATCATCCTCGAGAAGATACAGGATTATGCTGCGGACCAGTCAAACCCAGCGCCAACTCTAGACGATTATACAGACGCTGGTATTACCGATGTCACCGCAGAGAATCTCGATGCGATAAATCTGATCATTGCCAACGGCGGTGAAGAGGCCGTTGAGTCGATCAGCGAAGTGCAGGGACTCGTGGATGACAGTGTGGACGCTCTTGAAGTGATCGTCCAGTATGCATCAACTACTGGCACAAGCACAGTTCCCACGTTGCAGGATTATATTGATGCAGGTATGGATGGCGTGACGGCAGAGAATCTCTCTCTGATCAATGAGGCTGTCGCAGGGAGCGTTGCAGCAGATATTGATGATGCGACTTCTCTTCAAGAATTCATTACGCAAACGATAGAAGACAACGAAAATAACAATTCAAGCAGCGGAGGCAATGGCGTTACGGTATCGCTGAAAAACAACAATAATCGTGACACACATACTGATCCTGAAGAGGGGGTCTCAGATGACCAGTCAAACGATGAACCTGAAGAACCAGTTGATTTTACCTTACTAACTACACAGGAGAAACAGGCGCTTGTACAAGAACTGACAAAGAAAGTTCAGGATCTCATGAAGCAACTTCGTGCACTACAGGGTAACTCTGCTGCGGTTACAGAGATAACAACTGTCCGCGATCTGACCGTGGGTATGGAAGGGGAAGATGTTCGCGCCCTTCAGACGCTTCTGATCGCTGAAGATACTGGTTCGGCGGCACGCGAACTCCTTCGAGTCACTGCTACAGGCTATTTTAGCAGCTATACGAAGAATGCACTTAGCGAATACCAGCTTGCCCATGGTATTGTCCCATCTGTTGGATACTTTGGAGTGATCACACGTGATCAGATGAAGAAAGCTGGGCTTTCGGGATTATGGTGGTAATGGCAAGGTAAGATCTCTGAATGAAACAAAAAGATCGCCCTTGGGCGATCTTTTTGTTTCATCTTTCTCTTTTTCAACCACGTATAGTTTGAAGCGCCAATGGTTTTTGGGGACTCGAAGTTCTAGTTGCTATAATTAACCGATGAGTTCAAAAGAAAAGCTTCAAAAGGCTATGGCATACGGGATCGAGAACCGCCCAAAGGTTAACGGCTTCCCGTTTCTTGCAGAGTGCCTACGGAAAGCAGGAGTCAGGCACAATATTTGGTCTTTGCCTGCGGTACAAAGCGTATACATAATGGATACAGGGGAGAGTATAGTGAATCAAGGAGCTCCGCTTTTTTCGGGGATTGAGGATGTTCCTATGTTTGATCAAGTGGCTTTGATCAGCGCGCTTCGAATCGACCAGGCAGGAGAAAGCACATTTCCAGAATTCTTAAATGCTGCATGGAATGCGGGAGTGTGGGGTTACGATGTGGATTTTAATAAGCATACCGTGATGTATATGGGAGCAAGAGGCGAGATGTACACCGAGTCGTATGCTTCAGTAGAAGTGCCTGAACTAATTTTATAAGACTATATAATCGTATGTATGCGAATAAATCCTTGGATCAATTTTAACGGCAATGCAGAGGAGGCCTTTAATTTCTATCGATCTGTTTTAGGAGGCGAGTTTGGAAAAGTTGTGCGCTTCAAAGATGTGGCAGGGCCAGAATTTCCTGTAGACGAGAAGGACGCTGACAAGCTCATGCAGATCACACTCTCTATTGGCGGTTCTCATGCACTCATCGGTAATGACATTCCAGAGTTCATGGGAAAAGTGAGTGAAAGTGAGAACAGGAGCAAGATCTATGTGGCTGCCGATAGCAAAGAAGAAGCCCAGAGTCTCTTCGGAGGACTTTCAGCTGGAGGGCAAGTTGAAGTGCCGATGGACGATAGTGCAGAGGGAACCTGCTTTGCTATGTTCAGAGACAAGTACGGCATAGAGTGGATCATTGAGTTCAATAAAGCTGGATAAGGAAATTTTAATTTGTTCCCTTATTCGTTAAGTAAAATATTTCCATGCGAAAAATAGTAACGTTTTTCTGGTTTGAGGGCCAAGCGAAAGAAGCAGTAGATCTCTATGTATCGCTTTTTGATGACGCGAAAATTATAGATACATCGTACGTCACAGATTCTGTAGCGGAAGCTTCTGGAATAGAGACGGGGTCAGTATCGTCAATAGACTTCGAGCTTCATGGCCAGCACTTTACAGCCCTCAATGGCGGTCCTATGTACAAGCTAAGCGAGGCTGCATCGGTTGCGGTGAGCTGTAAGGACCAAGCAGAAATCGACAAGCTATGGAATGCTCTCTCTGAAGGCGGCCAAGTCATGTCGTGCGGATGGCTTAAAGACAAGTATGGCCTCACATGGCAGATCATGCCGGAGAACCTCGATGCAATGATGCGCGATCCTGACGCTGCTAAAGCTGATCGCGTGAGCGCCGTTATGCTTTCTATGGAAGGCAAGCTGGATATGGCCGCCCTTGAAAAAGCCTATAGGGGAGAATAGTTCAAGTTTGAAGGCCGTCTCTGAGATTTATGAAACAACCCATTTCCCAAGGCAAGACCTGGGGAACGTGCAACCTTTGGGTCTTGTGCCTTGTTGTAACTAATGAAGTGACTAATCTATTTGCTATACAGAAGAAGCGGGTGTTGATCATTCTGGGAATAACCTCTGTACTTTTTTCAAGGGCGCTATTCTTCTTTTTCCATGATCCCGAAGGCCCCAACCTACTTATAGTCCTTGTAACGGCTGCGATCATATATTTCTTCTCTCTAGGGCCCTATCTATCCAAGTTTTCTCTCAAAGACTCGAAACGGTTTTTGCTCGCGATTCTAGTTCAAATGCTGGCGGCATGTGCGCTGTGTGTTCTTGGGCTTCGGCTCTAACATCGTGTTAGAAAAAGCAATACTTTGTGTAACAGAGAATTGTGCCAGACAGTGTTAGAATAGGTATTCTTAGGAGATAACTATCGCTCTATGCAAAAGATAACCCCAAACTTATGGTTTAACGGAAATGCTGATGAGGCAGTCAATTTCTACCTCTCGATCTTTCCCGATGGAGAGATCATCACTACTTCGTACTATCCCACTGAAGGTTTGCTTGACTTCCAAGTTCCGTTTGCCGGGAAGCCGCTTGCCATCTATTTCACTCTGCTGGGGGAAGAGTTCGTTGCGATCAATGCAGGAAATGAGTTCAAGTTCAACGAAGCGGTTTCATTCAATATCTCCTGTAAGGATCAAGAAGAGATCGACTATTATTGGGATAAGCTCACCTCAAATGGGGGAGAAGAGAGCGTGTGCGGCTGGTGCAAAGATAAATACGGCTTGTCGTGGCAAGTGAATCCTGAGAACATTGAAGACATCATGAAAATGCCGGGTGCCTGGGAGAAATTGCTACAAATGAAAAAGATCGATATAGAAGCGCTTAAGGGGATATAGTTCGCCAGAAGAATGGACAACAAGGCCAGCTCATATAGAAGAAGGGAGCGCAGATTTGCGCTCCCGTAGTTTGGTTTCTGCCTTACTCCACTGTTCCAGTGAAATTCAGGCTGCCTTTCCTCGTCTGGAAGTTGAACTTCCCTGACACCCGGCGCTTGGCGCCTTGGTGGTCAGTGCTGAATCCGACGAACGTGAGGAACGGGGTATCGAGGCGGCGCTTTCTGGTGCCCAGAATCGCGACCGACGCGTCGGTGGCATGAATCGGACTTTTGAGGCCCTCATTGCCGAGCTTGAACACCACCTCGCGGTGCTCCTTGTGCTCGCCCAACGGGTACGGATCGAACTGGGCGAGCATAAGTTGGGTCACAGACGGTCCGTCCACGATCGTAAGAGCGAATTGCATCCTAGCCATTTGGCAACTCCTGGATATGAGATTCTCGTTAGGTGAGAATGAACCATTCCACGCTTTGTGGAGCCAATGAACATACATTCACAGACCTCTATATAATACCATATTTTATTGATTTTGTCAAAATACTGATCAAGTTCATTTGCTGTATCATGGCATCCTCAGCCAGCTTTGATATACTTACGACATGAATAAATTGTTGAATGAGCAAATTCAATATATTGAGTTTCTTTCCCCTGATCTGCAGAGGATCAAGAAGTTCTATCAAGAAGCATTTGGCTGGAAGTTCACAGACTATGGACCCGAGTATACAGCCTTTGAGGGCGACTATATTGACGGAGGTTTTACACTTGGAACAGCGACGCGGGGGAGTATACTCGTGATCGTGTACTCGGATACGCTTGAAGCAACACAAACAAAAGTTGAATCTGCCGGTGGAACGATAGTGAAACAGATCTTTAGCTTTCCTGGCGGAAGAAGGTTCCATTTCACTGATCCTGATGGCAATGAGTTGGCTGTGTGGTCAGGCACGTGAAGTGCGAGCAACGCTCTGTTTGAGTCAGGAGCCGTATTGCAGCGCTATCTTCCAGCAGCAGAGTTTCATTCAATTTTCATTCGTTTATTGCACTATGAACGTATGAAAAATATTTTAGGGACGGTAGCTAAAGTAGGGATTGCAGTTGTATTGCTTCGGATCGTCGGCTTCTTGGTTGTTGCGGGTCTGGTGATCTGGATCATCAGCGCACTTTTGTTCTAATAAGCTCTTAGAACTATGATGTTTTTCGCATGATCTTCTCGAGCGCCTTGCCTCTTGCGAGTTCGTCGATCAGCTTGTCGAGGTAGCGGATCTCTTGCATGAGTGGTTCCTTGATCTCTTCAACGCGCATTCCGCAGATCACTCCCGTGATCAGGGATCTGGAAGGATTCAGCTTCGGGGCATCCTTGAAGAAGTGTTCAAAGTCTGTACCTTTGCGTACTTGAGCGCTCAATTCTTTCTGGGTATAACCAGTCAGCCAGCGGATTATCTGATCGACCTCGCTTTTTGTTCGTCCCTTGCGTTCAGCTTTTTGAATATACAGAGGATATACTCTCCCAAAGCTCATGGCGTATACCGGGTGCTGTTTTATAGATCCTTGCTTCATAGTTTCTTTGTATGCTATCACGAAAGCCTGAGCGCATCTTTCAAATGCAGAGCTGTGGTATCCTGTGTCCATGAGATCTGTGAGCTTCGATACAAAGACCACCATCGAACTGCTTCTGCGCGTAGGGGTCGGCTTTGCGTTTATCTATCCAGCGATTTCGGCCTGGTTCAACCCGTATGCCTGGGTTGGGTATTTTCCAAGTCTTGCCAGCCAGATCATGGGACCTAATGAGCTTCTCTTCCTCCATTTATTCGGGATCTTTGAGATCTTGATCGGGCTGTGGATCATAAGCGGGAAGCATATCTTGGCTCCTTCGGTTATTGCTTCTGCGCTCCTATTTTTGATCGTGATCTTCAATTTCAACCAATTTGACGTACTTTTCAGAGACGTGCCGATACTTTTGATGGCGCTCGCGCTTTTCGTTTTGCAAAAGGAGAAAGGCCTTTCTTCTCGGACCTCGTGACCGAGTTCGCAACCAAATCCTAATTTTGTTGGTACTACTGTATATAACTTTAAATATTACATATGCCATTTAAAAACATATTGCGGGTCGCTCTAGTGACAGGCTCTATCCTGCTCATACCGCTTATCGCCATGCAGTTCACTGCTGAAGTGAACTGGACGCTTTCTGATTTCGTGATCATGGGAGGACTGATATTTATCACCGGCCTCTTGATAGATCTTGCGTGGCGCACGCTCGGAAAGTACCGCGCGCTTGCAGTTGTAGGGATCGTCGGTCTTTTCCTGTGGTTATGGGTTGAGCTTGCAGTAGGACTCTTCACAAACTGGGGGAGCTAGACCTCTTTCCTGTGCGCTGTGCAATGGCAAAGTGCTATACTGCGGGCATATGGAAAAGATCACTGTAGAGGCGCACATAAACGCGCCCATAGAGAAGGTCTGGGAGTTATACACCAACCCGAATGCAATTGTGCAGTGGAATGCTGCGTCAGAAGATTGGCATTGTCCCCACGCTGAGAATGATCTTCAGGTGGGCGGCAGATTTCTTTCACGCATGGAGGCCAAGGATGGAAGCTCTGGCTTTGATTTTACTGGTACGTATACCGAAGTGATCGAACATGCGAAGATCGGTTATGTCATGGATGATGGAAGGGAAGCAGTCATGTCTTTTCTACCTGATGGAGAGGCAACGCACCTGACGGTTAGTTTTGACCCTGAGTCAATGAATTCAGAGGAACTGCAGCGCTCTGGCTGGCAAGCGATCTTAGATAATTTCAAGAGGTTTGTGGAGGCTGTTGAGTAATCCTCCCCATTTCCTACTGTTCATATGAAGTTTGAAGGTTACACAGCAAAGCAGGAGATAGAAACCGCCTTAGACCAAGAACTTTTTGATAAGCTGCAAGAGTATAAAGTTTCTGCAATTGCTGATGTTTCGATCGAGATCCATGACGAAGCTGCTCAGAAGGAGAAATTCTTAAGTGGGGAGATACGGTGTCCGCATTTTACCTATGAGAAGATACGGAGCAAAGATTACGACGCGATAGAGAATGGGCTTTTGGATCTGAAGCGCGCAATCAACCGAACAGACGCTACGCATGAGGCGGTCGGCCGTTCGTATGTTTGGGTGATCAATGAAAGGATAGCTCGAACCCGCATGCTGAAAGAGATCCAAAAACTCGAACAAGGAGGTGATCCTGCGTATCACATGAGAAGATTCATGCGATATGCCTATTTCATATATGGAACTCCACAACAAGAGATCTACGAGGGGATGACTCACATTCTTAGGAATGAGCTTGAGCAGGCTTCAGTGGATGTAAAGCGCGAGGCTCCCGAAGCCTATGAAAGGCTGATGGCGCTTGTAGCTACTGCTCCTGAGCCCACTGCTTCAATTGCGCCGCAAGAAGAAAAAGAAGATGTTGAAGATATTCAAAGCATTGAGGATGTCAAAACTTACTTTGAAGACGCTATTGTGCACATGGGTCTCGATGCCGATTGGAAAGTAGAGGTCGACACAGAGGGTTCTCGCAGCAATCTTTCCGTGTCGCTTGCGCGCAAGAAAGTTTTCTTGCCATCACAAGCATGGTTGGACTCGCGACCCAGCGCGCGTTCTATGACCATTGAACGTATACGAGGGCTAATCGTGCATGAGCTTGGCACCCATGCATTGCGCAACCATAATGGTCTGCGTTCCCGTTTGCGGTTGCTGTCAACAGGACTTGACCGTTATGAAGTTGGAGAAGAGGGTCTTGCCACATACAGAGAACAGCAGGAAGAACGATCGGATGCTGCAGATTATGCACGATTCGATTACTATTTTGCTGCCTGCCTTGCTTCAGGTCTCGATGGAGGAGGTCCGAGAGATTTTGCTGGCGTTTACGGAATCCTAGAGGCTTATTATCGCGTGTGCAAGAACATGACGAAAGAGCAGGCACAAGAGGCAGCGTGGAAACGCTGCGTTCGAACATTTCGAGGCACTCCCGGAGACGTCCCAGGTGCATATTTTCCAAAGGATGCTATCTACCGAAAGGGAAATATTGCCACGTATTCATTAATGGAGAGGGAGGGATCAGAAAAGATCGATTTCAATGTAGGAAAGTTTGATCCATCAAATCCGAGGCACCTCTCGATACTCATTGAATTAGGCATCCTCGACAGTGATCTTGAACAGCTTGCAAAAGATCTTGCATGAGTTTCATGCAGCTATTTATGCCAATATTGCAATTGCGGTATGTGAGGCGCATGCTACGCTTATAGCAAAAGAGTTAGTAATTAATGCGATTTATGAAAATCACAAAAATCAAGCCAAAGTCGCTTGCTAAGGTAATGGGAGCGGTGTACGTAGTGATCGGCCTAGTGCTCGGCATCTTCTTTGCGGCAGGCGCACCGTTCTCCAGCGATGTGCCTTCTCCTGCGTGGATGTACGGCATGGGTGCTGTGATCATCCTGCCGATCGTATACGGAATTATGGGCCTCATACTGGGTTGGTTCGTTGCGGTTGTGTACAACACCGTCTCAAAGAAGTTCGGAGGAGTAGAGATCGAAACTGAGTAAGGAATGCCGTCTAAAAACCGCCCTGTGCACTTCAGGGCGGTTTTTGTGTACCCAGTTCTGGCTGTATCCAGCTTGGATTTTTAAAAAGTGCTATCATATAGAATATAACTATGGAATTCTCACAAGAAAGGAATGATGCGTTGAATTTCTTACAGGACCATCCGCTCGGGACGCTTTCAACGATCAGTCAGACGCAAAAGCCAGAGCTTGCGGCAGTGTATTTCATCACTCGTAAGGACTTCTCGTGTCTGTTCGTCACCAAGGTAGGGACTCGAAAGTTCAAGAATATAACTGCGCACCCAAGCGGTTCACTTTTAAGCTATAGTGAAGATCTTTTGTATTCTGTAGAGGTTGCTGGAGAGGTGGAGATCATTAAGGATACGCTTGAGGTTGCAAAAGCGATCGAGTCCTTCCAAGAAGTGGCGAGCGCTCGCCATGCTCAGTATTGGATTCCTCCGGTGTCGCAGCTACAGGCGGGACAGTATGCCGTCTGCAAGCTGGTTCCGGCGGCCGTGCATATACACAGTTATGCTACCGATCTGGATAGTGATGCTTTGCCGCGGCAGTTGTCATTCAAGCCATAGCCTTTGCCTAGGTTTTTCACGGCACTTATACGCAGGAGGATGCGGGCAAAACAGCGATCTCGGTCTTATAATAAAGTCACTATAAGCCTAGCGGTGTTCTATGAGAAAAATTTATATTAAAGAAGCACTTTCTGCTGGTTGGTACAGTTTTACGTGCCGACCGCTGTATCTTTTGGGGCTTTCTCTGGCAATGACTGCACTCATGCTTTTGACGAGCTCCCAGTATGCTTTTGCAACCGCTCTTGCGTATATTGTCTACGGGGGGTTCCTCTCTGTGCTTATCAGGCATTTCAACGGGGAAAAGGTGATCTTTGACGATCTGTTTTCTCTTGATAGCAGATGGATATCGTTTGCCTTCTTGGGAATCATCAAATGGGTGCTTATCATCTTGGGGCTTTTCTGCCTCATAGTGCCTGGGGTGTACTTGATGATCCGTTGGATCTTTGCAGAGTTGTTGGTCATTGATCAGGGCATGCGCCCGCTGGAGGCGCTTCGCGCAAGCAGCAAGATGACCGAGGGCATCAGGTGGCAGCTCTTGCTATTCCTTTTGATATCTACAGCACTAATGCTCGCTGGACTTTTTGCGTTCATCGTTGGCATACTTGTGGCATCGTTGGTTATCACTTTTGCGCTGATCCGCATCTATCGTGATATCAAAGAGGGCCGCAGTTAGACCCGCTCCATACTTTCAAGGGGCAGCATGGTGAACGCTTTTGTGCGTAGGC
>Ga0164241_10003014_pt1 | contig 17498 bp, 17 predicted proteins | sample OricomyardsoilBY_FD_108780 | JGI IMG/M metagenome (GOLD analysis project Ga0164241, IMG submission 108780) | Backyard soil microbial communities from Emeryville, California, USA - Original compost - Back yard soil (BY) | ecosystem: Environmental > Terrestrial > Soil > Unclassified | place: USA...
CGACCACCGAGGATGCCTCGCTCGGCATTTCGCAGGCCTCGATCGTCACCGACAAGAGCCAGCTCAGGCAGCGCATCGAGTTCGTGCACGAGCAGGTGCAGACCGACGCGCTGGTCGAGGAATACATCGAGGGCCGCGAGCTGTACGTCGGCGTCATGGGCAACGACCGCCTCACGCGCCTGCCGGTGTGGGAAATGAAATTCGGCTCGATGGCCGAGTCCGGCGCGGGCATCGCGACGCGCCGCGTGAAGTGGGACAAGAAGTACCAGAAGAAACACGGCATCGACACGTACGAGGCGAAGGAGCTGCCGCCCGCGGTGCTGGCGCGGCTCGACAAACTATCGCGGCGCGTCTATCGCAGCCTGGGGCTCTCCGGCTGCGCGCGCATCGACTACCGCATGAACGCCGACGGGCAGATCTACGTCATCGAGGCGAATCCCAATCCCAACCTCGCGGCCGAGGAGGATTTCGCGCAATCCGCGAAAGCCGCGGGCGTCGAATACGCGGAGCTGCTGGAGAAATTACTCGCGCTCGGCAGCGGATATCAGGCAGAGTGGCGCGCTTACTCCGGTTGAGGCGAGGAGAGCGCAATGCGCCGATGGATCCAACCTTGTTTGCTGGTGCTGCTCACCGTGGCGATCGCGGGCTGCGTCAACGAAAGAGAGATGCGCAAGCGCGACGCGGCGAAGTTCCTGCAGAACTCGACCGGTGAATACGTCAACGACGCGGGCGAACTGCTGTTCATCGCGCCGGTGTACGCGCGCATGATCGGCTTCGACACCTTTTACATCGAGCGCACCACGCCACGGGGCCCGGGACAGCGGCTGGTCGTGCTCGAGCCCTCGCCGGATGGCGAGAAGCTGATCCAGTTCAGCTATGCCTTCACGCAGCCGGCGCAGTGGCGCGACGTGCGCTCGCACCCGGAACTGCTGACCGCGCTGCAACCCAACGACGTGCGCCCCGCGGGCACCTGCGACATCAAGCTGAGCGCCGACCTCAACTCCATCACCTACGCCTGCGGCGGCAATCCGCCCCAGGAATACAAGCGCGTGCAGCACGCCGTCGAGCCGTAGTGCCGCACGCGCCCGCGTCTCAGCGGGTATGGTCGCGCCTCAAGGCGCGCGAGTGTACGAGTCGATCCAGTCGAGCACCGTCGCGTACCAGTAGTTGCTGTTGGCGGGTTTCAGGACCCAGTGTCCCTCGTCCGGGAATTCCACGAACCGGCTCTCGATGCCGCGCCGTTGCAGGGCGGTGAACGTGGCGACGCCCTGGTCGAAGGGCACGCGGAAGTCCTTCTCGCCGTGGATCACCAGCATCGGCGTGCGCCAGTCCTTGACGTAGTTAGCCGGGTTGAAGCGTTCGTGCAGCTCGGGGTTGTCGTAGTAGGGACCGCCGAACTCCCACTCCGTGAACCACAGCTCCTCGGTGCTGTAGTACATCGAGCGCGTATCGAAGATGCCGTCGTGGTTGACGATGCAGCGAAAGCCGTCGGCCCAGTGGCTCTCGATCCAGTTCTGCATATAGCCGCCGTAGGACGCACCCAGTGAGCAGGCGCGTTTGGCGTCCAGCCACGGGTATTTCTCCAGCGCCGCGGCCAAACCCTTCTTGAGGTCTTCGAGCGGGCCATCACCCCAGTGGTGACTGATGGAGTCGGTGAACGCCTGTCCGTAACCGGGCGAGCCGTGGAAGTCGATGAGCACCGCGCCGAAGCCATGCGCGGCGAACGCCTGCGAGTTCCAGCGCCAGTTCCACTGGTTCTGCAGGCTGGATTGCGGGCCGCCATGCACGATGAAAGCGATCGGTGCCTGCGCGCCTGCCGCGAGGCCCGGCGGCTTGACCACGTAGCCGTACACGGTCTCGTCCTTCCAGCCCTTGAAGCTGAATTGCTCGAAGGCGCCGAGGTCGCGTTCCTTGAGCTTGTCGCCATTGGCATTGGTCAGGCGACGGCGTTCGCCTTTTTGCGTGACCAGGTAGAGATCCGGCGGTGTGCCGAGATCGTGCCAGGCGATCACGTTGCCCTTCGCGGCCGGCGAGAAGTCGGCCACCGTGCCCGCGCCCGAAAGATTGGTGGCACGGCCGCTGGCCGTATCGATGGAGAACAGCGGCGTCTGGCCGACGTCGTTGGCCGTGACCAGCAGCGTCTTGCCGTCGCGCGCCACGTCGAGATGGATCACCGAGCGATCCCACTGCGACGCGACTTCACGCACCGAGTCGCCGCGCCGCAGCTTGATGGCGAAACGATCCGCTTCGAAGCCCGGCCTCTTCATCGCGAGCCAGGCGAGGTCGCCGCTCTTGAGGAACACGGGCTGCGTGTCCCAGGCCTGGTTGTCGGCGGTGAGGTTTTTCGGCGTGACGCCGCCATCCGACGGGGCCTCGTAGAGATCGAAGTTGGTCGACCAGGGTTCTTCACGACCGGCGACCCGCGCGCTGAACACCACGCGCGAACCATCGGGCGTGAACGTGTACTCCTCGTCGCCGCCGTCGGGCTTGGAGGGGACATCGGCTTCGAGCGCGCGGCTCACGTTGACCGGCGTGCCGGCGCGACCATCGGAATTGACCGGCGCCACGAACAGGTTCGAGCGCGTGTGGTCGCGCCAGGTATCCCAGTGCCGGATGAACAGGCTGTCGAAGCTGCGTGCCGAGTACTTGTTGGCCGCGGCCGCATCGAGCCGCGTGCGCGTGCACTTGAGGTCCGCGCAGTCGGGGAACACGTCCATGCCCAGCGCGAGGCGTCCACCACCCGAGGAGAACTTGAAGTTGCCGACGTCGAGCGGGTAGTCGGTGATCTGCACCGCTTCGCCGCCGGTCATCGGCAGGCGCCAGATCTGTGTGGAGCCGGTGCGCGACGACAGGAAGTAGATGTTGCCGCTGTCCACCGACCAGCGCGGGTGCGTGTCGTTGGCCGAGCTCTGCGTGAGCCGCCGCGGCTTCGCCGTGTCGGCTTTCAAGTCGACCAGCCACAGGTCGTTGCGGCCGCGGTTCGCTTCGAAGTCCGTTTCGCGCTGCACGTACACCACGTAGCGTCCGTTCGGCGACACCTGCGGATCGCTGATGCGCACCAGCGAGTTCAGGTCGTTGGCCGTGAAGGTGCGCGCACCCTCCGCGGCATCGGCCGGATGGATCACCAGGCCGCAGGCCAGCGTCGTTAGGCACCACCATGACTTCATGTATTTCCCCTCAATGACGCCCGAGTTCGGACGTTTCGATGATCCAGGTTTCGGCGCGCGCCGCCGCCAGCCAGTCGCGCATGTGCGCGTCTTCCAGCACGGTCGCGACATAGGCGCGCGAGGATTCGCGCAGCTGCGCGCCGTAGGTACGGAATCGCAGCACCACCGGCGCGTACATGGCATCGGCCACGCTGTACTCGCCGAACAACCAGGGTCCCGCGGCGCCGAAGCGCTGCCGGCAATCGCTCCACAGCTGCTCGATGCGCGCGATCTCGGCAGCCCGTTCCGCGCTCGCGGGCGTGCGACGTCCTTCGGCGCGCGCGTTCAAGGGCCATTGCGAGCGCAGGATGCTGAAGCCGGAGTGCATTTCGGCGCTGACCGCGCGTGCCACGGCGCGCGACTCGCGTTCGCGCGGCCAGCCGCGGCCGGCGAGCTCGCAGGCGTATTCGCAGATCGCGAGCGAATCCCAGACCACGAGGTTGCCGTGTTTCAGCACCGGCACGCGGCGCGACGGGCTGACCGCACCGACCTCGCGCGAGAATTCCGGCGTATCCAGTGGAATCAGGCGCTCGGCGAACTCGAGGCCGAGGTGCTTCATCAGGATCCAGGGACGCAACGACCACGACGAGTAGTTCTTGTTGCCGACAATGAGCAATGGGTCCAAACACTTTCCCCCGGCTACCATGCACGCCATGAATATCGGCGTCATTCGCGCAGTCTGCTTCGACCTCGACAATACGCTCTGGGCCATCGAGCCGGTGCTGGAACGCGCGGAGCGTATTCTCGCCGATTGGATGCGCACGCGGTACCCGCGCTTCCCCGAACGATTCTCCGCCGCGGACATCCGGGCGGCGCGCGCGGCACTGATGCTGGAACTGCCGCACCAGGCCCATGACCTCGCCTTCCTCAGCGTCGAGAATCTCGCGCGGCTGGCGGTGTCCGTGGGCTATGAACGGGACATGGCAAAGGAAGCCTTCGCCGTCTGGCACGCGGCGCGCAACCAGTGCGTGCCCTTCGACGACGTGCTCCCGGCGCTCGCGAAACTCAAGCCGCGCTACCGGCTCGCGACGCTGTCGAACGGCAATGCGGATCTCGGCACCATCGGCATCGCGCATCATTTCGAGGTGCGACTGCACGCCGCGGCGCTCGGCTGCGCCAAGCCGGACCTGCGCGCTTACGGAGCGCTCGCGGACGCGCTGACACTCGATCCCGCGGAAATCCTGTTTGTAGGCGACGAACCCCAGGCCGACGTCGCCGGTCCCCGCAATGCGGGCATGCAAACGGTATGGGTGAATCGCGGCGGACATGAATGGCCCGCGGATCTGCCGGCGGCGGACCATGTGGTCGTGGACTTCCACGAGCTCGTGACCCTGCTCACGCACGAAATGTGAACCATGCAACAGCTCGCCGGGTAGTCAGCACTGTGCGGTGTCGGCTGCCAATGGCGCGCACGCAGCTGTCGAAAACGCCTGCTGCGTCACGGAACGCGGACCCGCTCAGGCGCTCAATTGTTGGAGACACGATGCCGATAACTTGGTGAGGTCGATCGAGCGAGGTAGGCGATGACCATCCAGACGGTTGCCAGTCTCAAGGAATTCTTTCGCGACGCGTTGCACGACGCGCTTTCGCATCAGCACGTGGCGGTCGAAGACCAGACCGAGCACTACGTGGTCAACCTGCTCACCTTGTTCTCGGACGCCGACGCGCTGTTCGAGCGCGACGCGCGCGAACCCGAACCGCGCTCGCGCCTCAAGCCGCTGGTGGTGATGCTGGGCGAAGCCATGGAAGCGCCCACGCACGAGGCACGGTTCCGCGGCCTGCAGCGCCTGGGCGACGTCTCGCTGTTCATTGCCGGATTCTTCTCCGCCGGATTCGCCCGCAAGCTGGTCGACGTCGACTACCACATCGCCATGGGCGGACGTGCCTACGGCACGCTGGCGGAGAACTGCGGGCCGGCGCGCGCTCGCACGCTGCGCCAGGTGTTTGCCGAGCTAGCCGCGAAGTTCACGCCGATGGTCGACGCGCTCAACGAGATCAGCGAGAGCTCCTACCAGCATTCCGATCGCGACCGGCTGCGCCTGTACGAGTTGTGGGTCAAGACCGGCAGCGAACGTTCGCGCACCTTGTTGCGCAAGCTCGGCATCGAACCCGCGCCGGCGGCGCGCAGCGTGCTCGCGCACTGATCGCATGCACGCCACTCTCGCGTCGATGCAGGGTGCGCTCGCCGAGATCTACGACCTGGCGGCCACGCCGGACGTGGCGCAGTTCCTGCTGACCGACCGGGCCAGCGTCGCGGGGTTCCAGGTGGCGCGCAACACGGATGAACAGCTCATCGTCGCGCAGGAAGACGATGGAATTTCGCTGGCTTTGTACATCGATGCGGCGGTACTCGAACGGCTGTCGTGCCGCGACCCGTTCGCCGCGCTCACCGGGGAGAACCTCGCCGACTACCTGACCGTGGCCGAGGGCGTGAGCCACTTCGTCTATGTCACCTGGAACGCCGGCTTCGACAAGCCGGTCACACTGCTCGAGCTGGAGCTGCAGGCCGAGGTGGATAAATACGTGCTGTGTGCGTGGCTGCTGCGCGAACAGGGGCACGGCCGCTTTCCGCGCGAGCTGCACCGCGCACTGTTCGAACGGGCGCGCATCGATCCGGTGGCAGCCGCCGGGCGAGCAAAGCTGTACCACCTGGCGTCCAGTTATGCGGGAAGGTTCTGTCGTCGCGTCGCGGCCAGCCTGGCGCGCGGCAGGCGTGGCGCCACGCGCGAGCTGCTGGCGGAGCTGCGACGTTTCTATCGCTGGGGGAACGCGCGAAAGCTGCGGCACATCGAGCGATTCGCCTGAATGCCGCGACGGGGCCTGGAACCGTCTACTCGGTTTCGTCGCCCGAGGTCTTTTTCGCTTCGAGCTCGCGCTTGAGCTTGATCCACTCGCCGAGCTTCTTCAGGTCGCGTTTCGCGGGCAGCTTCTTCTGCTCGGGAACGTGCGCGTTGCCGACCCGCGCGTACGGATCGAAGCCCTTGGCGCGAACGCGTTCCACCGTCAGCTTGGCGCTATCGCCCCGCGCCGGCGTCTGCTCGATGCTGAGCGGCGCGCGCTCCAGCGGTACCCCTGCATATCCCGCGTCTATCCATTCCACGCGCGCGTTACCACGATCGTCGTGCACGATCTGAGAGGCACGGCGCCGGTTGGCGCTGTTCGGCGGGTTGCCGTTTGAATTGTTATCTGTCACGCCTGAAGTATGACCGACGAGGGGTTCCGTTTGTTTGACATAGCCAACATTCCGGGACCCGTGAATCGCAGCATGTGAGCCGCTTCACGCAATTTTTAAACGAGCTGCGGCTCGCAGGATGCCGATGACTGTCTTGGCATCGGTGAGTTCCCCGTCGTGCGCGCGCTCGACGGCCTGCTCCAGCGGCCACCATTCCACCTGGAACACCTCGTCGGCCTCGGGTGCGGCCTTGGCCGGCGTCAGCCCGGTGGCGAGATACAGGTGGATGACCTCGGTGAACACACCGGGCGAACTGAAATACGCACCGAGCCCGGTCCACTGCGCGGCGTGTATGCCACCTTCCTCGACGAGCTCGCGGCGCGCCGTGACTTCCGGCGGTTCGTCGGGCTCGAGTTTGCCGGCGGGCAGTTCGTAGATGTAGCCACCGGCCGCGTGCCGGTACTGGCGCAGCAGGCAGACCCGGTGATCGTCATCGATCGCGACCGCCGCGGCACCGCCGGGATGGCGCACGATTTCGAGCGGGATGCGCATGCCATTCGGCAATTCCACCGTGTCCACGCTCACCTTGATGACGCGGCCTTCGTAGATCATTTTTCGTTCGATCGTCATGGCGTGAGTGTAAGTAGCAAGGCAGCCGAGCGCACGGCGTCCCCGATGCATTCCCGCCACCGCGGAATTGCGCTTGTCCGCGGCGCGCGGCCGCGCTCATAATCGCCGCAGCCTTCGGCCGGTCCAGGCCAGCCGGGCGCCCCAACCGAGATCAAAAAGCCGTCACATTTCGGCGTCTTAGCGCGTGACGGACGTCACGCCTCGCCCTGGGACCAGGACCGGTTTTCCACTACCTCTTTTATATTGTTGTATCGATGTCTACGCCCACGCCCGAACAACTCGGAAGTCTGAACGCGCCGCAAAAGCGGGCAGTGACCTACGGCGAACCGCTTCCCGGTGGGAAGGGATTCCGCTCGGGTCCGCTTTTGATCGTGGCCGGCGCCGGCACGGGCAAGACCAACACGCTCGCGCATCGCGTCGCGCACCTCGCCATGAGCGGCGTCGACCCGGCGCGCATCCTCATGCTGACCTTCACGCGCCGTGCGGCCGTGGAAATGAAGCGCCGCGCCAACGAGATCATGCGCGAGGCGTTCAACGACAAGCTCGGCAGCAAGGCCCAGGCCATCTCGCAGCGGCTGATCTGGTCCGGAACTTTCCACTCGATCGGCAACCGGCTGCTGCGTCATTACGCCAAGCACGTGGGCCTCGATCCCGCCTTCACAGTGCTCGACCGCTCCGATGCGGCCGACCTCATCGACACGGTGCGTACCGAGATGGGTTTCTCGGGCAAGGGCCAGCGCTTTCCGCGCAAGGACACCTGCTACGGCATCTATTCGTACCGCGTGAACACGCAGAAGTCGCTCAAGGAGACGCTCGACGGCCAGTACTCCTGGTGCGCCAGCCACGAAGAAGACATCGGCAAGCTGCTGAGAGGCTATGTCGAACGCAAGGCGCAGTTCCGCGTGCTCGACTTCGACGACCTGCTGCTCTACTGGCACGCGATGATGAGCGAGGAGCGGATCGCCAAGTCGGTGTCCCAGCACTTCGACCACATCCTGGTCGACGAGTACCAGGACACCAACAAGCTGCAGGGCGACATCCTGCACGCGCTGCGCCCGGACGGGCAGGGCGTCACCGTGGTCGGCGACGACGCGCAGGCTATCTACTCATTCCGTGCCGCGGCGGTCGAGAACATCATCGGCTTCCCGGACCGCTTCCGCCCGAAGGCCGAGGTGGTCACGCTGGCGCAGAACTTCCGTTCCAGCCAGAGCATCCTGGATTCCGCGAACGCGCTCATGGCCGACGCGCCGCGCCAGTACCGCAAGCACCTGCTGTCGATGCGCGGCCAGGGCCCGCGTCCCAAGATGGTGACCGTGGACGACCTGCCGACGCAGGCCGAATTCATCGCCACGCGCGTGCTCACCTCGCGCGAGGCCGGCGTGGCGCTGAAGCGCCAGGCGGTGTTGTTCCGCAGCGGTTCGCACAGTGACGTGCTCGAAATCGAGCTGCAGAAGCGCAAGATCCCGTTCGTGAAATACGGCGGGCTCAAGTTCCTCGAGGCCGCGCACGTCAAGGACCTGCTGGCCATCCTGCGCTGGGTGGACAACCCGCGTAACCAGCTGGCCGCGTTCCGCGTACTGCAGTTCCTGCCCGGCATGGGCCCGGTGAACGCCAAGAAGGCGCTGGACCATTTCGTCGCCAACGATTACAGCTGGGCGTCGTTCGAGAAGTTCGAGCCGCCGAACGACGCGCGTATCGCGTGGAAGAAATTCAACGAGATCTTCGCGATGCTCGCCGACCCGTCACGCGAGTGGCGCGGCCAGATCGGCCTGGCGCGCGAGTTCTACAAGCCGCACATGGAGCGCATGTACGAACACGTGCACACGCGCATCGGCGATCTCGACCAGCTCGAGTTGCTGTCCTCGCAATACCAGACGCGCGAGCGCTTCGTCACCGAACTCACGCTCGACCCGCCGAACGGCACCGGCGACCTGTCCGGCCAGGCAGTGGCGGACGAGGACTACCTGGTCCTCTCGACCATCCACTCCGCCAAGGGCATGGAGTGGGATCACGTCTACATCCTGAACGTGGTGGACGGCAGCTTCCCGTCGGAGTTCTCGACCGGCAAGGCCGAGCTCATCGAAGAGGAGCGCCGGCTGCTGTACGTCGCCATGACCCGGGCACGCAATGAACTCACCTGCGTGGTGCCATTGCGCTTCCAGATCACCAGCCAGCCGAAGACCTCCGACGGTCACGTGTACGGCGCGCGCAGCCGCTTCCTCACCGAGAAGGTGGTGAAGTGCTTCGACGAGCAGGCCTTCCAGGGCACCAACACCGAAGTGAAGATGGAAGATGCAGCGGCCGATTCCGGCACCATCGACGTCGCCTCGCGTCTCAAGCAGATGTGGTGATCAACGCTTCCTGAATTTCAGGGTGAAGCGGTCACTCTCGCCGATCGATTCGAACTTCTCACGATCACGATTCCCCTGTCGCAAGGTGGGCGGCAGCGACCACACGCCCTGCTCGTAGTCCTTGGTGTCTCCGGGGTTGGCGTTGATCTGCGAGCGTTCCACCAGCTCGAACCCCGCCGATTCGATCAGCTGGATCGCATGGTCCTCGTTCACGTAGCCGTTGCTGGCGCGCGGATCCTGCGGTTTGGCCGGGTCGGCACGGTGGTCCACCACGCCCAGGATCCCGCCCGGCTTCAGCGCGCGATTCATGGCGTCGAAGGCGTCCTTCGCATAGCCGAGATTCATCCAGTTGTGCAGGTTGCGGAACGTGACCACCAGATCGCAGCTGCCGGGCGGTGCGATCTCGGCGCCGGCCGGGCCTAGCGTGGTCAGGGTCAGCTTGCCGTACAGGTCGGGACGCGCCGCGAGCCTGGCGGAGTAACGCGCCAGGCTGGTGGTGATGAATTCATTGCCGGGCGCGGCCGGCATCTGCGCGACGTACAGCTTGCCGGCGTCGGCCAGCAGCGGCGCGAGGATCTCGGTGTACCAGCCATCCGGGCCTGGCCAGACCTCGACCACGGTCATGTCGGGCTTGAGGCCGTACAGCAGCAGGGTGTCGAGCGGATGGCGGTCAGGATCGCGGGCGCGGTTTTCAGCGCTGCGATGCGCGCCGCCGAGCACGCGTTCGATGGCCGCGGCCGTGACCGCGTCGCGAGGGCGCGGCGCGGGAGCGGGTGCCGTTGCGGGTGTGGGCACCGGCGCCGGCCCGCTCGCGCAGGAGCCGAGTTGCAGGGCCAGCGCGGCCAGCAGGACAAGTCGGAGGCGCGGCAACATCGGGACTCCGGGCAATAGAAAAGGAACCCCGCACCAGGCGGGGTTCGTCGTACGCGGATCGCTGGTAGTTAGCCTCGGATGCTAGCGGCGGAACGGACCACCGCCGCCCTGGCGCGGGCGCGGCGGACGTTCCTGCGCCTCGTTGACGCGCAGAGGACGGCCGTTCATCTGGTAGCCATTCAGGCCCTGGATCGCGGCTTGCGCCTCGGTCCCACCCATTTCAACGAAGCCGAAGCCACGGGGCTTGCCCGTTTCTCGATCGTTGACCAGTTTTACGGAATCGACCTTGCCATGGCGCTCGAAGAGCACCTTGATGTCTTGCTCGGTCGCGGAGAAGGGCAGATTGCCCACGTAGATCGTCGTCATCCCGGACTTCTCGCTCAAAAAGCGGACAGCGGCAGGTACGCGGCCCCTGCATGTACCGCGGTCTTTTTACAAACAGGTCAAGGCTTCAGGGCACACGTTTTTAGGTCTATGTAGCTCTTGGGCACAGCGGCCTGCACCGTCGTTCGTGCACCTCAACAGGAGAAAACCGTAAGAAGCATCGAACGCGGGCGATGCTACTCCTCGCTTCGAGAAGCTGTAAATAACGGCGCAGCCACCCCGTGGGTCGTGCGTGCAAATGCGGCAATTTGCGGGGTTTTCAGCGAGATACGGTGAGACGCCTAACCAATGGTAGCGCTCACTTCCGGTGCAACCGGCGCGTCGATGACACTTATTCTAGATAGGCGTAGCCGTTGAGCTCGCCTTCGTAGAAGCGCTTGATGGCCTGGGACTCGGCCACGGACATGCGTCCTTCGCGCACCGCGCGCTCGCAATCCCGGGCCAGGGCGGGGTGCAGGTCGGCCACGTCGTACTCCATGTACTCGAGCACCTTGTTGGCCGTGTCGCCCTTGACGATCTCTTCTATCCACCAGCCGCCGTCGTCGTGGAAGCGCACGTGCACCACGTGGGTGTCGCCAAACAGGTTGTGCAGGTCGCCGAGCGTCTCCTGGTAGGCACCCACCAGGAAGGCGGCCAGGTAGTACTCGTCCTGGGCGGTGATGGCGTGCAGCTCGAGCGTCTTCTTGACGTCGCGATGGCTGACGAAGCGGTCGATCTTGCCGTCGGAGTCGCAGGTGATGTCCGCCAGCACACCCTTGCGCGTCGGCCGCTCGTTGAGCCGGTGGATGGGCATGATGGGGAACAGCTGGTCGATGGCCCAACTATCGGGCAGCGACTGGAACACCGAGAAGTTGCAGAAGTAGATGTCGGACAGGATGGACTCGAGCTCTTCGAGCTCCTCCGGCACCTCGTCGAGCTTGCGCGTGAGGTCGCGCACCTTGGCGCAGGTCGCCCAGTACAGCCGCTCGGCGAGGCCGCGCTGCGCCAGCGTCAGCAGGCCGAGATTGAACATCTGCAGCACCTGGTCGCGCGCGGTCTGCGCGTCGTGATAACACTCGACCACGCGGCGCTCGGTGACCGAGCGGAACGCGTCGGCGAGGTCGCGCACCGGCTGCGGCAGTGCGGTGTTCTCCTGGTCTTCCTTGCCGGTGACGCGGAACTGGTCGAGCGCCTGGCTGCCGAGCGTGTTGAAGATGAGCACGCTGTGATGCGCGGCCACCGCGCGGCCCGATTCGCTGACGATCATCGGGTGCGGGATCTTGCGCGTGTTGCACACGTTCGCGATGCGATACACCACGTCGTTGGCGTATTCGTTCAGCGTGTAGTTCATCGACGAGGCGAAGTTGGTGCCACTGCCGTCGTAGTCGACACCCAGGCCGCCGCCCACGTCGATGTACTGCAGTCCCGCGCCCAGCAGCTTCAATTCCGCGTACACGTGCGCCAGCTCGTTGATGGCGTCCTTCACGCGGCGGATGTCCTGGAGCTGGCTGCCCGGATGGCAGTGCACCAGCTGCAGGCAATCGAGCATGTTCTTCTCGCGCAGGATCTCGATGGCCTCGAGGATCTCGGTGATGAACAGGCCGAACTTGGACTTGTCGCCGGCCGACTCGCGCCACTTGCCGGAGCCTTCGCTGGCCAGCTTCACGCGCACGCCGATGCGCGGCCGCACGTTGTATTTTTCCGCGATGCGCAGGATGGCTGGCAGCTCGCTGAAATTCTCGACCACCGGGATGATGGTGCGGCCGAGCTTGGTGGCGATGATCACCGCCTCGAGGTAGCTGTCGTCCTTGAAGCCGTTGCAGATGATGAGCCGGTCTGGAGAGTCGGCGGTCATCGACATCACGGAAAGCAGTTCCGGCTTGCTGCCGACTTCGAGGCCGAAACCGAAGGGTTTGCCGTAGCGATATACCTCTTCCACCACGAGCCGCTGCTGGTTCACCTTGATGGGGAACACCGCGGTGTACTTGTTCTGGTAGTCGTTTTCGGCAATAGCCTGCGCGAACGCGTCGTGCAGGTGCTTCAGGCGATGCGCGAGGATGTCCGAGAAACGCACCACCACGGGCGCGGTCAGCTCGCGTTCCTTGAGGCCCTGCACCACGTCGAACAGGTCGATCTCGCGCGTCGGGTTCATGTCGGGACGAACCACGAGATGTCCCGCGGGGTTCACGCAGAAGTAACCCTTGCCCCAGGCATTGACCTGGTAGAGCTCGGACGAGTCGTCGACGGTCCAGGCAATGGAACGATCGGTGCGGCGCACCGGCTCTTGCCCATTGGTAATGGTTTGATTGGGATCGGCTGCCACGTTGGCGCGCACGATATCAAATAGGGTTTGCAAGTAAACGTCGGCGAATGCCGATTGATGAGGGCCGCCTAGTACGTTCCGGTGGCAACGGGGCGCCGCGGATCGCGGATCCACTCGCTCCAGGAACCGGCGTAGAGCCGCGCGCCGGTGAGCCCCGCGTGTTCGAGCGCGAGCAGGTTCTGGCAAGCGGTGACGCCCGAGCCGCACATGGCGATCAGCGATGAGGGTGGCTGCGAACCGAGCAGCGCGGTCCAGCGCCGACGCAGCTTCCCGGCAGGCAGGAATTTCCCGTCGGCGTCCAGGTTGCCGGCGAACGGCATGTTGCGCGCGCCGGGCACGTGGCCCGCGACGGGGTCGATGGTCTCATTGCGCCCGGCGAAGCGATCCGCGCCGCGCGCATCGACCAGTAAATTGCCGGGACGCTGGCGCAGCTCTTCGAGGTCGGCGCTTTCGACCACGGCGTTCGCGGACACGGTCACCGGCAGTTCGCGCCCGCGCGGTGCCCGCACCTGGGTTTCGAGCGGCAGGCCGGCGGCGCGCCATGCGGCGATGCCGCCGTCGAGCACCGCGACACTTCGCAGGCCGATCCAGCGGGCCATCCACCAGAAGCGCGCCGCGTAGGCGCCGATGCCCTGGTCGCAGGCGATGAGCTGCATGCCCGCTCCGGCGCCGAGCGCCGCGATCCGCCGCGCGAATTCGCGCGGATCGGGCAGGGGATGGCGGCCGGTCCGCGGCGTGATCGGCCCGGACAGGTCGCGGTCGAGATGCAGGTATTGCGCGCCCGGGATGTGGCCGCGTGCGAATTCTCCCTCGCCCCAGGCGGGATTCCCGAGCTCGAAGCGGCAGTCGAAGATCGCGAGGTCCTCACGATCGAGTTGTGAGGCGAGCGCGGCGGCATCAATTAATGTGGTGAAACGTCGCATGCCGCATTTTACAATCGGCCGCAGTCATGGCGATCGATGTCTACTGGGGATCCGGCAGTCCTTTTTCGTGGCGCGTCCTGCTGGCGCTCGAACACAAGGAACTTGCCTATAACAGCCACTTGTTGCACCTCGGCATGCAGGAGCACAAGGCGCCGCACATGCTCGCCCTCAATCCGCGCGGCCGCGTGCCGGTGCTCAAGGACGGCGACTACGTGGTGTTCGAATCGCTGGCCGTTCTCTACTACCTGGACCGCAAGTACCCGGCCAGGCCGCTGTTCGGCGATTCCCCGGAAGAGGGCGCGGTCATCATGCGCGTCTGCTGCGAGTACCAGGCGTACATCGAGCCGTACGTCACGCGTATCACGCGCGCGCTGCTGAATCGCCAGGGCGATCCCAGCTCCGACGAGAGTACCTACGCCATGCACATGATCGCGGGCGAAGCGCGCACCATCGAAGGACGTTTGTCCAAGGGCGCGTGGATCGTCGGTGACAAGCCGGGCGCGGCCGATTACATGATCTTCCCGGGCATCCAGTTGTTGCTGCGCGCGCTCGCGCAGCCCGAGGCGCGTGAACTCTCGTCGCGTTTCCTGCCGGTGGGCGCGAATTATCCAGCGCTCGAACGCTGGCTGAGTCGCGTTGAATCTCTGCCCGGATACGAGCGCACTTATCCTCCGCATTGGCGCACTGTCAGCACCTGACGCCGCCGACACTTCACATGGAGTGTCGGGTGGTAACACCGGACGATGGTTGATACCCTCTCGGCCCTGTTTTTCGGTCGGGTTTGCTGGGGTCAATGATGAGCAAAATTCACGTCGAGTTTCCAGGACGCATCGTCTTCATCGGCTTCGGCAGCATCGGCCAGGGCACGCTGCCGCTCGTCTTGCGTCACATCGGCATCCCGAAAGAGCGCATCACCATCATCACCTCCGACGATCGCGGCAAGAAGGTGGCCGATGAATACGGCATCAAGTACGTCAAGGCGACGCTGACGCGCGACAACTACCAGCGCGAGCTCGATGCGCACATCGGCCGCGGCGACTTCGTCCTCAACGTGTCGGTGGACGTCTCCTCGATCGCGTTGGTAAAGCTCTGCTGGGCGAAAGGCGCGATGTACCTCGACACCTGCATCGAGCCCTGGCCGGGCGGCTACACCGACGTCACGATTCCGCACGCCAGGCGCACCAACTACGCGCTGCGCGAGGAAGCACTGGCGCTGCGCGCCAGCAATGGGCGCGCGCCCACCGCCGTGCTCACGCACGGCGCCAACCCGGGTCTGGTGTCGCACTTCGTGAAACAGGCGCTGCTGAACATCGCCGGCGACACCGGCGTCGAAGCCGACCCGAAGACGCGCGAGGACTGGGGCCAGCTGGCACGCAAGCTCGGCATCAAGGTCATCCACATCGCCGAGCGCGACACGCAGCTGGCGTCGAAGCCGAAGGAGTTCAACGAGTTCGTCAACACCTGGTCGGTGGACGGCTTCGTCAGCGAAGGCCAGCAGCCGGCCGAACTCGGCTGGGGCACGCACGAGAAGAACTTCCCGCGCGACGGCAAGCGTTACGACTTCGGCAGCGGTGCGTCCATCTACCTGATGCAGCCGGGCGCCGCGACGCGCGTGCGCACCTGGACACCCAGGGCGGGCCACTTCCACGGCTTCCTGATCACGCATTCCGAAGCCATTTCGATCGCCGACTACCTCACGGTGCGCCAGAGTTCCGAGGTGGTGTATCGGCCGACCAGCCACTATTCCTATCACCCCAGCGATTCGGCGGTGGTCTCGGTGCACGAATTCGCCGGCCGCAACTGGCACCTGCAGGATCGCCAGCGCATTCTCATGGACGAGATCACCTCGGGCATGGACGAGCTCGGCGTGCTGCTCGCCGGGCACAAGAAGAACGCCTACTGGTTCGGTTCGCAGCTCACCATCGACGAAGCGCGCAAGCTTGCGCCGCACAACAACGCCACCAGCCTGCAGGTCACGGTGTCCTGCCTCTCCGGAATGATCTGGGCCATGGAAAATCCGAACATGGGCCTGGTCGAGCCGGACGAGATCGACTTCCGGCGCAACCTCGAGATCGCGATGCCGTATCTCGGCACCGTCACCGGCGCCTACACCGACTGGACGCCGCTGCACGACCGCGAGCGGCTGTTCCCGGAAGACCTCGACAAGACCGATCCCTGGCAGTTCAAGAACGTCAGGGTGTGAATTTCCGCCGCGGCGCGTGAGCGCCGCCCTTGACGCCACCCGCACGCGCGGGTTATTAATTGCTTAATTAACAAATTAGGCAATCATCGAAATGCAACTCGACCGCGTATTCGATGCGCTGGCCTCGCGGCCCAGGCGCCAGATCCTCGCCTATCTTTCCAAGACCGAGCTCACCACCAGCGAGCTCGCCGAACGTTTTTCCATGAGCGCCCCGGCCATCTCGCGGCACCTGTCGGTGCTGGAGAACGCCGGGCTGGTGGTGGCACGCCGCGAGGGCCAGCGGGTCCTGTACGCGCTGGTGCCCGACAACCTGGTCAATACGCTGACCGGCTTCGCATTCGAGGTCTGCCCGGTGGGCGGCCCGCTGCGGCGCGAGTCGCGCGCGCTGGCGAAGCGCCGCAAGCCGAAGTCGCCCGTGCCGAAGGCCACCTGATGCACACGCCCACACCGCCGCTGCCGTCCAGCCTCGCGCACCTGCGCATGCGCCATCGCGATGTCAGCGACGTGTGTGACGGCGTGGTGCGTTTTTCACCGCTCAAGGCGGGGTGGTTCTTCCTCATGGCCGGCGGCGCCGTGATCGGCGGCACGCTCACCGCAAGTATTCCCGCGGCGGCGCTGTTCGTGATCAGCACCGCCGTGGTGCTGCTGTTCGGGCACTCGCTCGGCAGCCATCGCAAGCTGGTGCACGACAGCTTCCAGTGCCCGCGCTGGCTCGAGTACCTGCTGGTGTATCTCGGCGTGCAGGTGGGACTCGCGGGACCGATCGGCTTGCTGCGACAGCACGAACTGCGTGATTACGCGCAACGACTGCCGGTGTGCCACGACTACCTGCGCCATGGCCGCAGTTTCTGGCGCGATGCCTGGTGGCAACTGGTCTGCGAACTGCGGCTGGCGCGTGAGCCACGCCTGGTGCTGGAGCCGCGCGTCGCCGACGACCGCTTTTATCGTTTCCTCGAGCGCACCTGGATGCTCCAGCAGCTGCCGTGGGCCATTCTTTTCCATGCCTGGGGCGGCTGGGCGTTCGTGTTCTGGGGCGTATGCGCGCGGGTCACGGCCGGCGTCTTCGGCCACTGGCTCATCGGTTACTTCGCGCACAACCACGGCGAGATGCAGCGCGTGGTCGACAACGCGGCGGTGCAGGGACGCAACGTGCGGCTGGCCTCGCTGCTGACCATGGGCGAGTGCTGGCACAACAACCATCACGCCTTTCCCGGTTCAGCGCGCCTCGGTCTCGCCGCGGGCGAATGGGATCCCGGCTGGTGGGTGCTCAGCGCCTTCGAAAGACTCGGGCTGGCCTGGCACATCCGCCTGCCGGAGCACCTGGCGCCGCGACCCGAGCTGCGGACGCTCCAGCCTGCGCCGCGCAAGCCCTGCCGATTCTGTCCGGCCCGCGCCGTGACCCGCTGAACTAAGGAGGAGACTCGTGCGTCCAGGCGTGTTTCGAGTGGATGGCC
>Ga0164241_10003015_pt1 | contig 17497 bp, 10 predicted proteins | sample OricomyardsoilBY_FD_108780 | JGI IMG/M metagenome (GOLD analysis project Ga0164241, IMG submission 108780) | Backyard soil microbial communities from Emeryville, California, USA - Original compost - Back yard soil (BY) | ecosystem: Environmental > Terrestrial > Soil > Unclassified | place: USA...
CGCGCGGGGCGGTGACGGTGATCGGCATGGACGCCTCTCCTCCTCTGAATAGGATGTACGTACTAGCTAATGCAGCTTACTAGTATTCCCGTCCTAGTCAAGATGCCCGACCACCCCACCAAGCAACGGATGATCCGCGCGACCGCCGAGTCGATGCGCCGCCACGGCGTGGCCGGCACGTCCTTCACCGAGGTCCTCGAGCAGAGCGGCGCCGCCCGCGGCGCGATATACCACCACTTCCCCGGCGGCAAGGCCGAGCTGGCCGAGGCCGCGGTACGCCTCACCGAAGCCGACGTCTCCGCAGCGCTCGACGCGCTGCCCCCCGCACGGACCAGCGCAGAGGTCATCGACGCGTTCCTCACAGCCATCCGCCCCGTCATCTGCGAGTCGGCCCGCGGAGCCGGCTGTGCGGTCGCCGCCGCCGCCACCGAAAGCGCACCCGGCACGCCCCTGCAACTGGCCTCGCAGCATGCGTTGCGCAGCTGGCGCGTCAGCCTGACGGGCCACCTCAAAGCCGCCGGCGCCGACCACCGAACCGCGACAGGTCTCGCCACCCTGCTGATCACCACCCTCGAAGGCGCCCACGTCCTCTGCCGCGCCGAAGGATCCGTCAAGCCGTTCGACGCCGCTGCGACGACCCTGCGCGCTCTCGCCGCGGGCACCGACTGACACACGGGCGCCACGCGGCGAGAAGCCGCATCCCTCGACCAAAGAAAAAGCCCCGCACACGCAGGGCTTTCCTTGAGGGGTGAGCGATGGGGCTCGAACCCACGAACCGCCTGGACCACAAGCAGCCGCTCCAGACCCTGCGGGCCGTCGGAGAAAGTGGTGATTAGCAGGGATTTCCACGGCCACGAGAGAGGCCAAGAACCGCGATCGGAATCCCAGATATGTGGGGATTGACGGGGATTAAGGCACTCGGCCCGATGAGTGCCTTTCTTCGTGGGGTCGGGCGCTCGCATCGGGCGTATCCGTCAATGACCCGGACGTCGCGCCGTTGTTGTAGAAGGCGTCCGCCGACGCATATTGGCCTCGCCAGTCGGCCGTTGCGATTCGATACCACCAGGTGTTTCCGTTCTGCACCGCCATCCCAGTGGTCTTGCACGCGATGTCGACGGCCGCGTGGGCCGGAATCGGGTTCGGTCCCTTCCCGCTCTCGTGGACGGGGTCCGTGAACGTGTCGGTGACGCCACGATGAGAGTGGCGACCCCGTGCTCGCCGACAGCGTGACGCTCGCGCGACGGGTCGAGCAATGGCCGAGCACTCGACTCAAGTTCCCTCAGCGATGACGCGGGCGGCACCGGTCTACGACAGCCCGACTGCAACCCCCAGGGCGTCTTCGAGTTCTCAGCATCGCGACGCTGGTCGGCACCGCTCCATCAGCGCTCGGTGAGACGGCCAGCAACCAAGCGCCGCAGGACCTACCAGTACGCTCGCGCCTCATGCTCCGCATTCCGGCCCGGCTGACAGACAAAGGCGCTCGATCGCCGGAAGCGCACGTCGCCGCTCGCCGCCCGGTGGCGCGTTGGCGCGCCGCGGCCGGTGCCGTGATCCTCGCCAGCGGCATCGCCGGGGCGATGAGCACCGCGACGGCGGCCGCCGCGACGGTGACCACGTTCGGCGAGCTGACCTCGGCCTTCGCCGCCGGCGGTCCCGTCACGCTGGGCGCCGACATCACGCAGACGGGCCAGGCACTCGACGTCGGTCCCGGACAGACCGTCACGCTCGACCTCGCCGGTCACCATCTGTCCATCACCGGCGTCCCCGTTCGCCGGGCGGCGGTCGGCGTGCCGGCCGACGCCACGCTCATCGTCGACGACACCGGCGTCGGCGGCACCCTCGTCGCCTCCGGTGGCACAGGCGGCGCCGGCATCGGCGGTGGCGCGGGGGCGAACGGCATCTCGACCTTCAACCAGACGAGCGTCGCCGCGGCGGGCGCATCCGGCCCCCCCGGCGGCAGTGGATCCCCCGGCACCAACGGCACGGCCACCGGGCAGGGCGGGGGCTCCGGCGGTTCCGGCGGGCCGGTCTCGGGGAACTTGGCGTCCGTGTTGCTGACCGGCGGCGCGGGCGGCTCAGGCGGTACCGGTGCCACCTCCGCCCGGGGGGGCACCGGCGGGGGCGGCGGGACCGCGCAGACGAACGGGTCGAACGGCACCGCCGTCGGCGGCGCCGGAGGCCCCGGCGGACCCGGCGGCATCGGGGGGCCGGGCGGCACCGGAGGCACCGGGGGCTCCGGCAGCAGCGGCAGCGGCCCCGCCAGCGGTGGCAGCGGCGGCACCGGCGGCCTGGGTGGTTCCGGTGCCGCCGGCGACACCGGCGCAGCCGCCGGCGTCGTGCGCATCCTCGGCGGAACGATCACCGCGACGGGCGGCACGGGCGCCGCCGGCATCGGCGGGGGCGCGGGCGGCGCGGGCAGCTCCGCCGCGGCCGGCGGCCCGGGCGGCACCGGCGGGAGCGCCGAGGGTGGCAGCCTGCCCGGAATCGGCGGCTTGGGCGGTACCGGCGGGCGCGGCGGGACCGGTGGGTTCGGCGGCAGCGGCGGCGCCGGCGGCACGGTCACGGTCGTGGGCGCCACAGTGACCGCGACGGGCGGCACCGGCGCGGATGACGTCGGCGGCGGCGCCGGGGGCGCCGGCGCCTCGGGCGGCACGGCCGGCCTGGGCGGCGGCGGCGGGGCCGGCGACAACGAGAACTCCCCGGACGGCTCGGCGGGGGCTGTGGGCACCACGGGCACCGACGGGGCCAAGGGCGCGACCGGGACGGCGGGCTACGGTCCCGGCGTCTCCCCGTCGGTGTCGGCCACGGCCGGCATCGCCTCGGCGACCGTCAGCTTCGACGCGCCGGCCAGCAGCGGGAGCAGTCCGGTCACGGGATACACCGTCACCGCGACGGACGCGACCGATCCGGCGCGCGGCGGCCAGCAGGCCACCGGCAGCACCGGCCCGGTGACCGTCACGGGGCTCACACCCGGCGACAGCTACACGTTCACCGTCACGGCCACGAATGCCGTCGGCACCGGTGACCCGTCCGCGCCGTCGAACGCCGTGACGCCGGTGGCGCCAGAGACGCCGGGCCCGACGCTCCCGGCACCGACCCCGACGCCCGTCCCGGGTCCGCTGCCCGCCTCTGTACTGCCACCGGTCGTGCCACCGTCCTTGGCGCCGCCGGTCATCACGAGCCTCACCAGCGACGGCACATGCCTCGGCACCGCGCGCGGGGCACGCAAGGAGATCGTCGTCCGATACACGACGAACCAGGCCGCGACCACGACGTTCACGCTGCAGCGGCGGACCACGCCGCGGGCCTCGGCCCGCACGCGGTGCGCGGGCCTGGGGCCGGCCGGCAACGGCGTCACCACCCCCGGCGGCACGGCGATCACATACGTGACCGCGACCAGCCGCACCACGGCGCGCGCGGCGACGGGCACGCGGCCCCTCGTCCTGACCCGCAGCGACACGGCCGGCAAACACACCCTCAAGCTCCTGCGCGCCCTTCGGGTGAGCAGCCTCGCACCCGGCCGCTACCGGCTGCGCATCGCTCCGGTGACCGCCAACGGCAAGGCCGCACCGGTCGCCACGCTGTACCTGTGGGTGCTGACACCGACGAAGAAGGCGCGCGGCTAGGCACTCGGCCCGATGAGTGCCTTTATTCGCGACCCACCGCGCGCATCGACTTGGCGACGTCCTTGATCGGGATCTGCAGGTTCAAGGGATCCGACGGAGAGCGTTCGAAGCCGAAGCGCTCGTAGAACGCCTGAGCCTCCGCGCTGATCGCGTGTACCAGCATCACGCGAACGCCCAGCTCCGTCGACGCCCCGAGCACCCGCGCCATCGCATCGCGCAGCAACCAGGCGCCAAGCCCGCGATCGCGCATCGTCGCATCCACGCCGAGACGAGCAAGAAGCACCGCCGGCAGCGCTTGTCGGGGCATCCCCTTGATCGCGCGCGCGATCGCCTCCTCCCGGTCGACCGAGCCGGCCGCGAGCGAATAGAAGCCCACGACGCGTTCCCCCTGCTTCCCGTCGCGAACCACATACGTCCTCGCCGAGCCAGCCGCATTGGCCTGGCGCGCGTAGTCCGTCAGCCACCGATCGAGCGACGCCACCCCACACTCGAAGCCTGCGAGCCGGTGGTCGTCGGCGAGCGGCTCGGGGTCACCGAACCGCGGCACTACTCCGGCCGCGGACGCGAAAGCAGATCCACCACGCCCGGAACGACGCGCGCCGGCCGATCGAGCGCCTCTGTGAACGCCTTCCACTCCACCTCGCCGAGCACGAACCGCGTCCGATCGGCAAGCAACCGCTCGGCCCGCTCCCGCCCACTCTCAACCAGGAACTCCGACAACGACTCGCCCTCGAGCTCCGCCGCCCGCCGAAGCAACGCATCGTCGTCCGGCGCCACCCGAAGCTGCACTCGTGAAGTCTTCGTCTGAGCCATAGGCGCGAGTGTACCCACATTGTGCGTACAGAAGCAGCAGAAATCCCGGATGGTCGCGAGCTGGAATTCGCACACTACGCGCAATACGATTGCTTGCGTTGGAGAAAGCGGTTCTACGCGAAACGGAGGTCGCGATGGGAATTCTCGATCGCGTGCTCGGACGATCGGCACCCGAGCACAGGTTCACACCGGCGTCCCCCGCCCCGGCAGCCGTGCTCGACGGCTATCAGACACTCGAGGTCGTGGGAGAGTCCCATTACCAGGATGCCCTGTGGCACCTCGCCGGCGGACGATGCTCGGAGCGAGTTCGATGTGACGTACGCGCCGTGCTTGCCCATGAGCCCGCGAATCTTCACGATTCCAACGCGATCGAGGTGACCATCGACGGCCACCGAGTGGGCTACCTCTCACGCGAGGACGCGATCGTCTACCTGCCCGGCCTTCAACGGCTGACCCAGGAACACGGAGGACCGATCGCACTCCAGGGGCAGATCGTTGGCGGCGGCGAACGACTGGACGGAATCGGCATGCTCGGCGTCTTCCTCGATCATGACCCAGCGGACTTCGGGTTGCGCACGCATCACGTCGCCCACATCGGAGAGCTGCGAACCGGGTTCTCCCAGGCCCTGGCCACGGATCTCGAGGACGACAGCTACGACCTGTCCTGGGCCTCGGAACTCTCCGGCAACGCTCAACCAAGCGACATCGCCGTCCTCCGCAGGCTGCTCGACGCCGAGACAGATCCGATCGACCGGCATTTCATGTTCCTGGATCTGCAGAAGTGCCTCTACCGCAGCCGTGACGCGTTCGCGTCGGCACTCGAGGAGTTCGACGCCGCTTGTCATCAGCACGACTCCGAGATGGACACGATCCGCAGCGCGCTCTATGAGAAGTTCGGGTGCGTGCCCGTGATCGAGATGTACCGCCAAGCCGCGATCCGCTGTCAGAAGGCGCGTGACTGGCCCACCATGCGAAGCTGGATCGAGCGGGGCCTGAGCGTGTATGGCTCCGATGCCGCGCGTCCAGAGGCTGTCGCCGACCTCGAGAAACGTCTGGCATACGCCGACTCCAAGATCGCTGCGGCAAGTAGGCCTCGCGCTGCCACGCGCCCGGTTGTCACGCAAGGAGAGGTGGAGATCCTGCTGTGCGTAGGCTGCGGCGCCGAGTTCCGGCGCGTTCGCACCAGAGGCCGGAAGCCGCATCGCTGCCCGGAATGCCGGGCAGCCGCCTGAACCACTCGTTTAGTCGACGCTGCGGAGCGCGGCGATCGCAGCCTCGAGCGCCGCCGCGACGCGAGTACCTCGTCTGCTGATGCCGAGCTCCTGCATCATCTCGCGCTGGAGCTCGTCGCTGGTCCGAAGCAGTCCGTCCGTTTCGATCCATGCGGCCATCGCGACCAGGTCGGCGTGGTGCCAGTCCGTGATCGCCGGGCCTCCTGAGCGGAAATCGGGCTTCTCCGCCCTCATTCGCGGCTCGAGACGTGGCCGCGCGGTCGGCCCTTCGACCGCAGAAGGGACAGTGTCCTCCACACCCACCGGACCGGAGGACTCACCGGCCTCGCGAAGCGCGTCGGCGCGCTCGAATGCGCTCTTGACCTGCTCGACCAGCCGAGCGGCGGCCGCGTCGGGATCGCGGTACCAGTCCTGACTCCACGACGAGACGTACTGCCAGCCGAGACGGCCCAGCTGCTCCGGCCGAAGCCGATCTCGGTCGCGGACCGACGGTCGGCGGGCGTAGTTCGGACCGTCGATCTCGATCGCGATGATCGGCACCGACGAGTCGGGATCGAGAACCGCGAGGTCGAGACGATCCGCCGACGTCCCGGCAAGGACCACCACGTCATAGCCGGCTTCGCCCAGGGCGCCCGCGATCCGATGATGCAGCTCCGAAACCTCCCCCTCCCCCGCCGCGTCGTTCACAGCGCCACCGGCGGCCGCGTACTCCAAGAACGCCCGCAGCAGGTGCACTCCGGTCGCCGATGAGCGCGCCGGATCCACGTCGCTCGCTTGGAACGACGAGACGACCGTCATCCGCCGCTTCGCACGCGAGACCGCGACGTTGAGCCGACGCTCTCCACCCGCTGTGTTCAGCGGTCCGAACCGGTGCGGCAGCGCGCCGTCTGGGTTCTTCCCGTAGCCGACCGCCAGGATGATCGCGTCGCGCTCATCCCCTTGGACTCGCTCGAGGTTCTTCACGAAGAACCGCTCCTCTTGATCCTCGGAGAAGAACGACTCGAGGTCCGGCCGATCGGCCAACGCCGCGAGGAGGCGAGCCTCAATCGCGTCGGCGTGACGGATCCCGAGGGCGATCACACCCAGGCTTTCGGCCGGCCGAGATGCGGCATGGTCGAGAACGAGCTCGACGACGCGCTGCACCTCGGCGTCGGGGCTGACACGTGCTTCGTCTGCGCCGGGAAGCTCATCGACGAGCACGTGCGTGAGCACGTCGCCGTCGACCGCACCCGGGAACGTCGTCAGCGAGCTGCCGTAGATCTCTCGATTGGAGAAGCCGATCAAGCGCTCGTCCCGGCTGCGGTAATGCCAACGCAGCGTCTCGGTCTCGAAGAGGGTCATCAAGACGTCGAGGACCGACTCGTAGTCGCCGATCTCCGAGACCTCCTCGTCCTCGGCTGTGGCGGGCTCGTCTGAGCCGCTGGCGGTGGCATCGAAGAACGCAGTCGGCGGGAGCTGCCGCTCGTCGCCGGCCACCACGAGCTGCCGTCCACGGATCATCGAGCTGAGCGCATCGACGGGCCGCACCTGACTGGCCTCGTCGAAGACCACGATGTCGAAGTGCGCACGCTCCGACGGAATGAGCTGCGACACCATGAGCGGGCTCATCACCCAGCAGGGACGCAGCGCAGTGACGACGTCGGGGGCCTTCAGGAAGAGCTCGCGAATCGGGAGGTGGCCCCGCTTGCGGGTCGCCTGCGCACGGACGAGTTGGGCCTGCTCCGGAAACTGGTCCTGCGTGCTCACCGCGAACTCGGCCGCGACCCGCCGAACTCGCTGAGCCGAGGAAGCCACGTGCTTGTGCTCGAGCTCCTTGAACGCGTCGAGGGTCTGCTCATGCCGATCACCGCGGAAGGCCGCGAAGGACACCGAGCTCGACGACTTCATGACCAGCTCGTCGGCGAGTGACAGCCACCAGAGACGGTGTAGCTCGCCCTCAGCGTCCGAGAGCAGCTCCTGATTCTCTTCGAACTCGGTCAGGAAGCTGGCCAGGCCCGCCGACGTGAGTTCCGCGCGCGCCCGATGGATGTCCGGGAGCACAGTGAGTGTGGCGTGATCAGCGTGCAGTGCAGCCAGGTCCTGCCGGATCTCATCGAGCGGTTGCTCGACCAGCTGCTTGCCCGTCACCGTTCCGAGCCGCGAGAGAACCTCGCGAAACGCCGTAATCGACGCCGTCAGATCTTCAAGCTCGTCCGGAGCGGTTGGCTTGGAGCCTGAGGCCGCCAAGTCGCTCCACGCCTTCTGCAGGTCGGCCGCGGCCGAGAGCTCCTCGAACACCGCGGCGGGTTCCGACGACGCGTGCTCCTTCAGGTGCCCCTGTATGAGCCCTCGCGCCGAGCGGAACCGCGACGAGGTCATCGACGCCACCAAGCGTGAAACACCGCTCCCGGCCAGAGGACGCAATCCCTCGGTCATCTCGCCGAGGTCATGTCCGTAGAGCGCTGCGTCGAAGGTCTTCTCGCGCGCGGACGCCCGTGCCCACAGCCCGAGGAGCCGCTCCGCGTCAGCGAGCGTCGTCGGAGCCGGGAGCCCCATTGCCGTTGAGGCAGTGGCCAACGGTCCCTCGATCGTCCCAAGGAGCGGTCCGGAAGCTTCCTGCAGCTCCCCGGCGATCGCCCGCACGTCCTCCGCCGATCGCACTTCGGCATCGGCCCACGGAGACTCCTTGCGCCTCAAGCTGAGGCCGCCGAGCGACACCAGATCTCGCAGACTGTCGACCAACTCCGCCAACCGCGCCGCCGTCACCTTCTCCAGATCATCGCCCCGCAGACGCGCGGCAACTTCCGGGCGCCCTCGGCGAAGGACCTCGGACTGAGCGTCGTAGATCGACACATCCCATGGAGAGTGCTTGCGGTGTAACTCCGAAGCGTGGAGCTTGAGAGCATCGCGTGCACGAACGAGCTGAGCGTGCTCGGTCTCGTAGCTCGCCGGTTGGGTCATCCGTATCTCGGCAAGCGACTCGCCCAATTGGCCGGCCAACCACTTGCGGGACTCCGCGCCCTGGTGAAGATCCAGCACGAGGCTGCCGAGACCGACCGCGTGCAGTCGCTTCGTGACCGCCTCGATGGCGGCGCGCTTCTCCGCAACGAAGAGGACGCGCTTTCCCGCGCCGATCGCACCACAGATGAGGTTCGCGATCGTCTGGCTCTTACCGGTCCCTGGCGGGCCCTTCAGTACCAGATCCTCACCGTCCAGCACGCGGGCGATCGACAGGCTCTGACTCGAATCCGAGTCGAGGACGTTGAACTCGGCCCTGGGATCCAGCTCGTCCACGAACTCATGGGTCGAACGCGGCACGGTACGACGTGCGAGGACAGTCTCGCGCGCCTCGGCATGCCCGGCCAACGCCGCAGCGACATCGTGCGACGACAGCGTGTCGACCGACGACTCGAGGTCTCGGACCATCGGCAGCTTCGCATACCAGAAGTTGCCGAGGACGAAGCGCTCGCCAATCGCCCAACCGGCCACACCAGCGCACTGCTCGCTCAGCCAGTTGAACGCGAGTCGGAGCTCCTCTGGTGTATCGATGGCGCCGTCCATGTCGGCATGGGCGAACAGCTCTGACTCGTCTATCTCGACCCGGAACTCGGCCTTGAGGAGGTGCAGCAACGTGGGGTTGACCTCGAGATCGCCAAGCGTCGAGAGCTCGAAGTCCTGCTGGCTGGCACCACGGGCGCGAATCTCGATCGGCACGAGCAGCACCGGCGCCGCGGGAGGCCGGGTGGCACGATCGCTCTTCCAGGTCGCAAGACCGCAAGCGAGAAACAGCGTGCGGACGCCACGCTCCTCTTCGTACGAGCGCGCGACCCGCGTGATAGCCCGTGCTCTACGAACGGCGTCCTCGAATGGCGTGAGCCGTGCCACGGGGCTCGTCTTCGGCAGCGAGCGGGGAATCAGCCGCGACAGCGGAACGCGCTTGCCGGCCACGAGCTGCATCAGAGGCTCGCGCTCGACGTCGTCGAAGCTCAGCGTTCCGGTCTGGAGATCCTTCATGTAGAGAAGCCGATTGCGCGCCGTGAGGTCGATGAGATCGCTCTTCCACCGCTCGACCGCACGCTCCACCGTCGCGCGACGTGACTCCAGCGTCTCCTCGCTCACGCCGAGAGCGACGGCCGCGTCTTCGGTCGTGCGCGGCGCACGCACCGTCGAGTCTCTGGTACTCGACGAGACGGGGTCATCGTCGCCGATCAGCAGCCTGTCATCGAGATCCTCGCCATCCCAACGCTCCACGATGACGTTGAGCATCTGCAGCTTCACATAGAGAGCGACGCCGAACCCATGGCCGGCCCCGGTCCCCACGAGCTCAGCGATCGTCACGACCTCGCCGTGCTTGGCAACCAGATCGGACACTGCCGGCCCCACAAGCGCCGCGAGATCTCTGGGCAGATGGCCGACCTGCTCGCCTGCGATCACGACCTTGACGGCGTTCCGGTCGTACGCGTTGGTGGGCTCCGGCACGAGGCTCGCCATGTGCTGACGGGCCGGCTCGCCACCGTCACCGTTGCCTGCTACTCGACGCAGCGCCTCGCGATAGAAGCTCTCTCCGACGACTTCGATCCGGTCGTCGCCGCTTACGTCAAGGGGCATGAACGATTCATATCAGGAGATCGGTAGACCGAGATGGATTGAGGATCGATCACTGCTCGCACCGTCCTTCGTCTTCTCTATGAGCGTCACGACGCTGCTCGACGGAGTAGCGGTATGACCTCGGCAGGCATCGGCTCGAACCGATTTACGATCGGCCCTTCGCGAGTCCAACCGGCAAAATCCTGAACAACCAAACTTCCCAGGGCATCTCGAGGTGACAGTTTTCGGACGAGCACATCGGCAAACCGGCGATCGTGCGTCGTCACGATCAGCTGGCGCCCGTCTCGCACATGGCGGCAAAGATCGCTGAACCCCAGGATCGCGATCACGTCGAGAGCCTGGAGCGGATCATCCAAGACGAGGAACGGCAGCGCCGCCTCGCCGGCGTTCATCGCCATCCCGAGGAAGTACGACAAGGCGACGACGTTCAACTGCCCCTCACTGAAGATCAGCAGCGGGTTGGCCTCAACGCCCCGTTCGACGTCGCGAACCATCGGCACGATTTGATTGCGGTTCCGCAGCACATCCTGCTTCGCGTGCAGTTGCGTGAATGCCGGGCTTGGCGACAGCCGGTCGAAGACCTCGGCGAACGTGGGTCGTAGCACCTCGAGCGTGTCTTCGAGGACGTGCTGCGCGGCATCGTGGGCGACGATCTGAAACTGCCTGGCTCGTTCGCACCGCGCTTCGAGCGCCTCAAGGGTCTCGAGGATCGTCGCGACTTCCGCCGCCAAGGCGTCGACATCATCACCTAGGCGAGCTACATGCGCACCCGATGCCTGCTGCACGGAGCGATACAGGTCGCGAAGTTGATCCAACGCCTCGCGAAGCAGCGTCGACAAGGCGATCACGCCGGGCTCATCTCGCCACTCGGCTTCGACCTCGACGAATGCGACCTCGTCGGCCAGCACGACACGGACCGCCGCTTCAGCCGCGGCCACGCCCGCACGGGATTCCTCGCGCGCCCGGAGGTGCTCTCGCGCGCTCGCAAGCGCAGCCTGGGCACGGACAAGCGCGTCTTGGGCTGCCTGCGCGCCCGCCACCAGATCTTGTGCACCCTCCAAGACCTCTCGCAGATGCGAGCGGACCGAGACCGCGTCGATCGGCTGCTCACAGACCGGACAACGGTCGCCGAGAAGCTCGCTGGCCGACGACGCAAGCAACACGAGCGACGGAGCGCGGTTCGATGCTGTCGATACCGCCTCCGCGGCATCAGTGGCGGCCTTCTCGGCATCGGCCACGAGCGAGTCGGGTTCGATCGCCTGCCGAGCGAGCGCCTCGTGCCGTTCACGCAAGACGTCCAGCGCTCCGACCACGCGGCCGAGTGCAGCACCGAGATCACCTACGGACTGGAGCTCAACCGTCTCCGGCGGCTTCAGCAGGACCCCGGGCGCCAACGTGCCGGCGAGAGCTCTGACTCCATCGACGAGAAGCCTCGCAACCTCCTCGGGCCTACCGGCTGCGCGAAGCGCCTCGTCGCGAAGATCTACCGCATTCCGATGACGTTCCACGATGCGGTCACGGGACTGACGTGCCGCCGTCCTCTGCCGCACGAGATCGGCTGCAGCGCGAGTGGCTGCTGTCGCGAAGCCGCTCACACGCTCGAGCCCCATCAAACCGGAGACGCGTTGGTGGAGCGCCCCTCCCGCCTCGTCGAGTACGGATCGGATGGAGTCCTGGCGGAGGAGCCCCCACGTCATGACGGCCTGACGGAGCTCGTCTGGGGACCGCAGACCAAAAGCCTTCGCTAGCAGCACATGAGCTTCCGAGTCATCGGTGACCTCAGCGCCATCGACGGTCGCGCTGAGCGTGGTCTTGCGTTGGTCGCCGGTGCGCGTGAACACATACTCGCGACCGTCTCCCGTCACGGCGAGCGACACGGTCGCTCCGTACGGGTTGAAACGGTTGGTGACTACATCTTCAGTTCGCCGCAGCCCACGCTGCCTCTCGACCAGATGCGCAAGCTCACCGCAGAAGATCCACAGCAGACCGTCGACGAGGGACGTCTTGCCAGTCCCGTTATCACCTCGTATGACCACCGCATCCGCATCGAGATCGATCACGCAGCGTTCGGAGAAGCCTCGGAAGCCTTCGAGCTCCAGTCGCTTGAGTCGAGCAGTCACGGGATCTCGACTTCGCCGGAAGCCTCGAAGGCAGTCAAGGCGGCGTCGGCCAGAGCGATGTCGACCTCGGCTCCCACCAGATAGTCCCGAACCGCCCCCAGAGGGTCGGTGAGCTCGATGCGCGGTACCGAACGCAGGGGCATCAGAGCCCGAAGCCCTCGCTCGGTAGCGGCCAAGTCTCCTGCGACCACCAGCTTGCGCGCGTAACGGGTATCGCCCAGGAGACCCTCGACAATGCCGTCGGGTCGGATGTGGTCCGACGCGAGCGCCAGCACCAGATAGAGATCCCAGGCAAGCGGCGAGGGGTGCCTGGCCGCCAGGCGAGTCAAGTGAGCCTGGGCTTGTTCTGCTTGACGTCCGATCAGCTCTGAGTCTGCGGAGACCACCATCACGAGCGCGTACCGGGTCTCGGCGATGAGCACGTCTCCTAAACCGTCGACAACCTGATCCTCGACAACGAAGCCGCCCTCGACCAGAGCCGATCGACAATGCTCGAAGGCGTCGGTCACGGCCGTCACGCGATCAGCACCCCGTTCATGGTGTCCTCCGCACGGAACACGCTCACTCCGTCAAGCGCCGCGGCAGCGATGTCCGACATTGCCAGGTCACCCGTCGCGATGTCGACGGGTGCCGATGGCGCGGGGAACGCGCCATCCGCGCCATGTACGGAGACCGCGATCGGCACACCCGTGGCGTAGCGCCCGTCGCGCCTCCGTTTGTCGATCCGGGCTCGGGCATCGCGCTCGACATCGGTTCTATGCGCTCCCGGCGTGCAGGCGATCTCAAAGTAGCGGCGGTCCGACCGGACGGTGAGGTTGCCATCGGTGCCGTTCACGACGAACGCGTCACCGTCCGTCGCACCCAGCTGGGCGACGCACATCAGCGAAACCTGTCCGGCGCGTTCGAAGATGAACTGGCGACCACCCTCGCCGAGCTTGACGCCGTCTCGCCACCACCGCAGGACAGCGTCACCGTGGCTGTTCGCAAATGCGGCGCGGAGAGCGACGCACCCTTTGACGATGGCCTCAGACCACGGATTCGCCTCGTGTGCATGGACTCGACGCGCCTCCTCGGCGGCGCGAGAGAGCGCCTCGAGGGCCGATCCACGTACGAGGTCGTCGAGGAACTTGTCAGCCTCCGACATCACCGAGACCGTGTGTGCCTGGTCGCCTAGCGCTTCGTGCCAGGCAGCCGATGGACCATCAGGGTCGACGATCACCACCGTCGACGTACCTTCGGTCCAGAGTTCGGCGAGTTCCTGCACCGGCTCGCTTACGTAGGTACCAAGGGTGCCGAGACCCACGAACGCGACGATGCCGGCCGTCAGGCCCCGCTTGACCTCAGTCTGAGCCCAATTTCGCGGCTCATTTACCTCGCCGCGCGTCAACACGAGCGTCCGGGGTCGCTTGGCGCAGCCGTGCACCTTGTAGATCGGGACGTCGCTTGTCGGAAGGTTCAATCGGTCGGATGATCCCGACACGCCTTTGATCGACACTCCGATTGAGAGCCCCCCGTTCTCGACCCCACAGTCCCAGTTCGCCGAGACCACCGTCGCGAGACCTTCACGCAAGAGCAACGCCACCATCTCATGGCCGTAGTTCGGGTTCATGTCGTGAAAGCCCCAGGCTGCGGCAGCCCGGACCTTGAGCTGGTCGAGTCGCTCCACGGCTTCCTGTTCGACGCGAGCCGCAAGCCGTTCGAGATCCGGTTCGCGGAGCTCAGCGAGGTCGACGCCGAGCAGCTCGGCAACGTACGGCCGCAAGCGGTCCGCGACTGCATTCCCCCGCGGCCCGCAGGCAGGCGAAGACATGCTGACCCCCGCACCGAGATAGAGCACGAGCCGACCGGTGCGACCAGCCTCGACCAGCGCGCGGACCTCGGCCGGCGGGACTTGGCGCAACGACGCCGGCTCGTGCCGTATCTGCATCTGATCGTTCACCGGAGAATCACCGCGACCCACAGATCACTCGCCGAGATGGCGACTAGACGAGACGCACGCTCAGACCCGAGTTGACTTCAGGCAGCAAGGTCGGTGCTCCTCCGATGTGCGCGCGCAGGTCCTCGAGCAGCTCGGCGGCATCGATCCTGGTGCCGACCAGAGCCTCTGACTCGGGACGTGCCCACGATGACTCCCGCGCCCGATAGACCTCGACTACCCCGCCGCCTCGTTCGAGCACTCGCAGACATAGCGCGCGAATGTAGAACCGGTTGAACTCTCCCTCCGCACAGGTAGTCGGGGCCGTGACCGGGACCTTCGCGAAGGTCGTGCCACCGGTTGGCTTTCGCTTCTCGTAGTGGCTCACGAACATCCCTGGAGTTGTGGCCAAGGCGTCGGCCAGCGTGGCATCGCTGCCATCGACGGCGGCCGCTCGGAGCAGTTCCGGGTATCTGTCAGCGCCGTCAGACGAGAAGTAGCCGCTCGTGTAGAGCGATCTGCTCGCAGCATCCCGATCGATCTCGCTCAACATCTGCGTCCGGGTCTCTTCATCAAGGTCGTAGTAGCGGAGGGCCATGATCCCAACGCTACGCCAAACACAGATACATGTCTAAATATTTTGACAGACAACAAGACCGCTGTCAGCACCGTGAGTGCGACGTCCGGTCAGGCTCCACAGCTATCTCGAGCCGCGCATCGCTTGAGCTGGGATACGAGCTCAAGCGTCTCGTTCCGGACCGATCGAAACACATCCGTCGCCGACAGCACCCAATTGCGTAGCAACACATCTCGCACGTCCAGCGGCCAGTTTCGGGCCGTTTAGGCACTAGTGCCTTTGTTCGTGCGGCGAAAATCGCCTCTCTGGGAGCCCTTGGGCAAAGGAAAGCCCCACACACGCAGGGCTTTCCTTGAGGGTGAGCGAGGGGACTCGACCCCCGACCGCCTGGACCACAAGCGGCCGCTCGGTCCGTATAGGGCCGTCGCGAAAGCAGGCGAGTGCCTTTATCCGGCCGCCATGACGGACTAGAACGATCGGAGGCTTGGAGTGGCCGTCGACAGGCACTCCAAGCACTTCTCGACGCTCAACGCTGGGAGTTTGGTCTTTCGATGTCGACGGGGACCATCCGCCACCGTCCCTTGGTATCCCGATCAGGAAGCCGTCACGTCCACGCCTCGAACGACCGAGTACTCCGTGTGCATCTTGGCGCTCCGCTCCGTGCTTCGGACCTGGGTCTGCACCTGGTAGAGCACCGGGACGGCCACGTACGGCCGCTCGACGACGATGCTGAACCGCCCGTCCGGCCGCGGCGTGACCTGCCCCACTTTCACCGGCGGGCTGGTGCAGGAGATCCGCTGGGTGACGATGACCGGGGCGACGGGTCGTGCGAGCGGCCGGGTCACGTGCCCGGTGAGCAGGACGCCGGCGGTCTTGAGCTGCGCGCCGGCGATGTCGATCCGGCGGACAAGCTTCATTGCCTTCGAGTGGTCCGTGCCGAGTTCCGCCCGGTAGCCGACCTTCTTAGAGCGACGTATCGCGGCGTTCGGCAGCCCCGCCGACACCGTGAAGCCGCCATCCCGGCGGACGACAGCGGCCGCAACGACGGCGTTCGTCGGAAGCAGCCGGATCGACACCTTGTGCCCCGCAGCCTTCTGGCGCGCCTGGCCGGTGATCGTGACGCGGTTGCCGTGCCGCCGCACGTCGAGCAGGACGAGGGGCGTCTTGGCGCACTGGAGGGCGAGCTTCCGGGCAGCGCCCTTCACCACGGCGCCTGCGGCGCCCGTCCCCGTGGCGGCGTCGGTCCCGGAATCCGGTCGCGCCTGCACGACATAGGTGACGCTCTTGGTCATCCTCTGCCCAAGCGTGTCGGTCGCTGTGACGGTCAGCTTCCGCGCGCCCGGGCTGCTCGTGTCGAGCTTCGTCCCGTTCGGGGTGCTGCCGATGCAGCTGTCGATCCCGGCGTCCGCGGCGCACGTGAACTGCGCGTTCAGCTCCGCGTCCGGGGCGACCACCGCCCCGTCGACGGGCTGCGCGATTGCGATCTCCGGGCGCGGCGCCACCTGATAGGTCCGCGTCGTGTTCGCACGCTGCCCGATCGCGTCGACGGCCTCCACGGTGACCGTGTAGGTCCCGGTCTGCGTCGCGGGCAGCGGATCGCCGTCGGCGAGGGTGACGACCGTCTTGTCAGGCTGCTCGACTGTCGTCGTGCACGTGGTGTTCAGCCCCGTGCATTCAGCTGCCGATTCGACGCTGTCGCCCTGCGCGAGCTTGAGGCCCTCCGTCGGCCCGGTGATGGTTGCCGTCGGCGGCGCCACCACCTCATAGGTGCGCTGGGTCGTGGCCGTCTGGCCGAGCGCGTCCTCGGCCGTCGTGACGACGGCATACGTCCCCGGCGTCGTCGTCGGCAGCGCGTCGCCGTTCGCCACTGGGACGTCGAGCCCATCCTCGTCATCCTCGGACGCGCCGGGACCGACCACGCGCGAGGTGCAGGTGACCGGCGACGCGCCGGCGCACCCGAAGGTCACGGTGATGAGGGAGAACGGCGCCACCTGACGCCCCATCAGCGGGGCGTCGATCGTCGGGACCGGCGGGCCGGACACCACGTAGGCGCCGGTGGCCGTGCCCTGCTGGCCGTCGGCGTCGGTGCCCGTCACCGTCAGCGAGTACGTCCCCGGAGCGGACGTCGGCAGCTCCCCGCCGTCGACCACCGTGGCGGTGCTGCCACCCGGCTCGGTGACCTGCGCGGTGCAGCTCGAGACGGCCGACCCGCCGTCCACGGCGGTGCAGGAGAAGTGCGCGACGGCCTGGCTGTCGAGCGCGTAGGCCTGGCCGGCCGACGGGCTCGTCAGCTTGGCCGTAGGCGGGCCGACGAGGGTGACGGTCGTCTGACGAGAAGGTTCGAGGAGGCCGGCGGACGCGGTCATGGAGGACGGCGACATCTTGTAGGTGCCGGGGGCGCCGCCCGTCGCCTTGACGTTGACGGTGACCGAGCAGGAGGCGTCGCCCGCATCCAGCGACCCGCTGATCCCGACGCTCGTGCTCTGCGTCGTCGCGGTCGCCGTGACCTGCGAGTACGGCATCGGCGTCCCGCTGCTGTCCTGGCACGCGATGTCCGGGAACGGCGTCGGCGCGACCTCGAGGCCCGCGGGCAGGCTCTCCGTCGCCGACCACCCTCCCTTCGCTGC
>Ga0164241_10003017_pt1 | contig 17493 bp, 15 predicted proteins | sample OricomyardsoilBY_FD_108780 | JGI IMG/M metagenome (GOLD analysis project Ga0164241, IMG submission 108780) | Backyard soil microbial communities from Emeryville, California, USA - Original compost - Back yard soil (BY) | ecosystem: Environmental > Terrestrial > Soil > Unclassified | place: USA...
CCACCGTCACGGCCTGCCACGCCATGCGCCGCCGCTCGCGCGCCGGGTTAATGGCCTGGAACGCGGTGGTGGCCATCGGGCCCAGCAGTTCGGTGAGGTGCGTGCAACCCTGCACGCCGCGAAAGCGGGTCTTCACCGCGTGGTTGAAGCCGGCCTCGATGCGCAGGCCCACGAGCGCGCCATAGGCATCGTTGATGCGCGGGCAGTCCTCGTAGGGCGTCTGGTGCGATGCGGCCTCGGCCGCGACGATGGTGAAGCTGTCGTCCAGCGTGATGCGCAGCGACATCAGGTGGACCGGATCGCCGGCCTTGCGTGCCGCATTGCCGCGCGAATCGTCCAGGTCGTGCGTGCGGACGTCGGACAGGCGCCCTTCGACTTCCCACAACCCGTCGTCGCGTTCCCAGCCCGTGCACTGCACTTGCCGCGTGTGCAGCAACTGGCGCGGCACAGCGGGCGACAGGGGCCGCATCAGGCGGCGGCCTCGGCCTTCGGCTTGGCGGGCGTTCTCGCGGCGGGAGCCGACGCGCTCAATGCACCGGATGCGCGCAGCGCACCGATGCGCTCCTGGCTGTAGCCCAGCACGCCGCTCAGCACCTCTTCGGTGTGCTGGCCGACGGCCGGTGCCGGCCTGGGATCGGCCAGCGGGGTGCCCGAGTAGCGGATCGGCAGCGCGACATTGGGCATCCAGCCGATCTCGGGATGTTCGATGCGGGTGACGAGCTTGCGGGCCCGGGCCTCCGGCGAGCGGATGGCGTCGCCCACGTTGCGCACCTCGCCGCACGGGATCGACGCGGCGCGCATGCGCGGCTGCCAGTGGCTCCACGGCTGCTGGGCAAAGATCTCGCCGAGCGTCTTGAAGATTTCCTCGCGCCGGCCCATGCGGCCGTTGCGGTCCGCCAGCACCGGATCGTCTGCAAGGTCGGGCCGCTCGACCACCTGCGCCATCAGCCGATGGAAGATCTTGTCGTTGCCGCAGTTGATGTAGAAGGGCTTGTCCTTCGACTCGAATACGCCCGAGGGGCAAGTGTCGGGACTGGTGTTGCCGTGCCGCTGCGGCACGGCGCCGGTGAACAAGTGCTGCAGCGACGCATAACCTGTCATGAGCACCGCGTTGTCGAAGAGCGCCAGTTCGATCGACTGCCCCTCGCCCGTGCGATGCCGCGCGAGCAGCGCGCCGAGGATGGCATTGCATGCCATCGTCGCCGTGCTGATGTCGATCACCGGCGACAGCGTGCGCACGCCCTGGCGGTCGTTGTAGCCGTTCATCGAGATGAAGCCGCTCTCGGCCTGCGCGATGGGGTCGAACCCGAGCCGGTCGGCGAATTCCCCTTCCCGACCGTAGGCCGACACCGAGCAGTAGATGAGCTTGGGGTTGAGCTTCCTGCAGCTCTCGTAATCGAGGCCGAAGCGCTCCATCACGCCGGTGGAGAAGTTCTCGACCACCACATCGGCGGTGGCAATCAGCTCGCGCACCACCGCCAAGCCCTCGGGGCTCTTCATGTTCACGGCGAGGCTGCGCTTGTTGCGATTGCTCCAGAGATAGGGCGCGCCTTGCGCCGGCAGTTCGGCGTGCACGGGCGGGTAGTGGCGGAACTCGTCGCCCCGCCCCGGCGTTTCGACCTTGATCACGTCGGCGCCCATGTCGGCCATGACCATGGTGGCGAACGGTCCCGCGATGAAATGCGTGAAGTCGACGACACGAATGCCTTCGAGCGCCTTCGGTGCCTCCGCACGGCGGGGCGTATGCACAGGGAAGTCGTTCTCAAGATTTTCGAGCATGGGATTGGTGTGGTGAGGCTACGGGTTTGCAGCCTTGTGTTTCATTGGTAAGACCATTATATTGATCACTGTTTCAGCACGTCAAACGTTTTTTTTCACCACATCCGATGCCAGCCTTCCTGCCCGGTTCCCCGCCCGTATCCGTCGATCCGCTCGACTATTTGCTGAGCGTCGACGCCATTCGCCAGGTCAAGGCGCGCTACTGCCGCTATATCGACACCAAGCAATGGGAGCGCCTGGGCGCCCTGTTCACGCCCGATTGCCGATTCGAGGGACTCGGCTCCGCGCCGCCCGGCGCCGACGTCGCCACGTTCGTGGCCGGCGTGTCGGCCCGGCTTGGGCCCACCATCTCCGCGCACCACGTGCATCAGCACGAGGTGGCGATGACCGGCCGCGACAGTGCGCGCGTGATCTGGGCAATGGAAGACTTCGTCGAGTTCACCGACGGCAGCACCGTCAAGGAGACGCCGGGCAGCCGCGGCTTCCGTGGCTACGGCCACTACGAGGAAGAGTACCGGCGCGACAACGGCGAATGGCGCATCAGCTTCCTGCGACTCACGCGGCTGCGGCTGGATCCGGTGCCCGTCGATGCGCCGCTGCCCCGCATGGGCCAGCGCCAGGCCACGCCGGGCTGGCTCCATGCGCAGGCCCAAGCCGCCTAGCCCCGCCCGCCCCAGCGGCCTGCGAAGGCGATTCATCCCAAGCAAAAAAGGAGACAACCACATGCCCCGCTCGCTCAAGATTCTTCTGCTCGCCCTGGTGCTGGCCTTCGTCGGCCCCGCGTGGGCGGAATACCCCGACAAACCCGTCACGCTCGTCGTGCCCTACCCGCCCGGCGGCATGGGCTCGACCTTCGGCACCATGGTCAGCGAGGCGCTCTCGCCCACGCTTGGCCAGCGCATGGTCGTCGAGTACAAGCCCGGCGCCAATGGTGCGCTCGGCGCGGGCATGGTCGCCAAGGCACCGGCAGACGGCTACACGCTGTTGATGGCCGTGAACAGCACCATGACGATCAATCCCAGCCTTTACGCCAAGCTGCCCTTCGACCCGCTGAAGGACTTCGCACCGGTGTCGATGGTGTACACCTCGTCCAACGTGCTGGTGGTGAACTCGAACAGCCCGGTCAAGTCGGTCAAGGACCTGATTGCGCTGGCCAAGGCGCGGCCGGGCAAGATTTTCTACGGCTCGGCGGGCAACGGCTCCACGCCGCACCTGTCGGGCGAGATGTTCCGCCAGCTTGCGGGCGTGCCGGTGGTGCATGTGCCCTACAAGGGCAGCGGACCCGCGGTGGTCGACCTGCTCGGCGGCCAGCTCGACTTCATGTTCGTCGACACCGCCGTACTGCCGCAGGTGCACGGCGGCCGGCTGCGCGCGCTGGCGGTCACGGGCAAGAAGCGGCTCGGCGCGCTGCCCGACATTCCGACGATGGAGGAAGAAGGCGTCAAGGGCTTCTACGTCGACACCTGGTACAGCCTGGCCGCGCCGGCCGGCACGCCGCCCGAGGCGATCGAGAAGCTCAACGCGGCCGTGGCCGCAATGATCGCGCAACCCGCGGTGCGCGCGCGCATGAAGGACATCGGTGTCGATCCGCCCGAGGACACCAGCGCCAAGTACATGAACACCATCGTGCGCCGCGACACGGCGCGGTGGAAGAAGTTCATCGCCGGCACCGACATCAAGCTCGACTGAGCAGCCCGCAGGCGCCTGCCGGCGGGCAGCCTCAGGCCACCACGCCGCCTGCGGCGAGCGCGTCGATCTCCGCGCCGTCCAGGCCCCAGCCCTGGAGTGCGGCGTGCACGTCCACGCCGGGCTCCACGCCCGCCGAAGGCATGCCCGCCGGCGTGCGCGAGAAGCGCGGCGCGGGTGCCGGCTGCAGCATGCCGTCGATCTCCACGAAAGTACCGCGCGCACGGTTGTGCGGATGCGCGGCGGCTTCCTCCATCGTCAGCACGGGCGCGAAGCAGGTCTCGCTCGTCTCGAGCTGCGCGCACCATTCGTCGCGCGTGCGGCTGCGAAAGACCTCGGCCAGCCGCGCGCGGATGTCCGGCCAGTTGGCGGGGTCGGCGCGGTCGGGCAAGCCGGCATCGTCGAGCCCGGTGTGGCGCAGCAGTTCGGCATAGAACCTGGGTTCGGCCGAGCCGACGCTCACATGCTTGCCGTCGCGCGTCTCGTACACGGCGTAGAACGGCGAGCCACCGCCGGTCACGCTGCGCCCGCGGCCCGGCCAGCCGCCGCCGGCCCGGTAGCCGAAGAAATAGGTCATGAGCGATGCGGCGCCATCGACCATGGCGGCATCGACCACCTGCCCCCGGCCGGAGCGCGCACTCTCGATCAGCGCGCAGGCGATGCCGAACGCCAGGTACATGCCGCCGCCGCCGAAATCGCCGACCAGGTTCAGCGGCACGACGGGCGGGCCGTCCGCCTCGCCTATCGCATCCAGCACGCCGGCCAGCGCGATGTAGTTGATGTCGTGGCCCGGCGCGCGGGCCATCGGGCCGTCCTGCCCCCAGCCGGTCATGCGGCCGTACACGAGGCGCGGGTTGAGCGCCAGGCATGGTTCGGGGCCGAGGCCCAGGCGCTCCATCACGCCCGGGCGAAAACCCTCGATCAGGGCGTCCGCCCCCAAGAGCAGCCGCCGCACGAGCGCAATGCCGTCCGGCGACTTCAGGTCGACGGCAATCGAGCGCCGGTTGCGGTCGGTGAAATAGAAGCGCTGCGGCATCGCGCGCGCGGCCGGATCGGGCCGATCGATGCGCAGCACGTCGGCGCCCATGTCGGCCAGCATCATCGCGGCGAAGGGGCCCGGCGCCAAGCCCGCCAGTTCGATGATCCGGAGGCCGGCCAGCGGGCCCGCGCGCGCGCGGCCGGGAGCGGTCGGGCCGCTCACGCGGCGTCGGCCATGTCGACCGGCTCGACCAGCGTGCCGGTGCCGTCGACCACGTAGCGCCCATCGTCCAGCGGGTCGAGGTAGCCGCCGTTGTCGGTCATCAGCAGGTGCCAGGTCTCGCGCCACTCTTCGGGGCGGCCGTCCGGCGCCACGTTGTCCAGCCACGCATAACGCGTGACGCGGTAGGTGCGTCCGCCAGCGTCCTTCACCTGGAACACGCGGTCGGGAATTGTCTTGGTCATGGAGCTTCCATTGCAGGGGCAATGTGGTTCATAATGGTATTACCATTCTACTCGTGATGGCGTCCACGGCAACCAGGCCAAGCGCCACAAGAATGGATTCATTGCATCCACGACAGGAGACAACAACATGCTGCTTCGCCGAACGCTGCTGGCGTCCGCCACCCTCGCCTTGTTCACCGGCGCCGTCGGTGCCCAAGGCACCTGGCCCGACCGTCCGATCCGCTTCATCGTTCCCGCCGCGGCCGGCGGCACCAACGACGTGCTCGGGCGCTACCTGCAGGATCCGCTGACCAAGCTGCTGGGCCAGCCGGTCGTCTTCGAATACAAGGCCGGCGCCGGTGGCGCCATCGCCTCGCGCTACGTCGCCACGCAGCCGGCCGACGGCTACACCTTCCTGCTGCATGGCAGCGGCCTCGTCACGGTGCCGCTGGTGCAGAAGCGGCCGACCTACGACGCCCTCAAGGACTTCGTGCCGGTGACGCTGCTGGGCACTTCGCCGATGGTGCTGATGACCAGCCCGCAGGTGCCCGACAATCTCAAGGATTTCGTGGCCTACGCGCGCGCCAACCCGGGCAAGCTCGAGTGGGGCGCGTCGGCGCTCGGCGGCGTCGGCCAACTGGCGATGGTGGCCTTCCACGACGCGGCCGGCATCAAGGACATGGTGATGGTCCCCTACCCCGGCGCCGGTCCGGCGGCGCAGGCGTTGCTCGCCGGGCAGACCAAGTACATGCTTTCGACGCCCTCGTCGATCACCAGCGGGTTCGTGAAGGACGGCAAGATGCGCGTGCTCGGCGTGTCGACCGCCAAGCGCAGCCCGTTGCTGCCCGACGTGCCGAGCATCAGCGAGGTGGTGCCGGGCTACGACACCGAGACTTGGTTCGGCCTGGTCGCTCGCACCGGCACGCCGCCGGAAGTGATCGCGAAGCTGAGCGAGGCCATCGCCAAGGTCGTCGCCATGCCCGAGATCCAGGAGAAGATCCGCACCCTCAACGTGGTGCCCATGACCGGCACGAAGGAACTCGGCGACATCCTGCGCAAGGACCACGCGCTCTGGGGCAAGGTGGTCAAGGCGAACAACATCTCGATGGAGTGAGCCGGGGCCGGCCGCGCCGGCCCCGGCAGCGCACGGCTCAGTCGGTGACGGGCCGCGCCGCGAACAGCGGCCCGTCTCGGAACCGGAGCACCACGAGTTCGATCGGTACATCCAGCCCGGGCGCGTCGCCATGGATCGGCAGCGCCACGCGCACGCCCTCCTCCAGGTCGACGATGCCCACGTGCAGCGGTGCAGGCTCGCCCGCAAACAGTTCGGGCAGCGCGTGAATGCGGGTCTGCGAATAGAGCCGGCCGTTGCCGCTCACGGCGAGCCAGCCGGTGTCGCGGCTCCAGCAATGGCGGCAGAACGCGCGCGGCGGAAACGACAGCTTGCCGCACGCGTGGCACTGCGTCACGCGAAACTCGCCTTCTTCCAGCGCGCTCCAGAACGGCTGCGTAAGTCGGGTGATGCGCGGGGCGACGACGCGCCGGCGATCGATGGGAATGACGGGCAGGCTCATTGCACTCCCTCCATGATGTGGACCATTGCCGCGTTGTAGTTGCCGAGTTCGGAAGTGCACAGGCCGAGCGCGGCGTCCTTCACCTGGCGCTCGCCGGCGCGGCCCGTGAGCTGGTCGAACACCTCCAGCGCGTTGTAGAGGCCGGTGACGTTGGGCGGATGTCCGCGCGACATCAGGCTGCCCGAGGTGGAAATGGGAATGCGCCCGCCGAGCGTGGTCTCGCCCCGCACGGCGCCCCTGGCACCCTGCCCGCGCGGGAAGAAACCCAAAGCCTCGCTCACCAGGACTTCGACGATGGTGCACGGCGCATAGACCTCGGCGAAATCGATGTCGTGCGCCTGGATGCCTGCCTGTGCATAGGCGGTGGCCGAGGCTTTCTGCGCGGAGATGAAAGCCGTCATGTCGCCCCCGCAGTCGTCGATCTGCAGCGAGCCGTCGTGCTGGAACCCCCGGCCGCGCACGCGCGCATAGGGCCGGCCGGTGGCCTTGGCCACGTCTTCGCTGGCGACGACCAGACACACCACGCCGTCGCTGCGCCCCGGCACTTCGAGCAGGCCGAGCGGATCGACGATGGGCCGCGCCGCGAGCACGTCGTCCACGGTGATGGGCTTGCGAAACTGCGACAGCGGATTGAGCGAGGCGTGGTAGCGGTTCTTGACGGCCACGTGCGCGATCTCGGCGCGCGTGGCTCCGTGCTCGTGCATGTAGCGAACCGCGTCCATTGCATACCAGGAGATGGGAATGAACCCGGCGGGCATGTGGAAATCGACGTCGCCGGTGGAGCGCATGCTGCGTGACGCATGCACCGGCGCCGGGATGGCCGATTCGAAGTTCGCCCCCATGACCAGCGCCACCTTGGCGCGGCCGAGCAGGATCTCGTTGAGCCCCAGGTCGAGCGCCAGGCCACCCGCCAGGCCGTAGCCGCGCGCCTCGATCATCGAGCCCGAGCATTCGATGCCGAGGGCGTTCGCCATGAAGATCGCGAAATAGCGCTGCCTTGTGTACTCGCGCATCAGCGGCATCACGATCGAGCCGATGTCCTTTTTCTCGACACCGGCCTGCTCGGTGGCCTGCAGCACCAGCTCGAGCAACAGCTCGTGCTCGAGATTGTGGAGATCGGCATCCGCCGTGGTCTGAATCTTCCCGATCGGCAGCGCGGCGCCGCCGAGGATGGTTGCAACGGTCATGTGGGTTCCGCTTTCAGGCTGTGACCATCGAAGGCCGGAATGCGGTGGCGGCGGCGGGCTCGAAGTCGGCCTGTTGCGCCATGGTTTCCGCGGCGATGAAACCGAAGGTCATGGCAGGCCCGATCGTGATGCCGCCACCCGGGTAGCCGCCGCCCATGACGCTCGCGCTGTCGTTGCCGGCAGCGAACAGCCCGGGCACCGGCCGGCCCGCGGCATCGAGCACACGCGCCTGCGCATCGGTGCGGATGCCGGCGAAGGTGCCGAGGTCGCCCATGACCACCTTCACCGCATAGAAGGGGCCCTGGGCGACAGGCGCGACGCAGGGATTGGGCTCGTGCGTCTTGTCGCCGAGAAAGCGGTTGTAGACGCGCCATCCGCGGCGGAACTGCAGGTCCTTGCCTTCGGTGGCGCCCAGGTTGTAGGCCTCGACGGTCTTGCCCAGCTGCCCGGCGTCGATGCCGGCCTTCGCCGCCAGTTCGGCCAGCGTCCGGCCGCGCATCAGGTAACCCGATTTCAGGTGCCCGCGCAGCGGCAGTGGAAACGGCTTGGCAAAGCCCAGCCCGTAGCGGCGGATCGTACGGTGGTCGGCAACCAGCCACGCGGCGACCTCGGGCCCGTCCGCGCAATGCTGCTGCATCGCCATGCCCATGTCGTGGTACGAATCCGATTCGTTGGTGAAGCGCAGGCCCTTGCGGTTGACCGCGATGATTCCCGGCTTGTAGCGGTCGATCAGGTGCGGGAACACCCCCGTCTCGCCGTTGGCGCGCCGCACCCGGCTCACCGGAATCCACGCGGCCGCGTTCGGCAGGTCGCAGGCAACCTGGCCGCCGGCCGCCTCGGCCAGCCGCAGGCCGTCGCCCGTGTTCCCCGGCGGCGCCGGCGACAGGTGCTCCCGGCCCGTGGGGGCGTGGGGAAAGAGCTGCTTGCGGCGCTCGCCGTCCTGCGGAAACCCGCCCGCGGCCAGCACCACGCCGCGCCGCGCCCCCACGCGCACGGTGCGGCCGTCGGCCAGGCTCACGGCCACGCCCGTGACGCGGGCACCATCGCGCAGCAGCGCCTTGGCGGGCGACTGCAGCCACATCGGAATACCCAGGCTGAAGGCCGACTTGGCCAGCCGCGCGGCGAGCGCATTGCCGTTGGTCAGCCGCATCGCGCGGCCGTGCAGCAGCATTTCCCTGGCGTGGGTCAGCAGCCGCCGGGCCACGTAGATCGCCGAGGTGAGCGAGCGCGTGACGTTGAAGAAGTGGCCGACCTCGGCGCTCGAATTGAACATCATGCCGACGAAGGTGATTTCCTTGAGCGGCGGGCGCAACGCCTTGATGTTCGCGCCGAGCTCGCGCCCGTCCAGCGGCGCGGCCATGATCGAGCGGCCCGCCATGCGGCCGCCGGGACTCTCGCAGTGGTAGTCGGGGTATTCGGGCAGCGCGATCAACTTGACGTCGGTCTCGTTGACGAAGAAATCGACCATGCGCGGCCCGTGGGCCAGGAAGGCTTCGATGCGTTCGGTGTCGTAGAAATCGCCGCATTCGTAGCGCAGGTAGGCGCGTGCATCGTCGAGCGAGTCGGGCTCGGGCTTGAAGCTCGAGATCCGGTTGTTGGGTATCCACAGAACGCCGCCGGAGCGGGCAGTCGTGCCGCCGTACAACGCCTCCTTCTCGAGCAGCAGGACATCCAGCCCCTTCTTGCGCGCCGCCACCGCGGCGGCCATGCCGCCGGCCCCCGTCCCCACCACCACCACGTCGACCATCTGGTCGAGCTCCTGGGTCGCCGTTGTCGTGCCCATCGCTGGTTCTCGCGTCGTCACTGCAACACCCGGCCTTGCACCAGCAACGTGCTCACGCGCTTGTTGAGGGCGGCGCCGTCGTCCTTCAGCGCAAGGCGCGCGTCCGAGGCATAGCTGCGGTTCATGGCCTCCTCGTCGGCGTAGCAGACCTCGGCCACGCCATCGACGGGCAGCACCTCGCGGCCGGCCGGCGCGCCGGCTGCGTCGTAGCGCGCGGTGACGAGGTTCTGCACATAGCCCTCGAGTTCCGGCAGTTCCCTGACCAGGCTGGCGTGGCGCCCGAACCAGGCCTCTCGAAAGCCGTCGGCCGTGGCGGCGTTGCGGGTAAGCAGCAGCCAGCGGCGAAAGCCGCCCTGCACCGCGCTGCCGCTGAGTGCGACCGGCACGTTGGCTTCGCTGTCGAGCATGAAGAGCACACGCCCGGCGGCGCGCATGCGCGCCTGGAAAGCCATGCCTTGCGTGCCGCCGAGCGCGGCGCGCGCGGCCGCCGCGTCTTCGAACTGCAGTGCGACGGTGGCGGTGATCTGGTCGGCTGCGGCGACCACGCCCGCATACGGCAGGTCGTTCGAGATGTAGTCGGTCGGGATCTGTCGAACGACGCGGTTCACGAGCACGCGCTGCAGGCCCGGCAGTTCGCGCAGGGCCTGCGCGCCAGCCTCTTCGAGCGCCTCGACCGCCGGCGCGATCGGCTCCGGCACGGCGAGGCAAAGGGTGTGAGTCAGCATGAATTGTCTCCGGTGTAGCGGTCGTGGCATTATATGGTCTTACCATTAGATAATGTCCAGCCAACAATGCCGATCGGCATTGCGCCAGTCAAGGAAAGATGAATTCATGAAAGCCATCATTTGCCACGAATTCGCACCGGTCGACCGCCTGCGCTACGAGGACGTCGCACCTCGCGCGCTGCGCGCGGGCGAGGTGCGCATCGCCATCGAGGCAGCCGGCGTGAACTTCCCCGACTCGCTGAAGGCCGAGGGGCAGCACCAGATCAAGCCGCCGTTGCCGTGGATTCCGGGCAGCGAAACGGGCGGCGTGGTGGTCGAAGTGGCCGCCGGGGCCACGCGCCACAAGATCGGTGACCGCGTGATGGGCGTCTCGGGTGCCGAAGGCGGCGGCTTTGCACAGCAGATCGTGCTGCCCGAGGAGCGTGCCTTCGCCCTGCCCGCCTCGATGAGCTTCGCGCAGGCCGCGGCCGTGCCGGTGGTGTATGGCACTTCGCTCTATGCGCTCAGGCAACGCGCCCGCATGCAACCGGGCGAGTCCCTGCTGGTGCTGGGCGCGGCCGGCGGCGTCGGCCTGGCCACGGTGCAATTGGGCAAGGCCATGGGCGCGCGCGTCATTGCTGCGGCCAGCACCCCGGCCAAGCGGGAGCTTGCGTTGCGGCACGGCGCCGACCACGCGGTCGACTACACCCTGCCCGACTGGCGCGAACAGGTGAAGGCGCTGACCGACGGCAAGGGCGTGGACGTGGTGTACGACCCGGTGGGCGGCGATGCCTTCGACGAGGCCGTGCGTGCCGTCGGCTGGATGGGCCGCTATCTCGTGATCGGCTTTACGGCCGGTCGCATTCCGACGCTGAAGGTGAACATGCCGCTCGTCAAGGGCTACGACCTGATCGGCGTGCGCTACGACGTATGGCGCGACGGCTGGTGGAGCGAGGCGCGCGCCAACCTCGAACAGGTGCTCGCATGGTGCGCCGAAGGCCGCCTGCAGCCGCTGGTGTCGGCGCGCTACCCGCTGGAACGCGCGGTCGAGGCCATGCGCAGCATCACCAGCCGTCAGGTCACCGGCAAGGTGGTGCTGGAAACAGCCTGATCGGCGAGCGGCGGCGTGGCGAATTTCTCGACGACGAAGTCGAGAAAGGCCTTCACGCGCAGGCTCAGATTGCGGCGCCCGGCATACACCACGTAGAGCGGCGCTTCGGTGCCGGGGCGGAAGGCCTCGAGCACCCGCACCAGCCGCCCGGCGCGGATGTCGCTGTCGATGTGCATGTCCGACAGGCGGGCAATGCCGACACCCGCGACCGCGAACGAGCGCAGGAGTTCCGACGAGTTGCTGCCGATGTTGCCCTTGGGCTCGTGCGCCGCGAGCTCCGCGCCGTCGCGCAGCGGCCAGTGGTTGGGAAACGCTCCCGGCAGGAAGTTCAGGCAGTTGTGGTGGCGCAGGTCGTCGAGCGTGCGTGGCGTGCCCTGTCGGGCCAGGTACGAGGGCGCGGCGCACAAGCCCCAGCGCGTGCTCGCGATGCGCCGCGCGACCATCGAGGAATCGGGAATGCTGCCGCTCTGGAACGAGACGTCGATCTGGTTCTCCACCGGCTCCAGCGGCGCCGAGGAAAGCACGAATTCGAGCCGCATCGCCGGGTGCCGCTGCAGGAACTCCGGAATGAGCGGCGACAGCTGATGCTGCGCCAGCAACAGCGGGCAGTTGATGCGCAGCACGCCCGAGGCCTCGCAGCCCGACTGGCCCAGTCCTTCCTCGGCCTCGTCGATGGCCTCGATCACCCGGTGAGCGGCCGCCAGGAACTTCTCGCCTTCGAGCGTGAGCCCCAGCACGCGGGAAGTGCGATGGAAAAGCCGCACCCGCAGGCGGTCCTCCAGGCGCTGGATGCGTTTGCTCACCGTCGATGGGCTGCAATCGAGGCCGCGCGCCGCTGCGGAGAAGCTACTGGCGTCGGCGACGCGCAGGAACACGTCGAGCTCTTGGATTCTGTCGTTCACGGCTGATTCTATGCAGCCATTCGATCCAGCGTCTAAAAGGTAGGACCGATTGACGAATAGCTGATTGTTCCGCTGCCGCACATCAACTGTGCGTAAGCGTCACAGATTCGCCGATGCCGGGATTTCTCGGCATTTCTCCTCTGGGGCGGCTTCAAGGAATGGCCTTCATGTCGCTCGGGCGAGCGGGCGCGCACCGGACCCGACAGGGTATCCACCAATGCTCGCGTACGGCTTGCACGCCCAAGATTTATCCATTGGACCGACCAATGAATGATTTTCCAAACACTGAGAACAAGGCCTTGAGCGCATGACGACAAGAAAACCCGATCTGGTCATCCGCGGCGGGGCCATCGCCGACGGCCTGGGCAACCCCCTGTTCGAGGCCGACGTGGCGGTGGACGACGGCCGCATCGTGGCGGTCGGCAAGGTGGCCTCGACCGGGAGCCAGGAGATAGACGCGCGCCATCGCATGGTGACGCCGGGCTTCGTCGACATCCACACGCACTACGACGGCCAGGCCGTGTGGGACCAGCGCTTTGCGCCCTCGAGCTGGCACGGCGTGACCACCGCGGTGATGGGCAACTGCGGCGTGGGCTTCGCGCCCGTGCGCCGTGCCGACCGCGGCCGCCTGATCGAACTGATGGAGGGTGTCGAAGACATCCCGGGCATCGCCCTGGCCGAAGGCCTCGATTGGGCCTGGGAGAGCTTCGCCGACTACCTGGATGCGCTCGAGCGCAAGCCGCACGACATCGACTTCGGCGCGCAGCTGCCGCACGCCGCGCTGCGCGTGTACGTGATGGGCGAACGCGCCTCCCGCCTGGAGATGGCGACGGCGCAGGATCGCGCGCAGATGCGCCAGCTCACCGCAGAGGCCATGCGCGCGGGTGCCATCGGCTTCTCGACCTCACGCTCCATCAACCACAAGTCGGTCAAGGGCGCACCCACGCCCACGCTGAAAGCCTCCGAGGAAGAGCTCATGGCGATCGCCCTGGGCGTGAAGGACGCGGGCAGCGGCGTGCTGCAGATGATCACCGACTTCGACGGCGAGGACGTGGACAGCGAATTCCAGCTCATGCGGCGCCTGGTGCAGGCGTCGGGCCGCCCGTTGTCGTTCTCGCTGATGCAAAAGCACGGAAACCCGGGCGGCTGGCAGCGCATCCTCGGACTCACGCGGCAGGCGAACGGCGACGGGCTCGCGATGCGCGCGCAGGTGGCGCCGCGCGGCGTGGGCGTCCTGCTCGGCCTGCAAGGCAGCCGCAACGTGTTCTCGGAATGCCCGAGCTATCAGGCCATGGCCGAGCTGCCCTTCGAGCGCCGCGTGGCGCTGATGCGGCAGCCCGCGGTGCGCGATGCGCTGCTGCGCGAGTTGGGGCAGGCGGCGCGCACGCCGCTGGGCGAGCGGCTGGTCGAGTTCGCCAACATCTTCGCTTTCGGCAACCCGCCCAACTACGATCCCGGCCCCCAGGCGTCGCTTGCCGCCATCGCCGCGAGCACGGGCCGCGCGCCGGGCGAGGTGGCCTACGAACTGATGATGGCGGATGAGGGACACGGCATGCTCTATTCGCCGTTCGCGAACTATGCCGCGCACAGCCTCGACGTGTGCGGCGACATGCTCGCCGACCCGAACACCGTGGTCGGGCTCGGCGACGGCGGCGCCCATGTCGGTCTCATCAGCGACTCGAGCTTCCAGACCTTCGTGCTGAGCCACTGGGGCAATGAGACGAAGCGTTTCGACCTGTCGTGGCTCGTGAAGCGCCAGACCTCGGACACGGCGCGCGCGGTGGGCCTGTACGACCGCGGCGTGATCGCACCCGGCATGAAAGCCGACATCAACGTCATCGAACCCGACGCCCTGGGCATGGCCGCGCCGCACATGCAGTTCGACCTGCCCGCGGGCGGACGCCGACTGCTGCAGCGCGCGAGCGGCTACGTGGCGACGCTCGTGTCGGGCACACCGATCTACCGCGACGGCGAGGCCAGCGGCGCCCTGCCCGGCCGTCTGGTCCGGGGGCCGCAGCAGGCACCCGTCTGAACAAAGAAGGAGACTCCCATGAATGCAGGCATGCGGCGACGCGCCGTTCTGAAAGCGCTGGCGGCCACGGCCGCCGTTTCGCAGGCGCCGGCCTTCGCGGCCGGCTATCCAGACAAGCAGATCCGCATGCTCTGGCCATTCGCCGCGGGCGGACTCGGCGCGAGCCTGGCACGCGTGCTGGCCGATGGCCTGTCGCAGCGCCTGGGCCAGCCGGTCTACGTGGACGCGAAGCCGGGCGGCGGCGGCATCGTCGGATTCCAGACGCTGAAGGCGGCCTCGCCCGACGGCTACACGATCATGCTGGGCACCAACAGCACCTCGACGCTGCTGCCTTCGATCATGAAGGACTTTCCGTTCGACCCGCTCAACGACTTCGAGCACGTGGCCATGGTCTACACCAGCGGCAACGTGATCGTGGTACGCGCCTACAGTCCGATCAAGAGCTTTGCCGACCTGCGCACGCAGGCCAAGGAGAATCCCGGCAAGCTCACCTACGGCTCGGCCGGCAACGGCTCCACTTACCACCTGATGCCGGCCCTGTTCGACCTGCTCAACGGCTCGAAGATGGTCCACGTGCCCTACAAGGGGGGCGGGCCGGCCTACATGGGGCTGCTCGGCGGCGAAACCTCGGTGGTCTTCGGAGACCTCTCGGCGCTGCCCCATGTACGGACCGGCAAGATGCGCGCGCTGGCGGTGCTGAGCAAGCAACGCGTGCCCGCTGCGCCGGACATTCCGACCACCGCCGAGCTCGGCATGCCGGAACTGGTGATGGAGTCGTTCTACGGCCTGTTCGCGCCCAAGGGCACGCCGCACGACATCCTCGAGCGGCTCAACAAGGAAACCGCCGCCACGCTGGCGGATCCTCACGTGCAGCAGCTGCTCAAGACCCTCAGCACCCAACCGGCGCCGAACACCAGCTCGCAGTACTTCGTCGATCAGATCACGAAGGAAACCGCACGCTGGCGGCCCGTCATCGAGGCTTCCGGCATCGTTGCCCAATGAACCAGGAACAGAATCTTCATGCCGGCTGAATTCGACATCGTGATCCGCAACGGCCAGGTGGTCGATGGCAGCGGCGCCCCCGCATTCAACGCCGACGTGGCGGTCAAGGACGGCAGGATCGCCGCTGTCGGCCATGTCACCGGGCGCGGCACCGAGGAAATCGATGCGCGCGGCAAGCTGGTGACACCCGGCTTCATCGACATCCACACGCACTACGACGGCCAGGCCATCTGGGACCGGCAGCTCGCCCCGAGTTCGTGGCACGGCGTGACGACGGTGGTGATGGGCAACTGCGGCGTCGGCTTCGCACCCGTGCGGCCGGCCGACCGCGACGCACTGATCGAACTCATGGAAGGTGTGGAGGACATTCCGGGCCCCTGCCTTCACGAAGGCCTGCGCTGGAACTGGGAGACCTTTGCCGACTACCTGGATGCGCTGGAGGCCCAGCCGCGCGACACCGACGTCTGCGCACAGTTGCCGCACGGCCCGTTGCGCGTGTACGTGATGGGCGAGCGCGCACTGCGGCTGGAAAACGCGACGCCCGAGGACATCGCCCGGATGCGCGAGCTGACGGCCGAGGCGATGCGCGCCGGTGCTTTCGGCTTCACCACCTCGCGTACCGTGAGCCACAAGACGGTCAAGGGCGATCCGACGCCGATGCTGCGCGCGCAGGAAGAAGAGCTGACCGGTATCGCCATGGGCCTGGCGGACGCGGGCCACGGGCAGATCGAATTCGTGTCGGACTGGGACCAGCCCAGCGCGGCTGGCGAATTCGGCATGCTGCGGCGGCTGGTCGAGCGATCGGGCCGCAGTTGCGTGTTCTCGCTGAACCAGCGCCACGGCGAGAGCAGCCAGATGTGGCGCGAGCTGCTCGACCTGTCGGACCAGGCCGCCGCGGACGGGCTGCGCATGCGGCCGGTGACCGCCCCGCGCCCGATCGGCTCGCTGTTCGGCCTCACCGGCACGCAGAACCCGTTCGCCGGCACGCCCACCTACCGCTCGATCGCCCAGCTGCCGCTCGCCGAGCGCGTGGCGCGCATGCGCGAGCCCGCGGTTCGCCAGCGCATCCTGAGCGAAGACCCTTACAAGGAGAGCACCTTCCCGCTTTTCGAGCGCATGGGCTTCGAACAGATGTACGAGCACATGTTCCTGCTGGGCACGCCGCCGAACTACGAACCGCCGCGTGAAAGCTCGATCGCCTCCATTGCGCGGCGCGAGGGCCGCACCGGGGCCGAGGTTGCCTACGACATGCTGCTCGACGACGGCGGCAGCGGCTTTCTCTATGCGACCTTCACCGGCTTCAACGAGTTCGTCTGCGAGCCGACCCGCGAGATGCTCAACCACCCCAACGCGATGATCGGCCTGGGTGACGGTGGGGCGCATGTGGGGTTCATCACCGACGCGTGCTTCCCGACCTACCTGCTCACGCACTGGGGCCGCGACCGCGCGACCGGGCGGCAGGCGGTGGAAGAACTCGTGCGGCGCTACACCAGCGACCCGGCGCGCACCGTGGGCCTGGACGACCGCGGCCACGTGCGCGTGGGGCTGAAGGCCGATCTGAACGTGATCGACTTCGACCGCCTGTCGCTCGGCAAGCCCTACGTGGTGGCCGATCTTCCAGCCGGTGGCACGCGCCTGCTGCAGAAGGCCAGCGGCTACTGCGCGACGGTGCTCTCGGGCGTGATCACCTATCTCGACGGCGAGCACACCGGTGCGGTACCGGGCAAGCTGGTGCGCGGCCCGCAAAAGGCGCCTGCTTGAGCGGCAGGCGGCCCGCTCAGGCGAATATGGCCGGCTGCACGTTCATCAGCGCGGTGCGCATGAAGCCGCCGTCGACGATGATGTCCTGCCCGTTCATGTAACCGGCGGCATCGCTCACCAGGAACGCCACCGCGTCGGCGATGTCGTCCGGCCGCCCGATGCGGCCGGTCGGCACGACCTTGATGCGCCCCTGGTGCAGCTTTTCGTTCTGGTAGAAGTGCTCGGACAGCGGCGTGCGGATCATGCCCGGGCTCACCGAATTCGCGCGGATGCCGTGCGGCCCCCACTCCACTGCCATCTGGTGCGTAAGGCCAAGCACGCCGGCCTTGCTCGGGCCATAGGCGCCGATGTCGTTGGGCACGCGTGCGCCGATCGATGCGAGGTTGACGATCGCGCCCGAACCTTGCGCGAGCATCGGCCGGGCCAGGTGCTTGGCGCACAGGAACGCGCCGCGCAGGTTGACGCTCATCACCTTGTCCCAGACCTCTACCGGCAGCTGTTCGAGCGGCGTGACCGGCGCCATGATGCCGGCGTTGTTGACCAGGATGTC